>Ga0315284_10009379_pt1 | contig 13960 bp, 6 predicted proteins | sample YL17G09_16_MG_FD_203696 | JGI IMG/M metagenome (GOLD analysis project Ga0315284, IMG submission 203696) | Sediment microbial communities from Yellowstone Lake, YNP, Wyoming, USA - YL17G09_16 | ecosystem: Environmental > Aquatic > Freshwater > Lake > Sediment | place: USA: Wyoming | collected... | reverse complement strand
TTCTGTCCAGGAGAATGGCATCGTCGTATCCCTCAAGGATGGCCTCAGATTTTGCGATCATCGGGGCGATGTAATTTCCCGACACTTTAGCTTTCACCGGCATGGAAATGTTTTCGATTTTCCTGAGATGCCCGGTCATCATGGAAATCGCTTTTTTCTGGGGGGACTTCTCCCCGATACCAATGACGACGGATACACGCGCATCGCCAGGAAAGACATCAAACACGGGATCGGCATACATGGCAAGCGGCCGTATCACACAGGACTTCATCCCGCTCCGTGCGACCGTTTCCCGGACCGCCGTATTGAGTTTTTCAACACTGTACTGAATCGGCATGCCGATAAGAGCGGCAGACCGTTCGAACCGTTCCATGTGATCGTTCAGGCGGAAAATGGCGCCACGGCCGTTGTCGGTTTTCTTGCAGTCTATGCTTTCAAACACCGTCGCTCCCCGCTGAAGACTGTGGCTCAACGGGTGAACACATGCCCTGTTCCAGGGTATGAAACTACCATCAATCCATATGTCAGGTCTCATGGGCCATCCCTGTATGTAGTGTGGTGACTGAAGAAAATGTTTCGTCGTTCAAGAAAGAAAATAGTACAATCCATACCGGATATGCAAGTGTTTCGCAGGTCGGAATGTTTTTTCACCAGGGGGGCTGTGAAAAAGTCCTTTCATAAGTCCTGCACTCAAAATATGTTGTTTTCTCACTGTCAAGGGCATGTAAATAGGCGATACGCGCCGACCGTTGACAGTGTTTTAACAAAAGTAAAAGTTTTTTCACCGGACTTTTAATTGCACCAGGAAAAAAAATTATGCATATTAAAATCTATATCTCAAAAAACTGATTATTTTAAAAAATGATATGTACGGTAGCGCTCATGCTCACTTATGCGGAAATTCATTATCGGCCGTTCGGGCTCCCCAGCCTGGTGTATCGGAGTTTTCCGGAGATCGTGTTCGATGCGCCGATAAGGACGGCTCCGGGAAATCCCATCCCGCTCTTCATGTTTATCAAGGATGCCCACAATTACCCGGTTACAATTGATACAGTGATTGTCCATATCCGTTATGAAGACGGGAGTGAAAGGGTTGCCCGGTTTCCGTATGGCGGTTTGATTATCTCGACACAGATGTGGTGGGATTCTATCAATATTCTCCCGGAAAAAACGGGGGCAGTCAGAATCTATCCCTATATGCTGCTGACCTCGGGCAAAAGGCATTATACCGTACATGTCGACAGTTATAACGGGACGGCACACAACCCCCTGTATGTGTATGTCGCATCATTATCATACCCGGGTGAAGAGGGCTGGTACCATGGCGACATCCACTGCCATACCTATTACACAAACGACCAGGTCGAGTTCGGTGCCCCGATTGAGGCGATGGCTTTCGCCGCCCATTGCATGGGTATGAAGTGGTTCGCGGCAACCGATCATTCCTATGACCTCGACGACCGCATGGATAATTATCGGGTCGAAGATCCGTTTATGCTGAAATGGCGAAGCATGAAACAGCATGCGGAATTGTTGAAAGAATCGCTCGGTATCATCACCGGAGAGGAAGTGACATGCCGTACACATGCGGGGCGTAACTGCCACATGCTCGCGCTCAATTCCGGCACTTTCATCAGGGGCTCCGGAGACAGCGGTGAAAACGGCCTCGACACCACCACCGAAAAAACGGTCGGCGAAGCGGTCTCGACATGTCTGGAATGGGGAGGGATAGCGTGCGCCGCCCACCCGATGGAAAAAATTCCTCTGCTTGAACAGCTCATTCTCAAACGGGGCGAATGGACAATCAGCGACCTCGAGACACCGGGTATTACGGCGATGCAGTTCTATAATGGTACCCGCGACGGTGGATTCAGAAGAGGAAAGAAGACATGGATACAACTCCTGCTCAAAGGGAGAAGGATATTTGTGTACGGCGGCAACGATGCCCATGGTGATATGAACAGGAGCCGGAAATTATCACTTCCCCTCGTATCGGTGTCTGAGACAGAGAACCACGTGTTCGGTACCGTACGGACAGTGGTCAGAGCGCAATCTTTCGTGCCTGAAAATATTATCGAGGCTCTCCGGGATGGCCGGGCAGTCGTCACCGACGGGCCATTTATCGATCTGACCGTACGAAGAGACGGAAACATCGCATATCCGGGAGGAGAAACACCTGCAGGGGACAATAGAGTGCAGGCTGTTTTCATGTCCACACCTGAGTTTGGATGCCTGAAACGGTGTAAAATTTTCGCCGCGGTTTTGGGTGAAGAGATAGAACTGGCATTGAATGAATCGAAAGGCAGCTACGAATATACCTATGTTTTCGACAAGACAATCGAGTTAAAATCTGTCATGTACCTCCGTGCCGAATGCGAAACGGAACGTGGCTCAATCTGTTTCACCAACCCGATTTGGGTCACAGGGTGACCGGTATCTTTGTGCAAGGGTATTAGAGTATTGTTGATACCGCTTTATTTTTTGATTTCTTTTTACATCGTTTTTATTTATCCTATACAGTCTCGATGTCTGATATCTGAAATGAATTTCAATAGAGCACCGGAATTTCAAGGAGGCGTGATTTGACCTTACCTGCACGTTTTTCATACAGTATGTTGTGTTTAACTTGTGCATGTTTTATGATTGTATCCTGTTCGGGACGTAAAACATCGGTCAGGATCGAGCAGTATACCGATCCCACATATGTCACCGGTATCGCGGTCTATCAGGATTTTCTCTTCTGTGCAACAAAGGGCGGCTTGGTAAGGTGGAACCAGGAGCGAAAGGACTTTACAATTTTTACGACAGCGGACGGACTACCATCCAACATCCTGACTGATATCGTTGTTGACGGGAAAGAGAGGCTCTGGGTCAGCTCCCGTGAGGGAATAGGCATGTATGAGAACGATACCTGGAAAACATTTGGTATTGCCGATGGCTTGCCTTCGACTGATATCGCTGACCTTTCGGTTGATAACGACGGGATTCTCTGGGTGGCGACAGCGGATGGAGCAGCACGGTTTGAACGGGGGAAATTCAAACTGCTTGCCGAAAAGGGGAGTCCGGGCCGGATGAAAATCGCTTGCATCTACTTTGATCGGGGCAACAATCTCTGGCTGGGAACTGAAGGCCGGGGCATCTTCATGAAATTGAAGGGCGAATGGAATGTGACCAATACCCGTAACGGGCTCACCGCGAACGGGGCGACAGTTATCACCCAGGCATGGGACCTGCGGATGTGGGCCGGTTCATGGGTCGGTATTTCGTCCTGGGATGGGATCGGCTGGAACATGTATCAGTCCCTGGAAGAAATGGGTGCAGTCGAGGCACGTTACATGACTTCGACCAACCAGCGGACATGGTATTTTACCACGAATGGTGTTCATTCATCTCATGGCGACGACTGGGAGCATTTTACAAAAGATAAGGGATTATTGTCCAATGATGTGACCGCGGGTTATGTGGTATCGGATGAACTCATCTACGTTGGAACGTCCGAGGGCTGCAGTGTCATTGATCACGGTTCGATTGAAAATTATGTCATTCCCAACAGGCCGATCGGCAGTAACTTCATTTCCATCGTTTTCGACGACCGGGGACGGGGCTGGATTGGCACGTGGGAAACGGGACCATGTCTTTATGATTCCGGTTACTGGACGTCTCTATCCGGAGAAGGCTCCGCCAACCTCAAAACCGTGCGGAGCACCGTGTTTTCTCCCGATGGTGGGATATTTTTCAATACGGCCGCAGGAATCGTGTTTTACAAGGATCGCACATGGAAAACCTACACCCGTGACAACGGCTTATCAGGTGATGATGTCCGGTGCGGGATTTACGACAGGAAAGGGTGGTATTGGGTGGGTACCGCGACAGGAATATGCACTTTCAAAGATGGTGTCTGGAAACGGTACCGTAGTATTCACGGGCTGCCCTCTGAAGATGCCTGGGCATGCGGCATTGACAGCACAGGTACCGTCTGGTTCGCCACCACCGGTGGTATAGTGTCATTTGCCGATAATAATACCCTCTTAGACTGGACTCCGGAGACAGGTCTTGAGTCTGTCGATGCACGGTCCCTCCATATCCGTGACAGCAAGGTTTATATCGGGACATCGGCCGGTAATCTGCTCGTGTATGACGGGAAACAATGGGATGTATACAGTAACAGGTTTCTCAAGACTGAAAAGACCATCCTCACTATTACATCCGAGCCTTCCGGTGCACTCTGGCTCGGAACCGACGGCGACGGCATCATTTACGTTGGGGACGGGAGAACGACGAAATACGATATGAGTGATGGCCTTCCATCGAATTTCGTACGGGCGCTGGATTATCATGACGGGAAAATCTGGGCGGCATGTTATGGCGGATTGGCGACACTCGAATATGCCCCGGGAGTAAAATAACCATTCAGATATGTTGATGTATCTCCTCATCGGGCACTATATATTGAGGGTTACTACTTTTTATTTCTTGATAAAAAACGAAACAACCTATTAAATGATATCAATGGAACATATTTGTTAATAGCATTTTTCAATGATTTATTGATTATATTTCTTAATACATTATTTTTATAATATATAAAGAAAAAAACCGTAATTGATGTCAATACAATGATTTTAACGAAAATTCTAAATTGTCGATTTAATCTATATTTCCATGTAATATTTTGCATATGATAAATTGATCCTACATGTTCAGCAGGCTTGCCATCATAATACACCTGAAAATCATCTATATCATATATTAATTGAACATAAGGAGGTTCTAAAGGGTATTCATTTTTTAAAATAGTTTGCTTTTTAAATTCATTGAAAACTTGAGTAGAATCAAATTGAATCCATGCCTGTATTTTTAACGGTTTTCCAGTCGCAAAATTATTAAATTTCTTAATAACAACCATTTTATTATCAATGTAAAATTCCTCATTATCAGCAAACTCAATCCATGCTACTTTTTCTTCTCTTGAAGGTATTGTTAATAATTTCAATATTTTCAAATCTAAATAAGTACGGACTGTCATTTCTTTAGCAGGTAAATTTCCTTTATTTATTATATCAATTTCAAGTATTCCATGTGGTAATTTGTTATCACTTAAATAGTTAAATACTTTAATAATATCTTCATTTTCAGGAAAATCTATAATATCAATAGTCCATGAATAAAATACTTTTGGTTCTTCCTTCTTTAATACTAAAAAATCTGGAATTAATGAAATTATTGAAGCAATTGCACTTGAAATAATAACTATGTAAAAAATAACTGAAAATATTTTTTTAATTACATTCATTTCAATAGTTTTGTTAAAATTATTTTGCTTTTCTAAATAATTAAATGATTTTTCCTCATATCAAAATCAAAAAGGTTAATAACTCCGAATTATATTGCCAATAAGTTCAAATTACGATATTCATACAATTGAAACAAGATTTTTTTCTACTAAAGATTCGAATATGTAGGGATGGTATAATGGATAGTACTGAATATTACCACCAATTTAAAATTTTATAAAATAGAATACTTTAACTTAATTATATTATAATATAGTTCTTGCATTACTTGCATTTAATGCAATAATAAGCAAAATTCTTGTTTCATATTGAAATATGATATTTAAGTAATTTTATCAAAATGTATAAAATGGGAACTACTCATAAAATTAATTTGCTCAATTTTGATGAAATACGTACATTTATTTGATGAGCCATGAGCCGGGTTTATTCAGACTTTTTTGGATATGGTGTTGAGTGGAGAAACTGAATCGCGTTCAGGGTGACAATTAAGCCGCTGTCATGCTGAACTCGTTTCAGCATCTAAAGTAAGTTAAATAAATAGATAAAATTGTATGAACAAGCCATGTATGAATAATCCGGATTAAGAAGGTGAAAGGGCAGGACATATGAGCGAACGGGATAGAATAGCTGAAATTGAGGATATGAAGGTCAAAGAATTCAGCGAGGAGGTCGAAAACGCCATCGAAAGCCTCGGGCGGGGAATAAAGCCGGGGAACGCTTTCGAGCTTCTCGCGGCGTCCCTCAAGATCAGCCGCCTCTGTGACGAACTGAAAACAGCGCTCGAAAAATGGCTGCAGATCGATCTGTGGGAAAAAGTGGAAGAAAAAAAGGAATAGACTTGAGTTTGTTGTCGTCTTCAGTATACCAGGATTAAACACCTCTTTCCTTCCATATAACCAAATCTATCCACCATTCAAGGAGTCGTTCAGGGAGGCTGTGAAAAAATCTTATCAAAGGCTTCGTTCACAAAATATATTTCTATCTCACTGTCAAGGGCTTGTAAATCTGCCTCTGATCCCTTCTTGTGCCCCAAAAAGAAGAGGGAATCACTGGCCCAGACAGTCTTTCCCTTCTTTCACATGCGAGACTCGTCGCGATGGCGCTCAGATGCAGCGGAGAGGGAGATGCAAGGGGGTGAGTATGGGAACACTTGAGATAATCCCTAAGGTTCATGAAACACTTCGGGGTAAATGAGCTGGATTTATAATCTTTGAAGGAGAAATATCATGAGGATAACGCCATCCATTTTTCTCGTCGGCGACAGCGACATGGGAATAACCGCCGGGGGTGATTCCCACGTTTTTCTCATCAGGGGGCCCTCAGGCATTTTTCTCGTGGATGCGGGCGGCGGGCTCGATAACGGTGAAAGCCTCATTAATGTTATTGAAAAGGAAGGCTTCGATTCTCGCCGGATAAGTCACATACTCATCACCCATCACCATACCGATCACGCACGAAGCGCAAAAGCCCTGAAAGACCGTCTCGGCTGCGAGGTCTGGATAAGCGACAACACCGGCAAGCATCTTCTGGAGGCTGGAACAGACGAGGAACTGGGAGTTGTCTACGCGAAAAAACATGGCATGTACGCTCAGGATTACGTTTATATCCACTGTCCTGTCGATCATGGTATCAAGGATGGCGAGGAATTTAACATCGGTGGTGTCGCGATACGGGCCATCAATGTAACCGGCCATTCTGATGACTCAGTCTGTTATCTCATGAATCTCGACGGACGCAGGTGCCTGTTCAACGGGGATACTTTCTTCTTCGGAGGTGTGCTCGGCCTCCTCAATTATCCCATGTCTTCGCTCGAAGGATATCACCGTGACATGCCGAAACTTAAAAACCTCGGTGTGGATGCCCTTTTCCCCGCGCATGGATTGTTCTGTCTTAAAAACGGCCAGTCCCACATCGACAAGGCCATCAAGAGCCTCGACAACATCTTTGTTCCTTACAATTTTGGCCAGGTTCCGTACCCCATATCGTGAAAAACACCTGATACCGAACGGTGATGATGTCGGGGAGTTTTTTTGATGAAACAAATCAGTAGTGTCCGGTAAATATTGGTATTATGAAATGATAATCCGTTATTAGACAAGCAGTTGCAAGCTATTTTATGATTTATGAACTTGAAAATGGTTTCAAAATATTTACTTGCTTTTACCCCCTTTCCGGGCTCACGCCCGACTTTCCCCCGTAGGGGGCAAGCTATCGTTTAACAACAGGTTGTATTCCTGCCCCCTGCGGGGGAAGGATGCCCGATAGGGCAGAAAGGGGGCTTTTTCAATATGGTTTTTTAAATTTAACCGGACAGTAATGGAAACAAATATCATTTCTCATTACGAATCTCAATGCACATGATGCTGGCTTTTCAACTTGACTCATAAACAAATAATTTTTATATTATTACCCTGTTTTGCATACGTCACATGGTGGATGTAGCTCAGTTTGGTTAGAGTGCCAGGTTGTGGCCCTGGAGGCCGTGGGTTCAAGTCCCATCATCCACCCCAGAAATAGTTTTATAATCAAAGACTTGTGATAATTCATAAGTCTTTTTTTTAAGTAAGAATTCAGGGGGGTGTGAAAAAATACTTTTTCAACGCCCTCTTAACGAACCGACCACACCGTTCTCCCGCCTTCCCTCGCTCCGATGACAGGAAGCCATGAGCGGTAGATAGTGCCAGTCATACCGGCGGTGGCAAAATCGCACAGGTATAACGTTCTGCCGTCGACCGTCGTTGCACGAAAAAGTGTAATGGGCAGTGGATAAACGGTGACCGGTACAGGCGAAAGGGTCAGGGAAAGTGCATCGAGCTCCGGTATTTCGCTGCTTTTCCCGGTATTGAAGCGACTATCCCAGGCAAGCATGATTGGCCCCCGGTATATCGACATTTTTCCTTTGCATTCACGGTCGCCTATCCAGTAGTGAGGTGTCATGTCAAGACTCAATTCGATCACCTCACCACCGGACCATGTTCTCTTTATCTCGAGGTATGTACCCGGCTTGACGTTTTTGAGAATGTCACCGTTCAGCTTCACCGTTGTGTTCTCTGACCACGCAGGTATACGCAGTTTCAGTGTTGTACTTAATGCCCTGTCGGTTCCTATACTGATCTTTATTAAGCCATCCTGAGGGTAGGCTGTCTGCTGGTTGATAATGAGTGTGTTGCCAGATTCCATCGGCACAATGAACGTACACGGGCCATACCAGTTAAGCACAACACTTTCATCGTCTTTCATGACCGCCCAGTCCTGGATCATGCCGGGCCCGCGGGGGGCATTCACCGAACAGCAGTTAAGCTCCGGACTTCCGGCACGTGCCTGGAAAGTGATATCGTGGGTAGAAGACCGCTTGAATCCGTCCATCGGTGTATTGTATGTCCACCAACGACCGGTGGGGTGCATGCCGCCGAGGGAGCCATTCCATGTGGAGAGCTCGAGCTCGTCCGCTATCGTTGAATCGCCAGTCATACGCAGCATGTCGATGGTCATGGCGATCCACGCCACAGTGCAGCAGGTTTCTATTGCCCCCTGATGATAAGGGTTGTCCTGAATGCCCTCACCGGAAGTCCACCCGCCGGTATTATGACGGTCGCCTCTGAGTGTGTCACGCCAGATGTGAGAAAACGCTTTCTGGTACCGTTCGTCGCCGGTTATAAGATACATTTCAAGTATGCCCTGCCAGTCATGGGCACTCTCCCAGCGGTGTTCGGGAAATTGAACGACCGGGATTCCCTTGAGAGAAAGCGTGATATACTGGAGGTTGCCATCATGGTTCCATTGGTCGACAACCCATTCCGCGGCATCGAGATAACGGCGTTCACCCGTAATGTTGTAGAGCAGTGTCATAGCATGAATGATTGCGAAATTCATCTGGCCCAGATTGATATCATCGATCGGGGTAACTATCGAATGGATAAGATCGGCGGCCCGACAGGCTGCATCCAGTGCAGGTTGATAACCTGTATCATTGTAGTACATGATAAGCGCTTCGATAACATGGTAGTGACCCCAGTAATCCCATGTGGGGCCGTTATGAAATCGCCGATTGTCCGGAAACGGTCCGAGATAACCATCCTCACCCTGGGCAGCTACGAGTTCTCTGACCAATCTGTCGATACTCGATCCGAGTTCGGGATCAAGGGTCATACGATGGACGAGTTGTGCACTGAGGAGGTGCTTGCCGATGAATTCGCCGCTCCAGGGCAACATGTATCCGATGTCTTTCGCCCAGTCCTGTTCGATGGGATCACGTTCGCTGTTCCTTGTCCGAAACATGTTAATCAGCATTGGATTGGCTTTCGGGGCAGGAATGAGCCACATATCGGTTATCGCCCTGAGCCGGGTTCCGATCTCTCCGCCATACTCGCCCTTGAGTCCGGTGATTCGCTCGAAAACCGGACTCATTGCATAACGATCGAGTCTCTCACCGATCGGTCCCTCATCTCCCCGGACAGGGAGCGGCAGGATTATAAACAATGAGAGCACAACCATCAGCAGATCGTTCATGTTTTTTCTCCTCTCCTGAGATGCATCCTGAGGCGGGTAGTGTTATGATATTTTGAAACACTGGTATTGAACGGGTTTACACGTATCTCGTTTGTGGTAATAAATATGTCATGAATATGCGTGGAAACAATCAATTTTTCAAGAGATTCCTCAGGGGAAAGACATGACACTACGGCACAAGCGCATCATTCTTCTCTTTCGCCTGATGGAAATGGGTGCAGGGACTGAGTGCCGGAATAGTTAAAATATTCTTACATTTGTGAATAATTCGAGTAAAAAATCACTTGCTCCAATACACTTATTTATATACTATATATCCAAATAAGGCTTTTATAATGTAAAATAGAGGGAACTTACACATGAAAGTTTATATATACTGCCGTATGTTGTGCACTTTTTATCAGCAGTTTATCAGTTACCCTCCGGGCCTTTTTACTCGATAACTATGGAAAAACCATCTTTTGTTCACCATCAAAAAGACCGGTACGAACTGAATGTGAAGTTTACGATTACCGGTATGAGTTGCATAAATTTTCATAATAGATGAGGTTTTCATGAAATATTTCCTATTAAAATATGTATCACCCAAATGGAGTTGTATATGCGTGCTTTTCGTTCTTATCTCATAACAGCATTTTTGATTTTATTCTATGGAAATGCTTCAGCTTATGCGGCGTCTGTGACAATAACTTCCCCCAACGGTGGTGAAAACTGGGTAACCGGAACATCTCAGAATATCACCTGGACAAGCTCAGATGTCACCTATGTACAACTCGAATACTCGACGAACAACGGAACATCGTGGACACAGATTGTCGCAAGCATGGCCGCATCTGCCGGTTTTTATTCATGGACTGTACCGAACCTCACATCGTCAATCTGCCTGGTGCGGATAACCAGCACGGCTAATTCCTCCATTACCGACCAGAGCAATGGTTCATTCACAATAATCCAATCAAGCTCAAATATTCTGCTCACAGTGAACGGTAGCCGTTACGATGCGCTCATAGATCCTGTCGGGGAGACGGATTGGTATAGGTTCTCTGCAACAAGCGGTACGTCCTGTACAATCGAAATACATCCACACTCAAACGGTAACACGATGGATACGATCATGTATCTTTATGACAGAGATGGTGTTACCCAACTGGCATACGATGATGACGGAGGAGTGGGAAATCTTTCAAAAATCGTCTGGATATGCAATTTATCAGGGACATACTTCATCAAGGTCATGGATTTTGGAAACAATGAGACAGGTTATTATAGTATCACGGTATCTCAATTTATACCGCCATACAATTTGACAGCTTCTAACGGGACGTATCCCTCTTCTGATGGGACTTATACTGACAGGATATACATAAGCTGGTCTGCGCCCTCCGCAGGGAAAATCATCGGCGATGAACCGGCCGAGAAACGTGCGCTGATCGAGCGTATGGGGCTGTCGGAGAACCCGCTGTACAAGGCATCTGCCACGGGCGGCCTGGCGGGACTCTCCGGTTATGATGTTTACCGGTCGACAAGCCAGACCGGAACGTACACGATAATCAACACAAGCACCATTACAAACACAAATTACACCGACTATAACGTTTCAACCGGCACATCGTACTGGTATTACGCCATAGCGAAGTACACCGACCCGATCGGCCAAAGTGCGCCATCGAATGTTGATGAGGGATATGTATACCATATTGCAGTTGTTCCGCTCATTGTAAATGGAGATCGTTACGATGGACAGATTGAAACATTAGGGGGTGAGGATTCATATTCATTCAATGCGACAAGCGGCTCGACCTATACCCTGGAGACGCACGCGCATTCCAACAGCAACACGATGGATACATCGATGTATCTTTATGACAGGGATGGTTTTACCCAACTGGAATACGACGATGACGCGGGAGAAGGATTTTGTTCAAAAATCATCTTGACATGCACTTCATCGGGGACATATTTCATCAAAGTTATTGAATATAATAACGATAGTACCGGTGATTACAGTATCTCGGTATCTGCAGGCGCACAATTCGCTCCTCCGGTCAATTTAACCGCTTCGGACGGGACTTATAATGACAGGATATCTATAAGCTGGTCTGCTCCATCTGCGGGGAAGATTATCGGGGACGAACCAGCCGAGAAGCGTGCGATGATCGAGAGGATGGGGCTTTTGGAGAGCCCGTTGTACAAAGTAACGGCACCGGCCGGTATGGAAGGTCTATCCGGGTATAATGTGTACCGGTCGACGAGTGAGAACGGGACCTATACGATGATCAACAGCAGCACGATCAACGTTACGAATGACAGTGATTACAGTGTGACGGCCGGGGCGATCTACTGGTATTATGCGACATCGGTATATACAAACCCGAGCGGAGAAAGCACGCTGTCAAACAAGGACTCGGGATATATATCATCCGGAATGGTCCAAATCACGGTCGGCGGCAGCCGGTATGATGCGCGGATAGGGGTTTCGGGTGAACAGGACTGGTACTGGTTCAGCGCGACAAGCGGGATACAGTATACGATCGAGACGCATGCGCACTCGAACGGTAACACGATGGACACAGTGATGTGGCTGTACGACCGTAACGGAACAACCGAACTGGCGTCTGACGACGACAGTGGTGAGGGTATGCGGTCGAAGATCATCTGGATGTGCGGAACGTCCGGGACATACTATATCAAGGTGGGAGGGTTCAGTAGCTCCACGGGAGATTACAGCGTATCGGTGTCAGGAGGAATGACGCTGAATCCGCCGACGAATCTTTCAGCTTCGGACGGAACTTATACTGACAGGGTATACATAAGCTGGTCTGCGCCGTCCGCGGGGAAAATCATCGGGGACGAACCGGCCGAGAAACGTGCGCTGATCGAGCGTATGGGGCTGTCGGAGAGCCCTCTGTACAAGATATCTGCCACGGGCGGCCTGGCGGGACTGTCCGGATATGATGTCTACCGGTCGACGAGCCAGACCGGGACGTACACGAAAATCAACACAAGCACCATAACAAACATATATTACAGCGACTATAACGTTTCAACCAACACTACTTACTGGTATTACGCTAAAGCGAAGTACACTGACCCGACCGGCGAAAGTGAGCCATCGAACATTGATGATGGATATGTAACACCCGGAATTGTCCAACTCACAGTCGGCGGCAGCCGGTATGATGCACGGATAGAAATCTCAAGCGGCGAGGATTGGTATTTATTCACTGCGACAAGCGGGATACCGTATACGATCGAGACGCATGCGCACTCCAACGGGAACACGATGGATACAGTGATGTATCTTTATGACAGGGATGGTGTTACCCAGCTGGCATACGACGATGACGGGGGAGAGTATGCATGTTCAAAAATCACATGGACATGCACTTCAGCGGGGACATACTATATCAAAGTAAGGGGATTTGCAGGGGGAGCCGGGGATTATAGTATCTCCGTGTCTGCAGGTGTTGGTGCGCCGTACAATTTAACCGCTTCGGACGGGACTTATACTGACAGGATATACATAAGCTGGTCCGCGCCGTCCGCGGGGAAAATCATCGGCGACGAACCGGCAGAGAAACGTGCGCTGATCGAGCGTATGGGGCTGTCTGATAGCCCGCTGTACAAGGCCTCCGCCACGGGCGGTCTGGCGGGTCTTTCCGGATATGATGTCTACCGGTCGACGAGCCAGACCGGAACGTACACGATAATCAACACAAACACCATAACAAACACATATTACAACGATTATAACGTTTCTTCAGGCACAACGTACTGGTATTACGCCATAGCGAAATATATTAACCCGACCGCCGAAAGTGGGCCATCTCTTGTTGACTCGGGATATGCATCACCCGTAATTGTCCAACTCACGGTGGGCGGCAGCTGGTATGATGCGCAGATAGGGGTTTCGGGTGAACAGGACTGGTACCGGTTCAGCGCGACAAGCGGGACACAGTATACGATCGAGACGCATGCGCACTCGAACGGGAGCACGATGGACACAGTGATGTGGCTGTACGACCGTAACGGGACGACCGTGCTGTTATATGACGACGACGGCGGTGTGGGGCTTCGGTCGCAGATTACATGGACGTGCGGAACGTCCGGGACATACTATATCAAGGTGGGGGGGTTAGGTAGCTATACGGGAT
>Ga0315284_10009378_pt1 | contig 13960 bp, 14 predicted proteins | sample YL17G09_16_MG_FD_203696 | JGI IMG/M metagenome (GOLD analysis project Ga0315284, IMG submission 203696) | Sediment microbial communities from Yellowstone Lake, YNP, Wyoming, USA - YL17G09_16 | ecosystem: Environmental > Aquatic > Freshwater > Lake > Sediment | place: USA: Wyoming | collected... | reverse complement strand
CTAACCTAAGCGGCCCAATCCCGGCCGAATTGGGCAATTTGACGGAGCTGACCACCCTCAACTTAAGCGGCAACACTCTGGTGGGGAGCATTCCGCCGGCGCTTGGCAACCTGACCAAGCTTCAGCGACTTGATTTGAGTTATAATTTCCTACCCGGCCCAATCCCGGCCGAATTGGGCAATTTGACGGAGCTGACTTACCTCGATTTATCGTATAACCACATTGAGGGGAGCATTCCGCCGGCGCTGGGCAACCCGACCAAATTTCAGGAACTTTATTTGAGTAATAATCAACTAAGCGGCCCAATCCCGGCCGAATTGGGCTATCTGAAAGAGCTGAATATCCTCAATCTATCTTTCAACCGGCTGAGTGGTGCCATTCTTGTGTCGCTGGGCAACCTGACCAAGCTTCAGCAACTTAATTTGAGTGAAAATCAACTGAGCGGCGCAATCCCGGCCGAATTGGGCTATCTGAAAGAACTGAATATCCTCAATTTATCTTTCAACCGGCTGAGTGGCGCCATCCCGCCTGCACTGGGAAATCTGAAAGAACTGAATATCCTCAATTTATCTTTCAACCGGCTGAGTGGTGCCATCCCGCCTGCACTGGGAAATATGACAAAACTGGGCCACCTTATTCTCACATATAATCAGTTGAGCGGGGCCATACCCCTGGAACTGGCGAGCCTGAAGAATCTGTTTCTGCTGTATCTGCAAGGAAACCGGTTGAGCGGCGCCATCCCAGCTGAGCTGGGCAATATGCCGAATCTGACAGATTTGGCACTGAGTAACAATCAGTTAAGTGGCAGCATTCCGTCTGAACTGGGCAATTTAGTAAATATGTCCCAGCTTCTGCTGGAGTCAAACCGGCTCACCGGCAGCATTCCTCTATCCTTGATCAATCTCACACCCATGAGCTCGCAAAACTTCAACCTTTCCTATAATGGTCTGTACGCCGTCGGCAACAGCTTGAAGGCTTTTCTTGATGCGCACGCGACCTGGGGGAACCAGACGGTTGCCCCGGGGAGCGTGTCTGCGCAGCCTGAATCCAGTTCCTCTTTGCTCGTCCAATGGGCGCCTATATCCTTCACGGCATATGGCGGCAGATATGAAGTGTGGGTGAGCGCCGCGAGCGGTGGCCCGTATACCCTAGCGCGAGCGACGGCAGACAAGTTGGCCTCTTCGCTTCGGATCGAGGGCCTGAGCGCCGCGCCCACCTATTATCTGGTTGTCAGGACGGTTTCGGATCCAAATTTTCTCAACCAAAACACCGTGACGAGCGAGTTCAGCGCGGAGATCTCAATCGCGATGCCTGTCGCCGCCATGGATCTCACGCTGAGCGCCGGAGGTGCGGCGACGGCCGCCACAATTGGAAGCACCGGCGCGCTCGAGACGGGGTACGCCCGGGTGGAGATGAACTCGGGCAATGCCTTTTACGGAATAGCGGTGTACAGCTATCGGCCGGACGGAATCGTAGTTAGCGAATGCGGCGTGCCCGCCTCGCCGCCGACAACTTCGGCGCGCATCTTTGTGGACTATCGGACCGGAGCGACCATTCCCGGCTCGTCCGGGAAAGTAGACATCGACACCGGTCTGGCTTTGGTCAATCGCGGAGCCGGACCGGCGACGATTACTTTTACGCTGCGGAATCTCAATGGGCAGCTACTGTCGATGGGCACCGGAAACCTGGCGCAAGATGCGCACGTTGCGAAGTACCTGTGGGAATTGCCCGCGATGGTAACGGGATTTTCCATTCCGGCCACTTTTGCGACGGAAACGCGCTACGGCACGCTCGAGCTCGCGAGTGATCAGCCGCTATCGGTGGTGGCGTTGCGTCTGACGACGAACCAGCGCGGCGAGATGCTGATGACGAGCACGCCGGTGGCAGATCTGACCCGGCCATTGAGTACCACGCCGATATACTTTGCGGAATTCATCGACGGCGGCGGATATACGACCACACTGATGCTGTTGAACACGTCGAACGTAATGATGAGCGGAATGCTGCGCATATATGATAACGATGGCGCCCCGCTCGCGGTGCAACAGGTTGGTGGAGCGAGAGGATCGACCTTTGCGTATGCGATCGTGCCGGGCGGCGCCTATGTGATGCAGACGGACGCGGCGCCGGTGAACTTCAACGTGGGGTGGGCGGAGTTGATCCCGGATCAAGGCGCGCCCATGCCGATGGGGGCGGGCGTCTATCAATCGAGCCAGGACGGCGTGCTGGCGGCGGAATCGGGGATTGCTGCAGCTATTCCCACGACGCATGCCCGGGTCTTCGTGGATACGGCGGGGGGCCACAACACCTCCATCGCGCTCGCGAATCCGGGGACGGCAATGGCGAGCATTGCATTTGCAGCCCTGGGGATGGACGGATCGACGGCAACGGGCACCAGCGTGGGTCCGATGATGCTTAACGGGAAGGGCCATGCAGCGCAGTTTGTGTGGGAGCGGATTTCGGGATTGCCTGAGGGCTTCCGTGGAGTTCTTGATATTGTAAGCGCCACTCCGTTTGTGCCGCTGACGATTCGTGCGCTGGTCAACGAGCGCGGCAACTTCCTGTTTACGGCGTTTCCGGTAGCGGACATGAACCAGGCGGCACCGTCACCGATCCTGTTTCCGCAGATTGCGGCCGGCGGCGGCACCACGACCGAAATCATCATGCTGAGCGCGGGCACATCCGGCGCGGCGACACTCCGATATTTCGGCAACACCGGCGCAACGCTTGCGATCGGAAAATAGCCACCGAGAACAACCGTGCCGGCAAAATCTCCTTACATTTTTGCATTACTTATCTGTATGACCAAAGAATGCTACCATCATGCAATGAAGGCAACGATTACCAGCAAGGGACAAATAACGATTCCGGCCAAAGTACGGCGCAGACTTAACTTGAAGGCCGGCCAGGTTCTGGAATTCAATGAACGTGCGCCCTACCTCAAGGCGACACGGGCGTTTGATCCCGCCGAAATGTATTCGACGATCGGATGCCTCAAAGACAAAAAAGGGCCCGCCCGATCGGCAGAGGATTGGTTGAACAAAACGCGCGGCAAGGTGGAGCTGCCCGGGGACAGAAATGCGCACGGCGATTGATTCCTCGGTGCTGTGGAGCATCTTCAAGGGGGGAGTGACGCAAGAGACTGGATCGACCTCCTGATCGAGGCACGCCGCGAATCGAGCCTGACCGTGTGTGACATCGTGTTCGCTGAAATCGCGCCGCTGTTTCCGAGTCTCGAAAAGCTGAACTCCACGCTCGAGTCGCTTGGCGTGGAATATGACCCAATCCATCCCCAGCGCGCATTCGCGGCCGGTGAGATTTTCAGAAGATATCGCCGGGAGGGTGGACTTCGCAAATATTTAATTCCGGACTTTCTGATTGGCGCGCATGCCCTCCATCAGGCCGGGTGCCTTGCAGCTCGCGATCGAGGGTATCTGCGCCGCTATTTCCCTCAGCTCCGCATCCTCTCGACGCAAAGCCCGTAGCCCCTTGCCGCCAAGCACTGCCTCTCGTCCGCGGAAACGAACAAATCCGCCGACCATTCGGTCGCGGAAGCTATCTGAACTGCGTCGGACGAGCGCAGCGGCCAGCGCTCGAGCAGCTCGACCGCGCGCGCAACGACTTGATCTGTGATGTGGACAATGCTTGCGTCTTCGATATCTTCGCAAAGCGCCTGCTTGGCCTTGCTGTACTGCTGGGGGGACAACTTCCGCTCGCGGCGGAGTCTGCACAGCGCGGAAAGAACCTCCGGAACGCACAGCACGGAAACGCCTAAAGAGGATGCCAATGCCAGGACCTGCTCGACACGATCACTCCCGGGCTCCTGAACATAACGCTTGGCAAGCGCGGAGGAGTCGAGGAAGACGTTCATGGTGACGACCGCCTCTCCTTCAGCACGGCCCTGCTCAGGGATGCCCCGCCCGCGACCAAACGGAGGCCGGGTCGCTTCCATGCGGGCCTGCCAGCGTGCGCCTCCACGGGAGCCATGTGGGCAATCGCTTTACCGTGGCGCAAAATGCAGACCGTTTCGCCCTGCTCGACAAGATCCATGATCCCGGAGGCGTTCTTGCGAAACTCCGTGAAAGTGATGGTTTTCATGCAGCGGATCTCCCGTGGCTGAGTCATATTGTACACTACTGCACATTGCGGTGCAATCCTGGATCGGAGGACGCCAGGGACTCAGCTAGTTTCTATCACGAAATTCCTTTTTGCATCGAAGGGCCGGGTCAATAACCTGGACGTAGACTTGGACCTCGACGTGGACCTGGACAATCCTTTCCGCGATAAACTTCCGCAAGCGTCACATTGACCAGATCGCTCTCCGTTCCCGCCGCACTCACGTCCACGTCGAGGTCCAGGTCGACGTCCAAGTCCAGGACAGATAACCATGGAGTTTCGCGATAGGAACTAATTGCGGAAGTAGGGGAGCAGGCGCTGGTAGGTTTTTGGCAGATCCTCGGGCAGAACCCGCGTTTCGGAGATGACGGATAGGAAGTTTGCATCCCCGGCCCAGCGGGGCAGGACATGCATGTGCAGATGGTGGGCAACTCCCGCGCCGGCCATGCGGCCCAAGTTGAAGCCCATGTTGAAACCTTCGGGGTGGTACTCGCTCTGCAGCGCGGATTCGCAGCGCAGCGCGGTATCCATGAATCCGTGAAGCTCCTGCTTGGAAGTTTTGCCGAGGCTGGAGATATGGCGATTGGCGGCGATCAGCAGGTGCCCGCTCGTGTAGGGGAAGAGGTTGAGGAGTACAAACAAGGACTCACCTCGGAAAAGGACGAAGTTCTGCTCGTCCTTTTCCGGTTCGGCGAGAATCCGGCAGAAGACACAGCGGGTGTCCGCCGGATCGATCCTGCTTATATAGTCATAGCGCCAGGGCGTCCACAAACGGTCCATTAGACGTTGATCAGGTCCTTGATTTCCTTGCCGGGCTTGAAATAAGGGACCTTCTTGGCCGGGACGGTTACGCTGCTGCCCGTCTTGGGATTCCGGCCCTGGCGGGAAGCGCGGTTGCGGATGCGGAAGGAGCCAAAGCCGCGGAGTTCGATCTTTTCACCCTTCTGCAATGATTCGGTGATGCTGTCCAGAACGGTCTGCACGATCACTTCCGCGTCTTTCTTGGTCAGGTCCGACTGGCTGGCGACTTCTTCTACCAATTCTGCTTTTGTCATGAGGATTGGTCTCCAAGTTATTTCCAAAGGTATTGAAATCGTATGTGCGACTCGGAACGATCCGAATTCAAGCCGAGCACGGTACGGGCGTCTCCGAACAGTATATCGAAAATAGAGATTTTTTTCTTCGGTGGCGTGACAATCCGAGGCTCACCGACGATTCCAGCCATTTTGCCTGCGGCTGCGACGGCGTCCTGCAAAGCCCCCAATTCGTCGATCAGGCCGTTGTTCTTGGCCTCCAGGCCGGTAAAAACACGGCCATCGGCCAGCTTGCGCACGTCGCCCTCGCTCATCTTGCGACTGACGGCGACGTCTTTGATGAACTGGCCGAACATATTCTCGATCAGGTTTTGAAAATAGGCCTTCTCTGCATCTGTAAGCGGGCGCGAAGGAGAACCGGTGTCCTTGAACTCGCCGCTCTTGAAAACGACGTCCTGGAGCTTGGCCCACTTCAACAGATCGGCATAATTGTACCACTCGGCGATGACACCGATGCTGCCTGTGATGCTGCCAGGGTTGGCATAGATTTTGTCGGCGGCGCAGGCGACGTAGTAGCCTCCTGACGCGGCGACCGATGCCATGCTGACTACCACCCTCTTGTGGGTTTCGGTGCGGAACTTGCGCACCGCCTCGAACATCTCCTGCGACGCCGCCACGCCGCCGCCCGGGCTGTTGATGCGCAGAACCACGGCCCGGACTCCCGGAGAGCCGCCAAAGTCCTTGAGTTCCTGGCTAAACTCCTTGGCGTCCATGATGATTCCTTCCAGGTCGATGACGGCGACCTGGTTGGATGAGAGGGAAAAGGACGGGCCCGTGCCGCTGGAAAAAAACAGGGCAAGCGCCAGGAGGGAGATGACAAAAAAGAGCAAGCCACCTCCCCCCACAACCAGCCACAGCAAAAGATTGGATCGCCGTTCAGGCATGGCTCAAGTCCTGCCGACTGGAGATCAGTCGGTGCTGGGTTTCTTTAACCGCTGCAACTGCTCGCCGAGACGCTCTCCCATGGAGGCATTGCCGGAATCGGCGGATGCCATGTAGGAGGTAAACTCGAGCCTCGGTTCTTCCTCTTTCATCGCTTTCAGGCTCAGCCCGATCTTCTTTTCCGCCAAGTTGAGCTTGATGATGCGCATTTCGACTTCCTGCCCGACATTGAGGAACTCGGTCGGCTTCTCGACATGCTTTTCATCCAGCTCGGAGACGTGGCACAAACCTTCGATGCCTTCCTCGAGCTCGACGAAAGCGCCGAAGTTGGTCATGCGGGCGATCTTGCCCTTCACGGTCTGGCCAAGCTGATGGCGGCTGAACCAGTCTTCCCAGCGATCGGGCTCGAGCTGCTTGATGCCGAGGCTGAGCTTCTGGTTCGCTGCGTCGATGCTGAGGATAACCGCCTGGACCTCATCACCCTTCTTGAGCATCTCCGAGGGGTGCTTGATCCGCTTGGTCCACGACATGTCGGATACATGCACCAGCCCGTCAATGCCCTCTTCGACTTCAACAAATGCGCCGAAGTCGGTCACGTTGCGCACCTTCCCGGTGATGACTGTGCCGGGGGCGTAACGTGTTTCGATGACATCCCACGGATTCGGCTCGGTCTGCTTCAGGCCGAGCGAAATGCGCCGCGCGTCGATGTCGATGTCCAGAACCACGACCTCGACCATATCCCCGACGGTCACGATCTTGGATGGATGCTTGACACGCTTGTTCCAGGTCATCTCCGAGATGTGAATCAGGCCTTCAATTCCGGGCTCGAGCTCCACGAAGGCGCCATAGTCGGTCAAGCTGACAACCTTCCCGTTGATGCGGATATTCTTGGGGTAACGCATGTCCGCATGCAGCCAGGGATCCTCGGTGAGCTGCTTATAGCCCAGCGAAACGCGGCCGTCTTCGCGGTTGAACTTGACAACCTTCACCTTCAGCTTGTCGCCCACATTGAAGAGCTCGGAAGGATGATTGACACGGCCCCAGGACATGTCCGTAATGTGAAGCAGCCCGTCGACGCCGCCGAGGTCAATGAAGGCGCCGTAATCAGTGATGTTCTTGACGATGCCTTCCATGACTTTCCCGTCCTCGAGCACCTCGAGGGTCTTGGCCTTCTCCTCCTTCATGGATTCTTCCAGGACGGCCTTGCGGGACAGGACGATATTGCCGCGCTTCTTGTTGACCTTGATCACGCGCATCTCAAACTCTTCACCACGCAGGCTGTCCAGGTTCCGAACCGGCCTCAGGTCGATTTGCGAACCGGGCAGGAACGCTCGGACGCCGATGTCGACGGCCAGGCCGCCCTTGATGCGCTCGATGACCCGTCCCTTTACGGTAGTTCCCTCGCGATACGCGCGCTCGATCTCGTCCCAGATCTTCATCCGTTCCGCTTTTTCGCGCGAAAGCACCACGTAGCCTTCGGAATCCTCGGTCTGCTCCAGGAACACGTCCACCGGATCGCCGACTTTGATACTGACGCGGCCCTGTTCATCCGTGAACTGCTCGATCGGGATGATTCCTTCGGACTTGAATCCTACGTCGACAATGACTCCGGCGGCGGTAATGGCGATAACTTTGCCCCGGATTACCTCTCCTTCGGAAAAGCTCTGCGTTCTTCCCTCGTGCGCCGCGAGAAGGGCTTCAAAGCTGTTGTCTTCATGCTGGTCGGCTCCCTTGAGAGACTGGGGCCGGGTTGGGGCGCTTTCCTCCGCAGAACCTCCTGCGGATGTCTGCGCGTCGTTGATGTCAAATGGCATTCTCTCCTCCTAAATATACCTTTACCGGCCTTTAGGATGCCGGCGCAGGATCTTTTCAAATTCTATAATTGCTTTGTGATCTGGCGGGAATAGTAGCGGATTACCCGAAGGGTTTAGTTTCCAAGCCTGCAGCAAGTCCAAGGTTTATCATTCCTTCGATCACAAGAAATATAGACCGTGATTTATACTACCCGGCCTAAATATTGTCAAGTACAAGCTTTTATGCAAGTTAGAGGAACCGTTCCTGCAAGAAGCGGACGCCGTCCGCCGGACGGCGCGCAAGAGTTTCTGTATTTTTAAAGCCGCCACAAATAACACGAATGGGCATCGCCGCCACGAAAAGACCTCATTGCACTCCTTTGGTGGCCGGTTTCTCCATTCGCCGTATTTACCCGCACAGCCATTGCGGGAATGCAGGGATTATTTTGTCACGAGACGCAGAGCAGATAGGCGCGAAGCGCCGGCAGTGAATAGCCACGCCCGTAAGGGCGTGGTAGTTGAGACAAAAGACATTGAGGTCCGAAGGACCGGCACAGATTTCTTGTGCCGCACCTTCGGCGCTCATTCCGGCTCGCCTGATAAACCCCGGCCTCACGGCCGGGGCTATTGATTGCCGCCTCTTCGAGGCTCCTGTTCGCGGCAGTTCTTCGGTGAACTTGGATTTTGGTTGCGGCTTTGCCGCGCCGTGCCATTCGTGGCTAGGTTTTTCCCCCACTGTCTGACTTAAAATTAAGTGCCCGCATTCTCGGAAGCTTTGCTATAATAAAAGTTTTTGTGAGGGCGATATGAAGAAGGAGATACATCCGCAGTACCATAAAGTGCAGGTGAGTTGTGCCTGCGGGAACCAGTTCGAAACTCGTTCCACGAAGAAGGAAATCCGCCTGGAAATTTGTTCGGCATGCCACCCGTTCTTCACCGGCAAGCAGAAGCTCATCGATACCGCCGGGCGCATCGAGCGCTTCCAGAGAAAGTACGGCAAGAAATAGCGGTTCCGCCACGGTAAGGATTAAGCCCATGCCAGGCAGCGGTAAAAAGGGCTCGCCCGAAGACATCCTTGTCGGCGGGCAGGCAGTGATCGAGGGCGTCATGATGCGTACGCCGCACGCGTATGCCGTAGCCATTCGGCGCGCCGACGGCTCGATGACGATCAAGAAGGAGTTCGTGCGTCGGCTGGCCGACATCTGGAAACCTCTTACCTGGCCGGTGGTGCGCGGCTTTGCCGTGCTGCTGCAATCTCTGGTCCTGGGCATCCGCACGCTCAATTTCTCCTTTAACACGGCGATGACCGATGTCGAGCCGAAGCCGGACGCGGCAGAGAAGACTGCCAAAGCAGGAGCTGCGCAGGATGGAGGATGGCTCCCAGTAGCGCTTTCGATGGGAGCGGCTGCGATCGCGGCGGTGGTCATTTTCATTCTGGCGCCGCTTTGGATTACCACGTGGCTGAAAAGCTACTTCGCAGCCATCCACAACTGGATCATCTTCAACCTTGTCGACGGGGTGATCCGGGTCATCTTCTTCCTCACCTATATCCTGCTGATAAGCAGGATGAAGGACATCAAGCGCGTTTTTCAATACCACGGCGCCGAGCATAAGGTGGTCTATACCTGGGAAGCCAAGGAAGCACTGACGGTGGAGAATGCGCGCACGAAGTCGACCTTGCACCCGCGCTGCGGCACCAGCTTCCTGCTGTTTGTGATGGTGGTCAGCATCGTGGTCTTCTCCATCTTCAAATTCAAGGCTTTCTGGGCCATTTTTCTGTCGCGCGTGATCCTGATTCCGGTCATCTCAGGGCTGTCCTATGAACTGATCCGCTTTTCCGCCCCCCGATGCCGGAGAGGATTCTTCCGCCTGGTTGTTCTTCCGGGGCTCTCGCTGCAGCGGATTACGACCCAGGAACCCTCAGACGATCAGCTTGAAGTCGCGATCCGCGCACTTCAGGAAGCGCTTGCCCTCGACAGCGCCAAAGCGCGCGAGGCTCAGGCTGCAGCGTAGCGGGCCTTCTGTTCGCACTCCATCTCTGGCTCAAGCCCAGGGAATATCCTATAATTCCGGCGCATAATCCCATGATCGACAAATGATCGACAAACTAAACGAATTCGAGAAAAAATATGAAGAACTCAACCACCAGCTGGCGGATCCGGCCGTTATTGCCAGCCCCGCTTCCTATCAGAAGTACGCCAAGGCGCACCGCGAGCTGAGCGACATCGTCGAGAGGTTCCGGGAGTACAAGGAGCTTTTGCGTGGCCTCGAGGATACCAGGACTATGCTGCGCACGGAGACGGATCTCGAGATGCGAAAGCTTGCAGAAGAGGAGTTGGCAACCCTCGAGGGGCGTGAGGAGGCTTGCCGGAAAGACCTCCAGCTGTTGTTGATGCCCAAGGATCCCAACGATGAAAAGAACGTCCTGCTCGAGATCCGCGCGGGCACGGGGGGGGATGAGGCGACGTTGTTTGCGGCCGAGCTGTTCCGCATGTATGTCCGTTTTGCGGAGGAGTGCGGATGGCGCGTCGCGGTTACGGAGGAACATGTCTCCGAGGTGGGCGGATACAAGGAAATCATCGCCATCGTGGAAGGGGAGCGGGTCTACAGCCAGCTCAAGTATGAGAGCGGCACCCACCGGGTCCAGCGGGTTCCGGCCACGGAAGCCAGCGGCCGCATCCACACTTCCGCGGTTACGGTTGCCGTTCTGCCGGAAGCGGATGATGTCGAGATCAAGGTCGATCCCAAGGACATCCGCATCGACACGTTTTGTTCTTCTGGGCCTGGCGGCCAGTCCGTCAACACGACTTACTCTGCTGTGCGCATCACTCACCTGCCGACCGGGCTGGTCGTCTCATGCCAGGATGAGAAGTCCCAGATCAAAAACCGGGCCAAGGCAATGCGCGTGCTGCGCTCGCGGCTGTATGATATCGCATTGCAGGAGCAGCAGAAGTCCATCGCCGAGAACCGGCGCAGCCAGGTGGGCAGCGGCGACCGCAGCGAGAAGATCCGGACCTACAATTTCCCCCAGAACCGTGTAACCGATCACCGGATTGGCTTGACGATGCACAATCTGACCGGCGTCCTCGACGGATCTCTCAGCTCCATCATCGAGGCCCTGATCACGCATTTCCAGGCAGAGAAACTAAAGCAGGCGGTAATAGTCCCGGTCCCCGACGCCAGGTAACTGGTTTCTGTTGCGAAACTCCGTGATTATCCATCGTGGACCTGGACTTCGACCTAGACGTGGACATGGACATGGACGCGCACGGATAAAGAGCGATCCGCCAAATGTCATGCATACAAAGTTTGTCGTGCGCAAGCTTGTCCAGGTCCACGTCGAAGTCCAGGTCCGGGTCCAGGGCGCGGAACCGAGATTTTAGCTTAAATACGCGTTTCGCGACAGAAACCAAATACAGTCTGCCGCCTAACCGGGCGTTTCATCGGAGGAGCATGCGATGCCAACCGAAACCGTGGGTTCTGCGATCCTTCGGGCGGTTGCAGAGTTGCGGGAAGCGCGCGTGGACTCCCCACGTCTGACGGCCGAAGTGCTCCTGGCGCACGTCTTGGGTTGGGAACGCACGCGCGTTCTGGGACATGTCGGGGATGACCTCGACGCCGGGGCGCAGTCCCAATTGCAGGCTCTTGTGCGACGAAGTGCGGCCGGGGAACCGCTGCACTATCTGACCGGGGAAAGGGAATTCTACGGCCTCTCCTTTCGAGTGACCCCTGCCGTTTTGATACCCAGGCCCGAAACCGAGATCCTGGTAGAGAAGGCGTTGGAACTGGCGCGCCCGCGGGCAGGAAGCCTGCGATTTGTGGATGTCGGGACCGGTTCGGGATGCATCGCGGTTTCCTTGGCGCACGAGCTGCCCCGTGCACTTGGCTGGGCTACCGATGTTTCGCAGAGCGCTCTGGCGATTGCGAGGCAAAATGCGCGCCGCGCCGGCGTTGGCGGACGTGTCGAGTTCATCTGTTGCGATCTGCTGGAGTGCTTTCCTGCGCGGCCGCACTTCGATTTGATCCTCAGCAACCCGCCGTACATTTCCGGCGCGGAAATGGGAGAGCTGCCACGCATGGTTCGCGATCACGAACCCAACCAGGCGTTATGCGGCGGATTGTCCGGGATCGAGGCTTACATTCGCCTGATTCCTCAAGCCGCCCAGCGCCTTGCCGCGGCAGGCTGCCTGCTGCTGGAGATAGGAGCCGGGCAGGCTGCTGAAATTTCAGAAATCGTCAGGGATGCCGGTTTGACCTTGACCGAGACCATCCAGGACCTGCAGAGTATTCCACGATGTTTGGTGGCGCAACGTAGGGACCTGGAACAGCATTGAACCATATCTGGAAACCAAATGGACAAAATTCGCATAACAGGTGGGAATCCGCTGGCCGGTCGTGTCGAGATCAGCGGTGCGAAAAACGCGGCCTTGCCTGCCATGACCGCGTCACTGCTCACGCCCGAGACCGTTGTGCTCGAGAACATTCCCCGCGTTCAGGATATTTTTACGGCGCGTCGGCTGCTGGCCGAGATGGGCGTCGAGGCGGAGATCAGCCCCTCGGGTGAGGCGCGGCTCAAGGCGGATCATCAGCTCACGTCCCGCGAGGCGCCGTACGAACTCGTAAGGACCATGCGCGCCTCCATCCTGGTTTTGGGCCCGTTGATGGGGCGGTTCGGGTATGCGCGTGTTTCGCTCCCCGGCGGCTGCGCCATCGGCGCGCGCCCCATCAATCTCCATCTCATGGGGCTGGAGAAGATGGGGGCCACCTGCGAGATTGTCCATGGTAATGTGGAAGCCCGCTGCAGCAGACTGTCAGGCGCCTACATCCTGATGGATACTATCACGGTAACCGGCACTGAAAATCTGATGATGGCTGCGTGCCTGGCGCGCGGCGAGACCGTCCTCGACAATGCCGCCAGCGAGCCTGAGATCGGGGATCTTGCCGAACTCCTCAGAAAAATGGGGGCGCGCATCGAAGGGGACGGCACGCGCACCATCCGGATTCAAGGGGTCGACGAACTGCATGGCTGTCGCCACCGCATCATTCCCGACCGCATCGAGGCAGGAACGTTTGCCACGGCGGCGGCGATCACGCGCGGCGATGTCGAGATCACGGGTTGCCGGCCGGATCACATGGGCGCACTCCTTGCACAGCTGTCTCGCATCGGGGCCGAGATTGAGGTCAAGGGCCCGGAGTCGGTTCGAGTGTGCGGCCGGGACCCGATCCGGTCACAAGACGTCACTACGCTTCCCTATCCAGGCTTCGCTACGGATATGCAGGCCCAATACATGGCTTTGATGACACAAGGAGACGGTGCGGCCTTGATCACGGAAACGATCTTTGAGAATCGCTTCATGCATGCGCAGGAGCTTGTGCGCATGGGAGCGGACATCTCCATCGACGGCCGGCGCGCCATCGTCAAGGGAGGCAAGCCCCTGACCGGCGCCAAAGTGCTGGCGTCCGATCTACGCGCCAGTGCCTCCCTGATTCTTGCCGGACTGGTTGCGGCCGGGGAAACGGTCGTTGACCGGGTTTACCATCTTGACCGCGGTTACGACCGCATCGAGGCGAAACTGGCCGGGCTGGGCGCGGTCATCGAGCGCCTGAAATGATGCCGTCGGCGGTTAGAGGGCTGCTGCTGAATTTTTACGGGAAAGCCAGAATGAAGATATCCGGATGCCTCTTCTGTCAGATCATTGCGCGGGAAAAGCCCGCGGTTCTGGTTTATGAGGACGACCAGTGCATTGCCTTCGAAGACGTGTATCCCAAGGCTCCAGTACACGCACTCGTGGTCCCGCGCAAGCATGTGACAACGCTTGCCGACTGCGCTGAGGAAGACGAGGGGCTGCTGGGACATCTGCTTCACGTCGCCGCGCGCGTCGCGAAGGAAAAAGGCATCCACAGTTTCCGCACTGTGATCAATACTAATGGCGAGGCCGGGCAAACCATCTATCACTTGCATGTCCATGTATTGGGTGGGAGAACTATGTGCTGGCCTCCAGGATAATTGGATTGACGATTGACGATTGACGATTGACGATTGACGATTGACGATTGACGAGCTCTCGACCGACT
>Ga0315284_10009377_pt1 | contig 13961 bp, 8 predicted proteins | sample YL17G09_16_MG_FD_203696 | JGI IMG/M metagenome (GOLD analysis project Ga0315284, IMG submission 203696) | Sediment microbial communities from Yellowstone Lake, YNP, Wyoming, USA - YL17G09_16 | ecosystem: Environmental > Aquatic > Freshwater > Lake > Sediment | place: USA: Wyoming | collected... | reverse complement strand
ACATCCGCCCTGAAGGGAACGTGGCAATTGCCCGGTTCAAAGGCAGTTGCATCTGCGACGTGGAGGAGATCGCAGGCGCCTCGGCGTGCATGAGGCAGTACATCGAGGCGCACCGGCCGAGCGGGCTGATCTTCGATTTTACCGGCGTCAAGTTCTTTTCCTCGCAGGTCCTGGGCCTCCTGCTGGAGGCGCGGGCCCGCCTCCAGCCGCAGGAAGGCCGCGTCGCCGTCAGCGCCCTGACCCCGCAACTGGAGCGAGTCTTCCGGATCACCAACCTCGACAAAATCTTCACCTTCCACCCCGACCTCGCCGCCGCCGTCGAGAAACTCGCCAGCCCGGCCGGTTAGCGTTGCCCTCCGAGTGCTCGTAATCAGGCTCGTTCATCATTTGGCATAGGTGATTGAAAGCGACGGGGGTGGGAATCTGGCAGGGTCACAGTACCCGTCGAATGGATAGCAGAAATTGTAGGCCACGAACTCGAGATCCTGTGGGGGCTGATTCGCGCTCGAGTAGATGATCGCGATGGCGTTGCCTGGCGACCAGTCGGGACGATGCACAATCTCCTGCACAACCGCGCTGATATCGGGACTGCTTCTCCAAATGGTGCCCGGATCGTGGCCTTCATAGACCCCAATGTCCCAGATCCATGGAACAGCGGCGGTGGTGCGTGCCAACTGGCACAGGTATCTCTCGGTGCCGGAGAAATCCGCAGGGTTGCCAGCAGCTTCCGCCTGGATGAGTCCGTCGATGCGGCTTACGATTTGAAAGGGGTCTTTTCGCATAATAACACTCAGCCGTGCACTGAGGATGCGACTCCCCTGCGGTATGTCCACCTGGGTGAATCGCATGGCGCTGGTACTCACTCCGACCCCGAGGTATTTATCATAGACACTATTCCACGAGTTCCCCGGTGCGGCAGACGCATCGTCCTGGATCGTCTTAACCCTAAACACGCGTGTCACTGTCTGGATCACAGGGGCTTTGACGGTGACCTTGATGGTGGCGGTGTTGGACTTACCGCCTGCCGGGCGCGTGCCGCCATCGTCGGCATAGAATGTGAAGGTGTCGTCGCCTGTGAAATTCGGCTCTGCTCGATAGACGACCTGGTTGCCGAGGTCGGGCAGTATTCCAGGAGCCATGATCTGTCCGCCGGCGGGATACTCCAGCGTGCCGTGGCTCGGCAGCGAGACGATCGTGTATGTGAGTTTGCCCGGCGGATTCGGCAGACCATCATCAATCGCCCCGAGGGTGATCGTAATCGACTTGTCAGTGGTGGTGCTCACAGGGGCGTTCCCGGCCTGAGGCGCAGAGCCCTCCTCCAGCCATTGCATGCCCGGCTTGAGGGTGTAGGTGATCTCGAGCTTGGCCGCCCGATTGGAGTACGGAGTGTCGCAGGCGAAGAACTGGAGGTCCTGGCCGCTGGATGTCCCGCCGATGTACAGGATGACCATGGAATTACCGCCGAACCAGTCGGAGCGATTCACGGCCTCCTGAATGACTGCACGAATATCAGGGCTCGCGCGATAGCTTGCACGCGCCCATGTCTGGGCCGTCTCCCAACTCCAGGGGACCGATGCCTGGGTTCTAGGCAACTCGGCAATGCGGAGGTCCGGGTAGTTGAAGTCGTAGGCATTGCCGACCGCCTGGGCATAGAGGGTCCCTGCGATCGGTCTGGTGATACTGGTTGTATCCATGGCGATCTTCAGACGGGCGCTGATGATCTCGCTGGCGTTCGGGATATCGATATTACGAAACCGCATGGCGCTGCTGTGCCGGCCGACGGAGAGCGTGTCGGAGAATAGGACCGAATTGCTGTCGGCTCCATAGGCGTCGTCCTCCTGCGCGATGACCTGGTACTCGCGCGTGACCATGTGGCGGACCCTGAGCATCACCATGGCGGTATTCGATTTGCCGCCGGTTGGGGCGGCTCCGCCATCGTCGGCGCAGAAGGTGAACCCGTCGTCCCCGCTGAAGCCCGCATTAGGTGCATAGATCACGCGGCTGGTGGAATCGGCGAACGACGTGGGCTCTTTGATCGGCACGCCGTTAGGAAATGCCAGGGAGCCGTGACTTGGCAGCGAGCTGATCGTAAATCGCAGCGGCTCCGGCAAGCCGTCATCGGCGGCGCCGAGGAGGACCGGCACGGGCGTGTTCGCGGATACGTAGATATCTGCGCTTACAGCCGTCGGAGGCTTCTGTCCGGGGCCCGCGCTCGTGCCGGATTTCACCGTGTACGTGATCTCCAGCCTCGGGGCATCGTTAGCACTGTAGTCGCGGGAGTAGAAGGCCACGTCCTTGTCTTTGAGCCCCGTACGCGTCCCGGAGTAGATGAGGAGAATGGCGTTGCCTGTCTTCCAGTCCGCGCGGCCGACGATCTCCTGAATGATCGGCGTGCAGTCGGGACTGTTGCGCCATGCATCGGTGGGTTCCTGGCCCGTCCAGTTCCAGGGAACCCCGGCCTGCGTCCTGACCATATTGAGGATGCTGCGGTCCTCTCCCGCCAAGTCCGCGGCGTTGCCGGTCGCCTCCGCTTGGATCAGCCCATCGACGGCGGCGGTCGTTTCCGCCCACAATTTCAGGCGTGCCCCGGCGATCTGGGCTCCGGGCGGAATGTCGATGCCCCGGAATCGGATGCCGCTGATGTACTGTCCCACCATGAGGTACCTGTCGAGCGTACCTTGGAAGCCGGTCCATGGCAGGAGGGAGCCATCATCGGCGCTGGCGGCGACCTGATACTCCCGGGTCACGAGGTTCTTGACGGAGATGGTGACCGCCGCCACGTTTGATACTCCGCCGCCTGGGCCGGTTCCCCCGTCGTCGGCATAGAACAGGAAACTGTCGTCGCCGGTATAGGCGCCGACCGGGGTGTAGACGATCTGGCTGGCAGAACTGGCCAGTCTGCCCGGCTTCGTGATCGGTGTGCCGGTCGTGTAGGCCAGCGAGCCGTGCTGCGGCAGTGACGCGATTGTGTAGGTCAGCTTGGCCGGCGGTTTCGGCAGCGCATCGTCCGTCGCCTTCAGAGTGATTGTCACGGCCGTGCCCACAGAAGTGTAAACGCTGGTATCCGCCGCCAGCGGAGGCCTCTGCGCCACCAGCGGGACGCTCGATATGATCGAGTAATACTGCTCTCCTTTCGCCAGCGATCCCTTGTAGTTGACCTGCACCTTGTACAGTCCCACTTCGCTCGGGGCGCCGATGTAAATCTGCTCAACATTGTCCAGTTTGTTGTCGCCGGTCGTCGCGATGGCACACGGATCGGTCGCACTAAGGACATACGGATAGTACGTCGTCGATCCCCCCGGCCCGGTGACACGCAGGTCAAGGTCGTGGATCAGGCGAGGCGAGCGGTTGTCGTAGTCGATAATGGCGGTCGCCGGCGGATCGGTCCAGCACAAGGTAATCCGGATCGGTTCGTTCGCGTCGGCGTGGAAGTAATAGGCATCATCCGGATTGTCATCCGCAGGGATGTTTGAGGTCAAGCGGCCTTCAACCATCAGGCTTCCGACAGGCTCGTCGTGCTGCCTCTGGATCAACTCGGCGGCGGCCCGTGCGTTCATCAGGCCCCAGCCGAACTGGTAATCCGGTCCCGGCCTGCCCAGGTCGTCCGCCGTGTGGAGGATCAGGCCCTTGAGCGTGCTCGCGCGCATGCTCTTGCCGGGGAAAAGCTGATGATACAGTTGCACGAGCAGGGTAGCCGAGCCCGTGGCGTTGGGGCTGGCCATGCTCGTGCCGCTGTGCGTGGCGTAGCTGTCGTCGGAATTGCTGTCCGCTGAGTAAAGACCGATGCCGTTGGCCACGATGTCGGGCTTGATGCGCCCGTCATCAGCCGGGCCCCAACTGCTGAAACTGGCCATGTTGGCATCCGCCAGGCTGCGGGTGCCATTGAGAACCGCGTCGCCTACCGCTCCCACGGTCATGATGTTCTTCGCCACCCCCGGGCCGCAAATCGTATCATAACCTCCCTTGGCAGCGCCGTCGCCGGGCGGGCACGTGTCCGGGCTGTAGACAATGGAGTACCAAAGCCCGCTCTTCCAGTAGTAGACAGTCTCTCCCAACGGCGGATTGTCCGTTCGATCGTTGCCCGCGGCCGCAAACGCCAGGTAGTAGTTCTTCGTGTAGGCCACGTCGTCCCATTGTCTGGCGAGCGAGTGATACGTTCCGAACCAGTCGTCATAGGATTTGGCTCCGGCCCACAGGCCGGTAAAGTGCCACCCGGTGTGTCCCGTAAGGTGACCGTCTGCAAAGTACGCTCATCCGCCGATGTAGCCGTAGGAGTGGTTGGACACATAGATGCTGTTCGATTGGCCCGGTCCGTAAGCGGTCCAGACTGCCATTTTCGAGGCATCGTAGCTCCAGTTGAAGGACTGAATCCTCGTGGCGGGCGCCATGCCCTTGGCGGCCGGATCAACGCCTGTTGCGCCGATGGTCCCCGCCACGTGCGTGGCGTGTGCCGAGCTCCCGCCTGTATCTCCGGCCTGGATGCGATGCTGGCCATCCGGAGTCCGGAATTCCTGATGCGAGACGCGGGCGACGGACTCGTCCCAAAGCCCCACCATCACGCCGCTGCCATCGAGTTGCCACGGGACCATGTCCCTGATCCGGTCGGCGGCGGTGGATATGGCGGCATTGACGTTGTCCGTCGCGTAGTACACGGGCCGGTCGTCCCAGACAGCCATCAGCTCCAGAACGTGTCGGCCGTCATCGTAGCGCATCCGATAACCGTATTCCTGCGCCCAGAGGACCGCCTCGGCCTTGCTCGCCTCGTTCTCTTCGGTCACCCGTGCGATCAGCTCCGCCTGTGCGACAACGGTATTCGGATCGGCCGGCTCGTTATCGGCCGCCCTCACCGTGCCCAACGGCAGGCACGCGACAAGCATAAGCCACAGGTATGTTCGTCCAACGCTGCCAGGGTATCGCGGATGACTTGTCACTTTATGAATGGCGTCCATCGTGGGTGGACCCCTCCTTTCGGCACGGCCCCATCCGGCCGCATAGGACCGGCAATCGATGTACAGCCGCACTTTGTCTATTCTATTTTCCCGCCGGGCCTTCGTCAACAGAAATGTCACGCCCCGGCATGGTGCATGTCCCCTCACGAGGATGTCAAGAAGGCAGGGCGGGTGCGCCGATAGGGCTCATTTTCACTTGACACGATGGGGCCGGGTCATGTAGGATAGACCCATAGTGCATGGTCTCTTGGTGGTGTCGTGTTCTGCGTAGAGCAACCGCGCAGGCTTGGTGTGCGGCGAGACTATGTGTCTGTCGCTCCACCGGTTCGCTTTGGCCGCAAGGCCCTGGCATTCAGGAGCCACGATGTGGAACTCGTGCGCCTTTGTGAAAGGAGAGGGAAATGAGCCAGTCCCCGTTGCGTCAACTCCATTGTATCAGCACATTGTCAACATCGTTCACGCGCAAGGACAACGCGGGACGAAAAGAAGCCCTGTGGAGGCGACTATTTCCAGTGCTTCTGGCCTGCGCGTTGCTGGCGCCGGGCCGGGTGCTGGGCGCGTCCTTCAGCCCGCCCGCGCCGCCGGATGTGCCTCCGATCATCAGCCGGACATATCCAAGCGACTTGAACGCCAACCGCATCAACGATGACCTGGAAGGCAAGGCGTCCCATCCAAGGGGACTGTCCGTCGCGGGGAGCGAATCGGCTGGGCCGGTCGCGGTGGAGCTGGTCTTCAGCGAGCCGGTGACGCAACGGCAGATCGACGATTTCCTCGCCCTTGGCGGGCAGATCCGATACATGTTCAAGGCGATATCCTATGGCTGGAATGGGCGGATTGCCCGCGAGCAGATCGCGTTGCTGCCCGCCGTGATGGGGCCGAGCCTCGTGCAGGTGGAACCCATCCGGTCGTTTGTCCCGTACATGGACCTGGCGTCACGGACGGGTCGCGTTCGACCGATCTGGCAGGCCGGATTCGCCGGAAATCCCGCCGGGTTCCGTGGCGACCCGAACACGACCATCGCATTCATCGACACCGGCGTGGATGGCACGCACACCGATCTGGCCGGCCGATGCGTCTACTGGCGTGACTTCACCGATGACAACGAGCCGAGCCCCGTAGATTATGCCGGCCACGGCAGCCTCTGCGCCGGCGTGGCCCTCGGGACAGGCAACTCCGGCGGCGCAGGGAACGAGAAGCTTCGCTACACCTATATCTCACCCTGGTCCGATTCAGCTCATCTGGCGGATCCTATAAGCCTCCCACTCGGCCTTTCGAACGTGTATTCGGCGGCAACCTGGGATGGCAATATTGCCGCCCTGATCCACGTGCGTTGGACCAGAGGGACCCTCCTTACGAACTTCGACTGGACTGGAACGACCGGAGGCGACATAGGGGAAGGGGTAGCATCGATGAACTCCGTCCTGACAGGCGCGACCGATTCGCTTTTCTCCACGGTCCTGCTCGCCAGCTATGAAACCTCCATCCTGAGAAACGTCGTCATCGAGACTACCGTCAGTCCTTATCCGGGCATTGGCGACGGTTTCAACAAGTTCAGTGGCGTCGCGCCGGGGTGCCGGTGGGCGGCGGCCAAGGTTGAGTCGCGCGACGGGGTGGTCGACGACAATGACTTCCCAGCGGCATTGGACGATCTGGTGGTTCACCGGGCCCAGGCGAAGATCAAGATCATCAGTATCAGTTATGGACTCACCGATGACAAAGGGCTGCCCATCGAGAGCGTGCCGCTGCGCGACCAGATCAACACGATTGTCAACAACGGGATCATTGTTGTGTCGGCCGCCGGCAATAGCGGAGAGGAGACAACAGCCGCACAGCGGAAGATGGCAGATCCGCCGCGAGCCGCGATGGCCATCACCGTTGGCGCGGTGAGCGATGAGAATATTCTCACCAGCTACTCTTCGGAAGGATTCTATGACCCGTGCGAGAACGAGGACTGCAAACCCGACGTCCTTGCCCCGGGTGGGTCGATGTTCTACACGGGTATCATGTCGGTGGATAGCGGCACCTCCGACGGCGATGGCAAGGATCAGATGGCCAACGACTACACTTCCATGCTTGGAACCTCGTTCGCCGCTCCCTTCGTGGCGGGCTGTGCGGCCCTGGTGATCGAAGCCATGGAGCGGCAGGGCACTGTCTGGGATTTCAGCTCCGGTGAGCTTCCCCGCTATGTGAAGATGCTCTTGTGTGCCACTGCTTCGGAGACGAATGCCAAGCGGGAGACGGGAAGCAAGGCGGGGCAACCGACCCTGCAGCGCGCCTCCGGCGGCCCAAATGGTTTTCCCGCCTCCAAGGATGCTTACGAAGGGTACGGGATGCTCAACCCTGACGCGGCGGTTGAGGGAGTCAGTCAGAGTTATGCGCCTGGCCCCGATGCGAGCGTCAGTCTCGGCGACAAGGCGACGGAGAAGCGCGTCTGGGCACGGACTATGCACCTGACGGGCGGGCGCGGCGTCCACGTGTCCCTGGACAACCCAGCGGAGGCGGATTTCGACCTCTATTTGTACAGCATGACTCCAAGCCGGACCGGCGTGCCGGTGATTCTCGCTTCGAGCACCAATGCAGGCGCGGATGTCGATGAGTCTTTGCGCTACGTGGCCCCGTCGGACATGCCGGTCCTTCTGGCAGTCAAGCGGGTTTCAGGAGCAGGGACATCCACCGTGCGGTCAACGCAGGCGGCTCCCCCGGTCGCTCAGGATGCCGATGTGATGGCCGCGATCGGTACGCCCGTGACTGTGACGCTCCAGGCTGCCGATGATGGCTCGCCGATTCCGCCTGGCGCGATAACGTACACCATTGCGTCGCTGCCCGGGCACGGCCGGCTGGAAGACGTGGCCGGCGGCGCTCCAATCAGCCAGGTCCCCCGGACCCTGCCGGCCAACCAGGTTGTCTATCGACCCGAGGCAGGCTGGGTGGGACAGGACAGCTTCACGTTCTTCGCTTCCGACGGCGGCACGGCCCCATTCGCAGGCAAGTCGAATACCGCGACCGTGCGCATTTCCGTCCTGCGTGAGATGACCGTAGAGTACCAGGTTTCGGCCGGTGCGGACGATATTCACGGTATGAAGTATGGCTCATACCAGGAACTCACTAGCAACGTACTGGTCATTGGCGAATCTTTGGATGCCATGCGATTCAGGGGCATCCAGATCCCGCAGGGGGCCGTCATCAAGAGCGCCACGCTGAGCATCTGTTCGTACACATTTGGCTTGACCGGTCGGATCACGGCCAAGCTCCAGGCCGAGGCGGCAGATAACCCCGGCGACTTCACGGCCAGACGCATTTCAAACGTAAAGGGAACAACTGCTTCGCGGCCATGGAATTGGGATGCCGCATGGAACCCAAGTACGTGGTATGAAGGCCTGGATATCAGTCAGGTACTCCAGGAAGTGATAGACAGACCCGGCTGGTCGCCCGGCAATGCCGTGGTGATCCTCTACACGGCCTCCGACTACGAGGATGACCGCAGATTCTGGGCCTATGACGGCGCCCCCGACAAGGCTGCCCGCTTGAAAATCACGTACCAACCCAAGTAGTCAACAAGGGATGGTGATGAGGCTCCGGCCGCCAGCCGACGGCCGGAGGGGGGCGGTTACACGGACTATGGGTCCGCCCACATCGGTCGTCGGCCCAGGCTAACGCATTGCCACACTCGACCGACAACTTTTGTTATCGAGCCACACTCGTTTGCCGAAGGCGGGACGCGCATGCATTACGCAGAAATACGTATTTTTCATCAAAAAGCGTGGATTTGGGGTGTCGCGCCTTGATTCTTCCGCCGGGCGAGCGAAAAGAAGAGTGGTAGACCCAGAAACCTTGCAGTTGATGCGGTGCGGGGCTCTGATGGGCCGTGGTATCGAAAGTTACCCAAATGAAAAAAAAGCCCCTGAGCAAACGGAGGGAGAGGAAGCGAGACTACCCAGGGGCTTGCATTGCTATACGTATTTATACTTATATTAACCGATGGCCGCCGGCCAGTCAAGGGCAAGAACGCGGAATTTTCACATTTCGGCGATTTTTTTGTCTCGACACAGTTGCAACTCTGGCCCCGGCAACGGGCGTTTGTGGCCCTGGATTGCCTTCTCGGCCCAGATTCTCGGACCATGCGACCGATCTCCAGCCCTGGTATGACCTGCTCCTGGAATGGTTTTTTCCCCAGTTTTTCCGGCAGCCTCCATCCGTCCCTGTTGATGTAGAAAGCGACGGGTGCCATCGGCAAGCTGCGTTTGCCGCTGCCACCCATCCCGCTGAAGGCCCCTTTTCGGATGCCTCAGAGCGCGAGATTGTGGTTGAAGAATGTGGGTCTGTTTGCGATAATAGACCCATGCCTACGTTGGCGAACCAAACCTGATGGGTGGGGCGGCAGCGGTTATCCGATAGAAACGCAGATTTGACACTGCAAATCGTGGAAGGGCCAAGGGATGTACGTTGCACCGCAGTTTTCTATCTTCATGGTGAACAAGCCCGGGGTGCTGGCCAGGGTCCTGGGGGAATTCGCAAACATCAAGATCAACATCACGGCGATGACCATGATGGACTCGGCCGAGCACGGCGTGATGCGGGTCGTGTTCGAGGAGCCGGAGAAAGCCCGGGAAACCCTCTCCCGGCTGAACATGCCCTACAACGAGACGGAGGTGTTGTGCGTGAACCTGGCCAACAAGGCCGGGGCATTGGCGATCGTGGCCGAAAAGCTCGCCAAGGGACACATCAACATCTCCTACGCCTACTGCACCGCCGGGGCCAGTGGCGGACGCACGACGGGGGTGCTCAAAGTCTCCGACGTGAAAAAAGCGATGAAGCTGCTGGAAGACCACAACAAGGAGAGCAGAGACCAGGCCGGCGTACGCCGCTCCAAGGCAACGCGCCGGTGATCCTCCTGTTGGCCTGCCGCCTCCCGTGACGGCTCGATGTCGTGCAGCCCGCTTTGAGGGTGCAGTGCCGAAGCGCGTGCTTCGTACCAATGACTGACTGTGCCGGGTGGCACCGCCAAACTCGTTTGACGGTGCTGGTTCGGTAGGAGTTGACCATTCGAGACTCCACGGGCAAACAAGTTTGCCCGTGCCACCCAGTACCTTCGGCATTTCCAACAGCAACGCATACCTGTATCCATATCGGTACGATGCCTGATGTCCTCTCTCGTCATGCGAATTGGGTGTTTGTTCTCGTGCGGCGCAGCGGCGAGCCGCAGATCGGGTTTTGAATTTCGCGTTTCGCGCTTTTTTTTGCTGAGGGTTTTCACTATACTGTGCCGATGTTTTGGCAGGGAGGCCCTATTAGAAGAAGGGATGCAATGAGTTACCCGGAGATTGAGCCCCGGACAATGACAGTGAAGGCCGCACACCGTTATGAGGTGGTCGAGGTCATGAGTCGTCCAGAGGTAGCAGGCAGGAAGTTCCATTTCATCGGGGCTGGGGGCGTGGGAATGAGCGGGTTGGCGCGATTGCTGATGGAGAACCAGGCAGTCGTCAGCGGCTCGGACCAGGCCGCCAGCGCCGTGACGTCACGGTTGAGCCGGCTGGGTGCGGACATCCACATCGGCCACAGCGAGGGCAATCTGCCGCCGGACACGGATACGGTCGTGATCTCCGCGGCGGTTCGGGAGAGCAATCCCGAGTTGCAGCTCGCCCGCCACAAGGGCTGTCGCATCGTCAAGTACGCCCAGTTGCTCGGAGAGCTGGTCAACCAGTTTGACGGGATCGCCATCAGCGGCACGCACGGCAAGAGCACGACCGGCGGCTGGCTGACCTACTGCCTCAAGCAGGTCGGCGTCGACGTCAACTTCGTCGTCGGGGCGGAGATTCCCCAGTTGGACGGCTCCTCCGGCGGCGGCGCCAGCGATTTCTTCGTCGTCGAGGCCTGCGAGTACGACCGCAGCTTTCAGAATTACCAGCCGCAGATCGCCACGATTCTGAACATCGAGCGGGACCATCTCGACTGTTACCGGGATGAGCAGGACATTATTGAAGCGTTTTACCAGTTCGCCTTGGGGACCAAGCCGGACGGACTGATTGTGGCCAATGGCGGGGACCCGAATACGGCCGAGATCATCAGGCGTCTTGGCACCGGGCACACAGTCCTGACGTTTGGCTTGGATGGGCAGTACGACTTCTCCGCGGGCAATATCCGTGAGAAGGATGGATTCTATCAGTTCGACGTTTTCCGAGAGGGACAATGTCTGGGGTCGGCCAGGATCGCCCTGCCGGGCCGCCACAATGTGCTCAACGCGATGGCGGTGATTGCCACGGCCGCGAGCATCGGCGTCGAGCCGGAACGTATCCTCGATGTCCTCAACGGCTTTGGAGGGATGGACCGGCGGCTGATGCTCAAGGGACAGTTCAACGGCGTCACCGTCCTCGACGATTACGCCCATCATCCGACCGAAATCCGGGCCAGCCTCAAAGCCATTCGCGAGCGATACCGGCCGCAGAGGCTCTGGTGCGTCTTCCAGGCCCACCAGTACAGCCGCACGAAATCGCTCCTGGACGAATTCGCCGGCAGCTTCGCGCAGGCGGATACGACGATCCTCCCCGAGATCTACTTCGTGCGCGATTCGGAAGCCAGCCGCAGCGAGGTCAACGCGGAAATCCTGGCCGAGCGAATCCGGGAACGCGGAACGGACGCACAATACATCGGACGCTTCGACGCGGTGTGCGACTACCTCGAGCAGCACGTCCGCAGCGGTGATCTCGTGGTGACCATGGGCGCTGGCGATGTCTGGAAGGTGGCAGATGAGTATATTCAACGGCTTGGACGAAATCGTTGAACGGGACCACCCCCTGGCGCCGCACACGTGGTACCGCCTGGGCGGTCCGGCCGATTATTTCATTCGGCCGAAGACCACGAAGGAGCTCAAAGAGGTGGTCCGCCGCTGCAATGAGAGCCATGTCCCCATTCATGTCATGGGCCGCGGTTCCAACCTGCTGGTCAGTGATGAAGGCATCCGCGGGGCGGTGATCCGATTGGAAAGCGAGGAGTTCGGCCGGACCGAGCTCGATGGCGAGCAGGTCACGGCGTGGGCCGGGGCCGAGCTGAGCAAGCTCGTCTTCGATTGCGTCGAGAAGGGTCTTTCCGGCATCGAGGCCCTGACGGGGATTCCCGGCTCGATCGGCGGGGCCGTGAGGATGAACGCGGGCGGTCATTTCGGCGACATCGGCTTGGCCATCGAGGCGGTGACGCTTATGGACATCCAGGGCAACGTTTTCGAGAAGCGAAAGCCCGAGTTGATCTTCGACTATCGCTCGGTGAACATCCGGGCACGATTCATTCTGAATGCACAGATGAAACTGACCCCGGCGGACCCCGAGCAAATCCTGCGAACGGTGAAGGAGAGCTGGATCTACAAGAAGAACACGCAGCCTCTCAATACGAGGAACTGCGGGTGCGTCTTCAAGAACCCGCCGGACGGGGCGGCCGGGGCCTTGATCGACCGGGCCGGCCTCAAGGGCTTTCAGATCGGCGGGGCGGTGGTCAGTGAGAAGCATGCGAATTTCATCGTGGCGAAAGACGGGTGCACGAGCCGCGACGTGATGCAGTTGATCGATGCGGTTCGGCAAAGGGTCCGGGAGCGATTCGATGTCGAGCTGCAGCTTGAGCTTGAAATCTGGCAGTGAGTTGGATGCGAATGGGTGAGACAATAGTAGAGCCAATCAGGAACACGGGCAAGGCCGCAGTGGAACGTCCCATCAAAATAGCCGTGTTGCGAGGCGGGGTGGGGCGGGAGCGCGAAGTGAGCCTGGAGAGCGGCCGGTGCGTCGCCGAGGCCCTTCGCGAAGGCGGATTCGACGTAGTCGCCTCAGACATCCAGCCCGACGATATGCAGGTCCTGGACAGAAAAGACATCGACGTCTTTTTTCTGGCGTTGCATGGCGAGTTCGGCGAGGACGGGCAGCTTCAGCAGATCCTCGAGGATCGTGGCCTGACGTATACGGGCAGCGGCCCTCGGGCGAGCCGGCTGGCGTTCGACAAGATGGCGAGCAAGCGGCTGTTCGCCGAAGCGGGCGTGATCGCGCCGGCGGCGGTGGAATTCCGGCCGGACATGGATCCGCGGGAACTCGATCGGCGGCTTCAAGCCCCGAGCGGGCGGCTCGTGGTCAAGCCGATCCGGCAGGGCAGCAGTGTCGGCGTGCACATCGTCGGGACGCGCCAAGAGGCCATCGAGGCCGCCCGGCAGGTGCACGCGGAGTTCGGCGACTGCATGATCGAGGCCTTCATCCCGGGCCGGGAGCTTACCGTGGGCGTCCTCGGACGTCAGGTGTTGCCCATCATCGAGATTTGCAGCAAGACGGGCTTTTACGACTACCATGCCAAGTATATCAGCGACCAGACGCAGTACCTCTTTGATACGGTCGAAGAGGAAGGCACGAGAACACGGGTCGGCCGGGCGGCGCTGATGTGCTTCGACGCGCTGGGTTGTCGCGACTTTGCCAGGGTGGACTTCATCCTGGCCGAAGACGGCACACCTTACGCCTTGGAGGCGAACACGATTCCCGGCTTTACCAGCCATTCGCTGCTTCCCAAGGCGGCGGCGAACGTCGGTCTGCCCATGAAGGACCTGTGCAGGCAGATCGTGCACAGGGTGTACGCGCGAAGGAATTGCCGGGTCAAACCATAGACCTGTCGTCCGGAAGGTCTGACACCCGCGTTACGAGGGTGTGACTAATGAGTGGAGTTTTGCAAAATGGAAGTTAGGCTTACTTTAGGAAGGAAAAATCGTCTTCTTGATTTTTCCTCCCTAAACGGTAAGTGCCTGATGCACAACCGGTAATGTGGATTATTCAAGGAAATCCCAAAACCGATTTCCTTGAATAATATAAGCCTAACTTCCATTTTGCAAAACTCCAGTAAAGACTGAGCTTATGCAGAACGGAGGTCAGGCGGCACGTGGCAGATAAGAAGCAGAGAATCGGCATCAAGGAGAGGTTCCTCTCCTGGCGCAAGTCGAGGAGCAAGGGCCGGCCGGCGGGGCGCAAGTGGAAATGGGTCGGCATGTTGAAAGTG
>Ga0315284_10009376_pt1 | contig 13961 bp, 12 predicted proteins | sample YL17G09_16_MG_FD_203696 | JGI IMG/M metagenome (GOLD analysis project Ga0315284, IMG submission 203696) | Sediment microbial communities from Yellowstone Lake, YNP, Wyoming, USA - YL17G09_16 | ecosystem: Environmental > Aquatic > Freshwater > Lake > Sediment | place: USA: Wyoming | collected... | reverse complement strand
GGGGCTGCGAGAGGCGCTGTGGATCGGCGCGGGCTTGCGATTGTTGAGCGGCATCTTGTTGGGCCTGTGGGGGTAGAGACGACCCGCGGGTCGTCTCTGCCTTTGACGAATTGAGCGATTGTGGTAAAATCGTTCCGGCCCGCAAGGGCACATTATCTCGCACGCTTCGGGATCATCTGAGGCGTGCCGGGCAGACAGCCGCCCCACACGGGGGAATGCCCGGCTCTCAGATCTTGAACGGAGCGGACGCGTAAAAACGCAAAAGGAGGCATCCTCAATGGCTGTCATACAGATGAAAACCCTGTTGGAAACGGGCGTCCACTTTGGTCACCGCACCCGCCGCTGGAACCCCAAGATGAAGCCGTTCATCTTTACCGAGCGCAACGGTATTCACATCATTGACTTGCAGCAGACGATGGCGTCCATCGAGACAGCGTACGCCCTGGTGCGCGATACGGTCGCGCGCGGCGAGCCGGTGCTGTTCGTCGGCACCAAGCGCCAGGCGCAAGAAGCGATCACTCTGCAAGCGCAGCGCGCCAGCCAGCCGTACATCACGCATCGCTGGTTGGGCGGCACGCTGACGAACTGGCGCACCATCCGCCAGCGGATTGACACGCTCGCCACGCTCGAAGCTCGCCGCGACCGGGGAGAGCTTGACCGGCTGATTAAAAAAGAAGCCCTGATGCTCACGCGCGAGATCGCAAAGCTCAACCTGCGGTTGGGCGGCATCAAGGAGATGAAGCGACTGCCGGGCGCGTTGTTCGTGGTGGACGTGCGCCACGAGGCGACGGCGTTGCGCGAAGCGAACACGCTCAACATCCCCGTCATTGCAATGGTGGACACCAACTGCGACCCCGACCCGGTGGACTATGTCATCCCGTCCAACGACGACGCGATCCGCGCCATCAAGCTGATCGTGACCAAGATGGCCGATGCGGCGTTGGAAGGCGCGGCGATGCGCAAAGAGACGCTGCCGGCTGGAGAAGGCGCGCCCGAGGCCGAAGAGAAATACCTGGGCGCGGCCACGCTGGCCAAGATTCGCAGCGGCGAGCTTGCCTTTGAGGACGAAATGTCCGACGAGATCGAAGGCGGGGAATCGGGCGAGGAAGCATAGATCGCAATCCTGTCATTCTGAGCGACCCTTCGGCTTTGCTCAGGGCAGGCGCGAAGAATCTCTGCAGATTGAGGTCCTTCGCTCCGCTCAGGACGACAACGTTGCCTTTACATCGAAAAAGTGAGGACATGGAATGGAAATCTCGGCAACTCTAGTCAAAGAACTGCGCGAAGCAACCGGCGCAGGCGTGCTCGAATGTCGCAAGACGCTTGAAGAGACCAAGGGTGATATGGAAAGGGCCGTCGCACTCCTCAAGGAGAAGGGACTGGCGAAAGCAGCCAAGAAGGCCGAACGGGAAGTCAAAGATGGTCGCATTGAGGTTTACGGGCATCCTGGCAATCGCGTCGGCGTGCTCTTGGAAGTCAACTGCGAAAGCGACTTTGTGGCGGACACTGAAGATTTCAAGGCGCTCGTCCACGACCTGGCGTTGCATATCGCATTTGCCAATCCACGCTACGCGCGGCCGGAAGACATTCCGGCTGAGGCGCTGGAGGCTCAGCGCGCGACGTTCCACGCCGAAGCTGCCGCCACCGGCAAACCGGCGAACATCCTCGACCGGATCGTGCAAGGCAAGCTGGACAAGTATTTTGATGAGGTGTGCTTGCTTCGTCAGCCGTTCGTCAAAGACGACAAGGTCAAGGTGGGTGACCTGGTGACGAACGCCATCGTCAAGATGGGCGAAAACGTCGTCGTGCGGCGGTTCGTCCGCTACGAGCTGGGCGAGGATTGACGCCATTAACAAGACCGACCGGGTGATTGACGATTGGACAATCACCCGGTTTTGGTGTAACCTATGTACCAGAGTTCAGAGATCGGATTTCGGATGTCGGTGGCGTAGGAATCAATCTTCGCAAGGCTCGCTCTCCAACCTCTGACTTCCGACTTCTGACCTCTGATTGCGGAGTGAATCGCATGGCCGTACCGAAATACAGACGTGTGTTGATCAAGCTGGGCGGTGAGGCGCTGGCCGGACAGGGAGGCTTTGGCATCAGCCCGCACATGGCCGAAGAAGTGGCGGCCAAAATCAAGGCGGTCAGGAACCACGACATCGAGATCGTGCTGGTGTTGGGCGCGGGCAACTTGTGGCGCGGCAAGGACGGGCTGGCGCACGGGATGGAGCGCGCCACCGCCGACCACATGGGCATGATCGCCACGGTGATGAACGCGCTGGCGCTGCAAGACGCGCTCGAGCGACAGGGCATGGGCACCCGCGTGCAGACTGCGGTCGAGATGCGCGCGATTGCCGAGCCGTTCATCCGGCTGCGCGCTATTCGCCATTTGGAAAAAGGCCGCATCGTCATCATTGGCGCGGGCACGGGCAATCCCTACTTTACGACCGACACGGCGGCGGCGCTGCGCTCGATGGAAGTCGGCGCCGACGTGCTCATCAAAGCGACCAAGGTAGACGGCGTCTACTCGGCCGACCCGCGCACCACCCCCGACGCGAAACGCTTTGAGCATCTGACCTACATCGAGGCGCTCAACATGCGTGTGGGTGTGCTGGATAGCACCGCCATCTCACTGTGCATGGACAACGACATGCCCATCGTCGTGATTGACCTGTGGCAGCCCAATAGCCTGGAGCGGGCGGCCATGGGCGAATCCATCGGCACAGTGATCTCTCGGTAAAGGCGAGGCTGGCCTCGCCTTTCAATGGAGATTTGCCCATGATTAAAGACCTTCTCCACGAAACCGAAGACAAGATGAAAAAGGCCATCGAGGCGCTGGACGCCGACCTGCGAACGATTCGCACGGGTCGCGCTTCGCCCGCGCTGGTCGAGCGGGTGATGGTGGATTACTATGGCGTCGCCACGCCGCTCGAGCAACTGGCGATCATCTCGGCGCCGGAGCCGCAATTGCTCACCATTCGCCCTTACGACCCGGCCTCACTCAAAGACATCGAGCGGGCGATCCTTGCCAGCGAGCTGGGATTGACGCCCAACAACGACGGCAAGCTCATCCGCCTGGTCATCCCGCGGCTGACGCAAGAGCGCCGCGTCGAGCTGATCAAGGTCGTTCACAGGCGGCTGGAAGAAGCGCGCGTGTCCATCCGCAACATTCGCCGCGAGGCGATGAACGACTTGAAGGATTTTGAAAAGGACAAGCTGGTGTCCGAAGACGAAGCCGACCGTGGCCGGGACAATCTGCAAGAACTGACCGACCGCTACGTCAAGAAGGTGGACGAGTCCGGCGCGCGCAAGGAGAAAGAGATCGCCGAGGTCTGAGCATCGGCCGTCTCCTCGTGGCATGTCATCACCTCAGACGTTGAGTCGTATCCCCACCCACATCGCCATCATCATGGATGGCAATGGCCGCTGGGCCAGAGCGCGCGGCTTGCCGCGCCTGGCGGGTCATCGCGCGGGCACGGAAAACCTGCGCCGCATCCTCACCGCCTGCGTCGAGTTCGGCGTCAAGATTTTGACCATCTGGGCGTTTTCGACCGAGAACTGGCGTCGCCCCCAAGAAGAAGTGCGCGGGCTGATGGACATTGTCGAACAGGTCATTGACCGCGAGTTGAGTGAGCTGCACAAGAACGGTGTGCGGCTGCGCCACGTCGGGCGGCTGGAAGGTATTTCCCGCCCCTTGCAAGCCAAAGTGCGCCGCGCCACAGAGTTGACCCAGAACAATGATCGCCTCATCCTGAACGTTGCTTTCAACTATGGTGGCAAAGCCGAGCTTTTGGACGCGATCAAGCGCATGATTGCCGATGGACTCCGCCCGGAAGATATTGACGAGGAGCGGGTGACGAGCTACCTCTACACCGCCGGGCTGCCGGACCCGGACATGATCATCCGCACCGGAAACGAGTGCCGCATCAGCAACTTTATGCTCTGGCAAGGCGCGTACTCTGAATATTACTTTACGCCTGTCTTGTGGCCGGATTTTGACAAGGAAGAATTGCGCAAGGCGCTGGAAGATTACGCCCGGCGTGAGCGCCGCTTTGGAAGAACGACCGAGCAGGTGAGCATCTCGAATTGATGAGCCAGCCGCGGCCTGCGCCGCTATACAAGCGACCCGCGCCCGGGCCGCCTGTGTTCTCGCCATTCACATATCCTCATGTTACGCTACCGTCTGTTGAGCGCCGCTGTCCTCATCCCGCTTGTCTTGGGGCTGACCTATCTGGGCGGCGTGTGGTTCCTGGGACTCGTCCTGGTTGCGCTGGCGCTGGCCGGTTACGAATACGCCAGCCTGTTAAAGCAAGCCGGCGATAGCCCCTCACCGATTTTCGTCATCGCCACGATCTGGCTGTTTGCGCTGGATGCTTATTTTCCCCAAGCAAGATTGCTTCGCCCTGGCCTGACGGTGTCCGTGTTGAGCATGTTGACGTGGGCTGTGGCGCGTTATGAACGCGGACGGAGCCAGGCTGTGACAGATTGGGCGTGGACCGCCGCCGGTGGTTTATACCTGGGCTGGATGGGCGCGCACTTTGTATTGATGCGCAACCTCGCATCGCCGCGTGCACTCTTGTTCGCTCCTGCGCCAGGCGATGGATTGTGGTGGACGACCCTGGCGCTTTCTTCAGCCTGGCTTGCAGATTCAGGCGCGTACCTGGTCGGCCAGGCGTGGGGACGACACAAGCTGGCGTCTCGCGTCAGCCCTAACAAGACGTGGGAAGGCTGGGTGGGCGGCGTTGCGCTCGGCACATTGGGCGGCGCGGCCGTCGCCGCGCTGATTCGCATAGTTGCCCCGGCGATGGGAAGCGCGAGTGCTCTGACTCTTCAAGATGGACTGGCGCTTGGCGCGCTCATCGCGCTCTTTTCGCCGTTGGGTGACCTGGGCGAATCGCTGATCAAGCGCCACGTGGGAGCCAAGGATAGCGGCCAACTGGTGCCCGGTCACGGAGGCATGTTTGACCGGATTGACAGCCTGCTGTGGGCGGCCGTGATCGCGTACTATTATGCGACGTGGGTCGCGCGTGTTGCGTCCAATTGACATTTGACGTGCAGTAGAGAGGATGTTATAATATAAATCGTTCTGCCGGGTGTGAACGGTGGGACTGGTGCCACGTTGTTCCCCTATTCTTTTCCGTGCCTCTAATTTGCGATAACGTGTCCCTTTAAATGAATCATTACACTGCGCCTACGTGGTGGCGCATCCTTAGAGTTTATCAGTGATTTTTCAAGCCTGACCGCTCGCTTTGACGAGCGCGGTCTGGGCGTATTTGCCGTGTGGAGGCTCCTGTGGACTTTGCAGAACTAGAAACCAAGACGCTCACCGATCTGCGCGAGCTGGCGAAATCAATGGAGATTTCCGGCTACAGCCGGCTCAAGAAGGAAGACCTGATTTTGCGCCTGTTGCGCGCCAAAGCCGAGCAGCAGGGCTATTCCTTCGGCGGAGGCGTGCTGGATATCATCGAAGATGGCATCGGTTTTTTGCGCGCCGATCATTACCTGCCCGGCTCGGAAGACGTGTACGTCAGCCAGTCACAGATCCGCCGTTTTGGACTGCGGACGGGTGACATGGTCGTCGGCCAGGTCCGCCCGCCCAAAGAGAACGAAAAATACTTTGGGCTGCTGCGCGTAGAGGCCGTGAATGGGCTGGACCCGGAACAGGCCAAAGCTCGCCCCATCTTTGAAAAGCTCACGCCGGTCTTTCCCGACAACCGCTATAACCTGGAGACCGACTCGCACAACGTGACCACGCGCTTGCTCGATATGGTCGCGCCGATTGGCCGGGGACAGCGCGGTCTGATCGTTTCGCCGCCCAAGGCCGGCAAGACGACGGTGCTCAAGCACATTGCCAACGCGATCTCGCACAACTATCCTGATGTTCACTTGATGGTCGTCCTGATCGGCGAGCGGCCTGAAGAGGTCACCGACATGGATCGCTCGGTGGACGCCGAGGTGATCTCGAGCACGTTCGACGACACTGTGCAGAACCAGACGCGCGTGGCCGAGATGGCCCTGGATCGCGCCAAGCGATTGGTGGAAGGCAACCGCCACGTCGCCATCTTGATGGACTCGATCACACGCCTTTCGCGCGCCTACAACCTGGTCGTCACTCCCAGCGGGCGGACGCTTTCCGGCGGTCTGGACCCGGCGGCGCTCTATCCGCCCAAGCGATTTTTTGGCGCGGCGCGCAATATCGAAGAGGGCGGCAGTCTGACGATCATTGCGACGTGCCTGGTGGACACTGGCTCGCGCATGGACGATATGATTTACGAAGAGTTCAAAGGCACGGGCAACATGGAGCTGCTCCTGAACCGCAAGCTCCAGGAGCGGCGCGTCTTTCCCGCCTTTGACATCGAGCGTTCCAGCACCCGCCGCGAAGAGATGCTTCTTGACGCGGACATTCTCGGCAAAGTCTGGACCATGCGGCGGATGGTCTCTCGCCTGACCGCTCCACCGCCGCAGGGCCGGGGCGACGACGTCTCCGATGCGATGGAATCGCTCATCGGTGCGATCAAGCGCACGCGCACCAACGCCGAGTTCCTGGCTTCGCTGCACGAGATGCAATCATAGCCTGCGAATTATGAAAAGCCAACCTGCCGATTTCCCGCTGATTCTTTCGGATGGCAATGGCCATGCCTATATATGGGGGTAAACTTTCGGCATGCCCTATATCTGGCGGTTATCGGATGTGGGTTAGCTTGACCATTATTTGCCAGTTGTGTATAATGAGTGCGTGCCAAAGGGCAGAGTTGTGATCGGCAAGCCCCACGGCAACGGCCAACCCATGACAACTCTAGATTTACCTCACACCGAGGTCGAACGGAAAGCGTGGACTGATTCGCTCGAATCCGCCATCACCCGTTTCTTTGTTTGGGGCATGACGCGCGCCTGGCAGGCGACGAGCGAAGGCGCGCAAGCCATCATTGCCCGCATGGGCGTGCACTTGGTGGTGGCGGGGCTGGCGATTCTGGCCGTGATGTTGAGCGGCGTGCAGCTTCCCCCCAAGGAGCGCGTCAACTCGACTCCTCCAACGCCCACGCCAGCCGTCGACCCGGGCAACCGGGCGGCGAGCCTGTCCTTCACCACACGCGGCGGCCCTCGATTGGTGAGCGATGAGACGCAAGTGGCTCGCCTGGCCGCGCCGTTGACGCCGCACATCTATCGCCCGCGCAAGGGCGTGATCAGCTACACTGTCCAGGCGGGCGACACCATGTTCGGCATCGCTCAACAGTTCAACCTGCAACCCGAGTCCATCCTATGGGCCAATTCGGAGCTAAAAGACAACCCAGACTTGTTGAGCGTGGGAATGGAAATTGCTGTGCCCCCGCTGAATGGAGTGTTGCACGCTGTCCAAAAGGGTGATACGCTGGACAGCATTGCCAAAAAGTACAAAGTCACTCCCGAAGCGATTGCCAACGCAGAGTGGAATAATTTGACGCCGGGCACAGACCTGCCAGTGGGTCAGATGCTTGTTGTGCCGGACGGCAAGCGCGAGATGGTCGTCTGGCAACTGCCCAGCACTACCAAGGCCGCGGCGGGCACCGGAGCGTACGGTTGGAGTAACGCCGGGCAATGCCTGGGAGTGACGCCCAAGCCTTTGGGCACAGGTCAGTTTATCTGGCCTACCAATTCACACTGGAACAGTGGCAATCCTTACGCCTGGTGGCATCGCGGCATTGACCTGGCTGGCAAATTGGGCGATCCGGTTTATGCTGCCGATGCTGGCACCGTCATGTGGGCCGGCCCCAACTCGTGGGGCTATGGCAATTTGATCGTGCTCGATCATGGCAACGGTTGGGTGACGCTTTACGCGCATCTCAGTCAGATCTATGTTCGCTGCGGGCAACAGATTCTCCAGGGGGCAGTGGTCGGAGCGGTCGGCTCCTCGGGCCGCTCGACCGGCCCCCATCTCCACTTTGAAACGCGCCTCAACGGCGATCTGCCGAATCCGCGTAACGTTCTCCCCAATCCATAGGTATTGAATGTCTTTGTTGAATCAGCCAACCCGGCCTGCGCCGGAGACGGCAATGCATTGGGACGAGCGCCTGGCAAGGTTAATGTTCTGGTTCATCAGCGCGAGCTGGCAAGCCACGACGGATAATGCCCACGCACTCATCTCGCGCCTGACGGGCCATTTGGTCGTGCTGGCGTTGGCCGCCGGCGCGGTGATGCTGAGTGGCATAACCTTGGCTGCGCCCTCTGGCCTGAGCCAGGTGTCGCGCGCGATCCGGTCTGGCTCAAGCCAGATCACGCCGACTCCGGCGGCATCACTTGGCCTTCGGTCGGAGGTGATTCTGTCCGGGCGCGGCGGTCAGTTGTGGCGCGCGTCCGACGAGGGCAGCATCACGCGCATCGCGCTGCCGCTGACAGAGATCCCCAGCCGCTTGCGCCGTTCGGTCATCACGTACACGGTTGAACCCGGCGACACCGTACAGGGCATTGCCATCTTTTTCAGCATCAAGCCCGAAACGATCATGTGGTCGAACTCGGCGGTGGAAGACGCGCCGGACTATTTGCGGATCGGCCAGGAAGTTGTCATCATCCCCGTTGACGGCGTGTATCACACCGTCGCCAAGGGCGACACGCTGGATAGCATCGCCAAGAAATACAAGGTCGGCGTCGAGGCTATCACGGGCGTCTCGTTCAACAACTTGCAGCCGCCGGACAATCACATCGAGCCGGGGATGAGGCTCATCGTCGCAGGCGGCGAAAAACCCTACGTGCCCAAGGTTGTCACCTCGTACACCGGGGCAGTGCCACAAGGCGCGCGCGGCACCGGGCGCTTCCAATGGCCAACGTTGGGCGCACTCACGCAAGGGTATTGGTGGGGCCACCGCGCGCTGGATATCGCCACGGCGACAGGGACACCGGTGTACGCTGCCGACGGCGGCTTTGTCAGCTTTGCCGGGTGGACGGACGTGGGCTATGGCAAGCTCGTCGTGATTGACCACGCCAACGGCTACGCCACGTATTACGCGCACCTGAACTCGTTCAACGTGCTCGCCGGGCAAAGTGTGGTGCGCGGGCAACTGATCGGCACGGTCGGCTCGACCGGCAACTCGTCCGGCCCGCACGTGCACTTTGAGATTCGCTACAATCACTCGCTGCTGAATCCGAGGTTGTACCTGCCATAGCGGATGGCAGATGGCTAATAGCTGAAAAAGCCACTTGGCTTCTTGGAAGCCAAGTGACTTTTGATTGTCTGAAATATGGGCGAAAGGCGGGCATCTATCCGCTATTTGCTATCAGCCATTCGCTACTTGGCATACTCTACCGCCCGCGTCTCGCGGATGACGGTGACGCGAATCTGGCCGGGGTACTGCATGGACTCTTCGACCTTTTTGGCAATGTCCTTGGAAAGTCGAATGGAGGCCAGGTCGTCAATCTCCTCCGGCTTGACGACGATGCGGATTTCTCGCCCGGCCTGGATGGCGTAGCTTTGCGACACGCCCTGGAAGGCATTGGCAATGTCTTCCAGGTCTTTGACGCGCTTGAGGTACGTCTCCAGCGATTCGCGCCGCGCGCCGGGCCGCGCGCCCGAGATGGCGTCGGCGGACTCGACAATGATCGCTTCCAGCGATTGCTGGTCTTCCTCGTGGTGGTGGCTACGGATGATGTTGACCACTTTATCCGGCACGCCGTACCGCTTGGCCATGTCCGCGCCGAGTTGCGCGTGCGTCCCCTCGACTTCGTGATCAATCGCTTTGCCCAGGTCGTGCAGCAAGCCACCCATTTTGGCCGCCTTCACGTCCGCCCCAAGCTCGGCGGCCAAAATGCCCGCCAGCCGTGCGGACTCGATGGCGTGCGCGTGCTGGTTCTGGCCGTAGCTGGTTCTGAACTTTAGCCTTCCCAGCAGCTTGAGGATTTCGGGATGCAGGCCCGGCACGCCCGTTTCCAGTGCCGCGCGCTCGCCCTCTTCTTTGATGACCTGATTCACTTCGGCGCGCGCGTCTTCCACCAGTTTTTCGATACGCGCCGGGTGGATGCGCCCATCCAGGATCAGCTTGGACAGCGCCACGCGCGCCACCTCGCGCCGCACCGGATCGAACGAAGAGATGGTTACGGCCTCCGGCGTGTCGTCCACCACAATATCCACGCCGGTCGCTTTTTCGATGGCGCGGATGTTGCGTCCGGCCCGGCCAATGATGCGGCCCTTCATCTCGTCGCTGGGCAGTTCCACGCTGGATACCGAGATTTCCGAAACCTGGTCAGAGGCCACGCGCTGCACAGCCAGCGTGATCAATTTGCGCGCGCGCTTTTCGGCCTCTTCTTTGGCTTCGGCCTCCACCTGGCGGATCTTGCGCGCCATGTCGTCGCGAGCGTCTTTTTCCACCGCTTCCAGCAAGAGTTTTTTCGCCTCGTCGCGGCTCATCTCGGCCACGCGCGTCAGCTCCGCCAGGCGCTGCTGCTCGATCTTTTCCAGGTTGTTCATCCGTTTGTCCAGATCGCTCTGGCGCAGGTTGATCTTGCGCTCGCGCTGTTCCAGGCGGTCTATCTTTTGCTCGTACTCTTCGCGCCGCTTGGCCATGCGCTCTTCGTCGCGCTGCCAATCGGCGCGGCGACGCTTGGTCTCGGCTTCCACCTCGTCGCGCAGCTTGAGTGCATCGTCTTTGGCGGTCAGCACCATCTCCTTAGCCTTGGTCTGCGCCTCCTCGATGACGTGATCCACCTCAAGCCGCAACGCCTTGGCTTCTTGCTCGGCCTGATATTGCTTGAAAAAGTATCCTAGCGCGCCGCCCACTGCTGCTGCGATCAGCGCGACGATGATCAACGGTAAAACTTGCAGAATCGGTCCCATACTCATCTAGACCTCGCTTTCGTCTATCGGAAGTCTGAAATCAGAGGTCGGAGGTCGGATACACTGCGTTCGCAAGCTGCGCTCTTGCCTCTAACCTCTGACATCCGACCTCAGACCTCTAATCGTTCGTCCCTTCATCATGCAATTCACGCCACACGCGGGCTGTTGCATCACGGGCCGCGTCGTAAGAGAATCCGCGCCGCACCAGGTGTGCTTCAATCTTGCGCCGAAACTCGACCGGGTCAGCAGTGCGGACTCGGCGTGCCTGGGCCACTGCGGCGCGATAGGCGGCTTCGTCTTCGCTGTGACCTTCCGATAGCGCCTCGGCGATGACGTCGTCGGAGACGCCTTTGAGTCGCAATTCCTGACGCAGCGCACGTTCCCCGCGCGGGCGAAAGTCAGCGCGGTTCTCTAGCCAGTAACGCGCAAACGCCCGGTCGTCCAACAGCCCCACATCCGCCAGCCGCTCGACGACCTCGTCTATCACGTCCGGCTCAAAGCCTTTGCCTTTTAAATGGCGGCGGATTTCGTCTATGCTGCGCGGCCGGTAATCGAGATAGCGCAGCGCGCTTTCGTGAGCCTTGTGCGCCTCGTCGCGGTCTTGCAGAGCCGCGATCTCTTCATCGGAAAGCTGCTGATCGCGCCGCAGCCGGGCCGCTTCAATCGCCGCCAGCCCAAAGGCAAACCGCCCGTCAATGTAGACGTTGACGCGGTCCTTGTTCTTTTGCTGAACCTTGAGCGCGGTGATGACTCCGCTCATACCCCATCCGTAAATATAAAGAGCCGTGACGTGTAACCGCCACAGCTCTCGAGCTGCCAGCTTTCGGTTGATCGGCCCGACGATACGGGAAAAAGAAATGGGCGCAGGAATGAATCGCTGCGAACGACTCAGCGTTCAGGTGGCCGACTGCGGCTCAACGCAGACGGTGGGCCTTCCGATAGGCCAGGCGCGCACCCACCTTCGGGAAAAGCGCATCCGACACTCTGAAAACCTGTACGAACGCTTGAGACAAGTTGATGCAACACTTTGTCTACCGTCTCGGTCTCCGAGCATTCTCCTCGGAGATGCACCCAGTCGGCAGGTGGTCAAAATGATCACCCGCCGGTTTTCTTGGACTGGCCTCCAATGCTGCTCGCGCATTCTGATAAATGATAATCGGCGCGGCAGCCGGCCGTTTTCGATCAACACTCGCTGTATGGCGGTCGCCCGGTGATGTTACGCCCCCTAAAGGAGATCGTAGACCGGGCGGAAAATGTCATCCTTGTTCTTCTGTGCCGCTTTCCTCTTCGGCAGCCTCTTGGACCGCTGCGCTGGCACCCAACCGGGTGCGCCCGGTTGCGGCGGCGGCATTGGCGCGAATCTGTTCTTCGATCTGCGCCAAAAGCTCCGGGTTCGCTTTCAAGAATTCCTTGGCGTTCTCGCGCCCCTGGCCCAGCCGTGTGTCGCCAAATGCAAAGAACGCTCCGCGCTTGGTAATGATTTCTAACTCTGTGGCAATATCGAGCACGTCCCCGGCTTTGCTGATGCCCTCGTTGTACATGATGTCGAACTCGGCCTCGCGGAACGGCGGCGCGACCTTGTTCTTGGTCACTCGCACTTTGGTCCGGCTGCCTACCACTTGGCCTTCGACTTTGATGCTCTGGATGCGCCGGATGTCCAACCGCACCGACGAATAGAACTTGAGCGCATTGCCGCCCGTCGTCGTCTCCGGGTTGCCGAACATCACGCCGATCTTCATCCGCAACTGGTTGGTAAAAATCATGGCCGTGTTCGATTGCTTGATCGCGCCCGACAGCTTGCGCAGCGCCTGGCTCATCAAGCGAGCCTGCAAGCCCATGTGCGCGTCGCCCATCTCGCCTTCGATTTCGGCGCGGGGCACCAGCGCGGCGACCGAGTCCACGACGAGCACGTCCAGCGCGCCGGAACGAATCAGCGCCTCTGCGATTTCGAGCGCCTGCTCGCCGGTATCGGGCTGGGCGATGTAGAGGTCGTCAATGCTCACGCCGCAACGCAAGACATAGCTGGGGTCGAGCGCGTGCTCCATGTCAATGAAAGCGCACGTGCCGCCCAATCGTTGCGCTTCCGCGATAATGTGCTGGCAGAGCGTGGTTTTGCCGGCGGCCTCGGGGCCATAGATTTCGGTGATGCGTCCACGTGGGATGCCGCCGACGCCCAACGCCAAATCGAGCGCGATGGAGCCGGTGGGGATGACTTGAACTTCCAGGTGTGTCGCCTCGCCCAAGCGCATGATCGCGCCTTCGCCAAATCGCTTGGACAAACTGGCGAGAGTCGTTTCGAGCGCCTTGCTTTTGCCGGAATCTGGGCTGGATTTGGTTTCGGCTGTAGCAGCTTCGCTTCGTTTGCTCATAGACGGAATCCATTCTCAGGGCGGCCTCTGCGCTCGGCGCAAGCCATCCCTATGTTGGCTGTTTGCTTACGGCTGAATTCTACACTACGCCGTCATTACACGCAAGTCATGGATTTGGTTTGCCGATGGATCCGCTGCCACGAACGATGATATAATCTTGGGTGCAGGCAGGGGATCGCGCAAGACCTCTGGGCAACCAGAAGGGAAGAAAGATGAGCCGTAATTCAGCGCGATGGGTCTATTTGAGGCTGATCATCGTGGTTGGGCTGATGGCTTGGTTATCTGTCTCCTTGGCCCGAATGGGTGTCGTGACACACGCCCAAGGGGCAGTGTATTACGTGTCCGACGAATCCGGCGATGATTCAAACCCAGGGACAGAAGCTCAACCGTGGAAGACCATCCAGAAGGCTGCCAATACCCTAGATGCGGGTGACACGGTTTATATTCGGGCGGGCACGTATCACGAAAGGGTCATTCCACAGAATTCGGAGAGCACCGGGAATTACATTACCTATGCCGCATATCCTGGGGAGACGGCCACCCTTGATGGGAATGGCATATTCGTGCCAGTGGATGAAGGGCTGTTGTACATCTCCGGCAAGAGCTATATCGAGGTCTCCGGTTTGCGAGTCATCAACTCTGCCCAGGCAGACATTCTTGCCGATGGTTCAAGTCATATCATTATCGAAAAGAACTATACAGACAATACCGGTTCTTCAGGCATTGGCGTCTGGAATAGTGATAACGTCACTGTGGACGGCAATGAGGTCGAGCGGGCTTGTCATGGT
>Ga0315284_10009374_pt1 | contig 13963 bp, 16 predicted proteins | sample YL17G09_16_MG_FD_203696 | JGI IMG/M metagenome (GOLD analysis project Ga0315284, IMG submission 203696) | Sediment microbial communities from Yellowstone Lake, YNP, Wyoming, USA - YL17G09_16 | ecosystem: Environmental > Aquatic > Freshwater > Lake > Sediment | place: USA: Wyoming | collected... | reverse complement strand
AGCCCGGGTCAATGCCTAGGATGGTAAAGGGGGGCGTGGGTTTAGGGGAAGACATAATTTATTTATATTGATGTTTAGGAATCACGGATTAGGTTCACGGATTAACACTGATGCCCTAAGGTAAGAATCCGTGGTTATCCGTGATAAAAATCCGTGTTTCAGAGGCTTCCATATATTAATCTTATCAAAATTGGCTAATTCTGGCAAAATAAAAAATCGGTTCAAGGCACGGATTTTATGCTTTAGCATTTCAAGTGGCTTGAACCGATTTTTTATTCGCTCAAATTCGTAAAATAATCCTCCACATCCTCATTCTCATCCAGGGCTTCAAAAAATTCAGATAATTTTTGCCCGGTTTCCTGGTCAACTTTTATTTTTTCCTTGGATACATATTCAATTTCCGCTGATTCTACGGTTAAACCAGAATCCTCCAGGCCCTTTTTAATTTTTTGTAAATCAGGGATGGCGCAGTAAATTGTTACCAGCTCTTCATCTTTTTTTATATCTTGGGCGCCCAGATCAATTAGTTGCATTTCCAGCTCATCCCAGTTTTTTTCAGTCAGTTGTTCATTGTCAAGGCGAATTACTCCCTTATGTTCAAATTGCCAGGCCACTGCGCCAGGCCCGCCCAAAGAACCGCCGTATTTGGAAAATAAATGTTTTAATTCCTGGGAGGCTCGGTTTTTATTGTCAGTTAAGCATTTAACAATTACGGCTACGCCAGCCGGACCAAAACCTTCATAAACCATGGATTCAATAACAGCGCCTTCCAGTTCGCCAGCGCCGCGCTTAATGGCGCGTTCAATATTCTCCTTGGGCATATTCGCGTCTTTGGCTTTATCCATGGCCAGGCGCAAAGAAAAATTAGTGGTGGGATCTCCGCCTTTATCGCGCGCCGCTACTGTAATAATTTTGGCTAATTTGGTAAATAAAATAGCGCGCTTGGCATCTGTCGCGCCTTTGGCTCGTTTGGTTGTTGCCCACTTGGAATGGCCGCTCATAGTATTTAAGTCTAAAGTGCGTTAAGTAACTGATTTAAATTAATTTTCCTAAATTTAGCCTTTATAATTTAGCCTTTAGCCTTTTAGATATTAGAATCTTACCAAAATTGCACAGTAAAATCAAGGTTATCCCCAAAAAAACTTGCCATAATTCCCCAAGCTGGTATACTGGAAATAAATAAGAACTTTAATTTCATTCCTTAAACTAACCCTGTGAAGTTATTTTATTGCCATGCCAAGTAAAATGACCAGCAGGGTTTTATATTATGACTTACATCCTTATCATTTTAGCGCTTTTAGCCGCGGTCTTGCTGTTTTTATATTATTACGGACTTTATTTTTTGGCTCTTTATGTGGCCTATTTTATCATGATTTTTTGCGTTTTTGCTTTGGCAATTTTAGTGGCGCATTTTTATCGGGTAATAATTTTAGGCAATGCCCCATATATTCGCACCGGGAAAAAACTCATCAATCGTATAATTGAGGAAATAGATTTTAAAGACAATGCCAAGGTTTATGAGTTGGGCAGCGGCGACGGCAGGTTTTTACGGGCTTTAGCTAAAAAGAAAAAAATCCAGGCAGTCGGTTTTGAAAATTTTATGTTACCCTATGTCATTAGTCGAGTTTTTAAATTTTTAACCAATAGCAATGCGGATTTTCGTTATCAAGATCTATTTAAGGCTGATTTGTCCCAGGCTGATTATATTTTTTGCTATTTAATCACCACGCAAATGGCCAAGCTGGAAACAAAATTGCAGCAGGAATTAAAGCCCGGCGCCTTGATTATTTCCAACACTTTTAAGTTTAAAAACTGGCCGATTGAGAAAGAGATTGTTGTTAATCCCAAAAATAAGTTTGGCTTAAGCAATAAGATTTATCTCTATCGGAAGACTTAAAAAGTAAAAAACCACAATGTCTGCCCTCTTGTCATCCAGAGCGGAGCGAAGGATCTAGTTGGACATGGGGATTCTTCGTTTCACTCTGAAGGACATTGTGGTTTTTGCTTGAATTTAAATTTAAGTATTAGGGATCGGGTATTGGGCTACTTTAAGCCCGATGCCTTTTTTGTTATAATACAAGTATGAACAAGTGGCAAAATATCGCAGCCAAAGCGCAAAAACTGATTGCCGATAATCAGTTTATTTTATATCTGGCCGTGTTTACCCTGGTCTTTTTTATTTTCCTGATGATCCAGGCCCATCCCACTTTTTTGGATCCGGATTCATTTTACCATTTGAAAATGATCAGGCTGATTAGCGAGCAGGGGCCGGTAATAAATTTCCCCTGGCTGCAATTTACAGTGCTTAAAAACTTTTTTATTGACCAGCATTTCTTATACCACGTAGCGGGTATTCCCTTCGTGGTTTTATTTGGAGACTTGGCCGGGTTCAAATTTTATACTGCGATTTTGGCGACTTTATTTATTTTAGGCTGTTATCTGTTTTTAAAACGAGACAAGATTAAATATTCCGAGATTTTTATTTTAATTTTGCTTTCCTGCCAGGGGTTTTTGTTCCGCATTTCCTTGGGCAAGGCCACGGCCTTTTCCCTGATTTTGCTGTTTGCCTGCATTTACTGCTTGTTTAAGAAAAAAAACTGGTGGCTGTTTTTCCTCTCCTGGATTTATGTCTGGTCTTATGGCGGCTTTATTTTGGTTTGGGTCATGGCCATTTTATATCTTTTAGCCGAGAGCCTGGAATTTTTGATCAATTCCAACTGGCCGCAAAAAATTTGGCCCAAGCTGGTTCATGTTTTTAAAACAATTTTTTCCCCTAGCCACTTGCGCACAGCCGGAGCCGCGTTTAGTGGTGTGATTTTGGGCCTGGTTATAAATCCTTATTTTCCCAAAAATATCAAATTTATCTGGGAACAGCTGGTGCAGATCGGCATTATCAATTATCGCGGCGCAGTTAATGTCGGCGGGGAATGGTATCCTTACAAGCTTGGCGAATTATTTACTAATGTCGGCGTAGCTTCGCTTTTAGGGGTGGCGTTATTTATTCTTTTTTTTATCTATCTCAAAAAACAAAATAAATACAGCATTTTCTTCTTGCTCACAACCGTATTCTTTACCATTTTTACTTTAAAATCCAAAAGGTATGTGGAATATCTGGGTCCGCATTTAGTTTTCTTTTTAGCTTATGCCACGACCTGTATTTTGGGGACAGAAAATTTAGGTCGGTTTTGGGCCAAGTTTAAAACTTATGACAAAACCAGCAATTTGCTTTTAAAATTCATCTTGGTCATAGTCGTGATTTTTTTTCCGATTATCATGGTTAAAGATATTTATCAGACCGCGGATTTTTTTCGGGGCGGCATCAGGCTGGCTAATTTTTCCGGAGTGTCTAAGTATTTATTGGACAATTCCCAGCCCGGGGACATTATTATGCAGACTGATTGGGATGATTTTCCCATGCTTTTTTACCATAACAGCAAAGATTATTATATTGTGGGACTTGACCCGACCTTTATGTACAATTATGACCAGAAATTGTATAAACTTTTTGCCGATATAACCATGGCCAAAGTCAGTACCAACCTCGCCCAGCAGGTTAAGGACAATTTTAAGGCCAGTTACTTTGTCGTGGATAAAGACCGCGACCAGCTCAATAAATATTTGCAGGCTGATGCGGGATTTGTTAAGGTCTATGAGGATTCCGACGCCTGGTTATATAAACTGAAATGAGCAAAAAAATCACAATGTCATTCAGAGTGAAACGAAGAATCCCAATGTCCAATGAGATCCTTCGCTCCGCCCCTGCTTCGCCGAGGCGAGTCTGGATGACAAGGAACACAGACATTGTGATTTTTGGCTCGAATTTAAATTGAGTCTTAAAATTTTGTTAGTATGCGAATATTAATAGTTTTGCCATCTTACAACGAAGCCAAAATTCTGGAGGCAAATGTCGCCAGACTTTTAGAATTCATTAGAGCCAATTTGAATGGCTATAATTTTAAAATTGTAATTGCTGATAATAATTCCAGGGATAATACCAAAGAGGCGGCTATGACCATATGCTCAAAATTCCCCCAAGTGGAATATTTATTTGTTCCCAGACAAGGTAAGGGCAACGCTATCAGCATTTCTTGGCAAAAAGACCGTGATAATTTTGATATTTTTATTTTTATGGATGCTGATTTGGCTACTGACTTGGGCGCTTTGCCAAAACTAATCAGCGCGATTGAATCTGGCTATGATTTGGCGCTTGGCTCGCGCAATTTAGCGGAATCAGAAGTTGTACGCACCAGCTTTCGTAAGTTTTTTTCTTTAGGCTACCGCCTGATTCTTAAAATTATTCTAGGAACTAGAATTAAGGACATGCCCTGCGGCTTTAAAGCTGTAAATCAAAAAGTAGTTAAACAAATCGCGCCCCAAGTACAGGAACAAACCTGGTTTTGGGACAGCGAGCTGGTGTATTTGGCTGAAAAACAAGGCTATAAAATCAAAGAAGTTCCTGTCAAATGGCAGGAACCGCGCAGTGGCGAGGATAAAAGCCGGGTTAGTTTTATGCAAGTCTCCTGGCTGTATCTGAAAAAAGCCTGGGGCTTGAAATTCCGCAAAATCAATCAAGGTTAGCGTCGCCTAATATTTCTATCTTGTTTAAATCCAGGACAAAGGAATTTAAACCGTTATAGATTAATCGGCCATAAGGTTTGGCTACTTGGAAGGAGGTGATATTTGGAAGATTATAGAAATTTATTTTTACAACCTGGCCGACTTGCCAGGCGCTGGTCGGGTAAAGGCCATAGCCTAGGGAATAATAACGGTTGTTAAGCTTGATAAAATAATTTTTATCCATTAGCTGAAGGCATTTAAAATATAGGGAAACAGAGCCTTGATTTTTATCATAGCCAAGAAATTCTATGGGCGAGCCTAGGGGCTGGCTTTTTTTATTTTGAATTGCCAAGGACTTCTGGTTAATAATTTCATATAAAGAGAATTTGGTTTCGCTTTTTTTCAACTGCCACAAGGCCAGATTTTGGTCGGCTTTAATCAAAGTATAGCTGGCCAGTAATTCGCGCAAGCGGTCATCGCCCTGATAATAAGCAGTAGAATATTTTGGGCTTTGAGCATAGCCCAGATCTAAAAACAGAAAATCATCCCAATCCAGAAAAACATACTGCAAATCTGAAGGTAAAGGATAGGATCCGGTATCAAATTGCTGTTTATTTAAAAAAGCATAATGCAATAAATAAAGCCGAGAACGGGAAGAAAAATTTGGCAGCAAGCCAAAGCCGGTCAGCAAGCTGGCATTTTGAGGAATTAGTTGGCTAAATTGATTTTTAAGAGCCGCTTGCTGATAATCGACGGATACAGGAATGGTGACAAAACTAGACCAGGGGCCGAGTTGCAAAGAAATATAAAGCAGGCCGACGATTAAAACCGTTGGAATAATTTCTTTATGGTCGCTGTTTAGTTGAATAATTTTTTTATTCAACTGCAAGTTTTTAAGCGAGAAGATAGCGGCGATAATTAAAATCGGCATAAATAGGGACACATAATGGGTTTGTAAAACCAGGGCGCCGGATTTCCACCCCAAGATAAATTCTAAAAGTGAAGGCGCGGCTAAAAGCAAATATTTCGGTCGGTACAGCGGCAAAAAAAGCATGATTAAAAATAGCCCGACTATTAATTCTAGATGGGAATAATTTAAAAATATATGCTTGATAACTTCAGGGAATTTAAGAAAGAAATTTATGAATATTTGTCCTAGCGAATTGCCCAGCCAGCCATAATAAATCAGAAATTTGTAATTGTCCGAAGTTGAGAAATAAGAAATGATTTTGAGCGCCACTGCAAAATAAGCCGCGGCCATAACTAGGGGAGTTAAAACCCAGGTAATTTTTTTTCGGTCAAGCGCGGCCACAACTCCAAACATGAAAATAATCAAAGCCACATCTTCGCGCACCAGCAGGCTTAAGCCGCAAAAAGCGACAAAGGGCCAAAATTTATTTTGGTCATAAAAATAAAATGCCCACAAAATAAGAAAAATTGCTAGCGGCAAAATATGAAACTCAAACAAGGTTAAATTTAAAGTTCCCGGATTAAATAAATAGAGGACAATTATAAACAAAGATAAAAGGGGCGGCAAATGCTTTTTAGCGATTAAAAAAATTGGAATGGCGCTTAAGCCGACAAAGCAAGCCTGGATAAATAATAAAGTCAAAGGAGATTTGAAGAAGCTATAAAAGGGCAGCAGGAAAAAAATAATCAGTTCAAAATGGTCACCCAAATATGAGGTGGGATGGATAGTAAAAGCAAATAAATGGCCGTTTGAGGAATTAAAAAATACCTGGTTAAAAATACCCAAATCTGCGCTATTATAACTGTAAGTGTAATATTTAAACAAACAGAAGCTAAAAGTGAGGGCAATAAAAACGCCAATAAGTATCCAGGTGATTTTGGCTAATTTGGGCCAGGTTAAATTGGTAAAATAGGCAAACATGGCTTTTTCAGGGCTAAGTTTAGGTAAATCTTATGTCTTAATTGTAGCGTAAAATGGCTAAAAAGAACAGCAGGCCTTGACTTTTTTTGTAAAATATGCTATGATACTATAATGTACTTTAGAATTTGAGAATATAGGCAAAGGCTTTGAGTTTAGTAAACAAAAGAAACAAACAGAAACAACCATCTCTGCGCAGCGGAGAGAAAGGGAGAAAAAGATGAAAAAGATGCTTTTGGCAATGTTCGTGATTTTGGCGGTTTTCAACCTGGCCTGCGCCACCCACATCCAGCGCAACGGACTGACCGTGGATACCAGAGATCCGCGCGCCCTGAACCATGGGATCGCAGACCCGAGCGCGGATTACACGGGCGGGGTGGATCCGGCCATTGCCGCGAACGTCCGCAACAATCCCAATGCCACTGTTTACCGCAGCGGCAACACCACGGTCTACGTGGGCAATTCGCAGGGGCCGCAGGGATTTCAAACCGGAGTCTGGGAAAACTATGCGTATTACGACATCATGGTGGAAATCAACAATTCCGCCCTTCCCGGTTTCCAGCCCCTGACTATCCTGGTCAAACACAACAGCTACGCAACCCTGAAGCTCTTACCGGGGGATTATACTGGTAAGATCTACAGCCTGAACAGCAGCAACCGCAAGTTGATCGCGCATGTCACTTTCAAGGTTGATGGAGTCAAAAGCGACCAGATCGCGCCTATGGCCAACATCCCGTGTGATTTCTATTACTTCTGGCGCTAGCGTCAGCAAGGAGGGAAAAACAAAAAGAGAGGTAAAACTTTGCCTCTCTTTTTTCTTTGATAAATTTTTTTTATTTAAATTAACTGCCGCCGCCAAATATTCCGCCGGCGCCGCCCGGAGTAACGTTATTATTTAAAAGAATAAAAATAAAATTAGCAATGGAATAAGCTGCAATCACAATGATCAGTCCAATCACTGCCTGGGTAAGAGTTGCTTTGGCTTTTTTGATTTTATCTTCCTGACCCATGGAGGTCATCCAGGTAAAACCGCCATAAATTATCAGAATTAAAAAGACTAACCCCAGGATTGTTAAAAGCGCATTGACGATCTTAACAACAATGGCTGTTAGAGAAGCAGGTTCTTCCTGGCCATAAGCTGCCTGGCCCAAGCATTTAACGCCGGCGCTGATTGAGCCAGAATCGCAAGTGTCGGAACTGTCAGGGGGGGGTGGAGGAGGGTTAGTTTGAGCTAAGGCAAAAGTCGGCACAGCCAAAAAGGTCAGATTACAAATAGCGAATAAGATTACTAAGATTTGAAAAATTTTCTTCATAAGTTTTGGTTAGTTAGTTTGGACTTGTCGGGGTTGAGGAACCTTGCGATTGTGTCGCTGATTCCAAAGAATTAGCCACGAAAAAGGCAATAGAATAAGCGGCGAGTACTATAATCAGGCCAATAATTGCGGCCTTGATAATATTTTTGGCTTTTTCAATTTTTTTCGCGTCTGACATGGAAGTCATGTAAACAAATCCGCCGTAAATTAGCAGTACCAAAAAAATAACGCCCAAAATTCCCAATACGCCCTGCACAATTTGAGCCACTACCAAAGTTAAATTTTGGCTTTGGCTGATATCCGCATTAGCCGCTGTCTGATTCAATGATTCGCCAAAACTGGAAGCCAAAACCGGCTGGCTTATTGAAAGTAGGGAAATTAAAGCAATTAGCAAGAATATTTTTTTCAACATAGTTTTTATTTAGCGGAACTTTCTAAAATCACGCTTATAAAGTAAGCCAAAGAATAAGCCAGCATGACAATAATTAAGCCAATGACAGAATTGGTCAGGATTTTTTTGGCTTTGGCTATTTTTTCTTCCACGCCCATGGCTGTCATCCACTGGACGCCGGCATAAATGATTAAAACTACAAAAATCAGGCCAATCAGACCCAAAACAGCCTGGATAACGCCTCCGAGCAGGGTAACAATGTTAGCTTCCCCCTTGACTCCGGCGCTTTGGGCGGTGGTATCAATGCCCTGGTTGATATTTTTCAGTCCCTGGGCGGAAGTAAGCGCGGGCATGATTAAAAAGCTAATGATTATCAGAGTAAGTAGAATTGGAATAATGAATTTTTTGGAGTTTGAGAGTATAGAGTTCATAACGTAGTATAGTTTAAAGTTCAAAGTGCCCGCCTTGGCTCGCTTATGTATTAATTTAATCCTTTTAAAGTTATTTTAGGCCAAGCGAGACAGGCAAAATTCAAAGTTACAATTGTTAGTCTGGCTTCGGCTTGCATGGTAAGAATTTACGCCTTGAAAACGGTAAAGGCCTAGCCAAGACGAGTTTAAAATTTTGGAAGATTTATTTTAAAATATAATACCTTAACTTTTAATTTTAAACTGTAACTTTGCACTTTAAATTTTGAATTTTAAATTGGGTCTATTATCGCTACTGTATAATGATTTATGATTTGGAAGATAGCAGGGTAACCGGCGGTGATTGGGGCTGGCTGGATTTTTCCGCGACTGAAACTACAAATGAGGTAATGGCATAGGCGGCGACGATAATAACCAAGCCGATAATGGCAAAAGTGATTACCTTTTTGGCTTTGTCCAAATTGTTTTTATTGGCGGCTGATTCCGCGGTCATCCATAAATATCCGCCGTAAGCGATTAAAAGCACAAAAAGGCCGCCCACAATGCTTAAGGCGGTTTTTATTATTTGAGCGACAACAACCGAATAATCAGAACTGATGTCATAACCAGTGGCAGTTCCTGATTTTTCCAGATTGCTGTTAATGTCGCTAAAAGTAGCTGCTTGGCTTGCAAAGCAAAAAGTTAAAGCCGAACCGATTAAAATTAAAAGTAGGGATAATAAATAGATTTTGCGCATAAAAATTTATTTGCCGCCCCCTACAGCTGAAAAAATCAAAGCAGTTAAGGCATAAGACGCGCCCAAAAGCAAAGCGCCGATAATGGCCCAGGTAATAATTTTTTTGCCCTTTTCCACGCGGTCAGATCCGGCCGACGTCATGATCATGATGCCGCCATAAATGACTAGAAATAAGAAAATGGAACCGGCCAGAGCCAGCGCGGCTCCGGCAATTTGGCCTAAGAAAGTCGGCACATCGCCCTTGGGCAACTCTGCGGCAGTCTGGGTGGCTTCCAAACCATAATCACCAGCCAGGCAGATTGTTGGCAAAAAATAAAGAAATGAAAAGATTCCAGCCAATATTTTCCTTCCGCCAGAGGCGGATCCCGCTTTGCGGGACATAATTTTATTCATAATAAATCCAGGTATTAGTTAATTAGCCTATCAGGCAAAACATTGTAGAAAATTTTGACTGTTTGGCTAATAAGCCAATAACTTAGCCTTAATAAACTGGGGAGCAGGGAAGGGTCCCTACTCCCCCAAAAATTTATTTAATTATGTCGCACCAGTTGCTCTATTAATTGCATCTAAGACAAATTGAGCAATGGCATAAGCGCAGATGATAATAATCAAGCCGATTACGCCCTGAAGGATTAAGGCTTTGGCTTTTTTAACATTGTCATCGTTGCCCATGGCAGTCATCCATTTGAAGCCGCCGATTAAGATGATGACGACAGCCACCAAGCCAAGCAAGCCTAAAGCAGCATTAATTAGTTTGGCTACAGTTTCTGGCAGCGGTGTTGTGGCCAGGCCAGATTCTTCAAAACCCTCACCTATTGTCAACGGCTCTGCGGCTGAAGCCAAGATTGGTAAGGCCAGGACACTGATCAAGCCAATCATTACGGCCACCAGCATAAGTTTTTTACTCATAGTAGTTTCCTTTTTTTAACGTCTAGTTCGTTTTATGCCTAGGCGTTTGGTTAATTATTAAATATGTGATTGCTGAACCACGAAATTATTATCACGAAAGCTCACGAAAATATAGATAAATTCTGAACCACGAAATTATTATCCTGCCTTCGCTAAAGCTTCGGCCCGCTTCGTCGAGGCGAGCAGGCAGGCACGAAAAAACACTAAAATGGAACTTAACTTTAATATATAATTTTCGTGTTTTTTAGTGTCACTGTTTTCGTGGTTTACTACATTATAGCAGACTTTTGGGCTAGCCACAACAAATTAGTTGCCAGGACAGCATTTTATATTTGCCGCGCCTGGGCAAAGTCCGGCGATACAGCCCGTTTTATTATTAGTAGAGTCAATACAGGAATAGCCTGGATGCGCGGTGGGGCAGTCGGCTTTTGGAGTTGCGGGAGTCCCAGTTCCGCTGCCGCCTCCTACGCTTAAGCCGGCTATGATATAGCTGACAAAAATGTAAGACCCGAAAATTACGGCCAAGCCAGCCGCCGCCCAGACCATAGTGGCTTTGCCTTTTTGTATTTTGGCTGAATCGCCCTGGGAAACCAGCAGTAAAAATCCGCCATAAACAAACATGAGCAGGGCAATTGACCCGACAATGCCCAAGGCGCCCTTAATTATCAAGCCAATCAAAGTCGGAACATCTATATTGCCCACCGGGCTAAGCGCGCTCAAGTCATAACTGGCTCCGCCGGTGGTGGTTGGGCCTGCGGGGGGTTGCGTGCCGCCAGTGCCGGGCGTGGTTTTTACTTTGCAGCAGACCGGCTTTGTTGTATCAGTACAAGCGGCATTATTGGCAGGATCAGCTACAAGAGTGCCGGTGCAATCGCTTGTTTTGGCTTTGCAGTTAGAGCAGGTAGCTCCGCTGCCGGCTTTTGGTTTGCAGCATTTATTTGTAGCAACTCCAGGACAAAGGCTTGGTTTACAATCAGTTCCAGCCGCCTCATCCATACACAAATAGCCCTTAGTGGAAGTGACATCACAACCGCAGTAACCCAGAGAGCCGCACTGGCCAGCTGTACACCCCGCATAAGTTATATCTGCAGGATTGGAAGGAGTTGGAATTGATGGAGGATTGCATGCCGCTGCAGCGAAATTAGCTTGCCCCAGCCCCAAGCCAAACAGCAAAAGCAGGGAACCAAAAAGAATAAAATAAATTTTTTTGAGGGAGAGAGATTGGATGGTCATAAAGTTAAAGGGTTATTAATATATGTAAGAAAAATTACATTAGCCATTTTAGTTAGCATCGCATTTTTTTGTGCTCAACTCAAGACAATCTCCCGTTACACATCTTGAATCGTCTAAATTCCTATCAAGTTCCTGGGTTAGTGATCTTTGGACCGCATTTTTTAGCATCAGGACCAAAAGAAGTTACACAATTAAAAGTTTCGCATCTCAAATCATCTGGCTCCCCTGTAACGGCCGAACCAATTGACCAGCCATCACAGAAGATTTTAGTATTACCAGCTGGAATTTTAGGTGTACATATTCCCGTATTACAACTTTGAGTGTTTTGCTGTAGGGCGTTTTCAGCACCAGCGCAAGCGCAGGATAATCCGGGTGCTGGTGTTGTTCTGCATTGACTGGTTTTTGTACAGAATGCGCCTATTGGACCCATATGGTCGGCATAAACACATTTGCCAGCAATATTATCGCACTTATAATTACACATATCACTGGCACTGCCGGTTAACCAGCTATTTAGAATTAAATCATTACTGCAGTCATCGCCAGTTTTAGCCTTTACTACGCAGACACCCGCTTCTGGTACGGCGCCTGCAATAATCCGACAATAAAGACCAGCAGCGCAAGGGATGGTCTTTGTGCATGAGTCGCCCTGTTTGATAATGCCTTGGCCCGCAGCCGGCTGTGTGCATTTAGCAGGACTTAACAAACCAGCACAATCCCCACTTATGCAGGCATCTTCCTCAAGCACCCATCCAAGATCGACGCACACAGGTTCTTTCAGGCATTGTATCTTCGCATATGTTTTGTTGTCACAAATTTCATCTTTTCCCATCTTTTTTTGGCATTTACTCTGCTCATTGCAAAATAAATCAGGGCCACATTGTCCTGTGCATGATTCTCCTTCCTTGCCACTTGTACTCGTTGTATTCCTATTTTCCACCACCGGTGGCGCCATGGTGGGCAAGGGCGCGCAGGTAAGTTCTGCTTGCCAGTTAAAGCCGCTGGTGTTGGAGGCGGTTAAAGTTGTAACCACAAAAGCCACAACTGCCCAGGCAAAAAAGGTAATGGCCACGCCAATGACAGAGTTGACCAGAATTTTTTTGCCGGCGTCTATTTTGCCAGCTTCGCCGCCCGAAGTCAGCCAGACAAAGCCGCCATAAACAAACATAAGCAAGGCCAGTGAGCCGACAATGCCCAGCAAGAATTTGCCTACATTAATAAAAAGCTGCATAATGTCGCACAAAGTACAGCGGCCATCAGCAACGCATTCGGGCAGAAGGGATTGGGCATGGACGGTTGGGGCTAGCGTTACTAAAAGCGCAAAGCTACAAAAGATGATTAAGGGGATTTTAAAGTGTTTTAATCGCATAGTAGGTAAGTAATTTTAAATTTTTAATTTTAAATTTGAAATCAAGATCAATTGCGAAAATTTTAAATGATAAATTATAAATTTTAAATCAAGGTAAAATGACTAAATTTTTAAACATTTAAGCATTAAATAATTTAAAATTGATTTATAATTTTAAATTTAAAATTTAGCCTTTTCCGCCAGCTTCAATGGTTATAATAATTTTAGAGAATATCAAGATTAGCTCGTGGGATTCCTGAACCAAAACCGATCCTTCTTCTTTTAACTCCGGATTAGCTATAATTATCAATTCAAGCCAATACTTTGTTTCCTTGGCCTCTTTTTTGCAAATATAGATCTTGTTTTTAAAGTCCTTTTTGGAACTTGCTCCGTTAGCCTCATGGTAATTCGCCCCAACACTAGTCCCCGCATCAATAAGTTGCCCTATCATGGGCAGATTGATTACATTTTTAGGGATCTTCTTGGCGAATTTTATGATATTCTCAGCGAATTTCTTAGTCCTTTCCTCCAGATTGTATTTTGCTTTTAATTCAGGCATTTATTAATTTAAATTAAACTGTTTTTTAATAAAAACTCCAACACTTAAAATTTCAAATTTAAAATTTAGCCTTTTGTTCCTGTTTCAGACATTTATATATTTAAAATTGATTAAAAATTTTAAATTTAAAATTTAGCCTTACTGTAGGGTTCCGTTAATCTGCGTCACAGCATTACTAATAAGTTTTTCAGTCTTATCTAGTCCTAAAAGGTTATTGTTAATCAATGTTTTTAAAATATTTTCCACGGCAGTTTCATCTTTGCCTTTGTACCAGCTTTTGGCAGTCAGAATCTGGTCAATAAAGGGAACTAAAAGCCCGGCGTCTTTTTGCTGTTTTTGCCAGTCAATCAAAGACCTTAAAGCAACCGGCTTTTGGGCTTTGGTTACGTAGCTTTTGTTATTATCGGCGTTGGCGCTAATAAACATGACAAAATCCCAGTCTTCATTTATATGCTTGCTTTTTTTAGATACTGTTTCAGCCCAATAATTGGCAAAGTTTATTGGCGGCTGGTTTAATTGCGGAATCGGGGCAATGTCAAAATTCAGCTTGGGTGCCTGGGTTTTGATAAAAGGAATATCATAAGCATAGCCTAAATAAAAT
>Ga0315284_10009373_pt1 | contig 13963 bp, 16 predicted proteins | sample YL17G09_16_MG_FD_203696 | JGI IMG/M metagenome (GOLD analysis project Ga0315284, IMG submission 203696) | Sediment microbial communities from Yellowstone Lake, YNP, Wyoming, USA - YL17G09_16 | ecosystem: Environmental > Aquatic > Freshwater > Lake > Sediment | place: USA: Wyoming | collected... | reverse complement strand
TTTTCATAAATTTGTGCCCTTTCGATTGCACAAAATCGAAAGCTTGTTTCGTAAAAGTCTCGTTTACGGGATACTGGCAATAAGCATAGAAATTACCAGTATGAGGTGACAATGTATGTGACATCTTTAATATTCATATAATACGATTTAACTCATGATATTTATTATTAATTTTGTAAATTCAAATTATAGCGTTGTATGGGTGGGTGTCATATTAAAATAATTATTATAATAATTATTTTATTTTTATTTTTTCTTCGTGGGTGGGAGTCCTATGAGAATTTTTGAAATAAATAACGATAAAAGATAATAAGAAAAATAAAAATATTTTCGTCTATTTTATTTATTTTATCTATCTTAAAATCTTGACTACTTTGACTTTTTTAACCACAAAAAGTATCCAACCACCTGGTTGGGCTCTAGAGGGAAATTAACCAGTCAGAAAAATGGCCGCTCCAGTCCTAAACATTGTTTCATCAAATGCTAAAGACATAAAATTGCTCAATAAGTACCTCAAACCTAAGCCACCTCCAGAAGTGTTGCCCCAGATGACTAACAGATGCTTCGGATACTGTCGTGTGAGTACTAAGGCTCAGAAATTCTCTATAGCGGCTCAGGTAGCTGAGATAGAAGATTTCGTGAAACGTTGGAATGCTCAATTGGAAGTAATGAAGAAGCCTCCCATGACTCTTATTAAGGTATTTCAAGATGATGGTATCTCCGGTAAAACAATGAATCGCCCAGCGTTCCAATCTATGGATGCTTCATTGGTTAGAGGTGATCATATTATCGTAAGCACTCTTAGTCGTTTAGGACGTTCTTCTTCTGAAGTTATCGCATATAATGATTCTTTGACCAAACGTGGCATCGGAATCACTGTTATGGAATTTCAAGTAGCTATCCCGGGAGAAGCTGGTCGTATGATGTTTGGTATTTTAGCACAAATTAAGGACTCAGAGAGAGTAATGTCAAATGAAAGAATTAAGGCTACTATGGATAATATGAAGAAAGGTGGACAAATCTTCGGACAAGCTAGGTTTGGCTATAAACTCATAGCCAAAAAACAGGTTCCAGTTCCTGCCGAACAGAAGATTTTGGCAGAAATTGGTGAAATTCTCAACATAGATCCATCTATCTCTCTCCACAGATTAATTGAAGAATTGTATGCTCGTGGTATCACGAAATTACGTCGAGGAGATAAAATTTGGCCGTCCTCTTTAGATAAAATTATCCGTAATGACAAAGTATTATCTGCCAAACGTTTCGCAGGGATAGTTAAACCTGAAGAACCAAAGACTGAAGATGCAAAATCAGAAACAACTATTAGTTTGCAAGTGACTTCTCCTAAATAATATACTTTTGTCAAAGTATATTCTTCATATTCATGGGAAATGTTTCTTAAATCTCGATGCGATATATGATAAATTCCCCGGTGATTGTTTGTAAGCGATTTGACACATTTCTAAAGTTTGTTGCAATTTGGGAATAAAATCCAAAGCTTGTCCATTTTGCTTAACGGCTATCATATATAATTCAGGAGTTTGTTTATCTTTAGCTATACATCGAATAGCCATTCCATCGTTGGATACTGCTGCTTCGCAGATTTTAGATGTTTGTTTATCACTAGAAATACAATCGATAGAATCACCTCTCTTGGTCACAGCTGCTAATAAAACATTTTCCGTCCTGCAATCACTAGGGAAAAAGTTAAGGAGATACTCGCTACGATTGGGATTTTTATAATCAGTATTAATAGCGAATAAACAGAGTTCTTCTGTCCATCTTGATGCCGATTTAATAAGAGGAATTGTCTCCCAATTCTGCGTAGCAATATATACTTTACACATTTCTTTGATATAATATTTAGCTGGAACATCCCTAAATAACCCACCGTTTTGCGCAGCCAATAAACATAATTCATAAGTCAATATATTTTGCGGTACAAATTCCAAAGCTTTACCATTATTTTTAACAGCTTCGTTACACATTTCTACTGTTTTAAACGATGTAGGAACAAATTCGAGGGAAGAACCACAGTTCTTAACAGCATCAATACAAAACTGTTCAGTTCTTTTCGCCTCAGGAATAAAACGAAGATTGAAACCAGATAAAGTTAATACCGCAACATATCCAATTTGTTCATCTTTACTATTATGAAATCTTTGTAATTGCTCGCTAACTGACATTTTTAAGGAATGATCCACAGTTATAGACCATTCTTTAAAGGTTGACCTAATAGGGTCAACCATAAAGTTATTAGGTTGACTCGAAACTATTCAATTGCTCAAATTGAATAGAAAATTGTCGATTTAATTAAAAAATACTGATTAAACTTAACAATGTCCAGCACATACAAAACTATAGCAATGCTAACCGCCGAACACCAGACGTGGCAAGAAAAATTCGCCAAAGAAAAAGCTGCGGACGACATTCGCTGGCAAAATTATACTACCCAGATGGCCCAGCATAATAAAGAACATACAGAATGGACAACTTCTAATAAGATTTGGTGGGCCGAACGCGCTAAGAAAGACGAGGCAAATGATATTTGGTGGAAGGAGCATAACGCATATATGGTCAAGTTTGAAGCGGAAAAAGCGGAAAGAGAACGAAGAGAGTTAGTAACCGAGCAAATAATCGCGGATATGAAACAAGGTATCCCGTTACCAGAAAACGCTAGTGAAGAGCAAAAACAAGAATATCTTCATTGGAAACACTACCTAGGAGATGATTATGTTAGCGACCCTGATAGTTATGATATGTGCGATTCGGATGAGGAAAATAGCAACAAGAGACCACTCAGTGATGAAGATTCTACTGTACAAGCAAATAAGAAAGTGAATACTAATAATTGAATAATTCGATAAATCTATCGAATCATTTTGTAAGTTCACAAGTCCGTGATGACATCCGCCGTAAATCGCTTTTCAACTATACCTTTAGCAAGGCGATAAGCTTCAAACGCGTTGTAAAACTTAACTTTAACGTTTCCGTGTATTACTAGCGTAAACGGTGATCGCCGACATTCCCCATCTTTAGCAGATACCCAACTGATAATGAGAATTCCGTCGATGTATTGACGTGTGTAGCCATCCAGATATAGATCATGTTCAAAGCGTACGAGTTGTTTTTCTAAAAATTCTTGCTCGGCTTGCGGAACCGAAATGCTAACATGAGTATTCCCTTGTATTAGTGCTTCTGCAACAACACGATGAACCCGGATGACAAAGTTATAGGCGATTGAAAAGGCCACACCTTTAATATGTTCGGCTATAGCATTTTGTGATTTTATTGAAACGGGGAACTGCATTTTCCTGGTACGAAGCCTCTGATTCTAAAATATATAATCACTTTTATAAGATATTATAAAAGTATCGTTCAATAAAATGTCGACAGTAAGTCGGCTCAGTATTGGCATCGTAGTGAGCTTTGTTATGGGAAGTGCATATGTGGCATCCGGCGCTTCATTTGGGAAAACATTCGCAAAATATATCGTTGATACATGGAATAATCAACGCAAATCATGATAATAAATACGTAAGCATTTACATATTTATATTTTAACGTAAATTACGGATCCATAGCTCCTCTTCATAACCACCAGCTCGCATGCCCGCGAGTCGTAGCGTTACCTCCACTTTACGAGCACGTTCTTTCGCTAATATTTTGCGATGGTGATCGGCAAATTCTTTGGTAAATATCGGAAAATCTTCGACCAGAGGGAATGATAGTATCTCCTCCGATGTAAAGTAATCACCATGCGTAGCGCGCGCTGGATCATCGGCCGCCCGTGGTATATTCATATTATCGTCTATGGTGTCTGTCAAATCCAATGCATTGTATGCATAATAGGCTGTTTGTGTACCTGACACAAAAATGAGGTCATCACCAAAACCTCTTCTATGTAATGATGATCTACGTGATCTTAAATCATCATATACAGCGAGACTAACACGCCATACCGCTGGGTGCATCGTTGATAATTCGTGAAAGGATTTAGCCATAAGAGTTATCCGTTCCGTTCGCGATAGTGGCATATCTCTAAGATAACTCTTGTAGTTAATAGTAAATTCGTAAGTTTCATACAGTTCACTATCTATCAATTTACTAAGATAGGCAATGGTATCAGTCATCGACATAGCAGCCAATTGTTTGGGTGAAAGAACGGTGAGTGATCCGCGTGAAAGAATAGGAGCATACGGTTCCAGTTCTGCAGCAATTTTTCTCATAGTAATAATATTCGCAGCCTCCTTGGAATCAAGTATATCATATATATTATCGAGCGTTGTCTCATCCACGAAATTCTTTATAATGAGAGTGATATCGTTAAACCGCAAGTCGATATATAAAGAATCCGTTAATATTCGTTGTATGCGGTTTAGTATAACCTGCATTGCTAATATTGTTTTCATGGTAATAAATAATAAATACGTAATTTCTTACGTATTTATATTTGTAAACAAGACCTGCACTTTGTTTATAAAACTTTCTGGGACACCCCCAGTTTTCAAGGCTTTTCGCACCATGGCTTCCACGTTCATTTCGGAGTAACGCGGCGAAAAGTGAAACAACACAATCGCTTCGTTGCGAAAGTATCGCCAATGTGTCACCAGATCCTGAATGTGAATATGTCCGCGTGTATGACATTGTTCCTCACTGACAGAATCATCCAGAATGGTACACTCCAACAACAAAACTTTCGCATTCAACAATTTGTCATTATTCAACACGCCCTCTATCGTGGTGTCTCCGGAATAAGCAATTTCTATATGCTTCTGTTTGTAGAACAAGTAATGTGCATTGTCCTTGTGCTGTTCTCGCAATGTCGCTAAGAGATAAGGTGGTAAGCCAACATAGCGCGGTTTGAGCTGCCAAGTTATGGTTTCGATGGTGTAAGCATAACTTGTGATGCGGTGCGTCATAACATGACAATGCACACGATAAGTATTACCAGCTATCTCAAACTGAAAATACTTGCCAGGTGTGACGGGAAACAGATTGAGATTTTTCACCGACAAGTTATCTTCTGCTTCCTCATCCGATTCTTCCAGATCAAAAGAATCGATGCCTTTTTCCATCGCGTGTTGTGCTAAAAAGCATTTCCTCATAGCATTCTCCATAATACTAGGCATGATATAGGTAGCAGCAGGTAGTTTAGCCAGCGTACGTTTGCGCAGATGTTGGAAGAAAGCCGAACAGTGATCGGTATGTCCGTGGCTGATGAACACCTTATCACACTTGATCGATTCACGCGTGACCTGCCCGATGTCAAACGCTACACGTAGTTCGGGAATGCTGATGGTAGTATGAGCTCCCCCAATGGATGTACCGACGATCTGCCATCTGGAAGCGATCAAAGTAGTGCTATCTTTTGACATTATGCTAGCAGTTAGGGTTTGCCAACTGGAAATTATTAAATTATATTTTTTATTATCAATTTTATAAACCAAAATAAATCATTGATATCACAATATACGTGCCTAGGTACGCATATTTTTAGAATTTATATAATTTGAATCTATCGTATACCACGTGCCCATAGCTCCTCTTCGTATCCACCCGCGCGATACCCGCTTTGTCTCAATAATACAAATTTCTCTTTTGCCTCGCGTTTTGCCAGCGCTTTGTGCAATTGTCGCAAATAATACACGAATTCGTATTCATCAAACTTAACGTCAAGTTCGTTTTCGTACAGTAAACACATAATAATGCGTAAGACTGTTTGATAGGCTGGTGCGCGATTAGTAACAAGAACGGGCCGTTCATTAATGATATCGTCACACAAATAATCATGCGTCGGAGTTAGCACCTTTGTCTTATATAAGTCCCGCTGGATTATCGTGGCCAGCATATTCTGATAGTTAAGGGCATGGTCAAAGCGGATTACCATGCGTTCTTCTAGTTTTGCATCCCGAAATTGCCCAAAATGCATATCATAACAGCCATTTCTGAAAGCTATTACGAAGGGATCTGGTTTTGTTGCTGGGTAGATCTTCTCGTTTAAAACTCGTAAAGCTTCTAAGAAAGCATCATAAAAATCTTCGGCCGTCTCGTGGTTATAAATACCGTTGAAACCATTCTGATCATTAGAGAGATAATTAGAGCGATAATAATGAAAATCTTCTAATAAATATAATAAGAAACGCATACGGACATCGCGCTTTCTTGTTTTATCGCGTGACATTTTGCTAAAATGTTCTTGCAAAAGATCATAGGTACGTTCTTGGTTTGTAAGGTACTGCAACAAAAGTGCATTCAAGCGTTCCATGTTATAACTTGCGTCGACAAGTCGTAAACGGTGTTTAATAAGCGAGACCAACATTAATCTGATATGACCATCAAAATATGCGTATTTTATCTCTTGGTACTCGGTGAGTTGATACATCCCGTTCGAATTTGGCAATATGACATTACCTTCATATATGAAATATTCCGTTTTCCAATATTTTTGGTAGAATATCTTAGCAAAAGCCTCGATAATCGTGGGTGGAATGTCATAAAACATATCGTGATCATTAAATTCTTCTGCTTCCTCTGCGGAATACGTGTCGTTGAATATGGCGAAAGAATCCAGGATTTCATTCATTTCTTCCTTGCTCAGGAGTATGTTGCCAGCTAAACCATTGAGTTTGGCATAAAACTCTTTATCGGTTAACGTGAATCTATTGGAATCAGCCATTGTTTTTTTTAGATATATTTTGCATAATAATTGTAATTATTATCATCAAATGTGCGTACAGTTACGTATATTTTTTTTTCAATTCACCTCAGGTAGTAGGGTTCCAACGTATGACTCCAACTTCTCGTTTTGCTGTGGCAAAATGCGTTGAATGAACGTGCGAAGTGCATATTCCTCTGTAAGAACCGAGTCATCGTTTTTCTTAGGTGATTCACGCTAGCAACTTTTTTGCTAACATAAGGAAAGGCGTTTTGATATTCCGATTGTATAACGCAGACACTGAACACATAGCAATACAATCAGATATTGGGCGTTTCAAATGGTAACGTCCACGCGATCGATCGTACTTGTTTACAACCAACAGAATAGGAATATTACCACATACTTCTCTTATTTCTTGAATTGTGGCTCTTGTCGCAAAATATCGCGGACGAATCGCATCCAACACGACCATGGCGCACTGCGCACCTTTCCAATAACCTCTGTCTGTTATTGGAAAGGTGCCACTACAGTCCCATATGTTAAATTTGATCTGGTAATTACTAGCAGCTAAGACTACGTTGTGTAGGTCAACACCTGTTAGAGAACGTGGTGGATATTCCTCCTCTAGTAGACGTGCAATGATAGAACTTTTTCCTGATTCCGCTTCACCCACTATGATAAGCTTATAAGTTGGTATGTTCATATTTTTTTAATATAAATGAATTCCTAATTATTTATAATATCATTTACAAATACTACACACTAGTTAAAATAATCAAGAATGGCCGCCCAACAGATTACACTATTAACGTCCGAACAACTGGCCGCGATGCCTAAAGAAGCAACGGCACAATATTTAGCAACACTCGAAGAAGATGGTACTGATATTGATCATCTATATCAAGCGGATGCTCTTGAATCCAAGGAATTAGTGGATACATTCTACGAAAATAATTTCATGAGATTCACCAATTTTGGGAAAGATGTTTATGCTTTGACGAAATATTCTGAACATCCCAATTTAGCGGGTATATCCAGAGCCAGCAATATCTATGAAGAGTATTATAATGATTCGCTTAACAGAGAAGAATATGGAATTTTGAGCCGTTATGTATTATTTGGTTCACAAATTAGTTTCTATGTATACCGTGTACACCAATTACTTGAGCTTATAGATGAAGTTAATATGTCCATCCGTCGCGCAGATGATGATCCTAGCCGAGAAACAGAAGGTGATTTCTTTTCTTCGGAACAGATTATACGATTATACGATGATGACCATGCCCGTGTTCCTCCTTTTATCGAAGCACATCATAGACGGATAGTTAACCAACGACGTACACATGTTTTATTGCGCCAAGCTGCCTATCATACGAATGATCCTAAAATTCAAGAGGAGTTGATGGCCCGTAATATTCGCTAATTTATGAAAGCGAGAGATTTATGAAAGTGATTGAATAATTATTTATAATATCATTTATTTTCTAAAACATGGACAAAGATCCGTGTCAATTTCGCTATCATCTAAAAGCTTTCTTTCAGCGAAGAGTAGCTGAAAGAATAAACGCTGACGATAACGATGAACCAGAACTCAGTATACCGCAAGAAATCGCGGATGCCGCGGTTGAAAAATTAGTCAGTCTCGCTGTAATGAATAGTATCAATGTAAAGGCTGGGATATTTCCTTTACGCGAGTACAGGCAGTTGGCGATCCTGTACTTTAACGAGCAAATGTTAGTTGAAGAATTTATAGTGACAGAATGACAAAAATGATTTATAATATAACTCGCATTCGAGTTATGTTATCTTTAAAAGAAATGACTGAAATATATAAAATGGATACCGAAGGGTACGAAAAGATATGTGATTACAATAGTGACGATGTCGATTATGATAGTCGCTATACTTCCGACAAGGAAAATTACGACGATGCGACCGAACAATCTGATAAATTAAACCAATCTGATGATGCAACATTTATCGATGATTCAATAGTAATTAGATATCCCTCCGCGGAAAAGTGGAACGTGCAATCTTTTCCATCCTTAACAGAACCACAGATAAACATACTTAAACAAGGCATTCAACAAATCTGCTACCAGCCATCGAATGATATGATACGAGGCCTAAGTTTCACAAGTATCAAAATCTTAGATCAGGTCATGTATATTTTGATGGGTTATACTCATTCAGCAAAAGAGGATTGGGACGTAACTATCTATAAGTGTTCGTAGACTTATAGATAACTAGAATGTAGGTACTTAGTACCTACATTTTTTTATCTCCATTACGCGCTCAGATCGGTAACTATAAGAATACCCGGTGGATAATCACAAGCAACCCAATTATCTCCAACCCATACTGCTATTATACGCGGGTCGATTTTCATAAATACCTCTTGAACAGTTTCTCGAAAAAACCCTTTGAAAACGGGCCACCCAGGGCTATATTCATTTGAATTCCAAAATGTTCTGTATGGATAAATTGTCCATTTACTCTCATCCGCAAGCATCGCTCGAACTCTTTCTTCTAAAGTAATAGATAGTTCTGTCATATGGGAAAGATTGATCTTTGCAAATGAATGTTTCTTAAATTATGAGATTTCGACGTATATTTATATAAAAAAATATCCCGATATATAAAACATGTTAAAACGTCTGCTCATCCTGTGTTAAAATATATGTCTCATGAGACATATATTTTTTTTTTAAATTATAAATGGAAGCTATCATCGCTAAAATTACTAGCGCACAAAATGCTACAGAACGATTGGAAATAGCACATGAAGTCATGCGATTGAAAGAACCAAAGTATGTCCCAGAAACTCTATACAGCACACCTCGTTACTTGGATTTTTATTTATCAGATCCTACCTCCGATAGTTTGCGTTCGGTCGACATTGATATACCAAAATTTATTGCGTATATGAATCAATATAGCACCATTTTTTCTCGGGGACACTTAACTGTCTTATTTGATGAATATCAAGCTAGATTATCACGCATTGATGCTATTACTTATCTGTCTAAATTACGAGATAGTGAAATCATGAACACTAGAAAATGGTTTGTTCCGGGGACAAGTCGTATAACTTTTATCGAACGCAATGTAGATTGTTTGCATCGACCATATTTTATGTTACCGACAAATTATCGAATGAAGGGCTTGGTCGCTTATGGTACACTTTTAGGATATATGACATATGACTATGCTAATATAGTGCAATGGATTTATGAACAAATTAGAAATATTAGTGGAACTAGACCGAGAGATTATTCACAGACAGAAATCGACGCTTTCGGTGAAATTTTTGATTTGTCACAATTTCGTATACGTTACGTTGAACATGCTAAAAGAGATTTTGATTATTTTCGAGATGAACAAGATCGACAATTTCGTGTTAAATACGCAGGAAGAATAGAACAAGAAATCGATCGTGCAATGATGGAAGCTTACATGAATTTAACTGATAACACGAAATATAGAAATATGATGCTAGAAGATGAAGGACGAAGACGTAGAGAAGAACAAATCAAAAAATCGCAATTAGATAGCCCAGGAATGTATACTTATTTACGCGAATATTATCATCACATACGAGCACAGAAGACACTTATATTACTACGGCAAGCTGGCTATCGAGCTGGTGGTTATGAGGAAGAATTACTTGCTCGTAATATACGTTAAAATATACATCGATTTTGATGTATATTGACTAGCCGATTATCTTATTCAAGAAATGATCCAAAAATTAATCAGTTATATAAATTAATATCATCATAAATCACTACTATCACACAATGGCACAGAAAATAAATCAGTTGATATCTTATTAAACTCGCTTACGCCGAGTTTAATCACGCCAAAGACATTACAACATTCGCTAAGAAATATAATATTCCCATAGCTAATGTTCAAGAAATGACATTTGATCAAAAAGATCTGCGATTTTATATCGCCGCTTATCTGCTAATTTCATACAACAAAGCCATTGATATCGAAAAATTGCGTATTAATATGGAGCTGTATAACGCTGCCGCGTTTTTAACTATGGCCGTAGACTTGGGGTATATTGCGGACACAAATCCTTCGTCTGATGTTGATATCTATAAATATTTATACGAAGGAGAAATAATAACTGCCTTTCGCGCGCGTTCGTTGGCTGTTACGCCTATCCTTGAATTAACGAAAATAAAAGACCGTCTACTGATATTTTCCGGCGAAAATGAAGAATTAGCCGATTATAGTCTAACGCCGTTGTATAGTTTTCTACACCCAAATGTAGACACGCCCGACTATAAACCTACATACTCGCCTGTGATGCGAATGTATGCACAATTTTCAATTCATCCCATGGAAGAAGTCATTCTAAAGGTTATTAGATTAAAATTAATCATACGTGATGATAACACGGATTCAGATGTACGGCAAGAAGCGCGAAGAAAGATTGGTCAAATATACGACCATTTTGGTATCGACCATTTTGGTATTATGATGCATCACATTTCTATTAGTCCCAACCCTGAGCATGAAAAATTACATTACCTTCTGAACTACTTGTATGAATATGCTCACATTTTAACACGCGGGAACTTACAGGTTATACCAAACGAGAGATTAGCAGAACGACCATCTGAACAAATCAGACATTATCTCCAACAACTCACTGATCGAGAAATCATCGAAACGGTAGGTGTCAAAACTAACACTCCTTATAGAAGCGAAATTATAGATCAAACCGCTGATTTACTAGATGCAAATATGCAAATGTTTTTCTTAATCGATAGAACGCGTGCTAAGTATCATTCTATTAACCAAGAAACTACATCGGGCACTTCTATTTCTGATGAATCAGTTTTTATGTTTGGCTTTGGTAATGCCCTACGCTATTACACGTATGAAATAGCAGATCTTCTTGGTTCGTTTTATACCGATAGTGTGACGGGTGTTACCGCTTTTCGGCGCCCCGAAAATCCACAACTTATATTCACCGTAGATAGCATGGAAGATTTAACGAGTTTCCTAGAGCTGATTCATAATACACCAGGAATCGAAACATTACAAAGGCGCATCGAGACAATCTATAATATAGCAGAAGACGAAGATCAATATTTAGCGGATATTACTGTAGAATTACCGGTTATGACCGCTGAGCAAAGAAGTTTAGTGCGTGATTTCTTACGAGAAATTTTCTACACTGGTATGTATATGCGTCGATGGAAGGGGCCAAATCATCCTTTCCCTTTGGTAGAATCCGATACTCGTTGTGAAATAGACCCAGAACCCATCGTACAACAACATCTCACTATCGCTCGTGCTCTCTTAGATCGCATGTTGCCCAATGTGCGAAGTTATGTTCTCAATTTGCACGCTATCCAATACACACATGGTGGGGTTATTGCTATTGAGAAACAAGCATTCTTAGAAGAATGGCAAGAAGTCATCGCTGGGAGACAATGTATTCGCATGGCGAGCACTAGATTTGTTGGTACTGGCTATTACTATTTGCAGAAATTATTTCAGGAAACTATTCCAGGCATGGATCGTGCTCCTGAGAGAATCCAGTGATTCTATTGGATTTAACAAAATATGCCTAAAAATAGGCATATTTTATGATAAGTATGGCGTTATACCACGATTATAAAGCTCTTCCTCATAACCACCAGCTCGATAACCAGCCTGTCGTAATATCTGAAAAGCTAACATTTTCTCGTGTTTACTTAGCATTTGTTTGGCATTTTTGAACCAATGCCCGCTGCGTTCTATGACTGGCATTATATATTTTAAGCTCGCTGTCTCCCACGATGACAGGAATCGTCTTGAATCTTCGGGATCTGGGCACTGTAAATCATCAGTAAGTATAGCACAAAAATTATTAACGCTGTACACCGAATAACGAATAGCGGTACCAAAAGCGATCACAATATCGTCATCTTCCGGAATTGCGTTAAGTGCATATTTCTTGCCGTTGTTACAGTAAATCATAAAACAACGTTCACTATAAGATTTGGCATTATGCAGGAGAAACTGCCATCGATCATGAAAACTGTTAGGTATCATAACTTCGCGTTCACAAGATATTGCATGTGTATGTCTTTGTGCCAAATATTCTATTATTTTATGTAGGGGTAGAAGTGTCATATCTTTCGGAAAAATAGTTGGGATTTTGTTCCGTGTTAATGTCGAGGCGTAATAAATTAAATTATCAATAGTATATCGTAATTTATCAATGTCGTTAGGCGGGGATAGATAAACTGCCCGGTAATACTGACAAATATGAAACATTTCAGCAATATTCTCTATTTTATCTCTGATATGATGTTTAAGTGCGTTGCGCGGAAAACATACTCGAATGATGTTTTCCATCGGATGTACATATAATTCCCCATCTACTATAGGACGTCCCTCTGGATATAGAAATTTATACATTTTCTCTAACAACTCAGTTTTTGCTTCGTCAGTGCAATATTTCATGAGATATTCATCTTCATGACAACGCATATGATGAACATCGAGATCAAAATCTTCATGCGCCATCTTTTTGAGAAGTGATTGTCGAATCAATATATTTTATATTCATTTTACCTACACCCGAGATAACACAATTAATAACACAATTAGAGATAATGAGGAATATCGATCTCTTGGTGATACGCGCTAGAATTAATAGAAATTATATGTGAAAAAAAATAGGTACTCAGTACCTATTTTTTTTTAGAACCGCGCAAAAACCCAATGTATGATACATTTTTTTTGAACCACGCAAAAACTATAATACAATGTTTTTTTAATACAACATTCTCTCCATAATGAGATTGAAGGGAGCATCGAGATTGCGCTTCTCCTTGCACGAAATAGCAACCATCGCGAAGCATCCCTCGAACGTTCCATTGAACACGAAGGATCCATCATCATCCTTGTTGATCACCAACAAGATGGGGATTTCGTAACACACACGCTTGATCTCGTGCACGTACTTGCGAAGAGAAGCGATGTTGTAGTTCTCCACATCGAACATCACAATCGCGTATTGCGCTTTCTTCCAATAGGTATTACCCAATCCCTTATGCTTTCCACCACAATCCCACACATTGAGAAGAACGTTGTTCCCCTTATGCACGCATCGATAAGGAAACACATCCACACCCAACGTAGGAATCGCAACATCACTCCAAGCTCTTGGTTGTGGGGAAGATGTACTACCATGTTCCCATTCATTAGTTTGTTCCATGAGCGAACGAACAAGCATGCTCTCGAAGAAGCGCGTTTTCCCCACATTGGTATCACCCACCAACACAATCT
>Ga0315284_10009372_pt1 | contig 13963 bp, 8 predicted proteins | sample YL17G09_16_MG_FD_203696 | JGI IMG/M metagenome (GOLD analysis project Ga0315284, IMG submission 203696) | Sediment microbial communities from Yellowstone Lake, YNP, Wyoming, USA - YL17G09_16 | ecosystem: Environmental > Aquatic > Freshwater > Lake > Sediment | place: USA: Wyoming | collected... | reverse complement strand
GGCACAAAAACGGGTTCGTGGGTAGAGCCCGGCGTCAGTGCCACGCCGGCTTCGGCGCGCCAGGGGACAACTTTACGTAAGTCCCAGTACTGGTGGTTGCTGAAGGTCTCCCAGGTAAGGCACTCCTGTGCGGAGATGTCTACCCACTGGCCTTCTCCTGTCTTTTCCCGGTGCCACAGGGCGATGAGCGCGCCGCAGGCGGCATCGTTGCTGGCGTGAAGGTAAGCCTGCGGAATGCTGACCCGCAGAGGAGGACGGTCCGCTTCTCCGACCAGGTTCATGTAACCCGACATAGCCTGCAAAACGATATCCGGGGTTTTAAATCTGGCATACGGTCCTTCCTGCCCGAAGCCGCTGATGGAGACCATGATGATGGTGGGGTTTGCGGCGATGACGTCCCTGTATTCAAGCCCGATACTGCTGAGGTAGCCAGGCGCGGACGATTCGATAATGAAGTCGGACTTCTTTACCAGGTCCAGAAATTCACCGCGCCCATCCGCAGAGGCAAGGTCCAGCGTTATGCTGCGCTTGCTGGTGTTGTACGCCCACCACACCAGGCTTCGCTCCGGGTTGATTTCGCCCCGATAGTAGGGGCCGATGAACCTGCCCGGGTCGCCGCCCGGTGGTTCAATCTTGATGACATCAGCGCCTAAATCGCCGAGTATTTTACCGCACAGATAGCCCCTGTCATCCGTCAGGTCAAGCACCCGGTAGCCGGCAAGCCCGGCGCCTTTTTCACCTGTAACCATTCACCGCACCCCGCTTTCTTAAGCCACCCGCTTCTTCTTCATGCGTATGCCAAAGACGAAACGCGTGGGATTGGTCAATTTCATCAGTTCCAGAGTCGCCAGAGAACAGACGTACGAAAGCGCGACAATGATAACATACTTCGGCAGGACCTCCATCTTCCACTTGACTACAAAATAACTGAAGACGGCGATGAATGTAGAGTGCACAATGTACACGGGCAGGACGGCCTCGTTACCGTACCGCACAAAGCGGTTGCTCTTATTCAGGAACTTCCTCGCCAGGTACAGGATGGAAAGAATCCACGACCACGTGGTGACAGCGTACAGGCACTGGGAGAGAATGAAACCCATCGTGCCCGGTTCGCCATGCAATTTGTACCAGAATTGGTTGAAGACTGCCTTATTCCAGGCGGGGAATACGAGCAACATGAATACGGTCATGCTGGCGGCGGCAATCGGAAGCGCAATTAGCCCCGTTTTGTCAATGCCCTTCCCGAAGCTTGCATGTGAATAGAGGAAGAAGCCGAAGATGAAAAACAGGACGTAATACAGCACCTGGAAATCGCTGGTGATTGTCCAGCCGATGATGCGGTAGCTGTGCGCCCCGATGGTCCATTTCCATTGAGAAAACACGGTGATAAGAATAACCGGAATGACCAGCAGGAAGAGCGCGCCGCGTTTTTCGAAGAAGGCCGCCAGCGCGGGTATGAACTTGTCCTGCGCCTTTCTGAAAATTATGTACAGGAACGGGAATAGCACAAAAGTATACAGCACCAGGTACCAGAGGAACCAGAGTGCCCCCGCTCTCACAGCGCCCCCGAAATAGATGTGAAAAGGGGTGATTGCCTTTGCCAGCCAGAATTTGGTGTACCAGTCCCAGAGACCAGTGTAAGTCGTGCGGAAAAACGGGTCGAAGAAAAGCTGGGAGTAGTAGTAACACGGCGGCACCACTACCAGCATGCCGAATACGAGTGGCGCCACCAGCCGTTTGAGGCGCTCCGGCAGGTAGCCCTTCCAGTTGCGCGTGCCAAGCGAGAAAAACGTGGCGACGCCAGCAATAAGGAAAAGCAATTCCATTTGGTACTTGTCCAGCACCTGCACCAGCGCCTGTGTGGCAAGGTTTAACCTGGGATTGCGGATGTACCATGCGTAGGGGGCGAAAGTCATGGCTGTGTGGAAAGGGATGAGCATTCCTACGACGATGATTCTAAGCCAGTCCAGGTGCGTGAGACGTCCCGTCGCCGGCGTTAACTGTGGCTGTTCTTGCATTCGTTTGCCTTTCCTATTTCGATGCCTTGATGCAATCCACCAACTGTGCCATCAACTCGGTGGCTTTGCCGCGCAGTGACACGTCGCATAGCGGCGTCAGGTCCGATTCGTAAAGATTGACCTCGACCAGTGTGCCGCCCCGCCGCTTGATTTCCAAAGGGAAGCCGGCCGCCGGGTACACATATGCCGATGTCCCCACCGTTATCATGCAATCGGCGCGCATGGACTCGCGCTGGCAAATGCGCAGGACGTCCGTGGGAATCGGCTCCCCGAACATGACTGTATCGCTTTTGACCACTCCCTGGCACTTGGGACACCGTGGCGGCAGGACATCGAGGGGGATGGCGTCCCGCGCGTAGCGCTCGTTGCATTCGATACAGCGCAGTTTCTGGGTGTTGCCGTGGATTTCCGCCACTTTTTTACTGCCGGCCGCCAGGTGCAGATTATCGATGTTTTGTGTGATGAGGAATTTGAGCATGCCCATACTTTCGAGTTCAGCGAGGGCAATGTGCGCCGCATTCGGTTTTGCCTCGGAAATCGCCCGCGCAAATTCGCCGGAGCGGCTGGTGCGCTTCATAATGTCTTCCCAGTGCCCTTTAGGGTCGCGCATAAATTTCTGGTAGCCGTCCATGCCTGGTTCCCCGAACTCGGTCCAGAGTCCGCCGGGCCCCCGGAAAGGCCGTATGCCGCTCTCCACGGAAATCCCCGCCCCCGTCAGCCCGATTGCATACCGGCTCCGGAGAAGAAGACCAGCCGCAAACTCAATATCCTTCTCCATTTTCATCCCCCTGCCACAAATTCGAAATTCGAAGTACGAAATCCGTTTCCCGTTGGATTGAGAATGGGAACATTTTTCAAATACCCCTGTTGTCATTCTGAGCGTAGCGAAGAATCTCCTTGTGGCAGGCATGGAGACCCTTCGCGGAGCCTGCCCTGAGCGGCACCGAAGGGTTCAGGGTGACATTTGACATCCCTTTCGTTTCATTAAGGCAGACCTCCTGGATTCCTGACCAGGTCAGGAATGACAAACGTTCGAAGTGTGCAAATGTGATATGTCTGCCCTCCCGTAATTGCCAGCATAACCGAGCATTCGTATTTCAGTTTACAGCAGTAAACTCCGTGGCCGGTATTGTATTGCCTCCGCCAGGTGCGGCGCTTTTATCTGGTCTACCCCCTCGTGGTCAGCGATGGTCCGCGCCAGCTTCAGAATGCGGTGGAAAGCCCGTGCCGAAAGGTTCAGTTGTTTCATGGCGGCTTTCAGCAGGCTCTGCGATGATTCGTCCACCCGGCAGAACTCCCTCACCTCGGCGGCGGTCATGTCCGCGTTGCAGGACAGCCGTGTCCCCTTGAATCGCTCCCGCTGTCGCCGCCTTGTGGCCGTCACGCGCTCCCGAACCTTCTCAGATTTCTCTCCGAGGCGGTCGTCCGAAAGCTTTTCGTAATCGATACGCGGCACGTCCACAAAGATGTCCACCCTGTCAAGAAACGGGCCGCTGATGCGCTTCTGGTAGCGGGAGACAATCCCCGCACCGCATTTGCACTGCTTGAACGGGTCACCGAAGTAGCCGCAGGGACAGGGGTTCATCGCCCCGACGAACATGAAATTGGCGGGAAAAGTAACCGAACCCTGCGCCCGGCTGATTGTCACGATGCGGTCTTCCAGGGGTTGCCGCAGGACTTCGAGGAGAGCGTGTCCGAACTCCGGCAGTTCATCCAGGAAAAGCACGCCGCGGTGGCTCAGGCTGATTTCCCCGGGCCGGGGATAATGCCCACCCCCCACCAGCCCTACGTTCGAGGTGGTGTAGTGCGGGGCGCGGAATGGTCTCTGCCTTATCATCGGTTTATCCGGCGGCAAAAGCCCGCTGATGCTGTAAATCTTGGTGACCTCCAGCGCTTCCTCATTGGTCAGAGGCGGCAGAATGGTGCAAAGGGAGCGGGCGAGCAGTGTCTTGCCGCTTCCCGGGGGTCCCATCATGACGACGTTGTGGCCGCCGGCGGCGGCAATCTCCAGCGCGCGCTTCACGTGTTCCTGCCCCTTGATGTAGGCAAAATCGATGCCCAGCGTGTCCGGGAAGACGTATTCTTCCACTTTACCGTCGCCCTTAACGACCGGCGCCTCCGTGTCTCCGCACAAGTAGGACGCCAGTTGCGCCAGCGAGGCGAAAGGCAGGATGGTGGTGCCTTCTACCAGGGAAGCCTCTCTGGCATCCACCTCCGGCACGACCACCTTCGGGAAACCTTTCTCCATGCTGGCGGCGACCATGGGGAGGATGCCGGTGGTATGGCGTAATGTGCCATCGAGCGCCAGTTCGCCAAGAAAGATAATATCGTCTTTGACCGGCGGAATTTGCTGTGTGCCGCCCAACACGCCGACGGCGATGGGCAGGTCATAAGCCGGACCGGCTTTGCGCAGGCTCGCGGGCGCCAGACTGGCAACCACTTTTCTCATGGGGAAAGTGAAGCCGGAGTTGCGCACGGCAGCGGTTACACGTTCCCGCGCTTCCTGGACGGCGGCATCCGGCAGGCCGACCACGATGAATTTGGGCAGGCCGGAGGCGATATCCACCTCCACCTCCACAATGACACCCTCCAGCCCGACGACGGCGCAACTTTTCACTTTGGCAAGCATGAAATATTAACCTCTATTTAAGATGGTATTTCTGGTAATCCCAGGTCCGTGAATATTTGTGCGACGATAGTACCAACCAGGTTATAATCATCAACGAGGTTTGCCAATTCCACAGCCAGTTTTTCTTTTAAGGATTTCAAATAAATTCCGTAAGCCTGCACGGCTTTTCCGGTAACCTCATCATCCTTGGGAACGGCAATCAAGTACACGTTCGGTTTTTGAGCATAAACGATATACTTCGCGGTGTTGACGCTTCCAGCCATATATTTAAAGGGACCGGTAACCGCTATTACTTCCTGCTGGGTTAAAAACTGGGCGCCTAGACTGAGGGGTTCCCCGGGTACGGAGACCGTCATGCAGTCTTCTGGTTTTAAGTGTTTTTCCAGAAAATCTTCAGGGAACTTCTTTGCCCCATTGGGTAAGACAGATTGGAGCACCTCGCTTTTCAGAGCTTCAACATCTTTTGCTATTTTGGCTTTCTTTACTTTAGTGCGCATTTTACCAAGCTCAATGCGTTCCCGGACAAGCTCCGTCAGACCTGCATAGAGGGGCTTGAGATATTTCTTGGGGTCCAACCCCAAAGCTTCCAGCACAAGCTTATCCAACTGCAGGCGGTCTTTCATCTTCACTTCTTCAAAGATAGACTTGACAGGGCGCGCAGATAATTTATTGAAAGCATCAATGATGTTATCCTTTTCTTTATCTTCAAATGTGCCAATATCCGGAGCTACGCACTCAGCTAGTTCGTAAGCTTGAACTTTTAATGCCCCCTCGCCTAGATTTATTCTCCCGTTGACTTCTAACCCAAGTGCAAAAAGTGTACTATTAAGTACAGCACACAAAAGGAAATTGTCATTACCTTCTTTGGGAACTATTGTATATAGATTATCATTGGGGATTATGCCCTTGGGATTGTAAATAACCCTAAAGGATTCACCTTGACGGGCGTAAAATAGTGAGCATGGTTTTTGTATTATTTCGCCAAGACCATACCATTGCGCACTACCTTTAAAAGTAGCTGACTTGTTTATACCCTTTTTTTCCGCGCTTTCAATGTATTTTAGAACTTTGGTTCCTTTTAGACTTATTCGTGGCTGATTGCAGAGGAATAAGGAATAAACTAAATTCGACTCGTCTACTGTTATGTTGGGGACTTCCTTTGGAGAATAGATCACTGGTGAGACAATATACTTTTTCTCTATCCCCCAATGTTCTATAGAATCCTTGGAAAGATAAAAGAAATCCACGTTATTGGTGGTGACGCCTCTATTAACGTTAGCTAGTACGTCTAATTTGGAGGTCTTTGCACTATTTGTAAGGATTTTAAAATAGACATCTGGCGCTCTAAGGTATTTACCCCACTTTGCTGTTTTACCTTCTTGATTAAGTTCGTCCAGCAGTTCACCCTGTCTCTTAATGCGTATCCGGAAATTGCTGTCTTCTTTTGTTTCCAGTCCTTTCAGGTTATTCTCTACCACGCCTTTGCTGGTCTCTATATGTTCGTTTCCTGCGTTATCAACAAAATCCACCAGATAGTCCAGGTGGTACCATCTTTTCTGAGCCTCCAGCTTCATATCCTGTGGTATCAAATCCGCCAGCTTTTTCTTGATTTTCACAAACTTAACGATGTGGTTATCCCGTTCCGCTTTATTTGAGCAACGCTCCAGAACAGTGACCACCGTGTTCACCGCCGCGTCCTCAAACCATGGCTCACAACGCGATTCCAGAATGGCAATCAATTTGAAATTATTAAGTATAAACTTCTGGAGTTCATAGCCGTAAGCCACATCCAGCCAGGAGTTGGAAGTGATGAAACCCATCCGTCCGCCTTCTTTAATGAAGCGCGCCGTGTGGAAAAACAGATAAGCATAAATATCGGCTTGCCCGGATAGGTTCAGTTCGGCATTATTATGGACTACTTTTTTGCCGCTTTTATAGGATTCTATGATGAACTTTTTGTCCTGTTCAGGAAAGTTGAAAGCGTCGGGGTACTCCGCCAGCCATTCCTCCTTGATTACCTTTTCCAGTTTCGCTTTGTAGTTTTGATCAACCTTGTTGATGAGTTCTTGCCGTATGAACGGGAAATTGCCCACGGCGGCGTTAAAAACAGGCATTTTCTCATCGATTGACTGGAAGTTTGGGTCAGGACTGGCTTTGAGTGGGGGGAACTTATGCGTTTGCCCAACCCGGATATCGAAAAAGTCTTTACAAAGTATGCGGGGAAAATTGGTGGGGTCGGAGACATCCTGCCGGAAAAGGTTGATAGTTGCCAGTTCCGCCGGAAAATGCGCTATGTCCACGCCCCATAACTGACCAAGCAATTCTTTATGGTCGTGTAATCCACCCACCTTTTTCTTATCATAAGCCCGTATCAGGAAAGTGCCTGTGCCGCAGGTGGGGTCGAGCACCACTGCATCTGGAGTCCTGACACAAAACGCCAGAATGAGGTCAACCAGATTCTCGCGGGTAAAATACTGCCCCAGGGTGTGGCGTTCTTCAGGTGGAATCAGCTTTTCAAAAACCGCCCCGATAACGTCGTGCGGTAGAATGGAGAAATTATAATAATTAAGTTCGTCAACCAATTTGTGAATAAGCTCTATTGAATTTACCGAGAATTCCACTTTATCAGCCAGGTCACTTTCAAAAACCGCGAGCCAGTCGGTATCAGCCGCTTTGCTGAATAGTTCCTTTAACTTATCCACTGCCTGTTGCCCGCTCAGCCCATTTAATTCCAATTTAGGGAGGTGTTTGAATTTGCCTGTTAACGTCTCATAGAAAATAATTCTGGCAAGCAAGCGGTAAACCATCTGCCTAGCGACCATACGGTAAAAGTCATCGTTAACCTGCCCCGCAATACCCTGTTTTCTTGCCCAGGCAATGAGTTCATTACGAAATTTGATGTCAAAAGCTATCTTTTTCTTTAATGATTTTTCCGCGTCCGGATACAGGTTGTCTACGGCGGTATGCAGTTTTTTTACGAAGAAAGTAGCATCGGCTGTAATGCTGTGCAGGGTGCCTTTATTTTTAAGAGTAGCTATATCTTCAAGAATTTCTTTAGTTCTATTTTTCAGCGCTATTTTGTGCTGTTCGTTTTTCAGGTCTTCCGCATCATTTATTTCATATAGCGACGGATATGGTTTGACCCTGTGTTCTGCCAATACTTTTTCACCCGGTTTCGGCGTTTTCCAGATTATTGCATCACGCATATTCCATGTCACAAAATATTCAGCGCCAGTGGCGTGTGCTTTTTCCGTGGCATTTTTTAATAGTTCGGTGTCATCAGCTTGTGTTTTGGGAGTCTTCAGTTCCCAACCGCAATAAGCCAACTTTGCGTCGTATTTGATCCATAGTTGGACGTCTGGAAATTTCGTTTCCGTGACGCCGGTCTTTAAGGAGGGGTTTTGGGTGGCGGTATCAAACGGATAAGAGCCAGTGGCTAGGAACTCGTTTAACCAACCGACAACCAAACCCTGGAATTCATACTCGTTGGATTTGAAATCAGGCATTTCCACGCACTCTTGAATTGAACACTATGTTACCTTGAACTTGAACGTGTGTCAATCGGAAACAGGGAGTATTACGAACGAAAAAAACAGGGGGATGTGGTGAATATGATGGTATAATTGTGGTAACAGTCTCTGAAAGTTTAAGCGAGGAGGTAACAGACATGGCGCTTTATATCATGCTGACCAAGCTGACCAGCGAAGGCAGAAAGACCCTGATGGCAAACCCCCGCAGGCTCTTCGAGGTAAACAAGGAAGTTGAACAGATGGGAGCAAAAGTGCTGGCGCAGTACGCCGTACTCGGCGAATATGATTTCGTCAATATTATGGAAGCGCCCAGCAATGAAGTCATCGCCCGCGTCTCTTCAGCCCTCGGTGCGCGCGGCACCATGGAGCCAAGGACCATGGCGGCGATGAGCATCCAGGACTTTGTCCGGGAGCTGGAAACCGCCAAGATTATCAGGGATTAATAAGCACATTTTTCTCGTCATTGCGAGCATTTCAACTACGCTCAATGTAAAGACCGTTGCGACGTTGCCCCGTCGTTGCGAGGAACGTAGTGACGCGGCAATCTCAGGGTGGAAGGGAGAGCCCCGCCTCCCAGAGATTGCTTCGCTCGGTTCGTAAAGACGATGGGCTTATTGGAGTCACCCATTGGGCATTTCTGGTAAGCAGTATTACGTCTACATAATGACGAACAAAGCGGATACCGTGTTATATACTGGTGTGACAAATGATTTACTCAGAAGGGTATATGAGCACAAAGGTAAATTCGTAAAAGGTTTTACATCCCGCTATAAAATTTCCAAGCTAGTTTACTATGAAGTATGCGACACCGCCGAGAGCGCTATTTTACGGGAAAAGCAGATTAAGGCAGGGTCGAGGCAAAAGAAAATTAACCTTATTGTAAGTATGAATAGTGGTTGGAGAGACCTTTACGATGATTTCGTTGACTAATGCCCCGTCTTTGCGAGGAACGCAGTGACGCGGCAATCTCAGTGTGGGGGGCTTCCCCCCTCCCGGAGATTGCTTCGTTTCACTCGCAAAGACGAATTTTTGATCGTCGCTGGTATGCTTTTGGGTGCTCCTCAGAATGACTCCGGTTGAATCCTAGGCGTTACCGTTCCAGCAAGTAGGGCACCAGCACCACCACCACGTTTTGATGTTTTTCGAAGGCGCTGCGCAGGCGGTCCGCGGTCCGGTTGTGCAGAAACTTCTCCCACCAGTGTGCCGTGATAAATTCCGGCAGGACAATGGTAACAAACGCCGTTGGGAACTGGTTATGCAACGCCTCCACGTAGGCGAGCATGGGCCGCACAAAAGCGCGCTGGGGCGAATCGAGGATGACCAGCCGCAGGTCCGGGGCATACAACTTCATCTTCTGTTTGATTTTTTCCGCCCGTTCGGCATCTGTGGAGATGTGGAGCACGATAATATCCAAAGAAAGCGTGCGCGCAAAAGACATGGCCCTCAGCGAGGCGCGGTTAACGTCGTCAATGGGCACGAGCGCAAACTGCTCCACCATCTTCAGGGGGAGCAGCTCCGGTGTGATTCTTAACTGCTCTGCCACACGAGTGTAGTGCCGGTGGATAAACTGAAATATACCCATCACGGCCGGAATCAGAAGAACGATAATCCACGCTCCGTAAGCGAATTTGGTTACCGCCACAATAATGAGAATAATGGTCGTCAGCACTGCGCCCAGTCCATTGATGAAGATTCTCATCTTCCAGGCGGGACCCCGGGTCCGCCACCAGTGAATAACCATACCGGAGCAGGACATGCTGAAGGCGAGGAACACACCCACCGCGTACAGGTGAATCAAGCTGTCAACATTGCCCTGGAACCCGACTAGAATTATCGAAGCAACAGCCCCAAGAAAGACAATACCGCTGGAGAACGCCAGACGGTCACCGCGGTGCGAAAACTGGTGCGGCATATAGTTGTCCCTTGCCAGCACCGAGCTAAGGCGCGGGAAATCCGCAAAGGCGGTATTCGCGGCCACAACCAGAATACCCATGGTTGCTATCTGAAAGATGTAGTAGAAGGCATTGCGTCCCAGCACGGACAGCGCCACCTGCGAGATGATGGTTTCTTTGCCGGGCACCAGACCCATATGTGTCGACAGGTAAGAGATGCCGAGGAAGAAAAGGCCGAGTAGAGTGGCCATTATCGTGAGTGTTGTCGCGGCGTTTTTCGATTCCGGCTTTTGAAAGACGGGTACGCCGTTGGAAATAGCCTCCGTGCCGCTCATAGCCACAGCGCCGGCGGAGAAAGAACGCAGAATCAGCCACAAGGTCAATGGCTGGGTACTTGCCAGAATCGGGGGCGGAGTCGCCGGCTGCATGGTGCCGGTAAATACTTTTACCAGCCCGACGATGATGATGCCGCTCACCCCGAAAATAAAAAGGTAGGTCGGCACTGCAAAAATGGTCCCGGATTCACGGACACCCCTTAAATTGCCTAGCGTAATCAGCCCGATGAAGAGCAGACTTAAAAGCACATTGATATTGAGGAACGGGGGGAAGGAACCGCTAATTGCGTCAATCAGCCCACTGTGACCGGAGGCAATCAGTGCCGACGTTACCGCCGCCGAACCGGCCGCAATGGATACAGCGACGGTCATGACGTAATCGATGAGCAGGGCGGCCGCGGCTACCAATCCGGGCACCTGCCCCAGGTTCTGGCGGCTGACGTTATAAGACCCGCCGCCGTGCGGGTAGGCGTATACCGTCTGCCGGTATGAAAACGCCACCATGGAAAGCAGTAGCGCGATTGCCAGTGCCGTGTACAGTGACACACCGAGTGCCAGGTTTCCGGCCGCCATCAGGACTACGAGGGAGGCTTCTGTGGCATAGGCGCTGGATGAAATAGCATCGGACCCGAATATGGCCAGTGCCTTAACCTTGGACAAACGCTGATGAATCTCCTCCGCCGTGTTTAACGGCCGGCCGATGAGCACCTGGCGGAGCGCCCGGTATCCGCGCGCCAGCGCATTTGGCGGGTTGTCCGCTTCGGGCGTGGCAATGAGATGGCCCGGTTCCATGGTGCGGAAGAGGCGGCGGTGTGGTTGCGTCACACGCACGTAAGGGTCGCCCAGGCGAAGGCCGCGCTTTCTTTCTCTTTTTATCAGCTCGGGGTTCAGCTTCCGGGCTTGCTTTTCTTCCGCGCCGGAGCCGCCGGGTTTTTCCTCGCCGGGCGCCGCTCCCTGTCCCTGCTTCTCGTCAGTCACAACTGTTTCCTTATGAGAATCCTAACATAATTCATAACTTTACGGAATATTTACGCTTTCCGCGCCTGTTTTAATGTTTGCTTGCTTCCGTTGGGCAACAGCGCGGAAGTCAGGGGGAATATTCGGGATGGAGGCACTTGCCTCCCTCCTTGCTTTTTGCCTGTAATCTTGATAGCATCATGGAAAATCGGTAATATTCCGCGCAGAAACAGGGCTGATAATCCTGCCAAATTGCGCCTCGCGGACTTGGAGATTTGATCAGCCTTCATGCTATAATTAATTCGTTCGTAACTCGTGACCACTGACGCCCGACCCGTATTTGTGAGGAGGAAGGACTGCATGCGGACCGGTCTCAAGGCCATTGTCTGGTTCAACGAAGTCACCAAGAATGACATCCCCCTGGTCGGCGGCAAGGGCGCCAATCTCGGCGAAATGACCAACGCCGGCATACCCGTGCCCCCCGGTTTCATTGTCACCGCCGATGCCTACCGCGCCTTCCTCGTTGAGGCCGGCATCACCGAAAAAATCCGCCACCTCCTCGCCCCCCTCGATGCTAACGACAGCAAACAGCTTCAGGACATTTCGGCAAAAGTCAAAGAAACCATTATTAGAGCCAGAATGCCTGCACAGATCGCCGCCGCAATCCGCAAATCGTACGCGAGCATGGAAAACGGCCTGGTGGCGGTGCGCAGTTCCGCCACGGCGGAAGACCTGCCGGATGCCTCCTTTGCCGGACAGCAGGCAACCTTCCTCAATGTCACCGGAGGAAATAACGTGGTGGAAGCCGTCCAGAAATGCTGGGCGTCCCTGTTTGAAGCCCGCGCTATCTTCTACCGCATCGAAAACAAGTTCGACCATTTCCACGTGGGCATCGCCGTGCCTGTACAGAGAATGGTGCAGTCCGAGACTTCCGGCGTCATGTTTACCATCGAACCAACCAGCAGTGACCCCAGCAGAATCATCATTGAAGCCGTGCTGGGCTTAGGCGAAATGATCGTTTCCGGTGATGTTACTCCAGACCACTACGAGGTCGACAAAAAGACACTCAAAATCGTCAACAAAGAGGTCAAGAAACAGGAGTGGAAGCTTGTCAAGAACGACTCCGGGGAAAATGTAAAGATCATCCTGACGCCGGCAGAGCAAGCCAGGCAGAAAATCACTGATGATGACATCGTATTTATCGCCGAAATCGGGAAGCGGCTGGAAGAGCACTACAAGCACCCGCAGGACGTGGAGTGGGCAAAAGAAAATAACACCATCTATATTGTGCAGACGCGCCCGGTGACGACCATGGGTAAGACGCCCGTGAAAAGGCATGAATTCAAGGAGACGCCCATACTGGTCGGGTCTGCGGCCAGTCCGGGCATCGCCTCCGGTCCTGTCAAAATCGTGCGCGACCCTTCGCAAATCGACAAGGTAATGAAGGGCGATATTCTCGTGGCGGAAATGACCACGCCTGATTTTGTCCCGGCCATGAAACGGGCCGCGGCAATCGTTACTGACCGCGGCGGCCGTACCGCCCATGCCGCCATTGTCAGCCGCGAGTTGGGCATACCGTGCGTGGTGGGCACGGAAAAAGCCATGGCAACCCTCAAGGATGGGCAAATCATTACGGTTGACGGCAGCGGCGGCAAGGTCTACCAGGGCAAAATTGAAATTGCCGTGGAACAGAAAAAGCGCCGGGCTGTCAAAATCGCCACAAAGACCAAGCTACTGGTCAACCTGGCGATACCGGAACTGGCGGACAAGGTGGCCGCCATGGACGTGGATGGCGTCGGCCTGCTCCGCGCCGAGACTATGGTCGCCCAGATTGGCGAACACCCCAGCTATATGCTCAGCCAGAACCGCGGCCAGGAGTTCATTGACAAACTGGCGGATGGCCTGACTATATTTGCCAAAGCTTTCTATCCCCGCCAGGTCGTCTACCGTACCAATGACTTCAAGACCAATGAATACCGCGCCCTGAAAGGCGGCGAAAATTACGAAAGCGTGGAAGAAAACCCCATGCTCGGCTACCGCGGCGCTTCCCGCTATATAACGGATATCGCCACGTTCAAGCTGGAACTGGCCGCCATCAAAAAAGTGCGCAAAAAGTATGACAACCTCTGGGTGATGGTGCCCTTTGTGCGCACCGTCAACGAACTGGCGCAGACTATCAAGATTATGGCTGACGAGGGACTGAAACGTTCGCCGAAGTTCAAGATCTGGATGATGGCGGAGATTCCTGCCAATGTCATCCTCCTGGAAAAATTCCTGGCGGTCGGTATCGATGGCGTTTCCATAGGTAGTAACGATCTCACCCAGCTCACACTCGGCGTCGATAGAGACAATGAGAGGCTGGCGGCGCTTTTTGACGAGCGCGATGAAGCCGTCATACTTTCGTTGGAAAAGCTAGTGAGAGGCTGTGCCAAGGCGGGCGTGACCTGCTCGATTTGCGGCCAGGCGCCGTCCGTCTATCCGGAACTCACCAAGAAGCTGGTGGAATGGGGCATTACCTCGGTGTCCGTCAGCCCGGACATGATCGACCAGACGCGGGAAATTATCGCGGACGTTGAAGCCCGTCTGAAGAAATAGTGAGCAA
>Ga0315284_10009371_pt1 | contig 13963 bp, 11 predicted proteins | sample YL17G09_16_MG_FD_203696 | JGI IMG/M metagenome (GOLD analysis project Ga0315284, IMG submission 203696) | Sediment microbial communities from Yellowstone Lake, YNP, Wyoming, USA - YL17G09_16 | ecosystem: Environmental > Aquatic > Freshwater > Lake > Sediment | place: USA: Wyoming | collected... | reverse complement strand
CTTATACCTATTACAAGGGGATGGTGCTGGATAAAAATTTCAAACCTCAACCCTATGGCGAATGGGGACGCTTTGCTTTTCTGGACAGCTCAGCATTAAGCTACCCGGGGTTTATCATCAGCGGGGATATGGTGCGTATGCTGGAGCACTGCCCAATTTGTGACCGTCCAGGTCCAGTACTGGAACCCGAGATCAGACGCGCCAGCGGGGAGGACATGCGTGGCTGCAGTGAGGAAGTACGCCGGATGTTTACCGCTGATATTGGAGGATAAATGAGCAGTCAGAATTACCGCCTTGATGAACTACGGGCACATACGACTTATATCAAGCTGATGCTTTCTGGGGCATTTTCATTTACACGATTATTAATCACCTATTTAAATGATGTAAAAAGACTGCGCTTTACTAAAGAAGGCGAAGCTCATTATATCCGCCCACCGCGGCTCTACGACCTACCAGAATACCTGCCCGAGATGCAGGTTCGAATATCTAACAAAAAGTATTTACGTCCAACGCGTTTCTGCAATCCCAACGCTCCAGAAGTTATTGCAGTGGCTAACACTCTGGGGGCTTACCGCTTGTCGGAAGAAGACTACGTCCAATCTGTCTTCGAATTCGTCAAGGAGAAAGTGCTACTGGAATTCCTGCCCATTGATGGCGTTGAGGCAACCCTTCGCCGTGGTACAGGAACCTGCTTTCACCTGATCTCGGTATTCATTGCCTTGTGCCGGACCGCGGGAATCCCAGCTCGTTATAAAATGTACTCAACGTATTTGATCCAATCCATGCGCGAGGTTTTTATTGATTCAGATCCCATGGTAAAAAAGTGGTATGACACTTTGGGTTACTTCATGATCGAGGGCGAAGGCGAAGTCTTTCTCAAAGGACAATGGGTGGTCGCCCATGTTGGCAACACCTCAGAAAGAGAAGCTGCTGCTGGTATACCAATATCTCGGCTCGGTGAAGATGCTATCGGTGTGTGGTTATTCGCTCGATTAGGTACAATCATGCTTTTTGAATCCATCCCTTTGGGACTCAACTTTGGGACACAATTGCTACAGCGTATCGCACCTGGCTCTATGGAGAGAATCAATGTTTCGGTGCTGAAACATTCCGAGCGTGGTAGGCAGGTATTGGAGGCGGCTGGAGGAGTGGAAGCTTACGACAATGCAGTGCGCAGCAAGCTAGGGCCGAAATCCCCCAAGGTTGATTTAAGCACCCGCCCTGAGATCGTCTTTGGTAAGAAATAGGAGACTGCAGATTGGTTACAAATGATCAGTAATGAGGTGGCAAATTCACGTGATAAACAGTAGGAGGTGATCGAGATTGAACGCTGAACCGACAATTGTCCTCCAGGCGGTGGAGGCGACCAAGCAGTACAAGATGGGCAATATCATCGTGGAAGCGCTGCGTGGGACTAACTTAAGTGTCCACAAGGGTGAGTTTGTGGCGGTCATGGGACCTTCAGGTTCGGGCAAATCCACCCTGCTGCACTTGCTGGGAGGTTTAGACACACCCAGTTCCGGAGAAATCTATCTGGCTGGACAGCCTCTCTCGCGGCTTAATGACCGTAAATTAACCTTACTCCGTCGTCGTAAGGTGGGCTTTATTTTCCAGTTCTATAATTTATTACCCACGCAAACTGCTCTAGAAAACGTGGCATTGCCGTTGCTGATCGATGGTAAGCGGATGCGCCAACAACGACCCTGGGTAGGCAGTATGATGGAGCGAGTAGGACTGTCTGATCGCATTAACCACCGCCCAGACCAACTTTCAGGCGGGCAGCAGCAGCGCGTGGCGATTGCGCGTGCGTTTATCACCAAACCAGAGATTGTTCTCGCCGATGAACCCACTGGCAACCTGGATTCAAAATCAGGGATTGCAGTCCTTGAATTGCTCAAGCAAGCCTGCCAAGAGCTGACGGCTACTATCGTTATGGTTACGCATGAAGCGCGGGCAGCTTCGTTTGCCCACCGCATCGTATTCCTTAAGGATGGATTGATTGTAAGCTCGCTGAGCAACGCCGGAGAGAAAATCTCCATGGATAAAATTACTACAGAAATCAACCGTTTAGAGAATAATTAAATGGTTTTTATTAGGAATATCTCTTGTTAATAATTCCTTTCCAGTTACAGACAGCCCTACGCGGACTACGTATACGTCCCTGGCGTACATTGCTCACCCTGCTAGGCGTTACATTGGGTGTGGCAGTAGTTCTGGCTATTCAAGTCACCAACCAAAGCACGATGGCCTCACTCGAGCGTATTTTTAACCGCGCAACCGGACAGACCGAGCTGCTTATCCTGCCCCCTGGAGATGAACAGACCCTTGAAAGCGATCTTCTGGCACGAGTACAGCAAAACCCCGGTGTACAAGTTGCGGCGCCCACTCTCAGGCTGAACACTTCCCTGGTCGGAGTTATAGCGGATACGGATGCTGTATGGACCGCCCAAGGAGTGCAGGTGGGACTTGATTTTGAGGTACAAGGGATTGACCCGGTTCTAGATCCAAAAGTGCGGGTTTATTTCCTGGTCGTTGGACGGATGCCGACGCCCGATCGTTATGAAACTGTCTTGTCACAGAAGTTTGCCCAGGATAATAAACTCGAAATGGGTGAGTTTCTAGAGATTATCACACCTAATGGCTCAGAGAAGCTTAAAATCGTCGGTTTGCTAGCCGACGAAGGGGTAGCGATGACCAACTTTGGTGCAGTCGCATTTGTTCCCCTGAAAATCGTCCAGGAGCTTTTCAACCTGAAAAATAAGTTAAGCGAGATTGCTATACAGGTTGCTCCTGGGATCGGTAGTAACGTTGAAGCGTTGGCAGTATTAAAGAACGACCTGAGCGAGCACCTGGGGCGCAGCGCCCAGGTCATCTATCCAGCGGCGCGCGGCGACCTCGTGCCGCGCATGCTTAGTTCCTACCAATTAGGCTTGCTATACTTCTCGATTATCGCCATATTTACCGGAGCTTTCTTGATCTACAATACATTTTCAATGACTGTGGTCGAACGCACTCAGGAAATCGGCATGTTGAGGGCAATCGGGATGAGCCGCAGCCAGGTATTATCGATGGTGCTGGCTGAGGCTGGCATCATGGCATTGGTAGGTTCCGGCTTAGGTATCGCTGCAGGATATATATTAGCTCGTAGCTTGATTGGATTATTAGGTGGCTTTCTCACAATACAACAAGGACTCCTTTCGATAAGGATGGGGGATATAGTTCTTAGCATGGGAATTGGGATCATAGTCACCTTAATGGCGGCATTATTACCTGCCTGGCAGGCAGCCGTTATACCCCCCGTGGAGGCGTTAAGGGTCCAGGCACGTACTGGAAAGGCGGTTTCACCGGCGGTATGGATCATTGGACTGGTGCTTGTTCCGCTTGGTTGGTTTGGAATCTACCGACTCGAATGGCCTCAGGTCATGAGAATTCCAGGCGGTGTAGCGTCGTTCTTTATTCTCCAAATCGGAGTAGTTCTGACCGTTCCGTTATTGATTGGTGTTTTAGAGCGCCTAGCTCGCCTGGTTTCCAGCGCAATTTATGGCAAGGAAGGCACCCTTGGATCTGAAAATGTTGTCCGCTCTGTAATACGTACCACCGTGACCGTTGCTTCCTTGTTGATTTCTTTGACCATGATTATCGGCGTTGGTTCTATGGCTCAGGTGATCACGCGGGATGTGCAAAACTGGATCGATAACGCCACAGGAGGAGATGTGTTAATAAACACACGGGAACCGCAGAGCGCTTCTTTCATTGGGAAGCTAGCCAATATCCCTGGTGTGAGTGTGGTAAGCCCGATGCACGTTATGGAAGTACGAGTAGGGAGAGAGCGACTTGGAATGACCAGCCTTGGCCAGCCGCGAAAGGAAAGAATCTTATTAATTGCCATAGATCCTCGCCTGTACCGCCAGATTGGTGATAAAGAATTTGTCTCAAGGCAAGGTGACGCGCAAGAAAATTGGGAGATGCTTGAGCAAGGTAGTGCTCTTTTCGTTTCAAGCGTGGTTGCAGAAGAATACAATGTCAACAAGGGAGAAACCCTATCACTGGTAACACATCGTGGCGAACATGCGTTCCGAATTGCCGGGGTAACTACCGAATTCACCAGCCAAGGTTACGTAGTGATTGGGACTTTTAATGATTTAAAGCGTTGGTTCGGGAAGTCGGGATCCAATCAGTTCACAATAAAAACCGCACCAGGATATGATCCCGAAAAGGTCGCACAGGAAATTAAAGACCGCTACCAAGTTCGCTATAATTTGACCGTCCAGACCACCCAAACTTCCCGGAAAAGCATATTAAATCTGCTTAATCAGGCCACTCAATTATTCGAGGTACTCAGCCTGGTTGGAGTGGTCATCGGCTCCTTGGGTATTTTGAATACGATGACCATGAATGTTCTTGAACGACAGCGAGAGATCGGTGGACTGCGCTCACTGGGGATGTTGCGTGGGCAGGTAGTAAAAATGGTTCTGGCTGAAGCGCTTACCCTGGGTACGGTTGGAGCAATCTATGGGCTGACATTCGGCAATGCTGTCAGCCATATATTTCTATTTTCAATCAATTCAATCAGCAGCTATGAGTTAAATTACATTTTTACCCTGCGTCCCTATATAATCAGCCTTTTTATAGCCCTGGGCATCTCGCAGATCGCTGCAACCAGCCCAGCGCTTCACGCAGCCAGGGTAAATATCATTGAAGCTCTTAAGCATGAGTAACGGAAGTGCTAGATAAGCCAGATAACATGACTATCTGGGTCAGATGAAACACACCCTTTATCTATATATGGATAACCCTGAAATCACCACCCATACATCTAGTAACGCACACATTGCGTTCACCGGACAACGCTACTGCAGCAAATGTAAATCTACATTGATGGTATGGTTGGAACCCATATTTAGCCGTTCGATGGTGTGCTGCTGATGGTCCTCGTCGCATTCATCGTTTCGCGGCTTGCGGCGCTCCTTCCCGGGCGTAGAGCCGCAGGGATCAAAGTCCTGGAACCAGTGTATTACGAATAGAACACCCCTTTATTTAACCATGATCACCACGTATGCGCTCATCCCCCAGCGCAATTCATCGGGGATCGTGTCGAGGTCAATGGTCACGGTGTAATACACGCCGGATCCCGGGGAATCCTTCAATGCGATCCGTGACACTTTCCCTGACACACTGATATTCGGAAAAGCATCGAACGATACTTCCGCAGCATCACCAAACTGAACGCGCGTGGCATCCACTTCGCTCATGTCGGTGGTTTGTACCTGCAATGTCGAAAAATCAGCCAGGACTATCACCGGTTGACCCGGAGGAACAATTTCCCCCTCGTGTCCGTTGATTTCCACGATCAAACCGTCGAACGGGCTGAAGATCTTGGTATCCTGCAGGGCCTGGTTAGCCAGGTCGAGGCTCGATTGCGCGGCGGAAACGGAGGCCTCGGCGGCAGTAATATCCAGGTCGGGCGCTTTTACATCCTTCAAGTGTTGTAGGTTTGCCTCAGCGCTGGCCAGCTGCGCGTTGGCAGAATCGCGGGCAGAAATCGCGGACAGGTTATCAACCGAGGCAAGAAATTGGTTGTGGTAGACATATTGGCCAGGCACGGCCAAAATTTTCACGTTCTGCCCACCGGATGGGAAACCGAGACTGACCCATTTTTGCGGAACCACTTCACCGGATGCGGAGACAGTATCCTCTTCCAATGCAGGGGTGGAAGCTTGGAAAAAAGGAGTGGGAGTTCCGCCAATATTAAATCCAGAACAAGCAACCAATTGTGCCAATACCAGCAAAGCGATAAATATTAAAGATATTTTTCGAATGTGCATGTTTTCATCACCATTATCGAGAAATGACCCAACATTGTAATTATCCCACACATTGTACCTGACGTGCAAGTTTATATTAGGAGAAGACGCCCGTGTTGAATGACCCTTTGCCATGTGACAATTACACCTTTCTTTATCCTCATAGTATTAGTATACTGAAAGTACACCAAAAAATGGCGCAAGCCATTCGGACCACGGAGGCTTAAATGCAAGATAAGAAACCAATCTCGCTGTTACATATCTCACTCTACGGGCTCTTGCTCGTGGCAGCCATCCTTATCGCTTTGGGTGTCAAAAGCTTGCTTTCCGCCCGCGCCCAGGCAACCACCGAGAAATCACCGACGAGCGCGGTTGCCAGCCTGAGCGCTGATAAAGTATTATATAAGGCGAACGAACCCATCACACTGCACGTTACCATCACCAACGGCAACGATTTCCCGCTCAAAGTGCTCAAATGGTTCACTCCCCCTCTTGGGTTTGGAATGATCTCCAACCTGGAAAATTGATGCACTCAGAAGGTATATAAGGATGCTTGTAGTCTGTATACGGGGGTAATAGTTGTGTCAACTCACGCACACGAAAATACATGAAAATTTCGTTCATTAAACGGAGGTGGCTTTGCCAGGAAGATTTAGGAAAAAAACTATGAAAGCAAGACTGCGGACACAGGAGCATAGTTTGCTATTTCAGGGGGAATATAGCGTGACGGGGTGTGCGGAGGCGAGATCGGATGGTAAATAGTGATAACTATCATTGCGAGGTCAATCTTCCTCTTCTCCCAATTCCCCTTCGATCCCCTTGAACTGCTCCAACGCGGATTGCAAATCCTCCACAATCTCTGCAGCCAGAACATCGGGATCAGGCAGGTTGGCTGAATCCTCCAGAGACTCGTCGCGCAGCCAGAAGATGTCGAGGTTGACTTTATCACGTGCCATTAGTTCGTCGTATGTAAAAGAGCGCCAGCGGTCGTCAGGTTTCTCGGCTGACCATGTTGGCGTCCGGTCGTGGCGGTTTTCGGGGTGGTAACAGGCCACGAACTCGTCCAGGTTTTCACGCGCAAGCGGATTGGTCTTCAGCGTGAAATCCATGTTGGTGCGCAGGTCATAAATCCATAGTTGTTTCGTCCAGGGGGTTTCGGAGGCCGGCTTGCGGTCGAAGAACAGGACATTGGCCTTGACGCCCTGGGCGTAGAAGAGGCCGGTCGGGAGACGCAGCAAGGTATGGACGTCGCATTCGTGGAGCAGTTTGCGGCGCACCACCTCCCCCGCCCCGCCCTCGAACAGGACGTTGTCGGGCACGACCACGGCGGCCGTGCCGTTCATATTCAGGATCGAGCGGACATGCTGGACGAAGTTCAACTGCTTGTTGCTGGTCGAGGTCCAGAAGTCTTCGCGGACGATGTTCTGCGCCTCGCGGCGGATCTCGCCCTCATCGGTGACGAAGGTAACGCTGGATTTCTTGCCGAAGGGCGGATTGGTCAGAACCATGTCAAAGTATTGTTTGGGGTGGGCGGCCAGGCTATCGCTGACGTGGATGGGACTCTCGCTCCCGTTGACACCGATACCGTGCAGGTACAGGTTCATCACGCACAGCCGGGCGGTGTTATCCACGATCTCCCAGCCGTGCAAGGCCTGGTGACGCAGGTGGTGCTGCTGGTCGCGGTCGAGGGCGTTGTGGCTGGCAATGAAGTCGTGAGCGGCGAGCAGGAAACCGCCGGTGCCGCAGGCCGGGTCGCAGATGGTCTGGCCGGGACGCGGGTGCATCACGTCCACGATGGCCTTGATGAGCGGACGCGGAGTAAAATACTGCCCGGCCCCGGACTTGGTGTCCTGGGCGTTCTTCTCGAGCAGGCCTTCGTAGATTTCGCCCTTGACGTCAATATCCAGCCCGATCCAGGTCTCGCCGTCAATCAGTTCGATGAGCCGGCGCAGCTTGGCCGGATCCTGGATTTTGTTCTGCGCCTTGCGGAAGATGACCGGGATCAGGCCGGCGCCCTGACCCAGGCTGGCCAGGATGTCGCGGTAATGGCGTTCCAGTTCTTCACCGTCCAGGCGTAGCAGCCCCGCCCAGTTAAATTCTGCCGGGATGGCGCTGGGCTTGCCGAGCATGCTGCTGTTCTCGTGGTCCATCTTGAGGAACAGCAGGTAGGTGAGCTGCTCGACGTAGTCTCCGTACGACATGCCGTCGTCGCGCAGGACGTTGCAGTAGTTCCAAAGACGCTGGACGATTGTAGAGGATTGGTTAGAAGACATTACAAAGCCTTTATGAGGGGGACAAAAACATCAATAAACTTTAACATCATATCAACCCCCCATTGCTTAGCACTTTCATGTTCAGCAGGCGGAAAGGATGTTCTAAACAGCATTGAAATTGATATTCGACTTGCTCTCTTTTTATCTATTCTGTCCCAATTAAGAATGCCACCGATGGCTTCCTCAATACTTGATTTTTGCTCAAAAAGGGAGTCGAATAATCTTTTATTTTCTGCCTTTTCGCCAGTATCTATATAAAGTTCGACACGTAGAACTGGTTCCCTTGGTAACACCCAACCAAATATAAATCCCGCTCTTCCTGCGCTGATTGACAACCAATTTTGTATTGATGCTTTTGTCACCTGCGTAAACCCGGGGCGTCGCTCTTTTAACCACGCCAACAAATCTGCGAAGAAAAGTGGATAAGTTGCAGCAGGAGTATGGCGAAAAACAATTTCTCCAGCTGTCAAGTCGACATCATCTACTAACCAACCAGCTTTTAGCCAAGCCATAGATTGTACGTGCGTAGAATAATCATTTGCCCACCAACTTCGATGACTTCGGGCAGAAACAGGGAGTTCACTCTGAAGAATGCTTTCAATATCTTGAATGTTTACTTGTAAATGGTTCTCACCGGCTTCTTTTTGCTGTTTCAACCAGTTTTCGAGAGGCTCATATTTTCCAGCTCCAGGAATGAGTGTTGGCAGAGTAGTTTTTTGTAACTCTATTTTTTGGATGCTCTCTCCTTCTGGAGAGGGAAATTTTGGACGAGCAGCTAGCCAATCCCTTGCTCGTATAAGAGCATTTCGTTGAACAGGTTCCAAACGACCCCGGAAATGTGCCAATTGATTTCGCGTTTGACCCACCTGAGTCATTAATTGTATAAATAAATCTTTTGGCCCTAAGTAGGTAACAAAACTACCCCAGTTTTCCTCTGTTATTATGAGTTGGATATGTTCGTTATATGATAGCTCATAATAGCTCCTTGCAGGTCTAGTAGGATCTTGTTTATTTCCCTTAAATGCTCTCATTAAGGCAGCATCCAAGGCGTGTTCGGTTTGGAAGATGTGTTCAATATACCGTCGCAGAGTAACTTCAATATCCTCAATCAGGATCAACCCTTCAGATAAATCACGGAAAAAGAGGGTAGTATCATAAGCTGTAAGAATTCCGTGAGGTTTACCGCTCTCGATAACAACAATTGCGTAATTATCTCTTAGAAGATCCAGGGCTTCAAAAATATCACTGTCGGCAGAGATTGTCACAGGTTTGATCTGACAATGATCAATAGTTAGATCCATTAGTGATACTATCCCAGAAGTGTAGAAATACATGCTAATAATTATCTGCTCTGTGATGATTCCGACCAGATTGCCTTTTTCATCAACTATGGGCAATTGGCTGTAATCATTCTGCACCATAAGGGAAAGCGCATCTCGCACTTTGGCTTCTTTTGTTATACAAAGTGGTGGTTCTTTTTCTATAAGTAGTTGTTTTACTGGGAATAACATAACTCACCTGTCTTCCTTCAAACGCGGACTGGGGTACCGCCTGCCAACCATCCCCACCCGCATAAGCCGTGCATCCACCGATGCATCGCTTCCATGTGATACGGATAGCCGTTGCTTGCATATATCAGTCATCATAATCTTCATGTAGTATTTGGTCAGCGGCTTCAAAAATATCCTGTTCGAGTTTAGCTAAAACTTTCATTGCTACTAAATAATCCAGATTTATTTCGAAAGTTAACAGGGATGATGTGATCAGCATTATTGAATATGCTGTATTTTCAATAGGCTCCGCTAAGCCATTTGTACTTGGTCCCGAGAGGAGAATTTTTTCTTGTTGTCCGTTATTAAGGCCAAGCCTAAAAAGTAGTCCTCTTGGCCCTCCATGAACATTTTGACAAGCTAGTTTATAGAATGGGCGAATGTGTTCAAATTCTGCGATAACTTCAAGATCGCTAAACTTGGGGGATGGTTTACCTATCAAATCAGCAGCCCAGCCATTTTCATTTTAAAAGTTATTGCCATAGATGTTGATAAGCTTTTTATAAGCATTGTCGAGTTCTTGCATTTCGTCATCCGAAATAGGTTCATAATTTAGATCATGACAATGATCTTGATATACTCTTGCCGATTTTCGTTTCTGAACAACATCATAGTCCAAATACCTAATAGCGAGACCATCGTCACCTTTATTGATAATAAAAGTCTCAACAGCAATTTCATGCAGAGTTCTCCAACGAGCGTGTGCCCCGTCAGCAAAGCCCTGCTGGAGCAAGGCTAATATCTCCAGAGCAACTTGGCAACTTCGGGCATGAGAACGACTAAGCACTTCAAATCTTGGGGAAATTTCCTTTTCAGAATTGTCTCGGATAAATCTGTTGTATTCTGCCCCGATCTCTTCTGATATCAATATGAAGGTTTCAAGCAAATTTAATAGATCTCGCCACTTGATATTTAAATGCTTTTTAAATCTCTGCTGATCTTTCCGGTGTTCTCGTAACAAGTTGGGGTTTCGCTTTTTAATGTCCTGATGTAGCCTATTACACATAGCATCAGTGGATTCACCAATTATGGCAGGTAAATTCTCAATAATCTTATTTATCTTTGTTTCCGCAGCTCCAGAAATATCAATTTCCGAATCTGAGGTGCCGGTTCCGTTGGCAACTCTTAATGTGCCATCATCATCAATTTGGATGCTCAATCTCTCACTTAGAGTATCTTCGTCTACCTTTTTTTGCAATCCTTCAACTAATTGCTCCTTTTGTGTCTTTGTTAATTGAACTCCCTTTTTCTCCATCTCCTTTTCAAGAAGAGTGGCTGCGAAACTAGAAAATTCAAATTGTTCCTGAAATTGTTGTTCAAACAAATCTTGTAGAGTACGCATATTTTTTCTCTTCAGGTTTATAGAGTCCCCTCAAACGCGGACCGGAGCACCGCCTGCCGTAGCCTCGCCGCCCGCTTCAGCCCCGCCTCGACCGCGGACTCGACCGCCCGCGCCGACTCCAGCCGCCATTTAATGGAATTGGAGGATTGTGCATTCATGGGTCTATTTTACCCATTTCATTTCGAACATTTCGTTGTTTTGTCCTACTACCATAAAACGCGAATCTACGGGAAATATATTTGGATCAATCATCGTCGTTGCATAAGGATTTTGTATATACCAAGGATGAAGATACCTGGACTTCCTTCCTCCATCGTACTCCGCTTTAAATACTAAAATGCCTGTCACACTCTTATGTAATATTTCTTGTTTGAAAAAGCTTATGCCTGATTCATCGAATTTTTCTTCAATCACCTTATTAATTTCCACATCGTAGATTATGGTCGTTTTCCCCATCCATGCTTCACATACTTCTTCTGCAGAAAGATGCGATGGTTCCAAGAAAATGGCTATTATGTACGGGTATCCCGCTTTACGCAACGCTTTATGTTGGTCAGCTTTCTTTGAAAGCGGGGGTCTTAAAACTTCAGGGTTTACCCCTACCCCTTCTGAACTGATAACACCTAATTTTTTCAGGTTAGATCTTGGCGTAGCCGACAATTGGAGAATATTTCCTCTTCTATCTTGGTAATCCAGCCTTTGATCAGCTGCTGTCTCGAGCCAATTGATAACGGCTTTTACGAACTCCCCATTCCTTATATTTTCACCAAGTTGCTCTATTTTCAGGATTACGGAAAAGGGTTTAGAAATACCTCCAAGAGTTGAAATGATCCTATTGAGTTTTTGCCTCCTATCACGTTCTTCAGGGGGCACTAAAAATGCTTTTGCTTCGATTGCCAATTGCAACTTCGAAAGTTCTAAACCAAAATCCGGAAAATTTCCAAGTATTTCAGGCTCAACCTGTACGGAAAATCGTTCTCGCAACCAACCATAAAGCATGATTTCAAACCATGCCCCAACATGTGGTTGGAAATCCGCATTCACCAGCCTGCCGAACCAGTCTTGTTGCTTTTGATAACTAACTGTTGAGAATAGGTATTCTAATAACTGCCTTTCACCTTCATATTCACCGTGTCGATCAAGAAATACGATGTCGGGAACTTCGTAATTTGGTAAATCCTTAAATTTATCGCGTAAGATTTTCATTTGGGTGGAATCAAAAATCACTTTAGCCTCCCTTCAAACGCGGACCTGAGCACCGCCTGCCGCAGCCTCGCCGCCCGCTTCAGCCCCACCTCGACCGCGGACTCGACCGCCCGCGCCGACTCCAGCCGCCGCTCCACCTCTGCCACGATGCGCTGCTGTTCTTCCAGTGGGGGAAGGGGGAATCTGAAATTCCCTACATTCTCTAAAGAAAGGTTTGCTCTACCAACACCAACGATAGACTTTAGTGCAAGTTTCTGAATTAATGGGGAATTTAAATAATAAAACGTATATCTTATATCGGCTTTATTCAGTAGGAATCTGATAATAGCCAAAGCTTGATTTGTATTTGCTGGCAAATCTTTTTCTTGCACTATTCCGACCCTGCCAATGGTACCTGCAATTGAAAATAACAAATCATATGGTAGCAATTTTGAGCGACTCAAGAACTCGTTAGTTTCCTCGTCAATAAAAGCGGTTATATTCTGAACTGTGCCATCTGAAGAAATATTTTCTGTCTTAATAAAATTAATTCCTTCAGTTTGGTATTGGTATCCATAACTCGTTGGTGTGCTTCCTTTTGTAATCCTGTCCGTTATCTCACTCAACGTCGTCCATACCCACCCTTCCGGTAGTACCTCTTTTCCAATTACTTTGTCCCCGAATAACTTCCCCTCACACGCTGCCTTGAGCACGGACGCCTTGTATCGCTTCACACCGAGGCGGACACGTTCCAGCGCCGCCACGCCGGCCTCCAGATCGCTCAGCAGCTCCTCGAGACGGGCCACGATCCGCTCTTGCTCCGGCAGCGGAGGCAAGGGGAAAGGGTAACTGGCAAGTTGTTCGAACTTTACACGCGGTCTATCTCCAGCATTCAAACTATTCGCAAATTTGACAAAGTCCCATGAATTCAGGAAGTATTGCAGGTATTTACTATGAATGTGCGGAACTCTACGAAAGATGATAAATTCTGTCGAGCAAAGGCCGCTGAAATCAGGGGAAACAACTTTATTGAGATAAGGCCTAAGCCGACCATATAAAACATCGCCGGGGGAAAAAGAATCAGCCGTGCTACGCATTTCGCTTGCAGGAACAGTTCCTAAAAGCTGCATGGTTTGCGGCTCGACATTTTCCATGCCTATATAAGGCAGTTTAGGGTAGTTTTGGGGATTCACCCGCTTTTGAGTAGGGTTTGTTGCTTCACCCAACATCGTCCACGCCCACCCTTCCGGCAGAGGGTGCTTCCCCTCCAACTGATCACTGGTCACTAATGACTGAACACTGTTCATCTTACCCCCAGTACGTTATTCAACTCATCCACCATCTGCATCAGCCCGCCGCCGAACGCCCGCAGCGCGGCCACCTGCCCGCCGCGCTGGAAGAACGCCCCGGCGGTGAAATCATCGGCGGTCATCTCCAGGTTGATGCCGATGTGCGCGGCGACCTGGTCCAGCCACCAGCGCTGTTCGGGCGTGAACGCCCGCTCGCCAGCCTCCTGCGCTTTCAGCCACTCGACGTAGCGCCGCTGGACGAGCGCCGGGTAGGGCTCGATGTCCTCGTCCAGCGCCACGTGCCGCACCAGCGAGACGAGATCAGAAAGGACGCGCGGCCCGCTGCCCCGCACCCGTCCGCGCTCCAACTGGCGGTAGGCGTTCCACAGCGCCTCGGTCATGTAAAGCTGGTCGGGCTGGCGCAGGTCCAGGCGCAGGTGCTCGGCCAGGTCTCTCAACTCATCGAATGTAAGGGCGGGTCGCGCTCCGCCCTTACGGGGGATGGCGTAGATGATTT
>Ga0315284_10009369_pt1 | contig 13964 bp, 11 predicted proteins | sample YL17G09_16_MG_FD_203696 | JGI IMG/M metagenome (GOLD analysis project Ga0315284, IMG submission 203696) | Sediment microbial communities from Yellowstone Lake, YNP, Wyoming, USA - YL17G09_16 | ecosystem: Environmental > Aquatic > Freshwater > Lake > Sediment | place: USA: Wyoming | collected... | reverse complement strand
AGCACCTTGACTACGTACAGGATGAAGCCGACGGGCATGGACAATTCCAGACCGAATGGCAGGAACACCGCCGCAATCAGCGTCGCGCCCACGACCGCTTCGATGTCGATGGCCAGCCTGAACAGCGCCAGTAGCCGGCCGCTGTATTCCGTGAAACTGCCGGCCACGATCTCCGTCTCTGCCTCCGGAATGTCGAAGGGCACCCGCTCCAGCTTGCCCAGCAGCGCCACCAGCGAGACGCACAGCCCTATCACATTGAACGCGGCGAAGAAGGGATGTCGGTTGTAGAACACAGCCATGTCGCTGAGCGACCAGGTATTGGCCAGCAGGGCCGGGCCAAGGATGCACAGGAACAGCGGTATCTCATAGGCGAACAACTGCATGATCGAGCGGGCTGCCCCGATCATGGAATAGACCGACCGCGAGTACCAGCCCCCCAGGAAGAAGGTCACGGTCGGAATAGTCAGCAGGTACAGCACAACGATCACGTCGCCGCCGAATGACATTGCCGCCTGACGGCCCCACAGCGGGATGTACAGAAAGGCCGTTACGACGGAGGTTAACGCCACCACTGGCGCAAGCTTGAAGGTCCAGGCGTCCGCCAGTTGCGGGACAATCTCCTCCTTGGCGGCCAGTTTAATCAGATCGGCCAAGGGCTGGTACCAAGGCGGCCCGACGCGGTTTTGGAGCCGGGCGCACAGTCTCCGGTCCACGTACTCCGCCAGCAGCGCGAAGATCACCAGGAACAGGAACCCGGGGAACACCAGTATGTGGAACAGTTCGCCCGCCATTACTTGGATTCTCCGCAACGGAAGGTCCGGTTCAGCTCGGTGAAGTCGATGCCATGCCGGCGGTGCCACTCGACACCATGCTGCCGCACTTGCTCCCAGGTAATGATGTCCGGGCGACCAGGCCCGCCATCGGCCACTGCGATCAGCCGGTCTGTGCACGAAAAGCATGGGTCGATGGCAGCCACCACGATCGGCATGTCGGCCAGGTACCTGTCCTTGAGCATGTGGGCGACCGCCTGGACGTTGGCAAGGGTGGGTGCTCGCACCTTGACTCGCTCTGGCTTGTCCGTGCCGTTGGCCCGGACGTAGTGCACGTTCTCACCGCGAGGGGCCTCGTATCTGCTCAGGGCCTCCCCGGACGGCACCTTGCGCGAGGCCTTCACCGCGATGGGGCCGTCCGGCAGGTTGTGTATCACATGCCGGACAATCTTGTACGACTCCATCAGCTCGCCCAGGCGCACGAGCGTTCGGCCGTAGACGTCACTGCGGTCACTGGTGACCACATCAAAGGGGATCTCGCCGTAGGCGGCGTAGGGGTCGTCCTTCCGGATGTCGCGCTTGACTCCGCAGGCCCGGGCCGTCGGGCCCACGGCGCCCAGCCGCAAGGCGTCGTCGCGAGCAAGCACCCCGACGCCCGACAGCCGGTTAATCAGCGTGATCTCCTCCGAGGCGACCTGGACGTAGTACTTGGTCCGTTCTTCGAGCGCATCGATGCCCTTGAGCACCTCTTGTTTCTGCTCCGTCGTGATGTCGCGTCGGACGCCGCCGTAGGTGTTGATACCGTAATTCACGCGGTTGCCCGTCAGCATGGCCAGCAGGTCCATTACGATCTCGCGGTCGCGCCAGGTGTACATCAGCAAGGTATCGAAGCCGATTTCATGCCCAGCCACGCCCAGCCACAGCAAGTGACTGTGTACCCGCTCCAACTCGGCTACAAGGGTCCGGATGTACTGGGCTCGCTTCGGGACTTGAAAGGCGGCGATTTCCTCCACGGCCTGCACAAACGCCGTGGAGTGCGAATGCGAGCAGATACCGCAGATGCGCTCGATCAGATACAGGCCCTGGACGTAGGTGCGATCTTCGCAAGCCTTTTCAATCCCGCGATGGTTGTAGCCCAGACGCACCCCCATTTGCAGGATCTTCTCGCCTTGCAGGGTGAGGGTGAAACTGGTCGGTTCCTTCAACGCCGGATGCTGAGGGCCGATAAGGATCTGAAAGTTTTCGGGTTCATGCATGATTCTGCTCACCTTGCCCGGCCGGGTCCGCTTGGGACGGTGTGGGCTTCCAGTCTTTGCGCAACGGATACTGGCCTTGGGGCCAGTCATCAGGCAACGGGTATCGCGGGCCCTGGGGCAATCCCTGCACCTTCATGCCCAGCAGATCGGCCATCTCCCGCTCGTACAGCTCCGCAGCCGGGAAGTAGCCGGTGACGGTCTGAAGAGTGGGATCGTCCTTGGGGACTGCCGAGCACAGGTTCAGCGTCACCCCGCTCTCGCGGGCCAGATGATAGATGACGCCGAGCTTGTTGCCCTGGTCCAGCCCGGTGATGGTGCACAGGATGGAGAATCGCAAATCCTTCACAACATAGTCGAAGATCACGCCTAGATCCTGGATCGCCACGTCAGCAAATATCCGCCGCACCCGCGGGGTGCGAGTCTTGCCCACCAACTGCGGGAACTTCTTCACCAGGTTCACCTGAATCGCCAATAATTCGTCCATATCAGTTCCTTGTCTCAGACGCCGACGGCGGATTTGCTCTGTTGCTCCGACTGCTCCAGACTACGGAGCAGCTTCACGACTCCGTCGATGATCGCCGTCGGGCTGGCTGGGCAGCCGGGGATGTACGCGGACACCGGGAGCATGGTGTCGATGCCTCCTGTCACGTTATAGCACCCCTTGAAGACCCCGCCACTGCACGCGCAGGTTCCAACGGCCACGACGAACTTGGGCTGGGGCATCTGCTCGTAGATGCGGACGAGACAGTCCTTGATCTGCCGCGTCACCGGGCCGGAGCACAGCAGCACGTCGGCATGGCGAGGCGTACCCTTCAGCAACACCCCGAACCGCTCCAGGTCGTACTGCGGGGTCAGCGCGGCAATGATCTCAATGTCGCAGGCGTTACACGCCCCCGTGTTGAAATGCAGGATCCACGGGGATCTGACCCTGGCCCAAGTTACAATGCGGTTGATCAACGCCATGGGTCACCTCCTATACAGAACCAACAGCACGACGACGGCGCATAACAGGTACACGATCGCGATGGTGAACGAGCTGAGGGTTTCAACCGGCACGGTCGTCACCATCAGCGCAATCACGTGCAGGATCGTGAAGAAAAACGCAAACGGCAGGAACTGCCCGTAGTCCGGCTGGATCATGTGGCTGGGAAGATCCTCGCCGCAGGCGTACGGTTCGCCCGACGAGTCGGCCAAGGTTCTGCGTTTGATGCCTAGCCGCGACAGGCCGAAAGACAGGGCAGCGGCCGCCGCCAAGATAATCAGGAACGCCAGTGGGGGTGACAACAACGATATCTCATTCATGCTTCTAACCCTTGATCTGCTTTAACAAGGCCGTGTCGATGGACTTGTTGTGGCGATAGACGCACAGGATGATGCAGATGGCCACTACGATGACGACCACCTCGATGATGATCAGCGTGATCGCCATCGCCTGGGCGAGGGCGATCTGACCTGCGGCATAGCCGGACGCGATGATCAGCAAGGTCACTGCCTTGGTCAGCACTTCCATGCCGATCAGGACGCGGATCAAGTTCCTTGTTGTGAGCACGCAATAGAAACCCACGATCAGCACCAAACACACGCCAACGCCGAACATCGAGAACAATCGGGTCATCTCGCTACTCACGTTTGGCTCCTTTAATCAGGACCACAACTCCGAACGCCCCAGCCGCCAGGATCGACATCTGTCCCAGCAGGTCGATGTGCCGCTGGTTCCACAGCACGTTCCGCACGTCCTGCTCCACAGCAGGCGGAGGGGCGACAAAGGTCAGCGGCACCTGCAACTGCCACAGGGCCCAGACTACCAGGATGACGATCACCGGCATCGCGCCATACTTGAGCAGCTTGTGCCTCCAACGCTTGGCCAGCGCCTCGGGGTTGAGCCTCGATGTCAGCCCGATGGCGCTGATGAAGATGGCCGGGATCAAGCCCGCGCACACGGATAGCTCGAAGACGGCCGCAACAGGCGAGTTCAGCCGGAACATCAGGGCCGCCAGGACGGCGCTGGCCAAGGCCAATCCGATAGCCGACCACAGTAACCGGGCCGTCATGACCGTAACCATGACCGCCAGAACCATCGCCATAAGCAGAACGAAATCGGTTGTCATCTTGTTTATACGCTCCGCTATCTCAGAAAACCCCGCTCATCGGCAGCAGGAAGGTGTGCACCAGCAGCGGGAACAGGAGGCCTATCCCGAGGGTGAGCCCCGCCAGCACCAAGGCCGCGGCGACCACCTCTCTCGGGGCCTCCCGCACACCGGCCAGGCTATCGGACGTCTTGCCGAAGAACACCTTCCTTTGTAGCACCAACAAGTAGGCTAACGTCACCAGGCTGAACAATACCGCGATCACGGCATAGGCGTGGTGGTACGCCTGCCACAGGGCCACAATGATGACCAGTTTGCTCCAGAACCCACTCAGCGGCGGCACACCAGCAGTGGACAGGACGCCTATGACCGAGGTGACGCCGGTAACGGGCATCTTTTGACCTAACCCACCCATCCGATCCATCTCCGTCGTGCCCAGTTGCCCCTCCAGGGCTGCGGCATTGACGAACAGAAGCGACTTGAAGACAGAGTGGTTGAACAGGTGGAAGATCGCCCCGGCGATGCCCAAAGGCGTGCCGCACCCCAGCCCCAGAACGATATAGCCCACCTGGCTGATGCTTGAATAGGCCAGCAACCGTTTGACGTCGCGCTGCCCCAGGGCGGCCAGGGCGCCGACGACGATCGAGACCGCCCCGACCAGCATGAGCACCTGGTTGATCGTCTCGCTGGCTGGGAACACAGTCACAACCAGGCGCACCAGGCCATAAACTCCCGTAACCTTGGTCGCGATGCCTGCCAGCAGCACCGACGCGGGTGCCGGGGCCGCCGAGTACGCTCCCAGCACCCAGCCGTGAAATGGCACCAGCCCGCCCTTGATGAACAAGCCGCAGACGAACGCACCCGTAGCCAGCCGGGCCAGGGTCGCCCCTTGGCCGGCTTCCAGGGCGGCCTTAACCTGGCCGAAGCCGGTCCCACCCGCCATCATCATCAACAAGGCCACCGCCGACACCATCAGCACTGTCGCCACGGCAGAGAGAACAATGTACTTGAACGCCCCCTCCAGGCCCCGTAGATCCCGGTTGAAGGCGATCAGGACGAATGACGCCACGGAGGTAACCTCTAGGAATACGTACAAGGAGAACAGGTCGGCAACCAACACCGCCCCGTTCATGCCGATCAGGGAGATCAGCAGGACACTGACGAAGTGGCTCCTCTGGCGATCGTCCCGGAAGGTGCAATGCCCAACCATGGCAGCTGCGAATAGGGCGATACCGATGGACAGCAGCATGACCAGGCTCAGTTGCCCGGCCTTCAGGTCCAGGGCGAGGAACCGGTCCATCAGGGAGGTCTCAGCCCAGAACCCGGCGGGATGGACGACGACCACCGCCGCCTGCATCGCCGACAGCAGCACCACCAGGGCAAAGGCCCGCTTTCGCAGCGCACCAGCGAACGGCAGGTTCAGCAACACCACGCCGGTCAGAGGGATCAGGATGAATAGCGGCAACACGATTGCACTCCTGCTTGTCTTAGGGTGATATCATCAGGAAAACGATCACCGCCGCGGCGCCGATCAGCGACCAGATTGCGTACAGGGAGTAGTTGCCGGTGTGGGCCGCACGGATGCCTGCGGTAAATACCCGCGTCAGGCCCACGGGAAGGTCGTCCACCAGCCAGTCGAATGCTCGATCCACCCACCAGCCCAGGCGCGCGAATGCGCCAGCGACCTTCCAGCCCAGGTCGTAAGGGTCGAAGTACCGCTTCTCGGCCATGTCGTAAACGCCGTGCAGGATGGGTGCGTGGTGGATGTGGTCCACCGCGCCCAGCCCGAGGCCGGTTCGCTTTACACCGAACAGGTGATTCAGGAACGCCAAGGCCAGCGATGCGACCGTCAGCGTCACCAGCATCGGCTTGAAGTGCAGCCCGCCGAACTGCTGGCCATCCAGGTGCGCCGGGCCGACCGCCGGCTGGATGAGGTAGTTCAGCGGCAGGGCGTTGCCCACGCCAAACAGCAGGCAGCCGGCTGCGATGACGATCATCGCTGCCAACATCGCCGCTGGGGCCTCCCTGACGCCGTCGTTCTCCGGCCGGCGCGGACCCAGAAAGGCTGCATGACCGAGTTTCAAAAACGACGCTGCCGTCAGGACCGATCCCAGCAGGGCTGCAACATAGAAGATGGTATGTCTCTCCAGGGCGCCATCGTAGACCAACTCCTTGGAGAAGAAGCCATTGGTCAGTGGAAAGCCGGAGATAGAGAACGACGCCACCAGGAAGCAGCCGAAGGTGATCGGCATGTTTCGGCCCAACCCGCCGAGCCTGCTAAGATCGGTGGTGCCGGCCTGTTTCTCCACCGCACCACCCGTCATGAACAGGCAGGACTTGTACATGGCATTGTTGAGCAGGTGAAACAGGCCACCCACGATGCCCACGGGTAAGGCTGTGCCGATGCCCAGGATCATGTACCCCACCTGGCTGATGGCGTGATACGACAGCAGCCGCTTGTAGTCCTTCTGCACCAGGGCCATAGCCACTGCCAGGAGAATGGTGACGGCGCCGACGGTCATCAGCATGAAGCTGACCCAGGAACCGGGCGACATCTCGAACATGTCGAGGGTAATGCGGGCCAGGAAGTAGATGCCAAGCATCTTCTCCAGGCTGGCTGGCAGCAAGGCCATGAAGGGCAGCGGTGCGTCGTTGGCTGCATCCGGAATCCAGGAATGAAATGGCATCGCACCGGCCTTGGACAGGGCGCCGATGAGCAACAGGACCATTGCTAGTACGGCGGCGCCCTCCACAGGCAGGTGAATCTTCGAAATCGTCAAGGCCTCTGTCAGGCCCAGGCCGCGGCTTACGCCGATCCACCCCACCATGGCGATGCCGATCATCATGCACAGGTCGCTGATGCCGACGATGATGAATGCCTTGGTGGCGGTCTTCCACGCCCCAGGCCGGCCGATGGCGATCAACCCGAACAGGGTCAGTAGAAGACCTTCCCAGCAGAACAGCATCGCCATCAGGTGATCGGCCAGTACCGCACCGTTCAGCATGGCTACGGTGATCAGCAGGTAGCAGTAGAACTGGTTGAGGTGCTCTCGGCCTCGCATGAACTTCCAGGCGTACAGCACCGTCAAGAGTGCAAAGGCGCCCGTTGCCAGAAGGACAAACGCGCTGAAGGGGTACAGTCGCAACGAGAATTCCAGGCCAAAGCCCGCCCACGGAACGGTGCACCTCATCTCCTGCAAACAGAACCCCGGTTGGACAACCCTGAACAGGACGATTGCGCAAACCAAGCCAGTCAGAGTGGTCAGCATCGACAGGGCGACGCGGGCCCATCCCCAGCGCCCACGCGCCAACACGACAGGCACAGCCGCCGCCAGAGGCAGGACGATCGGCAGTAGAAGCACAGTCTGATTCATTTCATGAATCCCAGCATATGCCGCATGGCGGTCTGGGCGAGTTGAACGGGCGGACCGATGATGAGCCCACTCATCAGGGACAACCCGGCCAGCAAGGCCACGCACGCTACCATAACAGGGGAACCTTCCTTGGCCGGCGTCCCTATATCGCCCAGAAACACGGTGTAGAAGACACGCAGAAGGTACAGGATGGTCAGGAACGCCCCGACCAGGAACGTCAAGGCGATCCAGAGATGCCCGCCATGGACCGCCCCGCCCAGCACCATGTACTTGCTGAAAAATCCGCCGAAAGGCGGAATACCCATGACCGAAAAGGCGCAGAACAGGAACGAAATGGCCGTCACGGGCATCGTCCGAATCAGCCCGCCCATCTGCCGGATATCCTTCAGGTGCGTCCCCTGCTCGACGATGCCGGCACACAGGAACAATCCGCCCTTGGCCAAGCCGTGCATGAGGATGTACAGCAACCCGCCGGCTGCACCCATGGGGCTACCGCTGGCGAAACCGAGGAAGATGAACGCAATCTGGCTGATAGTGCTGTAGGCAATGATCCGCTTGAGGTCCGTGTCCACCAAAGCCGCCGCCGCGGACACCAGGGCGCTGGCCGCCGCCACCACCAGCACGGCCGTCTGCCATATCTGGTCGATCGGCAGCGACACGACGAACAGTCGGGCGAAGACGTAGACGCCGATCTTCACCAGCACAGCCGCATGCAGCAGGGCCGTGACCGGCGCGGGCGCCACGCCGGCATCCGGTAGCCAGGTGTGGAACGGCAGCGTCGCGGACTTGGACAAGATACCCATCAGGATCAGCGCGACGACCAGGTCCGGCACGGCTTGGCCACCCAGTTTCGCACCGATGGTCGCCAGGTCGCACGAGCCGGTCTGAGCATAGAGGACGACGAAGCCCAGGAGCATGGCCACCGCACCGAATCCCGTAACCAGAAACGCCTTGTCGGCCCGGCGTACGTGCAGCTCCTGGCGGAAGAATCCGATCAGGCGCCAACTGGCCACAGCCGTGATCTCCCAAAACACGTACAGCAGCAGGAGGTTGGCGGAGAACACCAGCCCCATCATGGCCCCCAGGAACAGCACGACCATGAAGTAGTACTCGTTCTGGCAGGGATAACTGCGTATGTAGCCCAACGAGTAGACGATGACCACCGCGCTGACCAGTGAGGATACGCAGGCCGTGAAAACCGCTAGCCCGTCGGCATTGAAGGCGCAGGGGACGCCCAGCCCCGGCCAATGACCAACAGTAATGGCCTTGCCGGTAACCACCGTGGGAATCATCGCCAGCGAACAGGCCAGTGCCACGCACACCAGCGCGATGGCAAGGGCATTCCTCAGTCGGACCGCCCCCGCCGCCAAGAGCAGCAGGACCGACCCTGCAGTCGGCGCCAGAACGGCTGTTAATAGTAGTTGTTCGTTAAACATGCGTTACTCGGGGTCTCTTGGACGAGGGTTTAAGTCTCGTGGTCGTTGGCGCACCGCCACCAGGAGTGATGTCTGCTTTCCAGCTCCTCCAGGGTGGGATGAGGAAAATACAGCATGCCTTTTTGTTCGCCAACGAAAAACCCGCTCTTCACGCAACGGTAGAGGATAGACTGATGGGGCGTCCGCTCCACTGTCTTGGTACGTTTGGCCTGGAGCTCAGCCAGACAGTTCCGAATGTGGAGAACATTGTGATAGGGCAGGTCGGCTGCACTGCCGTGCAGTGGGTCGTTTGTGAGCCCTGCCAGCGTCAGCTCGACGAAGCAGATCCGCGGGACAGAGATGGCCTTGGTCGGGTCGGTAATGAATCGGCAGAACTCTGCCGGACCTAGCGTGCTGGCGATCACGGGCTGGACGGGGCAAATCTCCCGGTACAGGTGGTACTTTTCAGAGGAGATCCGCGGCAGTTCGCCCTGCTTCAGTTCCAGTGTTTTCCCGTGTGTCGTGACCAGCCACAGGCTCTCGATCGCCTCCAGCGGCACATGCTCCAGAACGCGGTATATACCAAGGTAGAGCGAGTGTTTCGGCTGGCCGTCCGGATGGGGGACGCACCGTTTGTCGAGGTCGGTCAAATTGAAGTAGTCGCTTTTGAAACCGCGATTGAGGTTGAAGAACATAGCCTGGCCGTGCGGCTGCTTGACGGTGCCTGTCGCCAGGTAAGCGCCAAACTCCTCGGGGGGCAACATGGAAGCCACCAGCGATTCCGGCAACAAGGATAGGTACAGATAGGTGCTCATAGAACTTTACCTTTCATTTCGGACTGCAATGTCGATCACGCAAGATTCCGCGCATACGCCTTTCTCATGCCTAGCCAGAACCATCACCGGCAGGTCCTTACGGCTTTGGCATCACAACCTTAGAGTTCTTGATCCACGTCCTGCACTGCAATGGTTTCGCGCTTGCTCTGCCAGAGGGCTAGCAGTATCAGCCCCAAGGCCACGGCTGAAACCACGATACCTGTGATCCAGTGGGTTGGCAAGTTCCGTGCCCAGCCCTCGGCGGTTGCGGCTCCGCTGTCGGGGTGGATACCCGCCACGTTGCAGGCCAGCACGGGGCCTAGACTTAGCAGGCAGACCATGCTCATCACCTTGACCAGCGGATTGATGGCTGGGCCGGCTGTGTCCTTCAGGGGGTCTCCGACTGTATCGCCTGTCACGCTGGCGTGGTGGGCATCGGAGCCTTTGCCGCCATAATGGCCATCTTCGATTAGTTTCTTGGCGTTATCCCATGCGCCGCCCGCGTTGGCCATGAACACCGCCAGCAACTGCCCAACGAGGATCATACCCGCCAGGAACCCACCCAGGGCGTAAGGCCCCAGCAGGAAGCCCACGAAGATCGGCGCCAGGAGGCCAAGCAGACCCGGCCCCACGAGTTCCTTCTGCGCAGTTCGTGTGCAGATGTCAACCACTCGCCCATAGTCGGGTTTTTTGGTACCGTCCCAGATTCCCTTGTCCTTAAACTGCATGCGGCACTCCTTGACGATGTAGAAGGCCGCTCGCCCCACGGCCCGGATCAGCATAGAGCTGAACAGGAATGGGACGGCCCCGCCGATCAAAAATCCGATCAGCACCACCGGGTCCGCCACCGTCAGGTGTCCGGAGAAGAAGCGGTACTGCGACTCCTGCATCAGATTAAGCTTGTCCTCGCTACCGACAGCGATAACTGCGATGAAGCTAGCGAACAGCGAAACCGCCGCGATGACGGCTGAGCCGATGGCAATACCCTTGGTTTCGGCCTTGGTCGTGTTACCGACGGCGTCCAGGTCCGCCAACACCTGCCGCACCCTCTTGTAGGACCCGGGCTCTTCGTTTTCCATGGTCTGCCAGTCGTAGCCCATTTCGCCGATGCCGTTGGCGTTGTCCGCGACGGGTCCGAAGACGTCCATGGAGATGGTGTTGCCGGTGAGGGTAAGCATGCCGATTCCTGTCATGGCAACGCCATAGGCGATGAATACCGCAGGCATGCCCCAGTAGCACAGCACCGATAGGCCGATGGCCAGAGCGATCACTACAATCGCCACCACCGTCGACTCGTATCCCACGGCGAAGCCTTGGATGATGTTGGTCGCGTGTCCGGTCTGGCAGGCGCGTGCCAGCGACTTAACCGGGCTATGCGATGTGTGCGTGAAATAGCTGGTCACCTTGTTGAGTACAATGGCCAGGATCACGCCGATCAGGCACGTCATTGCCGGTCGCATGTCCAGCCCCAACATGCCGAAGTTGGCCCAGGTACTCAACATGGTCGGGTCCTTCTGGGGGAAGCCGTGCGCGGCCATCGGGTATTGACTAAGGTAGGTGGCGTCAAAGTGCAGATAACCAAAGCCCAGCACAAAGAAACCCACGATCGAGATCACCGAACCGATCCAGAAACCCTTGTGCACGCTCCGCAGGGCCGTGTCGGACGTATCCTTGGGGCCGGCTTTGACAGTGTACGTGCTGATGATCGACCCCAGCACGCCTATGCCGCGGACCAGCAGCGGGAAGATCACGCCCTTGTGGCCGAAGCTGGCCAAGCCCAGAATCATTGCCGCCACGATGGTCACTTCGTAGCTCTCGAAGATGTCGGCGGCCATTCCGGCACAGTCGCCGACGTTGTCTCCGACATTGTCGGCGATGGTCGCGGCGTTGCGGGGGTCATCCTCGGGGATGCCCTTCTCGATCTTGCCCACCAGATCGGCGCCGACGTCGGCGGCCTTGGTGTAGATGCCGCCGCCCACACGCATGAACAGGGCCAGCAGCGTCCCGCCGAAACCGAATCCCAGCAGTGCCTCATACGCCCGCTCACCGTAGATCAGGAAGATCAGGGTGCCGCCAAGCAAGCCCAGGCCGTCGGTAAGCATGCCGGTAACGGTGCCTGTGCGGTAGCCAAGCTGCATCGCCTCGCCGTAGCTCCGCTTGGCAGCGGCCGCCACACGCAGATTGCCGATCGTCGCCAGACGCATGCCAACAAATCCCACTGTCCAACTGAACAGGGAACCGGCCAGGAATGCGCCTGCCCGGCCCCACGCCACGGACAGATCATGCATCTTCGTCAGGAACAGGACCACCGTCAGCACGAGGATCAGCGGCCCGATCTTGCGGAACTGGGCGCCAAGATACGCGTTGGCGCCTTCTCGAATCGCAGCGGCAATCTCCTGCATCTTGGCTGTGCCTTGGTCGGCCCGTTTCACCTGGCGGGCCAGCATCGCAGCATACAGAAGAGCAGCCGCTGCCACTCCCAGGACCGCCAGCAGCGCCCCGCGTTCAATGGGGGTGAACTTGGCTGTATCCGTCAATGGGCTGAAAAATTGGAAAGACTCACCACCAGTCGACTGATTGCCCGGGGAAGCGGTTTCCTGGGCGTGAGCCACGCTCCACAGGAATGCGCCGCCGAACACTGCCGCTATGATGAGCAGGTGAATGGTGCGACCCCGTCCTTGCTTAAACCGTTGTGTCATCTGTTGCAGCATTGGTTTTATTTCTCCACGAAGTCAGGATCGATTTTTTGCCCACATCATCGCAAAACCAGGAGAAACTCTACCGGCGGGTGTGCTCGTAGCGGTGGCCATACGCAAGTGACCTTTGACAATGAAGCGTTCGCTACGACGTGAAAACCGCCGGAGGACGACCGTGTGGGAATCTAGACCGTCAGGAGGAGATGCAACGAGACAAGAGATTGCGGTATGTCAATCCCCCCAGCTATCGTGGTACGCGTCTGGGCTGAGACTGGGTGCAGGCAGTCCGCTTTCAGCAACAACTGCGATACGGCCGCCGGCAGTCCGACAGGACGCCGTCGCTCAAACCCGGATGTCTCTCGATAGGGGTCGGATTGCGCGATGAACTCAAGGCTGAAAGGATGCGATGTTGAGGTGATCTGGGTATTATCCAGCGGAGGAGTAGCTGACTGAGGCTGGACGCATTGAGGGGGCGTGCAGACAGCAGACCCTATCGCCACAAGCAGGACAAGCACACCAACCGTCATCTTATTCTTGGAACCCATACGTACGCGGATTCTACAGGACACAGTACCCTTACCAGCAAACCAATTCCCGGTCCTTTATGATATTTTTATGCCTACTTCTTCCGCTTTTACGTTGTCTTTATGCCAAAGATGCTTTGATGGGACTATATGACTGGACTGATGGCAAAGAGCGTGGCAATGGATGCAGTCTATGTCGGAATCAGCGTGGCGTTCTTCGTGCCCACATGGGCGGTGGTATGGGCAAGCCGAACTGCTCCAACCGAACAAGGATGCCAGCGGACAAGTTGTGGCAGCAACGCAGACCATCGCCGTTGGACCGGCCGCTTCGCAGGTGGCCATCAAGCAACTCGGCACCAATGGCGGCGGGTTCTTCAATGCCAACAGTTGCCACCCGTTTGAGAACCCCACGCCGCTGGCCAATTTCCTGGAGATGCTGGCGATCCTGCTGATCCCGGCCGCTTTGTGCTGCACGTTCGGCAAGATGGTCGGCGACACACGTCAAGGGGGTGATCCTGCTGGCCATGCTGGTGATCTTTCTGCCGATGCTGGGTCTGTGTGTCTGGTCCGAATCCCAAGGCAATCCTGGATTGGCGAAACTGGGCGTGGACCAATCGGCCTCGGAACTCCTGCCCGGCGGGAACATGGAGGGCAAGGAAGTCCGCTTCGGAGTCGCCAACTCGGCCTTGTGGGCAACGGCCACCACGGCTGCCTCCAACGGCAGCGTCAACAGCATGCACGATTCCTACACGCCGCTGGGTGGGCTGGTGTCCATGTGGATGATGCCGCTTGGTGAAGTGATATTTGGCGGCGTGGGCAGCGGCCTGTACGGCATGCTCATGTTCGCCATCATCGCCGTGTTCGTGGCCGGGCTGATGGTCGGCAGAACGCCGGAATACCTGGGCAAGAAGATCGAGGCCTTCGAGATGAAGATGGCCAGCCTGGTCATCCTCATTCGTGTCGCTTTGCGCCACACAGTTCGCCTGGCAGACAACAACCCGCAACCTGTGTTCATTGCAGGCGACCT
>Ga0315284_10009368_pt1 | contig 13964 bp, 11 predicted proteins | sample YL17G09_16_MG_FD_203696 | JGI IMG/M metagenome (GOLD analysis project Ga0315284, IMG submission 203696) | Sediment microbial communities from Yellowstone Lake, YNP, Wyoming, USA - YL17G09_16 | ecosystem: Environmental > Aquatic > Freshwater > Lake > Sediment | place: USA: Wyoming | collected... | reverse complement strand
CCGGGGATTCGGTGATGTCCGTGGTTTCGTTGAGCAGTTCCTCGTCGGCGACCGGGCGGCCGTCGACCGTGGCGGCAAGGCGGCCCAGTTCTTCGGCGATGGTCTTGCGCCGGGCGTCGTGCGATGCGATGACGCCGTGCGCCTTGAGTGCGGTTTCATATTCCGCCGGGCCCGGGATACGGAACGAAGGCGGTTTCAAGTTGCGGAGGCCGAAGGAGTCGGCGCCGGACCGAAGCTCGCCGAGCGCGAACTCGACGACATCCAGGCCGAACAGGCAGACGAGCCAGCGGATGGGCCGGGCGAACCTGAGGCCGCTTGCGTCCCAGCGCATGTTCTTGGGGAACAGCAGGGCGGTGATGATACCGGGCAGCCGTTCCTGCAGCACTTTCGTGGTCGGCAGAGGGTCGGTCTGTTTCCTGAGGAACACGTATTCGCCGCGCGGCGTCTGCTTGAAGTACAGGTCCGCCGGAGTCTTGCCGTGGGCGGCGCTGAATCCGACCGCGGTCTTGGTAGGGTTGCCCTCGGCGTCGAACGTGGCCTTGCGGGGCGGGCCCTGGAGTTCGACGACCTGGGCGGGTCTGCCGTCGGCCACGTCGCCCAGGCGGAGCGCGAGCCGGCGCGGGGTCGAAAAGAGCTCGGCCGGGCCGGCCGGGATGTCGCCTTCCGAGAGCGCGGCGCGAACCCGGCGCTCAAGGTCGAGTGCCGCCGGCTTGAGGAACGAGGCCGGGATTTCTTCAGTGCCGATTTCGAGGAGCAGTTGCTTCATCGCGAGGATATTAGAGCGCCAGACCGGGTTGTCAAGCCGGCAAGGCATGTGCCCAAAGCCATTGACAATTCCAGACGGTTAGGCTAGATTTTAGTGGGAGGACACAATGAAGCGTTCCTATAAGCGATGGTCCCGAGAAGAGGTACTCCGGGTGATTGGCGAGCTGAGCGGCAAAGGCAAGCAGCTCAACTCCGGCCACATCGCCCGCAACTACCCCGCGCTTGCCTATGCCGGGCGCAAGTACTGTGGCAGTTGGGAAGATGCCATGAAGGCCGCCGGACTCGACTACGAGGCAATCCGGCGCAAGTGTTTCTGGAGCCGCAAGAAGATTGTGGCGCGAATCCGCGAGTTGAAGGCCGCGGCCGAGCCACTCCACGTGAGCGCCGCCGAGGTGAAATACGGCGGGCTGGTCGGAGCGGCCACGGTCTATTTCGGTTCCTGGCGACAGGCAATCAACGCCGCCGGGCTCGACTACGCGAAGATCAAGCGTCAGAAGGAATGGTCGAAGGGAGAGATTGTCATTGAAATCAAGCGCATGCGCCGCGAGGGCGTGGAACTGCGTACAACCATCCCGGTGCGCAAGAAGTACCGCACGCTGCACGCGGCCGCGATTCGGTATTTCGGCAGTTGGGCCGCGGCGATGAAGGCGGCGAAACTGGAGAGACTGCTTAGACATTGAAAGTTCTCGTTGTCGGCGGCGGGGGCCGCGAGCATGCGCTCGTCTGGCACCTCGCTAATTCCAGCCACCAGGTTTTCTGCGCCCCGGGCAATGCCGGCATCACGCACATCGCCAGGTGCGAGCCGATTCCCGTTGTGGACCTGGGCGGGCTTACCCAGTTTGCCCTGAAGCAAAAGATCGACCTGACGATTATCGGGCCCGAAGGGCCGCTCGTGGCCGGCGCGGCCGACGAGTTCGGACGCCACGGTCTGAAGGTCCTTGGCCCGGGAATGAGCGGGGCGCGGATCGAGGGCGACAAGGCGTTTGCCAAGGAGTTGATGCTGGCGGCAGGAATCCCGACCGCGCGTTTCCAGACCTTCACCGATTTCGACGCGGCCCGCGGCCACGTCAGGAAACAGCATCTGCCGGTCGTCGTGAAGGCATCAGGCCTGGCCGCAGGCAAGGGCGTAGTCGTTGCCGAGAGCCGGCAGGAGGCCGAACTGGCGGTGTCGGACATGCTCCTCGATGGTCGGTACGGCGAAGCGGGCAAGATGATTGTCATCGAGGAGTTTCTCCATGGCGAAGAGGTCTCGATGATCGGGCTGTGCGACGGCAGGAGCGTGCAACTGCTCGCGCCGTCCCAGGATCACAAGCGGCTGCTCGACGGCGATGAAGGTCCGAACACCGGCGGTATGGGTGCCTACGCACCGGCGCCGGTGATGACCGCGGCACTGCAGCGCGAGGTCCAGCAGAAGGTCTTCCTGCCCCTGCTCACCGAGTTTGCCAGGCGCGAGATTGACTACCGCGGGGTCATCTACGCGGGCATGATACTGACCGTGGACGGGCCGCGCGTGCTGGAGTTCAACTGCCGGTTCGGCGACCCGGAAACCCAGGTCATCCTGCCGTTGCTTGATGGCGACCTTGCCGAACTGGCGATGGCCTGTATTGACGGCAGGCTGCGCGAGCACAAGGTTGTAGTCGCCGCCAACCGCGCGTCGCTGTGCGTGGTCGCAGCGGCCCAAGGCTATCCCGAGTCATACCACAAGGGCATGCAGATTACCGGGGACCTGGTCGGCCGCGACGAGGCCGTGGTGTTTCACGCCGGGACCCGGCTGGACGGGAACCGGGTTGTGACGAGCGGAGGACGGGTCCTGGGCGTTACCGGCTTCGGGCATGCACTGGCCGAGGCCAGGGACCGGGCATACAAGACTCTGGAGCGGATTCACTTTCGAGGGATGTACTACCGCCGCGACATCGGCGCGCGGGGACTCGCCTACCGCGCCGGCTAGCCAGTGCCGAAGTTCGTCAGAAGTCAGCAGAAGAACCTTGCGGAAGTCGCCGGGCAGGTTGCGGCTGAGCTGGCCCGCGGGCTGGCCGTGGTCCCGATGCTGGGCGGATATTGCGTGCTCGGCCGGAATCGCGATGAACTCGCTCGGTTCGGCGAGCCGTACCGACTTGTGGCCGGCCCGGACGAGCTGGAGACCGAGCTGACCGGCATGGAGCTGCACTTTCGGGAGCGCGTACTCCGAGTCATGGCCGGGCCGGTTGTCGGCAGGTTCGGCGCCGGACGATGCGGCATAGCCCTTGCCGCAGAACCCCTCACGCAGGAGATTGTCAGGCGCGCCGAAGGTGACGTCTGGCTGGGAGTTCCGGAAGAAGAGGCTGAGCCGGGTGAGTTGGCTGACGAACTGGGCAAGCTGGCCTCGATTGTCGTCACCGGCGACGCGGGCGGTCCGGGCCCGACCAGCGTGGATTTCAGCGTCCGCCCGGCAGTCGTTGACAGGCGGGGAAAGTTGGCAATACTTGACCTCGAGCAGGAACTTGGGGAACTGGTGCGGCTGGGCGCCGGTCTGTTCTTTTCCGTGCTGGTCGTGTGCACCGGCAATTCGTGCCGCAGCCCGATGGCCCACGCTATGCTGGCGGCATTGCTGGAGGGAACACCGGCCTTTGTCTATTCGGCCGGCACCGATGCGCCGGTCGGCGTCCCGGCAACCGCCTTGGCGGTGCAGACGATGCGCGAGGCCGGGCTGGACCTGACCCGGCATCGAGCGCAGCAGCTCGAACCGGAGATAACCCGGGCCGCTGACCTTGTCCTGGTGATGGAGGAGTATCACCGGGAGCGAGTCTTGGAACTGGCGCCGGACGCGGCAGTCCGGACCCGACTGCTGCTATCGTTCGATGGCCGGGATGAGGAGGTCGGGGACCCGATCGGCAGCCCGATTGAGGTGTATCGCCGGACCCTGGAGCAGATGAGGCCGGCGCTGGAGCGGGTCGCCGCCGAAGTCCGGCAGCGGGCCGGCAGGAGTGAGTTGTCGGAGTCGAGAACTTAAGGAGATAAGGAGCACAGTTTGGAGTACTTCTTTACTGAAACGCAGAAGGAAATCCGTGACCTGGCGCGCCGTTTCGCCCAGGAAAAGATGAAACCGGTCCGGGCCGAGCTGGACCGGACCGGCGAATTCCCTTATGAGTTGATGAAGGGAATGGCCGACCTCGGCCTGATGGGCGTCTACTTCCCCGAGGAATACGGCGGACTGGGCGGCGGCATCATGGAGATGTGCATCGTCGTCGAGGAACTGTGCCGGGTTGACGGGGCGGCCGGGCTGTGCTACGCGGCGTGCGGGCTGGGCGCGTTCCCGATACTAATCGGCGGAACCGATGAACAGAAGAAGAAGTACATGCCCCGGCTGGCGGCCGGCGAACTGGCCGCGTTTGCCATTACCGAAGCGAGCGCGGGCTCGGATTCAAGCAACGTCAAGACCCGGGCGCGACGCGATGGCGACCACTACGTGCTGAACGGTTCCAAGCAGTTCATCACCAACGGCAGCGTGGCGAAGATCTACTCGGTCATCGCCAGCACCAACCCGGCCCGGGGCGCACGCGGGCTTTCGGCGTTCATCATCGAGGACGGCACGCCCGGCTTCACCTACGGCAAGATTGAGGACAAGATGGGCATCCGCTGTTCCAAGACCGCGGAGCTCGTGTTCCAGGACTGCCGCGTGCCGGCGGCGAACCTGATTGGCGGCAAAGAAGGCTACGGTTTCATCCACACGATGAGGACGTTCGACCGGACCCGGCCCGGAGTCGGCGCCCAGGCTCTCGGCATCGCGGCCGGTGCGCTGGACGAGGCGCTGGAGTACGCCCGGACCCGGATCCAGTTCGATGCGCCGATTGCCAGTTTCCAGGCGGTGCAGATGATGCTGGCGGACATGGCGATCCAGGTCGAGGCGTCGCGCACGCTCATCTACCAGGCGGCCCGGGCCGCGGACGCGGGCGCGAGGAATACCTCGGCAATCGCCTCGATGGCCAAGGTACTCGCCTCGGACACGGCGATGAGGGTGACGACCGATGCCGTGCAGATCTTCGGCGGGTACGGATACATGCGTGAGTATCCGGTTGAGAAGATGATGCGCGACGCGAAAATCACGCAGATCTACGAAGGCACCAACCAGATCCAGCGGTTGATCATCGCATCCGAGCTGATCAAAGGCACGGCCTGGTAGGAGCGGACGGACGATGACCGGAGACCGGCGGGCGGAACCGTGAACAAGCGGCCGGATGTTCTCATCATCGGCGCCGGGCCGGCCGGGTACGTCGCCGCGATACGGCTGGCGCAACTCGGCCGGAAGGTTGTCGCCATCGAGCGGGAACGCGTCGGTGGCATCTGCCTGAATTGGGGTTGCATACCGGTGAAGTCCCTGCTGCACGCGGCAGCAACGGTGCGCAACGCGGCCGAAGCCCGGCGCATGGGCATAGTGTTCGGGCAGCCGCAGGTTGACATCCAGGCGCTGTACGGCTGGAAGGCGCGGATTGTCGACCGGCTGGTGCGCGGGGTCGAGTTCCTGCTCCGGTCGAACGGCATCGAGGTAGTCAAGGGCGCGGCGCGGTTCCTCGACGCGCGGCGGGTCGTGGTGGCGCAGCCGGACGGGACCGAGGTCGAGATGAGCGCGGACGACATTGTCATTGCGTCCGGCTCGCAGCCGGCCGTGCTGCCCGGTTTCGATCCGGACGGCCAGTCCGTACTGGATTCGACCGGCGCCTTGAACCTGACCCGGCTTCCGGGCCGGGTCGTCGTCATCGGCGCCGGTGCTATCGGTCTTGAGTTCGCGACGGTCTTCCGGCGGTTGGGCGCGAGCGTGACCGTGCTGGAGTTGACGCCGCAGGTGCTGCCCGGGTTCGACATCGAGGTGAGCGCCGTGCTCAGAAAGACGATGGAGAGCGAGGGCGTCGAGTTCCATCTAGGTGTCAAAGTGTCGGGTCTGGACCGCGAGCCGGGGCTTCGAGTCAGGTTCGCGAGCGGTGACACCGAGTCTTCGGTTGAGGCGGACGCAGTGCTCGTCGCAGTCGGGCGCAAGCCGATCACCGCGGGCCTGGAGCTGGACCAGGCCGGGGTCCGGGTTGATGAGCGGGGTTTCATAGCGGTTGACCAGAAGTACCGAACCAGCGCCGGCCACATCTATGCCATCGGGGACGTGAAGCCGGGCCTCTTGCTGGCGCACCGGGCAATGGCTGATGGAATTGCGCTGGCCGAGTCCCTTGCAGGCGGCCGGCAGTGGCGTTTCAAAGCGGTTCCAGCCTGCGTGTACACCGACCCGGAGGTTGCGTCGGTCGGTGTCAGCGAGGCCGAGGCCGCGAGTCAGGGCCTCAAGGTCAAGGTGAGTCGCGTGCCGCTGGCGGCAGTGGGGCGGTCGCTGACCTTGGGCCGGAGCGACGGTCTGTGCAAGATGGTCGTGGACGCGGAGACCGACAAGGTGCTGGGCGTGCAATTGGCTGCGCCCGGGGCCGACGTCCTGATTGCCGAGGCCACGGTCGCGGTCGAGTTGGGCCTGACCGCCGCTGAAATCGGCCGGGTCGTGCATGCTCACCCGACCATGAGCGAGTTGCTGTTCGAGGCCGCCGAGGCCATTCACTCCAAAGCAGTCCACATTGTCAACCGGTAGGGGCAGCGCCGGGCTGCTGAGTCTGAGGCGGGTCGAGTACGGCCGGGCGCTCGAGCTGCAGCGCGAGCTGTGGCGGCTCCGCGCCGAGGACGCGATACCTGATATCCTTGTGCTGGTTGAGCACGAGCCGGTCATAACGCTCGGCCGGTCGGCGAAGGCATCGAACCTGCTCGTGAGCGAGACCGAACTCGCACGCCGGGGCGTGACGCTGCACCGCATCGAGCGGGGCGGCGACGTGACGTTCCACGGCCCGGGCCAGTTGGTCGGCTACCCGGTATTCAAGCTCGCGCAGGGGCTGGCCGGCGTGCGTGGGTTTGTCGAGCGGGTAGAGGCGGGGTTGTGTGACGCACTGGGTGAACTTGGAGTGAAGGCCGGGCTCAGGCCCGGCCACATTGGGGTCTGGTGCGACGAGCGAAAGATTGCCTCAATCGGGGTGGCGGTGAAGCGACGGGTCACCTTTCACGGGTTCGCCCTGAACGTGGCGGTTGACCTTGACTGGTTCCAGCTCATCAATCCCTGCGGAATGTCGGAAGTGGTGATGACCTCGGTCAGCCGGGAGGGCGGGGTCACGGACGACGGCTGCGTGCGGGCAGCGGTCGCCTCAGGATTCGAGCGGGAGTTTGGAGTGGAGCTTCAGGCGAAGCTGCCGCGAATCCTGACTTCATTGACCGACCGTCTCAAGATCTCGGCCATCGCGTCGACTTCAGACTGCGTGTAGGATTTCCCTCCGCCAAAGCCCTTGACCCTCGCCCGGTCGGGCACGTACGCCTGCAGGGCGACCGCCTGAGCACCTTTGACTGTTTCACCGATTGCCGTGATGTCGTCCGGGTTGATGAGGCCGGGTACGAGCGTGCAGCGGAGTTCGTGCTCAATGCCGGACTCGACGAGCAGCCGGATGGTCCGGCGCAGCGGCGCGAGGTCAACCGGCCGGCCGGCGGCTCTTGCATACCGCGCGTCGAGCGGTGCCTTCACGTCCATGGCAACGGCATGCACCAGTTTCAGGTCAACCAGGGTCTTGCGCATAAGGAAATGAGCCGTTGGTGTCAATTTTCACCCGCTGGCCGATGCCTTTGAGCCGCTGGCACAGTTCGAAGACTTCGGGATGCATCAGCGGTTCGCCGCCGGTCAGGACCACGCCGTCATACCAGTCGCGCTTGCGGTCGAGCGTCCTGGCGATTTCGTCCCACGGCACTTCCGGCAGGCTCGGGTCGTCTTCGGCGGCCTGGTGGTTGTGACAGAACGGACAGCGCAAGTTGCAGCCGCCAATCCACAGGACGGCGGCAATCCGGCCGTGCCAGTCGAGCAGCGAGGTCTCGGTGAAACCGACGATGCGCATGAGCGCTACCGCGCCTTCACGAGGCGGAGCGAGGTTGAGCCGGCACCGCCCCGCGCGAGGTAGACACCGGCCGGGAGCGAGGAACAGTCCGACGTGAATGAGGGAGTCGGGACTGCCGAAGCGGGAGGAGTCAGGGTCCGGAGCAGTCGGCCATCCGGGCTGTAGATGCGGATTGGACCGGAGGCGCCGGCAATCGTCACCCGGCCGGAGAACGGGTTGGGCGACGCATTCAGGCGGGAGAGTTGCTTCGGTCCCGGGCCGGCGACCGCGGAAACCGTGCTGTCGATGCCGGCGTAGATGTTTGGGCTGCCGTCGCGCGTGTCGGCCCACATCGCGAAGATGCGGTCCCGTGACACTGCCCAGAGTCCGTTGTACTCGCCTAGGCGTCCGGCAAAGGGCCGCGGCTGGCCCGGGCGGTACTCGTCCAGCGCCGGAAAGATGTTTGGATCGGAACTGACCGTCGTTACCCGCAGATTGGGGGTCCAGGTCGTCCCACCGTCGTACGACTGGGTGAGGTAAATGTGCATCAGCATGTTGCTCGGGTCATCGCGGCGGTCATACCATGTTACCGTGATGTCGCCGTTCCGGTCGACGCAGAGCCAGGGATGGAAGTGGTCTTTGCCCGCATCCGGGTCATCGTTGATTTTCAAGCGGGTCGACCACGTTGCGCCGCCGTCGGTCGAGCGGGTGAAGTAGATGTCGGTCCCGCCGCCGGACACCGCATCATCCATGTAGGCGCAGTGGAGCCAGCCCCGGTGCGGGCCGCCGGTGACATCGACGTCGAGCGCCGGGAATGAGAAGACCGTGACCGACGGCTGGACATAGCCCGAGCCGAAAGTCACGTTCTGCAGGACCCGGTCCGCGCCCCAGGTCACGCCACCGTTGGTGGACTTGTCGAGCATGATTGCCATCTGGCTGAAGTCAGACCACGCGACGTAGACCGACCCGTCCGGCCCGACTGCGGGCGTGGGCCATTGCCGACTGGCGCTGCCGTCGGACACCATTGTCGGCAGGGACCAAGTCTGGTTGGTGTCGGTCGAGCGACAGAGCATTATGTCGGTGGCGTAGAACCGCGCCCACGCGACGTAGAGGTTGCCGCGGTACTGGCTCGAATCGCCACGGTCGCAGGCGATCAGCTCCTTGTCCTCGAAGTTGCTCGGGTTGTGTTCGTCCACGACTGTCACCGACGGGCCCCAGGTACGGCCGCCGTCGGTCGACGTCTGCACGTAAAGGCCGTTTGGCTGGCTGGTGCTGGTGTAGGAGAGAATTACCACGTAGAAGTTGCCGTTGACGTCGACGGTCAGGCCAGGGTCCGAGTGCCAGGGGTAGTGGCTGTCCTCAAGCAGTGTATCGTGCCAGGTCCGGCCGCCGTCCAGCGAGTAGCCGGCACCGATACGGCGGTAGCCAAGTCGGAAGTCGCGCCAGACCGCCACGACGTTGTTCGAGTCGAGCGGATTGACGACAATCTGTTCCTCGTTGTGTAACTGTCCGCTGTTGTCCGAGTTGACCCGCACATTCAGAAACGCGAGGGCAGGGCAAGCCAAACCGGACACGCAGAGCAGGATGAAGACCACCGCTAGGACGTTACGATTCACGCTGACTCCTTTGGGGTTCAGAACCTCTGCCAGATGTTAGACGATTTCGCGCCCCAGTCAATCGGACGTTGTCCCGACTGTTGACGCCACGGCTAAACTCGGCTATTGTTACAATCGAGTGACTGGTTACGTCGCGCGCTTCCCGGTCAGGGCAAGCTTGGCCGCGGGTTCAGTTCCTTCCGTCGAGCATACCAACCTGAGAGAAACTTCCGGACGGGCGGCAGGTGCCCGCCGGTCCCCGTCGGTCGCAAAGGAGTAGTCGAGCATGAAAGCATCGAGTGATGTTGATATTGGCCACGTCGTCGAGGTGAACGGCGAACGTGCGCTTGTGGAGCTGCACGTTGATACGACCGTTCCGCTGGCCGAGGACTACTTTCCGGGGCAGCCCGGTTCGCACGTCAAGATAGCGGTCCGGGACCGGAGTGTCATCGGTATCGTCTCGTCCATCAGCATGAACGGTTACAGCCTGTCGTCCGCGAGTCATGATCCCGCTTGTCCTCTCAATGGACGCAAGGTTGCAGACTGCATACTCATCGGCACGATGAGCGCAGATGGTGGGTTCATACGCGGGGTCGCGGTCTACCCGACCGTAGGTCAGCGGGTGAAAATGGTGAGCCCCGACGAACTGAAGAGTATTTTCTCCGAGTACAATGAATACGGGTTCTCGTTCGGCCGGCCGTCACAGGCCGACGACCAGCGCGCCTACATCAATGTCGACCGTTTCTTCGGGCAGCACATCGCGGTGGTCGGCACCACGGGTTGCGGCAAGTCATGCACGGTCGTTTCGATCCTGCAGCAGGCGATTCGTAAGTACCCGGATGCCCACATCGTCGTGCTCGACCTGCATGGCGAGTATGCGTCCGCATTCCCGGAGAACGTGACCCTGATTGACGCGGACAAGGTCGAGCTGCCCTACTGGCTGCTCAGCTTTGACGAGTTCCAGGACCTGACCGTAGATATGAACGAGTTCTCGGCGAAGAACCAGCTTACGGTTCTCCGCGACGCACTGGTTCGGGCGCGGGAGGGCACGGTCGGACAGGACCGGCTGCGCAAAGGCGAGCGCATCACCGCGGACTCGCCGGTCTTCTTCCAGCTTGAGGACATGCTCGGCCAGATAAGGAGCTGGAACATACAGATGGTGCCGAACAACGACGGCGACATGGAGCCGGGGCCGCTGTACGGCGAGTTCGACCGGTTCCTGCTCAGGCTCGACAGCAAGGTGAGCGACCCGCGGTTCAGGTTCATGTTCGCGCCCACCACCTACACCGGCAATGACAGCCTCGTGCAACTGCTCCGGGACTTCCTTTCAATTGGCACCGGCAGCAAGATGGCGATTGTCGACCTGAGCGGCGTTCCCTCCGAGGCGGTCGGCGTGGTGGCCGCGGTCGTTTCGCGCGTCGTGTTCGAGTTCAACCTCTGGAACCCGGAGCGCGACCGCTTCCCGATACTGCTCGTGCTGGAAGAGGCACACAACTACGTGCCCAACCGCACCGACTACAAGCTGCAGGCAGCCAAGGCTGCGATTGAGCGGATCACGAAGGAAGGCCGGAAGTACGGCATCGGCACGATCATCGTCAGCCAGCGGCCCAAGGAAGTATCCGAGACCGTGCTCTCCCAATGCAACAACTTCATTGCCATGCGGCTCACGAACCCGGAAGACCAGGGATACGTCCGAAAGCTGGTGCCGGACTCGCTTTCCGGCCTGATGGACATGCTGCCGTCGCTCCGGACCGGCGAGGCGTTGATACTCGGTGATTGCGTGGCCCTGCCCACACGGGTCATGATCGACTGCCCTGACCCGAAGCCGACGAGCTCAGACGTCGAGTTTGCCAAGTGGTGGGCGAGCGGCATCAAGGACATGGACGTAGACCGGGTTGTCCGGCGCTGGCGCGCGAGAAGAAAAGACCTGTAGCCGGGGCAGCCGACCGATTCATGCCGGGGCGCGGTACTCCGCGCCCCGGTTGTTTGTGCGCCCAGCATGGGTGCTGACTTGAGAGAGAGTCTCTATCACGGAGGTTGATTGCACCAACCATTAGCCAAAGGCAAGTGCGTCACCGCGAGGTGAGGTGCGAAGGAAGCCGGAGGCAAACCTGCGCTTTGAGGAACACGAATCCCATCCGAGGCCGGGTTAGCCGGGCAAGCTGGCAAGTGACAGCGAAGCCCGATGCAATCAAGGGCTGACAAGGTAGATGGGGCAAGGGTGCAGGGAGAGTCAGCGTTCTTACCTGGGGAGACCTGTCGTCCTGCTATCTGCGGATGGCAACCCTGGCTGCGAGGCCGGGTTGGGGCGGCAGGGGTCAGGCGAGGTCATAGTACCGGTGTGACGGCATCGGGAAGGACCGAACGCCGAGGAGGGCGGGAACTCGAACGGCTCGTGGGATGAACGAAGAAGGCCGAATCCCTCGGATGAGGATGCTACTGGTTGGGCGAAGGCGGTGAAGCTGCCGGGATTCGACCAGAGGGCCGAGTCATCCCCGGCGCTAGGCGAGGAAATGCCCGGGGCCGGATGCGGTGATACTGTCGTCCAGCCTATTCCTTGGCGAACCGCCGGATGCAATAGAGCGCGTCCGGTGGTGTGAGAGGGGGCGGCTGTGAAGTCGCCACCTACTCGATTGTCGGATCTGATTGGAGCTTGGGACATTGTGATTTGTTCGGAGTTCGGGATTTGGTGCTTGGTTGGAGTTTGGTGCTTGGGACTTGGAGTTTCCCGCGGTCACTTGCTGACCGCGGGCACTGGTCGCCAGGAAGGAGAAATGACGCGCGGGCCGGGAGTCCGTTCCTGGAGCCTGGCCCGGGCTACTGAGAACTCGCCGTACTTGTTGTTGACCGTGTCAACGGTTTCGAACAGCGAGCCGGCGCGGGAGTTCTCGAATGCCGCGGTCTGCTTCAGGTCGCGGACCAGGTTGGAGACGCTGATTCCCAGGAGTCGCACCAGTCGGGGCGGCTGGTAGAGCTCCTCGAAGAGCTTAATGCCGGTCTGGTAGATACGCAGGCCGTCGTCAATGTAGCTCTTCAGGCTGTGTTGTTTGATGAAGGTCGAGAAGTCGGCGTAGCGGAGCACGAGCGAGACCGTGCGGCCGGCAAAGCTATCCCGGCGCAGGCGGCGGCCCACCTGCTCGGACAGTTGCAGCAGGTGGCGTTGGATTTCCGCTATATCGCGTGTGTCCTTGTCCAGCGTGAAAGAATGGCCCATTGATTTGGTCGCAGGCTCGTGGAAATAGGGGAGGACCGGGCTTTCATCAAGGCCCTGACCCATCCGCTTGAGATGCGAGCCGTTGATGCCGAAGATTCCGGTCAGTTGCTTCTCCGGATACCGGCCCAGTTCGCCGCAGGTCTTGATACCGAGCCGGTTCAGCTTCTCCGTGGTCTTCGGGCCGATGCCGCACAGTTCCTCGACCGGGAGGCTCTCCATCAGCGTCGCGACTTCGGACTGACGGACAATGGTCAGGCCGTCGGGCTTGTGCATGTCGCCGGCGAGCTTGGCCAGGAGCTTGTTCGGCGCGATGCCGGCCGAACAGGTCAGGCCGAACTGCGCCTTGAGGTGCGCCTTGATGCTGCGGGCGATTTCCTCCGGGCCGTGGAAAAGGTGCGCGGTCTGGGTTACGTCCAGGAACGCTTCGTCAATCGAGAAGACCTCGACCAAATCGGTGAACGTCGTATAGAAGGTGAGGATGCGGGTCGAGGTATCAACGTACTTGGCCGGGTCGCCGGGAACGAGGATGATTTCCGGGCAGAGTTTCTTCGCCTCGGGTATGGTCATCGCGGTCTTGACCCCGCGGCGCTTGGCTTCGTAAGACGCGGCGGCAATCACCGTGCGGCCGTCCGGGTCCCCGCACACGCCGATGGGCTTGCCGCGCAGGAACGGGAACGTCTGTTGCTCGACCGACGCGAAGAACGCGTCCATGTCGACGTGCATGACGATTCGTTCCAGCGCGGTCATCGTCTACTCGCTGTAGACCCCGGAAATCGTCCAATCCAGCGCCTTGGCGTTGTACGAGAGCTCGAACACGTTCGCGCCGTCCGAGACCGTGAAATGGTACACCTCGGCCTGGCCCAGGGCTTCGCGCCAGACATAAGTAACGTCCTGAACCCGGTACTCCCGGTTGCGCCAGATGAACATGACCGGCCGGAGCTTGTCATGCGGGAACCGCCGGTCGCCGGTCTCCTTGTACATCGCGTAGACCTTAACGTTTTCACTGAAGCGGTGATGCGTCACCTTGGCCTCCTTTCCCGACTCAGCCTTCCTGGCCGCGCTGCCTTCAACCGGCCAGAATGAAGTCTGGAACGCTGCCGATGTATTCATGATTTCCTCCTTAACGATAGTTGCGGAGCAGGCCGACAACTACACCGATTATCTGGAAGTCCTGCCGGTCCGGGCCGACGATAATCGGCTCGAACTCAGGATTCTCAGGCTCGAGCACAACCTGGCCCCGGCGCTGCTGGAAACGCTTCACCGTGGCCTCATTACCGAGCAGGGCGGCCACGATTTCGCCATTCTCAGCGGCAGCCTGCGGCCGGACAACCACCATGTCGTTGTCCATGATGCCGACGCCCTTCATACTCTCGCCCTTGATCTTGAGCAGGAAGCAATCGCGGAACCGGCTGAGCGAGACCTGGGCCTCGACGTTCTCGACCGCGAGCAGGGGAGAGCCGGCAGCAATCCGACCGATCA
>Ga0315284_10009367_pt1 | contig 13965 bp, 15 predicted proteins | sample YL17G09_16_MG_FD_203696 | JGI IMG/M metagenome (GOLD analysis project Ga0315284, IMG submission 203696) | Sediment microbial communities from Yellowstone Lake, YNP, Wyoming, USA - YL17G09_16 | ecosystem: Environmental > Aquatic > Freshwater > Lake > Sediment | place: USA: Wyoming | collected... | reverse complement strand
CTGACCAATTCTGAGGAAAGGACATGAAAGGAGGTGATGCATGAAGCAAATTCGCTGATGTGAAGCCAGGGTCCCTGGACTGAAAGTACGCATGCGTTTATCTGAAAGGCGGCCATTACCCAAGAGCTAAACTTTACCTGAAACCCATATCTTTGGCTGCCCCCCAGGCTGTCTGCCCGGATGAGAACATACGACGCTCCAAGGGACTTCCGGAAACATGCAGCCTGGATTTTATGACAGACCTTACGCTCTCTTACTGCGGTTGCGTTCAACCGCTTCGGATAAAACCATTCACCCAGAACCCAGAAGAACCAAAGAGAAGGAGACTTGCCATGGCTGAAAGAGAGAAATGGGCCCTTATATCAGTTTTCAACAAGGAGGGCATCGTCGAGTTTGCGAAGCGGCTCGTGAAGCTCGGCTGGAAGATTTTGTCATCCGGCGGGACAGCGAAAGTGCTGCGCGAAGGCGGTATTGAAGTCAGGGACGTCGCCGAACTGGTCGGAGGCGGCGCCATCCTCGGTCACCGCGTTGTCACGCTTTCCCGCGAGTTGCACGCTGGCCTGCTCGCCGACCCGAACAACACGGAGCACACGGCGGAGATGCAGAGACTCGGGCTTCCGAACATCGGGATGGTAGTCTGCGATTTCTATCCGCTTCGCGAAGCCATAGCCAAGGATGGCGCAACTGTGGACTCGGTGGTGGAACTGACCGACATCGGCGGGCCGACAATGGTGCGCTCGGCTGCTAAGGGCGGCAGGATTGTCATCTGCCGTTTCGAAGACCGCGAGCCGGTGCTGCAGGAACTCGAGAGTTCTGGCTCTGTACGTCCGGAGACCCGGCAGAGTTTGCGCGCCAGGGCCGAGTTCGAGGTCGCGAGGTACGTCGGTGACTCGGCTGTGTTTCACGGCGCCGGCCTGTTCAATGCCATCACTGGCGAACGGGTGCTGTGCATGCCCAAGGGCGAGAACGGCCCGCAGTCGCCGGCCGCTCTCTATTCAACAGGCTCCGATGACCCGCTGGCGATTGGCAACTTCCGGCTGGTTGCCGGCTCGCCTGCCAGCTACAATAACCTCACCGATACCGACCGCTGTCTCCAGACACTCACCCACATCGCCGCCATCATGCTCAAGATGAAGGGCGCGATTCCCGATGTGGTGGTCTGTGTCAAGCACGGCAATCCCTGCGGCGCTTCGGCCATGTTTGCAGACCCTGCTCAGGCGGTTATCAAAGCGGTCAGAGGCGACACGCGCGCGGTGTTCGGCGGCACCGTGATGTGCAACTTCTCCATTACCAGGGAGCTAGCCGAGCTCATGGTCAGCGCAGGCATGCCGGAAGGGCAGACCCAGAAGTTCGACTGCGTAATTGCGTCAGGCTTTGACGCCGACGCCATCGAAGTCCTCACGCGCAAGGGCGGCAAGTGCAGGATGGTCGAGAACCGAGCGCTTGCCGAAGCGTCTTCGCTCCTCGATATGCATCCCAGATTCCGCTACGTCCGCGGCGGCATTCTGGTGCAGCCCAACTACAAAAGCGTGCTTGACTTCAAAGATCCGGATCTCAAGACTTACGGGCCGTTACCTGAAATGGAGATGCCCTCATGGATTCAGATGAACCTGGCGCTTGCCTGGGCGATATGCGCGACCTCCAACTCCAACACCATCACCATAGTCAGTGACGGCATGCTCATCGGCAACGGCGTGGGCCAGCAGGACCGCGTCGGCGCGGCCGAACTCGCAGTAAAGCGAGCCATGGATGCGGGTCACGGTGATATGTTGAACGCCGTGGCCTGCAGCGACTCGTTCTTCCCCCAGCCGGATGCGCCAAAGGTGCTTATTGACGCTGGCATCAGGGCCATCTTCAGCACCAGCGGCAGCATCAAAGATGGGGAGGTTCAGGAACTCTGCCAGAGCTGCGACGTCGTGCTTGTCCAGTTGCCTGACAGCAAAGCCCGAGGCTTCTTCGGGCACTGACAGGCCACGGAACAGGATGCAAAGGGAGGGCTCGGCTGGACTCCACATCCGGCCGCCCTCCCAATCAAAAGCAACGGGGCAGGTGCAGGCAGCTAAGGGTCGCAGCCCCCCAGCTCAGCCCGAAACTGCTTGTCCTGCCCTTTCCGTTGTCAACTTAACGATTACACGATGCCCTTAAATTGCTTTCTGCCAAGGCATTATCATCATGTTCATTGCTTTAAAACGTCTTTCAGGATTCATGCGCTGCTTTTAGTGCATGAACTAAGGGTCGAATTCCCCAAAAGTGCGCGTTACATCTAACAGCATCGTATTCTAAGGGTATGCTCTGAACCCGGTGTGGTGCCGGCGGAAGGGTGAGCCCACAGCAGAAGGAGATGAGCCATGAAAGGTGGTGTGTCTCTGGGAGGAGCCCATCAGGCAGAGGTTACTCTGCGAAAGATGGGTGCGACTCCGCTGCTCTGGACAAGGATTGCAGAGAGCGCGGGGCTGGCGAGGAAGGTCGTTGCGCTCGTGTTCAACCACTCGGAAGACTACATTGTTCGGGTCGACTGCACCAAGACGCTTGCGGAGATGGTCGCCGCAGGCAATTACGATTCGGTTGCCCCGAATATAAGGGTAGACAACTTCCCGGTGAAGGGCACGGGCGTGACGGATGTGTGCATCGTGCTTTTCTGCTTCGGCAAGGAGGTCACAACCAAATGGGTCGAAGGTGAGATGAGGTCATTGGGTTACAGGCAGGCCAGAATCGAGGAGCTTCTCACCCTCGGCGCGGCCAAGCCTCTACTCCAGATGAAAAGCCCCATCATCGCCCTCGGTTCCAGGTCGCCGAAGCTGCTGAGCGCCGAGTGCAACGGCGACTTCGACACTTATGTGCCTGTGCTTGGCAGTCTCAAAGACAAGCGCAGGGTGTCCATCCAGCCCTACAACATGGTATGGGATGAGAATTGCAGTTTCGCTGCAGTCCGGATGCAGAAACTGATTTGAACAAGCACTAACCAGCAACCTTAAAGGAGAAAGCCGTGATAGAGAAACTTGATGCAACAATCCGTGCGATTACAGCGGCAATACTCGCCGCCCTGAACGCCGTGCTTTCGGGACACTTCGTCCTGAAGAACGCCACGGGGAAGGAAGGCTCGACGCCGCCCGGCCGAGGCGACCACTCCGGCGCCTATGTCGACAAGGACATCGCGAGCATGTTTCCGGCAGGCGCTCTTGACAGGCTCGGCGCCCTTCTGGCACTACGCATCTTCGTGCAGGGCCTGAACGTCGACGTCATCGCTTGCCCCGCCATCGGCGCTATCGGCCTGTGCCATGCTGCGGCAAGGTACCTTTCCCTTCTCATGGGCAAGGACATCAAGGCCATCTTCGTCGAAGAAAAAGATGGTGCCAAGACCGTGGCGCGCAATGCCTTCAAGGGCGTCTTGAACGGCAAAAATGTCCTGGTCATCGAGGACATCGTCACCACAGGAGGCAGCCTTGAAGGCGTGATAGTCGCGGTCAAGGCATGCGGCGCCAATGTCACTGGCGCCTGCGTCATGGTCATGCGCGGCAGCAGGACTGCCGAAGACCTTGGCGTGCCATGGCTCTATGTCATGCAGAGCGTGGTCATCGAGAAGTGGGTTGCTGCAGAATGTCCGCTCTGCAAATCCGGTACGCCGATTAATCCCAAGCCGGGCCACGGCGACGACTTCCTCAAGATCATCGAGACCGAGAATCCCGTTCTGTACGACTCACTGAAGCCGAAGCCGGGTGCATGAACGGCAGCAACCACACAGGCGGGGGCTTATGCCTTGTCGCGTGACATGGCAGCCCCCGCCTCGGCTTTTTTGGGACTTTAACCCTAAACATCAGACGAAGAAAGGGAAGGTGTACCATGTCGAATTTCAGGGAAAGGCTGCTGGCACGGCAGCGGGTTATCCGGTCGTGCGTCTGCGTGGGGATTGATCCCGAGCCGGAGAAACTTGCTGCGTTAGCCGGCGGGTGTGGCGAAACAGCAAGAGACAAACTGCTCGAATTCGGGCAGCGAACGGCGGCTTGGACGCAGAAGTTCGCCTGCGTCTTCAAGCCCAACATGGGCTTCTTCCTCAACTGCGCCGACGGACCGGCTGAGGGGATGAAGGCGCTCGAGATGCTCATCGCCTACATCAGGACGAACTTCCCTGATATTCCCATCATTCTGGACTTCAAGGCGAATGACATCGGCAACTCAGCGAAGCAGTACGCCGAGATGGCGTTCAAGCACCTGAAGGTGGATGCGGTCACCATTAACCCCTACCTCGGCAGTAACAGCGTGCTTGAGTTCCTGAGACTGGGCGGCGCCTTCGTGCTCTGCAGGACCAGCAACGAGAGTGCCAAGGAGTTCCAAGGGGTGTGCCCTGCTGAAGGAGTTGTTGGGGAACCACCGCTCTTCCTGAGGGTTGCATCCCAGGTCGCTGAATGGCGCAAGGCTTACCCTGACTGCGGACTCGTCGCTGGCGCCACCTATCCCGATGACATCCCGAAGATTACCGCGATTACAGGGGATGCACCGCTGCTCATCCCCGGCATCGGGAAACAGAAGGGTGACCTTGAGGTCACAATCCGCAACGCAGCGGGCGCGAAGGCTTCCGACCGCCTGTTCGTCATCAACTCCTCCAGCGGCATCATCTTCGCCAATGACCCGGCGAAGGCAGCCGAACAACTCCGCGACCAGATCAACGCGCTGCTGCCGGCTGGCTTCTACGACTGAACGCACGCAAGCGCCAAAACTCTGCCGCCGCGCAAGCGACAGGGGCGGGTAGGCAGAAGTCGAGGACCTAAGGGGCACGGAAACGGAGGGTTCCGTGCCCTTTTTCATTCTGAAAGGAGCGTCCCATGGACGAAGCCGAGAAGAAACTTGATTTGGACGAGTTTGCAAGGCGGGTGCGACTTATTATTCAGAACGCCCGCCAAAAGGTGGAAGAGCGGTTCAGGCAATGGGGTCGTGAATTTGATGAGAAGGCAGCGCGTCAAGTGAAAGGCGCTGCCTAATCATCCTCTTCCAGAGCGGGCGGGCAGCCCTACGGAGGGCCACAAGCCTTTTTAGCATTCGCTGGCGCTGGGGGGTTGGGCCTTTGCCTTACGGCACTTCTGCTGAACAAAGATGGTGGAGGAACTGAGGGGGGAGGGAAGGAGCAGCACCATGAAAGCACGGGCTGAAAAACTCGCGATGTTCTGCTTTATGTTTGTTGTGATGTTGACCATCCCGGCATCATGCAGCGGCGCGATTGAGAGCGCCGAGGAAGAGGATATTGAGGATATGAAGTGTGAAGTTTCCTCAACCATCACTGACCAAAACGGAGACAACTACAAGTTCCTGAAGACGCAGACCAACAGCTGTGCAATCGAGGGTGCAGGGGACAGGCTGGCCTTGACCATCGAAAAGTCCGGCGTCTACTACCTCTTCAATTTTGAAAAGGTCAGCAAGATCGAGCGTCTCGCGGGAAGGGAAGTGACGGTCCATCTGAAAAGCGGCAGGCAGGTCACCGGATACTGGATCTGCAACGACGAGACCACCAACTTCTACAGGGATGAGAACAATCGGCTCCAAACAGGCTACATCTATGGCATCCACGAAGGCAAGCCCAGAAAGGTCAAGATCGACAGCATAAAGAAACTTACCTTCGATGAAGTCAGCGGTGAAGCTGTTGAGGAGCAGAAGCAGAGTTCCCCAAAGATGGTGGAGCTGAAGCCGGGTGAAGTACTCACAACCGACTGTGGTTTTGTGATTGATTTCTGCGGCCATGACTGGAGAAGCCAGCAGCATGCGAGACTTCTCAACAGCTGCAAAACCATGAACGGAGCCACATCACTGGAGAACGTTGCCGAGATCCTGTTCACTGGCGGATCCGATACGAAAAACCCAGCGTGCCGGGAAATCAGCATCAAGTACAAGGACGGCAGGGAACAGAAGGAGTATCTGTTTCTGACATCCGAGTCCTACAACGGTGAATGCAACCATAGCGGAAGGTTCGGAGGCTTCGACAAGGTGTACCTGCGCCAGGATTTTGGCGCAATCCTTGCCCCTCTGGATATTGTGAGCAGGATTGTGCCCAATCCCCCTCCCGAGCAGCCAACTGCGGTGCTGTCATCAACCGTAACCAAGCCCAGACTAAACCTGGAGTTCTGCAAGGGCGTCTGCTATGTTTCATGGACAACTGGCGACTACCCGTATGCAACATCCTGGGTGCGGCAGACCTATGAGGATTCGCAGGCTGTCATCAAGGCGGAGATGACAACCAAGAATCCATTCAAGGGCAGGGGGTCGCTAGAACTCACGCTGGATGTGCGCGCGGACACAAAAACGCATCGCAATGGCGAGGTATTCGTTGACCTGCGCTACAAGCCGCACTACAGGGGGCTGGCACCGTTCAAGGTCGAGAGATATCCTGACGGCAAGCCCATGGGAGTCGACCTCTCAGGCAAGACGCTCGGCGCGGTTGTGTTCTGCGAAAGTGGCACCAGCGGTTCTCAATCAGGCCCAAACGGCCTCCAGCTGTTTCTGAAAAGCGTTGAACTAAAGGACGGCAAGGAGGTCTGGAGCAGCTACTATGGCAGCTGGCACAACATCTGGACAGATCAGAGGGACCGGACAGCGAGCGAACTGCTGGGTGATGTCAGAGAGGGTGTCTGGAGCCTTGTCAGCGTGCGCGTCCCCAAATCCAAGGAAGATTTCAGGAAGCCGGTCTATGGCTATGCTGACAAGGCATTCAACCCAAGCAATGTGGCGCTCATTGGGCTGAAGTACGGGCTCAATGACAGCACCAAACTGGGAAACTTTTCCAGGAAGATCTGGGTTGATGACTTTGGTTGGAAGGACATCGTGAACGAAGGTGATGCCACCTTCGAGTTCTACAAAGTCAGAAACCCGCTCGACGTGAAGATCTGGCAATACTTTGGACCCACGGCCGTACCGCCCCTGCCTTTTGAAGAGGGTATCATCTTCAAGGACAGGTGCACCTTCAGATGTGCGGGCAACAGCGTGTTCTTTGACTTCGAGGACGTGGAAGACCCTATAACATCCCTGAAAACCAACGGGTTCAACATGGTGGCTGTAGTGGGCACTGAATACATGGACAGCAAGACATCCACCGAAATTGGGTTTGTTGAGAAGAAAAGTCATACCCCTGAGGAGCTGGCTGCCCTCATCGAGGACATCCATGCCAAGGGTATGAAGGTTCTGCTCAAGCCCCATGTTGACGTGAGCGACGACAGCTGGAGAGGCGAGATCGGTCTTCCTGCGAATGCAAGTGCAGAAGAGAAAACGCAGTGGGCCAAGGCATGGTTCGATGCTTATGCCAGCTTCATAATCAACTATGCCAGGATGGCTGAGGCCCACAAGGTGGAGATGCTCGCTGTGGGCACGGAGTTCAAGAGCATCAACGGCAGCGAGTATCGGAAAGAATGGGAAAAGGTGGTCAGGAGCATAAGGGGCGTCTATTCCGGACTGCTCACCTACGCAGCCAACTGGGACGACTACGAGAACGTCTGCTTCTGGGACCTGGTTGATGTGGCAGGCATTGACGCCTATTTCCCCACAAGCGTTGAGCGTGATCCATCGCTCGACGAGCTTGTGAAAGGCTGGTCCAGCTTCACATGGGAGGGCAAAGAGAGAAGCTGGATCAGCGAGCTGGAGCAATGGCAGAAGAAGGTTGACAAAGATATAATCTTCACAGAGATTGGCTACAGGTCAACCGACTATGCTGCCAGGAAACCATGGGAGTACATGGAAGAAAGGCCGCTCAACCTGCAGCTTCAGGCCAGATGCTACAAGTCTGTAATCGAGGCTTTCAAGGGCAAGCCCTGGTTCAAGGGCGTGTTCTTCTGGCTCTGGAGCCCGAGGCAGGATGCTGGCGGGCCGTTCGACTATGACTTCACGCCGCAGCACAAGCCGGCGGAAGCGGTCTTCGCTGGACAGTAGGTATCAGGCAGGGAACCCCTGGCTTGGTACTGCCGCAAGGGAGGGCGCTGCCGTTTGGCCAAAGATGCACGCCCTCCCTGTATTTCGTTCAGTCAACTTATAGAGATATAGGTTTATATTCGCGCTCAGACAAATATTTAATATGTCCAGCATCATCGAGGCTCTCATACTTCTTGTCGTGATTATGGACCCCATAGCCAGCATGTGCGTGCTGCTCTCCATTTCCAAACACAGAAGCAGGCACCAGATTCACCAGATAGCCTTGAAGGCTGTTTTTGTTGCATTCATCGTTTTCGCGATATTTGCCGTTGGCGGCGATGCTGTTCTGAAGGTTCTGGGCGTAAGCCTTGACAGCTTCAAAGTTGCAGGCGGCATAATCCTTGCCATACTCGGCATTCAGATGGTGCTGGGTTTCAACATCCCGAAGGAAAAGAACAGGGAGGATGTCAGCGAGTCAGCGGTTGTCATAGGCACGCCGCTTATAGCCGGCCCTGCTGTCATAACAACCACGATGATTCTCGTGAAGGATATCGGTTATGTCTCAACGCTGGGCGCAGGCATCGGCGCGCTTCTGGTTGTGCTGGCTGTGCTTTTTGTGGCCGAGCCGATAAGAAGGATAACAGGAAAGAGCGGGCTGGCTGTGCTGTCCACGATGATGGGCCTCGTTACCGTGGCCTGGGGCGCGCAGTTCATAATCAGCGGCGTGCTGGGCTCGCTGGTTTAGTATGTCCGCTTCTAGAACTCACTTTACTCAACCCTTTCCAGAACTACCCGCTTCTTGAAGCCGCCGTGCTCCTTGAGCTTGCGCTTCCTTATGACTTCGAGATCGTCCACTGACAGGTTACTGAGCTTTATGTAGGCATTGACAGCTTCCAGAATGTCTATGAGCTCAGCCAGCTCCCTGTCCTTGTCTTTTGCCTTCAGGAATTCCTCTGCTTCCTCAAGAATCTTTTCCTTGAGCAGGCCAGACATCTCCTTCTCTTCCGCTGTCCTTGTAAAAGGCTTGCCTCCGGTGCTCTTGATTATCTCGGGTATGTTGTCCCTGACAAGCTTGTTGAAGGCCTTTTTCATTTCCTGCCTCCCGCCAGCTTGATAAATTTCTCAGGATTCACGGGCGTTATCACGAAGTGCTTGCCTTGTTTTGTGGCTATCAGCACCCCGTCGCTGAAGTTAGTCATGGACACCCATGCTTTGCCTATGCCGGGGAGGTAATACCAGCCTCCCAAAAAACTGGCGCCGAACAGCCTGAAGCCTGCCGGTATCGGCGTCTTTTGCACTGACTTTATCTCATTCTTCCTTATTCTGCTGGTCCTGAATATCCCCTTGATTATAATTTCGTCTTTAGCTATCACGAACCTCATCCTGTATGCGCTGGCAAGTATGCAGACGAAGATAACGGCTATGAAGGCGAACACGACCAGAAACACCGCCCCTTCCAGCATGGCCATGCCTGCAAGCAGTGGCACGCCTGTCAGGACTGCTCCGAGAAATACGAGTATTCCCCAGTACAGGCCGGCTATCCAGCCTGACATCCTCGACCTGAACACTGCTTCCTTTGCCATGTTATAGATTATGGAGCCCCGTTTAAATGTCCGGATTCAGCTCTCACTTTTCACCGCAGAATCGGCATTGCACCTATCGTAATACTCGCAGTATGTCCAAGAAGTATGTGCCAAATATCTGATAATACCTGATTATTATTGTGTTGATTCTCTTATAAACCACAAGCAACGTTTTTCATGTGATATGTTGTGTGATGTCATTTATAAATATTGATATATATCAATATGTAACATGAAAGACAATCTGAAGATTCTGGAAGCAATGGCTGACGGGACCAGATACAAGATACTGAAGTGCCTGCTTTCCGGCGAGAGGTGCGTTTGCGAGATAATGCCATACACCAAAAGGAAGCAGTCCAATGTCTCCATACAGCTTACGAAGCTGGAGAAGGCAGGCATACTGGAGTCCAGAAGGGACGGGAAGAAGGTATTTTACCGCATCATAGATGACAGAGTTTGTAATGTGTTCAATGCCATGGAGAAAGATTAAATGAAAAACACCATCAATATATTGTTGGTCGCAACACTCATAATCCCAATTCTGCTGGCTTCCGGCTGCACCAACCAGCCAGACAGCACAGCGGTTAATACCAGCCAGACCGTCAATTTCTCCGCTCCGCTTCTGGACAACCGGCTGGAGGTCTTCCACTTCCATGCCACCCACCAGTGCACGAGCTGCATAAACGTGGGCAAATACGCAGAAGAGACGTTGAGCAGGTACTTCCAGGATGAGCTTGACAGCGGAAAGATAGTATACAAAAGCATAAACGCTGAACTGCCCGAGAACCAGGAGATTGTCAGCAAATACGGAGTCACAGGCGCATCCCTGTGGTTGGGTGTTTACAATAGCAGCGGGTTCTTCCCGGAAGAAAACATTGTAGTCTGGTATAAGACCATGGACGAGAACGCATACCTTGCATATTTCAGGGGCGTCATTGAATCAAAACTTTCGGTGCTATGATGGACATAATGGCTTTCCTTCAGTTAATGGGTTCCAGCGACATTCCCATGATAGCCGCATTCTTCATAGGGCTGATGACTGCCATAAGCCCGTGCCCATTGGCGACCAACATAACAGCCATAGCCGTAACCTCAAAGAACATGAAAGACCGCAGGAAAACCGTCCTTGTCGGCCTTTTGTATACTGCCGGAAGGGCTTTCACCTATGTTGCCATAGCGCTGCTGATTGTGTGGATAGGCATAAGCACGCAGTCCATATCACTATTCCTCCAGAGATACGGCGAGAGGCTGCTTGGCCCCTTCCTGCTGGCGCTGGGCCTGCTCATGGTAGCGGCACCGAAGCTGCCGTCCATCCGTGGTGGACATAGAATTGAGCAGCTCAAACAAAACCTCGCCAAACGCGGCCTGCTCGGAGGCTTTCTCCTTGGCGTTATTTTCGCCCTTGCCTTCTGCCCGTTCAGCGCCGTGCTTTTCTTCGGCATGCTGATACCGCTTTCGCTGGCAGCCGCAGACCCGCTATTCATACCGTCAATTTTTGCTTTCGGAACAGGCCTGCCCGTCATCCTGATATCCATAATCATAGCCCACAGCCTCAACAAGATGGGTTCTGTGATGAACAAGATGAACACAATCGACCTGTGGCTGAGAAGAGTAGTATCACTGATCTTCATCATTGTTGGCGTTTACTACACGGCAATATTCTACGCCTTTGGTTAAGCTTTATATATTGATGTTCATCAATATGTTAAGTGTGTTAAAAATGAAGATTTATAATTTGAACGAAAAGGTGATATTCTCATCTGAGAAGCCAATAAAGAAACATTTTCTTAATGCTAAAGGTTTCCATGCCGCCTTGATTTGTTTAAAGAAAGGTGTTGAGATATCTCCCCACCCAGAAGATTATGGAGTGCTTTTAACAGTTCTTGAAGGAAAAGGAACATTTACAGACAGCAAAGGAAACTTTTTGTTAGAAAAAAATCAAAGCATTTTCATTAAAAAAGACGAAGTGCGTGGTATAAAAGCTGAGGAAGATTTAGTTGTACTTGGAATTCAAGATAGACGAAAGGAGTTGTAGAATAATATGAAAGAAAAACCAAAAGAAGGCAAGTCTTGCTGTTCCAGTGTCAATGAAAGTAGTGTAGTGTGGTTCCCCACCATCAACTATAGCAAATGCACTGGCTGCATGGCCTGCGTCAGAAAATGCACGCACGGGGTCTACGCCGTGGTCGGAGGCAAGCCCAAAGTGGTCGCTCCCCAGAAATGTGTTGTTGGCTGTACCGGTTGCGATTCCGTATGCCCCCAGCACGCTGTAAGCCACCCGCCCAAAAGCGTGCTCAAAGAACACGGAGTGAAATCAAGTTGTTCATGCGGAGGTAATTGCGGATGAAAATAACAATAATAGGTTCGGGGTGCCCGACCTGCAAGGCGCTTTATGACAAGGTCAGCAAGCTGAAGGAAGACGGCAAGGTCAAGGGAGAAATCGAATACGTCAAGGATGTCAACGAGCTGATAAAGCGCGGCATAATGGGAAGCCCCGCTCTCCTTGTGGACAGCAAGGTTGTCAATGTTGGCATGCCAAGCGACAACGAGCTTCTGAAGCTGCTTAAGGCCAAGGTCTGATAAAATGAAGGACAGAAACGCTTTCATAATAATAGCGGTTGTTTTCGCTGCCTTCTACTTCATGCCGCAGACTTCGTTGATAGAGGCTGCCATACTCGCAGGATTCAAACTGCTGCACGAATATGCACAGCAGCACGTGCTCACCTGCCTGGTGCCAGCGTTCTTCATAGCAGGAGCAATAGGCGTCTTTGTGAAGAAGGAAGTGATATTGAAGTATCTCGGCAGGGACGCGAAGAAATACGTCTCCTACTCCATTGCATCGGTTTCGGGCGCTGTTCTCGCGGTCTGCTCATGCACCATACTGCCTCTTTTCGCAGGCATAAGGCAAAGGGGCGCAGGCCTCGGCCCGGCTGTCACGTTCCTGTTCGCAGGCCCTGCCATAAACATAGCAGCCATATTCCTTACATTCAGCGTCCTTGGGTTCCAAATAGGCATTGCAAGAGTGTTGTCAGCGATAGCGCTTTCCATCGTCGTGGGGGTTTCCATGGCGCTGATTTTCAGGGAGAAGAGCGGGAAAGGCGAGTTCTTCACGCAGGGAGGCAAGACTACCAGTGTTTCAGGGAAGGTCCTTCTCCTTTTCTTCGGGTCCATGGTAATGGTACTTGTAGTCAACGGCCTCCCCATCGATGCAACGATTAAGTACGCAGCCATGGGTATTCTGGCACTTTCCACGGCAGTGATTGCGCTGAAGAAGTTCAGCAGGGACACCTCAAGGGAATGGCTCAAGGAGACATGGACGTTCTCGAAGCTGCTGATACCCTACCTTTTCATAGGCGTCTTTATCGCCGGATTCATAATGCCGCTTCTTCCACAGGAGCTTATCGAGGGGGTTGTCGGGAGCAACACTATTACCGGCAACCTGATAGCTTCCATGTTCGGCGCTTTCATGTATTTTTCGACTCTGACCGAGATACCCATACTTCAGGCGTTGATCGCAAAAGGCATGGCTTCCGGCCCTGCGCTTGCCCTGCTTCTGGCCGGTCCGAGCCTTAGCTTGCCGAGCATGCTGGTGATAAGAAGGGTCCTGGGGACGAAGAAGACGGCCGTTTACGTGCTGTTGGTGATTGCATACTCGGCTGCTGCCGGACTGATTTTCGGGAGTTTCTCTAATTAGTTGTTGTAAATGATTGGCTACTTATGCCATGTTTTTTATACTTGGGATGCCAATTATTGTTTATTCTTTGAACAAAAGTCGGTGGCGTACTCGCAGTACTTGCACATCCATGCCCACTCGGGCCGCTGCCTGGCTTCCGGTTCTGGAAGGCTGTCTTTCTTGAGGTGCCCGTCCAGCAGCGCGAAGCGGGCTATCACGCCCTCGGCCACCGCAGGGTCGTACTTCACCTGGAACCACCTGCTTTCCAGCGAGTTCTTGTCAAGATAGAGAATTATGCCTTCCTTCACCTCATGGGCGTGCATGTAGAGCTGCAATTGCATGACATGCGCGTCCTGCGGCGCCTTCATCCACTCAAGCGACTGGCCTGTCGACTTGACCTCGAGTATGAATTTCCTGCCGTCGGCTGTCAGCAGGAAGATGTCGTCAAGCCTGCCAGATATCATGAACTCGGGCTGGGGTATCTTCAGGCTGACTTCCTTTTCAAGCAGCTTGACTTCAGTATTCCCGGGATTTTCAAGCACCTCTGCCACAAAGTCGTGGATAAGGTTGCCGAGATAGAAGTACTTGCTTTTCTTTGGGTCAGTGGGCTGGGGATGCTTGTAGGAATACCATGCCTTGCGCATGCAGTTTCCTGCCTCGGAAGGATAGTAGTAGCCTACCTTCTTAGGCCTGCTGTCGTGGTGCAGGTGCCTTTCAATCAGCTTGTTGAAATCGACGGGCATGAGGACAATTGTTTCTCTGGGATAAATGCTTTAATTACAGTGCACGAACTATCACCATGGAAATGAAAATAACCAAAAACAG
>Ga0315284_10009366_pt1 | contig 13968 bp, 13 predicted proteins | sample YL17G09_16_MG_FD_203696 | JGI IMG/M metagenome (GOLD analysis project Ga0315284, IMG submission 203696) | Sediment microbial communities from Yellowstone Lake, YNP, Wyoming, USA - YL17G09_16 | ecosystem: Environmental > Aquatic > Freshwater > Lake > Sediment | place: USA: Wyoming | collected... | reverse complement strand
GCGATTAATCCTGAGGCGAAGCTCGGTTGAGGTATGGCACCGAAAAAAAGTCCAATTGTGCCGCCTAAAAGTGTGGAAAGAGCGCCTATGTATGGACCTGCCAGTATGCCTATTATTGGAGCTATTATGGCGGCTGCTGTTATTGCTTGGCCGGGTAATCCGATTATTGGGGAGAGTTTTATCAAGCCGAAAACAGCGTACAGAGCTGCGAATGTTACCGTGAGTGCGACGTCTTTCGCTACAAGTTCTGTTTTTCTAGACATCGGTGTTTTCCTTCTTTCGATAAGTGCGGAAAGCTAATTATTTTGAAGACGCTTAAAAATGGTTTCATGGTTTGCCCTGTTATTAGTTTGACGACAGATTTTGGTTTGAGCGATCCCTATGTGGCAGAGATGAAAGCCGTAATCCTCAACTTGTGTCCAGACGCACGCATCGTGGACATTTCACATAATGTGGACAAATTCGATATAAGAATAGGCGCGTTCATATTGACCTGTGCAGCTCCGTATTTTCCCGAGGGCACAGTCCATGTGGCAGTTATAGACCCTGACGTCGGAACAAAGAGACGGCCACTGCTTATCCAGACAAAGAAGGCGTTTTTCATCGGACCAGATAATGGAGTATTAGTCCTAGCAGCAAATAATCAAGGAATAACGCACATTTATGAAATAACAAATCCACGACTTATGCTTCCCAAAGTGTCAAGCACGTTTCATGGAAGAGACATTTTCGCGCCAGCCGCAGCACACTTGGTGAATGGTACAGAATTAAAGGAGTTTGGACCTGAAATAAAGAAGATCACGAAACCTAATTTTGCAAAAAATGCCCAGAAGAAAAACGAAATTATCGGCGAAGTTTTGCACATAGACAGCTTTGGAAACATTATCACAAACATCAGCAAAGAACAGCTGGAATCTATGGACATGGGAGAAACAGCAAACGTCAAAATTGGTAATGCCAAACTGAAACTGAAGTTGTGCAAAACCTATTCAGAAACGAAAGAACATATCCCACTTGCCCTAATTGGGAGCCACGGCTTTTTGGAAATTTCGATGAACAAAGGCAACGCTGCGCAGGTCCTTAAAATTCAAAGAGGAGACAGGACAGTACTTCATAGAGACACAGGCGCTTGCGCGAAACACTGACATTCGGGCATGCTTCCCGATCTTCGATTGCCGTAAGATATTTGCAGTGGTTCTGGGATCATTGCCTTATGCAGATGAAATCCCAATCGAGATTTTCCATAAGTCATAAAAGCTGAGGCTTACCAAGTAGCGGGTTAAATGATAAAACGTTTGGTTGGACAGCCTGATGGTTGACAAGAGAGTCGAGAAGTTGGCGAACCTCTGCGTTCGCTACAGTGTGAACGTGAAACCTAAAGAAAAAGTTGTCATACGAGGAAGCACGCAATCAGCTCCATTGATGACTGAGATCTACAAAGAATGCTTGTTGGCTGACGCTTACCCATGGATTATTCCAAGCCTCTACGCTGACTACACATTCTTTAAGCATGCTAAGGAGCATCAGCTGAAGTTTGTCTCACCCTTTGACAAGTTCATATACGAAAACATGGACGTGAGCATAGCACTGCTCGCTGAGCCGAATCCCCGGAGACTCAGCAACATTAACTCGTCATTGATCAAGACGTTCCAAGCGTCAAGAAAAGAACTCTCAGAAATATTCAGCAATCGCGTTACTGAAGGAAAACTCAGATGGACCCTTCTGCCTTATCCAATTAACGATGGGGCACAAGAAGCCGCCATGTCTCTAACAGAGTACGAAGACTTCGTTTACAAAAGCTGCTTGGTGGACAAAAAAGATCCGATAGCAGAATGGAAGAAAATACGCAAGGACCAAGAAAAAATCTGCAACAACCTCAACAAGGCAGGCAAGATACACATAACCGGAGAAGACACCGATCTAGTCTTCAGCGTCAAAGGCAGAAAATGGGTAAACTGTTACGGCGAGAAGAACATGCCTGACGGCGAAGTGTTCACGGCTCCAGTGGAGAACAGCGTCAACGGCACAATAAGATTCACCTACCCGGGAATCTATATGGGCAGAGAAGTCGAAGACATAACGCTGACCTTCAAGAAAGGAAAAGTTACGAAGGCCACGGCGGCCAAAGGCGAAGATCTGCTGAAGGAAATACTGAAAATAGAAGGTGCAAGCCGTCTAGGAGAAGCTGCGATCGGCACGAACTATGGAATAACCAAATTCACGAAGAATATGCTGTTTGACGAAAAAATTGGAGGAACCATACACATGGCGCTCGGGAACGGGTACACCGACGCAGGCTCAACAAACAAGTCCGCAATACACTGGGATATCCTCAAAGACATGAAGAAAAACGCCGAAATCAGCTCTGACGGAAAACCATTCTACAAAAACGGCAAATTTCTAGACTAACAACAAACGCAAAATTCACGTCACCACTTTTCTTCTATTTTTCCACTTTTAAATTGCCAAAGCCGTGTATGAAGACTGCATTTCTCAAGAGCGAAAATATGTGGCAGTATTCTAGCTAGGCAAGCAACTCGCTTTCTATGACATGCGTTTCAAAGCATCTGAACCTTTCATGCTAATTTCAACGCCGAAGCCTTTTGCTTTGGACGTTATCGTTTTGACTTGCGCGTTTAGCACATCCTCAAAGGTTTTAACTCCACTGACAACCGCGGCAGCCACGTTCAGCTTTTCCGCTGTCTCCATGTTCAGAAACCCGCACATGACGAAGCCTTTCTCAGCCATAATCAGGAGCATCGGCGCAGAACAATCAGGCAAATCCACACGCATACCCAAGCACGTTTTACCATCAACTTTCAAACTTGAAACATCAATCACGCTAAACACCTTTAAACGCAAACACCATATAATCACCCTCGAAATAAAAATTACTGGCGGAGAAAGCTTATCGCATGTTGACGAAGCTGAAACAGAAAGTGCAGCAGATGCTTACAGTTGAGGCCAAAGCAGCTCACAGAATACACCTAACACCCAATCGCATAAGTGGTGTAGGCATAATGCTGGCCTTTCTTTCAGCATTTGCGTACAGCCAATGGAAAAAGTATCCTCTGAGCCTTCTAGTTGCAACTGCGCTGTTGTTGCTGTCTGGTTTTTGCGACGCGCTGGACGGCGTAGTAGCTCGCCTTTACGGGCAAGCCACAGCGTTTGGAGGCTTCTTAGATTCGCTGCTGGACAGATATGCAGATGCGGCAGTCTACGTAGCCATAATCATAAGCGGACTTTGTGAACCTTTGTGGGGAACGATAGCTTTAGCGGGTTCATTACTTGTAAGTTACAGCCGCGCCAGAGCCGAAGCTGCAGGCGTCAAAATGGAGTCAATTGGCATAGCAGAAAGAGCTGAACGCATAATCATCCTAGTCGTCGCAAGCATTTTGTCAATTTATTGGCCGCCAACAATGATCATGAATGCAGCTATAATCTTACTGGCGGTGCTTTCAAACTTGACAGTGCTACAAAGAAGCATTCACGCTTACAATAGGCTCAAGAAAAAAGAAACAGATTAAGAAAAGTTTAGACTCTTCTTCTCGGACGCATTCGACGCTCTGCTTCAGCTCTAACTTTGACGATTCCGCGGTGCACAGCGCAGGAAACACAATAGTATTGTGTGTCAAAAGACGAAGAGATGAACGTGCCTTTCTGGCGAAGCTCCTTTGCTAGCTGTGCGTCAACAAGTGATGTGCGTCTTGTGGATTTTTTGGCTTTGTCCTTAGGCACTATTTGCCCGCAGCCTGCGCATTGGACAACGCCGCTGCTGCCTTTACTGCCTTTAGATCTTCCACGACTTTTCCGCTTGAAAGGCAATCTTTTCTTACTCCTTAACTTTTAACTATCATCTAAATTATAAGGGCTTCTTTATATATCTGTCCTCAGCTTCAAGATTGAAGCAAGATTCGCTTTGCCATCAACTTTTGGAACGATTTTTCCGGTTGAAGACGTGAAAAGTGTTGTCACTCCAGGTCCGTGTCCCGCAGACATGCAGTTGGTGTGGACAACAATTCCTACTGAGACAGCTCCTTGTCTGTAGATTCGGCCGAAAGTGTGATCCGCATCCATAATGGCTACTAGATCACCCAAAAGCAAGTTGTCAAGTTTGTACTGTTTTCTAGATTTGTCATCGAAAAGTTGAATGTCATAATCTCCCGAATATGCATGGTTTATTCCCAGACCTGAGCCCATCAGCGTCGCTGGGATAACATGGGTGACTGGAACCTCAAGTTTGTCTCCTTTTGGCTTCGGCTTTAACGCATTAAGAAACCTTGGGTCAATGTTCATCACTGATATTTCAGGAAAGTCGGGCAGTTTTAAACCTAAACCGAACGCTTTGACAAGAACCTTGTCGCCTAGCATCATTTTCTCGAGGGTTTGAGTTTGAAAATCAACGAGTACGTGGTCAATTCCGCCGTGTTTTCCCGTCACTATGCCTTTGGCGCCTTTTGCATCTCCTGAGACAACTACAGCTTCGTTTCCAACACAAGAAAGGATGTTGAATGCTGTATTCGCGTTTAGACCGTAGCGCGGATCATTCTCCTTGTTCTCTAGGCTTACACATGGTTCAACGTGATCTGCTTCCCAGCCGCATGCGGGGTCGCCGACTCTCAGATTGTAGGTGATTCCTCCGACACCTGGATACACTGCGGCAGCTCCACGAGCCGAAATCGTGTATATTGATCTTGACACGAGAGGACTGACGACTTCGCCGACGACCGAGATTTTGATCAGCTTATCAGTGTTCGTTTTTAGCATGAGATAGTTCACCGATAACTTGAACAGTGCTCTAGATGATGCACGCTAATAAAACTTGGCTTATTCCGAATTGAGTGTGTCAACTGAGAACACAACAAGTTTTAAATTCGGGATGTTTCTCTTGAGTTGAGTGAAGCCAATTATTAAAACGCTGACTAATGAGTAGCGTGGGTTGAGGCTATGGCAGAAATGGGTTTAAGATCCAAAATGCTCGTCAAAGACGTCATGAGTAGCCCAGTGGTAACCATCGACGAAGGCGCAACAGCAAACCGTGTTGCCGTACTCATGGATAAAGACGACTTAGGCTGTGTAATAGTCACAAACAAAGACGGGAAACCCCTCGGAATAATAACCGAGAGAGACCTCGTCGTTAGGGTGCTTGCAAAGAACAAAATGCCAGACGCGTTCAAAGCCAGCGAAGTCATGACCTCACCGTTCATAACCATAGAGCCAGACGCAACAATCAGCGACGCCGCCCGAAGAATGAGCCGATTAAACATCAGAAGACTCGGCGTCGTCTATAAAGGACAGATCGCTGGCCTATTATCAAGCAAGGATATTCTCGGAGTCGTGCCCGAACTTATCGAAATCATACAGGAAAGAGCACGCATAGAAAGCGGAGACAGGGCCTCAGAGGAAGAGGTATCAGAAGGAGCGGGAACAGGAGAAGAAGAGGAAGAAGTAGCGCCGCTAGCAGGATATTGCAGCCACTGTGGAACATGGTCAGACGACCTCCAACAAGTCAACGGCGAGTTCCTCTGCGGAGACTGTAAAGCCGAACTTGAAGAAGAGGAATAGGAGCAAGTGGCTTTTTGCTTGTTAAGCAAATAATGAACGACAAGCACCCTTTCATTTATGAGGATGAACTGGCCACAAAAGCCCGCGCAATAATCCGAGACTTTTCCATAAGAATACTGCCTGTAACAGACGGAAACAGGAAACTGCTTGGAAAAATTTCTCGCCGCGATATAATGGCTATTTCATCGTCAGTCTCATCCATCAGAGCCAAAGGAATAATGACAACCGCAAAACATGTGGCAACAGTCGACGATGATGCCACCACAGCAATAAAAGCGATGGTCAAGGCAGATGTTTGGTACGCGCCTGTTACAGTTTCATCTCAAGACAAAACCTACAAAGGCGTGGTAGGCTTAGACAGCTTTATCGAATCACTCATTAGAATGAGTCCGGAGAAATTCATGAAAGACGTTTCAGAGATCATGACAAAAAAAGTTGTGTCATGCTCTTCTGATGATGAAGTTGATAACATCTGGCGGTTGCTGCAGGAGAAACGCTTCGCAGGATTGCCTGTAACTAGGAATGGAAAACTAGTTGGCATGGTCACGCACAAGGATCTTCTTGAAAGCGGAAGAATGTTGCCAACTTTTGAGGCGGCAAAAGGGCGTTTTAGGGCCTCATCAAAAGTTTCTTCGATAATGAAGACTGAGGTAGTGTCTGTTCAACCTTCCATAAAAATGGTCAGAGTAGCTAAAATAATGGTCTCGAAAGATGTTGGAAGGATTCCGGTAACGGACAAAGATGGAAAACTAGTCGGCATTGTTGATCGTGAAGACGTTGCCAGAATGCTTGTGAAGTAGAGAGTGAAACCAGTTGGTTAAGGAAAGCTATAGGAGAATGTTGAGAGAGTCTGGGCCGCTCTCTTTGAAGGTTCATCCTTCCAAGAAACATGAAGGTGAGTTGCTCAGCATAGCAAAGGGCAAAATTGTTACGATGGCTCCGACTACGCCCATCTATGATGCTGTACAGATAATGTCCCGAGAAGGCTTTAGGCGTATACCTATAGCTAATCCCGCAACAAAAGTGTTAGACGGAATAGTAACCGCCACGGACATAATAGACTATCTCGGCGGCGGAAAGAAATTCGAAATCATCAGACAAAAATTCGGCGGAAACATCTTCAAAGCCATAAACGAACCCATAAAACTTATCATGACTCAAAAAGTAGTCTCAGTGAAATCCACGGCGAAAATAAGTGAAGCAATAGCGTTAATGGCAAGCACGGATCTCGGCGGCCTGCCTGTGGTTGATGAAAAAAACAGCGTGAAAGCCATAATCACTGAACGCGACATTGCAAGCCTATTCGCCGACAGGCTCAGCGGTGTAACAGTTGCGCAGTTAATGTCAGAAAACGTTGTCACTGCCCTACCCCAAACGACAATATTTGAAGCTGAACAGTCGATGGCTCTGCAGGGCTTCAGAAGATTGCCTATAGTCTCAGACGGAAAAGTGGTGGGAATAGTAACAACTATGGACGTAATACGATTCTTCGGCTCAGGAGAAGTCTTCAAACATCTACAGTCTGGAAACCTGATGCAAGTGCTAAACACGCCAGCGCTCAAAATAGCCTCAAAAGAAGTCTCAACAATAGAGCCAACCGCAGATGTGGGACAAGCAGCAAAAATAATGAAAGAAAAAGACGTAGGCGCAATCCCAGTTGTTGAAAAAGGAGAAATCATAGGCATACTAACCGAAAGAGACTTCTTCAAAATAATAGTATGACTCTGACAAGATATCCATGTTTTCCAGTTTCAGGCATCAATAATGGCAAGCATTCGGAACTATTTTCGCATTATTGAACATGACAAATAGTTATTTTGATATAACGAAGCATAGTAAATGTAACATCTAAAGGGAGTTCTCAAATGCTCCTGTTCAAGCGGTCAAACAAGAAACAAAGCTCGCTATTCTCAGTAGATGAGAAATACACAATCCCCGTCTCCGATTCTTTGGCTCTGCGCATTTACTCCGATACAAGTCCTCACAACTGGAAAATTGCAAGTCTGCAAAAAGGTTTGATTCTTACGTACAGAGGACGAGAAATTGTTGGAGCAGGAGCAGGATTTGGATTTCCAACACTAGTGTGCTCAAACGAACTGAATTTTTCTAGTTCAGCACGTGTCCGCATCTTTCAGCAAGGCAAGGCTACAGTAATTCAAAAGGAGTTTTTCATAGACAGAATAAAGAGAAATCGCTTCCAGAGAGCCACTTTGGAAAGCCGGAAAGCTCGTAACATGTTGGATATTGCGGCAATTTTGTATCGAAAGTACTTTCGAGTTCTTAGATTGAAAGACTTGCTTATTCGCTTTGGTGTCAGGACAGAATTTATGAGCATCCCTAACGTGGGTTCTGTAACCATGACTTACGTTATAGATCGAGGGCTCGTACGAGTGAAAGCAGATTTCGCTCATGTAAAGAAAAAAGACCTCAAAGCGATTCTCCTGTTGAATGAACGATCCTCTAGATTTTTCAGAGTGTACTCTGATTCGAATGGCTCAAAACTTGTTGATGCAGAAATCGGTCATTGGGGAATTGTGAGAGCTGACCATGCAAGCATAACTGACATAGACTGTAAAATCGGTTTTCGTCTGAGACAAATGGAAAACAGTATATTGCGCAAAGGACAAGAATACCTGAATGGTTTTCTGGATTGGGTGGGTCTCGACTACGAAATCAACCCCAACTGCTTAGCCTTCGAATATGCGATTGAAATTATGGAAGGTTAATATTCAAAATCACAGCATGCCTGCCTTTCTGAGCAAAATCATCTTGAATGATGCTGAACAAAAACATGAAACAAGCGCACGATCAGTGTAGACTGCGCCTTACAGCAAACTTTTAACATAAACCTCAGCGTTATTCAAGTATCGAGAGAGCGGAAAACTTGACAGTAGACCTAGTTCTCAACAATGCGAAAGCATACATAGAGAACAAGATAGTTGACTGCAGCCTCGCTATAGAAGAAAGAAGAATTTTCAGGATTGGCAAGGAGGCGGTCATGCCGAAAACATCTAAGAGATTGGATTTGAAAGGGCTCTTGGTTCTGCCCGGCCTCATAGACGCTCATGTTCATTTAAGAGATGAAGGCAAGGCTTACAAGGAAGACTTTTTCTCAGGAACAGCAGCTGCAGTAGCAGGCGGTTTCACAACCGTTCTGGACATGCCTAACAATGAGCCTGTAACTATGAGCGCAGAGACGCTGAAGAACAGGATGAAGCTTGCTGAAAGAAAAATCCTAGTGAACGTTGGCTTCTACTCCGAGTTTCCGAAGAAAACGCAGGAAATCGCCGGGATAGTCAAACAGGGTGCAGTTGCTTTCAAGCTTTTCATGGCTGAACAAGTAGGAGGACTGGACATTGACGATGATGATACAATCTTTGAGGCGTTCAAAACGGCTGAAGACCTGCATATTCCAGTCGCTGTTCATGCAGAAGACCACAAAGCTCTCAAAGCAGCAATAGACAGACTCAAACATGCAGGCCGCAATGATCTTGATGCTTATCTTGAAGCGCATTCGGAAGCCGTTGAAGCAAAAGCCGTGACACGCCTGCTAAGCATAGCAGCAAAAACTAAAATGCATATACATTTTTGCCACATGACCACCGAAGAAGCATTAACATCAGTTGCCGACGCGAAAAACACTGGAGTCGCAGTCACTTGCGAGACAACTCCTCACAATCTTTTCTTGTCTATTGAGGATCTGAAACAGATTGGAACCAAGGCCGTAACTATGCCGCCAGTTAGAGAAAATCGTCATAGGCAAGCTTTGTGGAAAGCAATAGAAACTGGTTTGATTGACACTCTTGGATCTGATCATGCCCCGCACACGCTGAATGAAAAAGAAGCAGAAGACATCTGGAGTGTCAGAGTTGGCATACCTGGCCTAGAGACCACTCTTCCTCTTATGTTGACAGCTGTGAGGCAAAAGCGTTTGTCTCTAGGAGATGTGATTAAGTTGCTTTCTGAGAAACCTGCCGAAGTCTTTCAGCTAGAGGGTCGCGGTTGTTTGAAAGAGGGCAACTGTGCAGATTTGACGGTTATAGATTTAGACAGTAGTCACAGAATTGACGCTTCCAAGTTCAAGTCGAAAGCGAAATTCTCGCCGTTTGACGGCTGGAAGGTTTACGGGCGAGCAGTGAAGACGTTTGTGAATGGACAATTGGTTATGGATGAAGGAGAAATAGTCGCTGAAGTAGGGATTGGGCAGTTTGTTCGGAGAGCGTGATTGTTGAAGTTTGTTGCTGATGGGATGCTTGGTAGGCTAACGCGCTGGCTTCGCATGCTAGGGCATGATGTGAAATATTCGACAACACTTGATGATTCACAATTGATAGCAGTAGCGCGAAGAGAAAAGAGAGTGTTGCTTACACGAGACTTGGAGTTGTACAAGCAAGCGACCGCGAAGGGAATTGAAGCTTTCTATTTTCAAGGGTTGACAGGAGAGGAGAAGCTGGCTGAAGTTGCTAAGCGCTTCAACATTCGTATGGAAATGGATCTTGCTGTTTCCAGATGTCCGAAATGCAACACAAAATTGAGAGAAACAGCCAAAGGGAAAGTGCAGGGCAAGATTGAGGAGAACACGTTGCTTCATTACGATGAGTTCTGGAAATGTCCTAAATGCGGGCAAATCTATTGGCAAGGTTCCCATTGGGATGGCATTAGGAGAACGTTGGAGAGCGTTAAGGCCTGTTTGGGCGTTTCGAGTGATTAACCAATGTTTTGGCAAGTTTTAATACTGAGAATTGGGTCAAACTAGAAGCAATTGGGTGGTTACATCTTGAATGGTCAAAAGCTTCTGCGTGAGTTGACTGTCGAAGAAACTGTTTCAAAGACTTTCAATTTATATTTGAACAACTTTGTCTTGTTTTTCGTACCGTTTCTCATAAACTCTCTAGTGAATAGCATTATGGTCTCCACACTTCTCGACTATGTCCGGTATGTTGAAACAAATTTCGACTTTGGAGCCCCTGCCGACGAGATATGGCTTCAGTTCTCCGCTATGCTTTCAGCCTTCATGTTGGTCTTCTTCCTGTTTCTCTTGGTTTTGTGGATAACGACGGCGGTGACTCATGGGATATGCATCAAGTATGCTTCGAACCTCATGAGCGAAGAAATGCCAAGCTTCAATAATGCTTTTAGTTTCGCCATTCGTAAGCTTCCATCTCTTCTGATTGCGACGCTGATAGTCGACATACTTGTCATCTTCGGCTTGATTGCGTTTATAGTGCCTGGAGTAATACTCGGCATCATGTATTTTCTAGTGGTTCCAGTAATTTTGAATGAGAATGTTGGAACGTTGAGCAGTCTCTCTCGAAGCAAGTTTTTGGTCAATGGCCGTTGGTTCAAAACCTTCGCTGTCTTCCTGATCGTCGGCATAGTAGTTGCTGTTGCATCTAGCATCACTGGGCTTATTGCAATGCCATTCGGAGATTTCAGTTGGTTGGCAAGCAGCATATTGGTTGCTCTGTTTGAACCACTGTTGCCGATAGCAATAGCCGTTCATTATTTCTCAATGCGCGGAAAGGAAGAACAGCGGAGCATTCTCCTTCCTCCCCTGCCATTTTAGAAAGAAGAAAAATGGGAAAAGTTGTTGTGTTTTTTCTTAGGCTTCGATCAGCCATTTGAGAGGAATGTCTTGGAAAGTGCCGTCAGGCAATGTCCTTCTGATAGTCATGGGCAGCAAGCCCAAGTTAAGCTCTTTCATCGCAATGTCTATTGGGCTTGACACGCCTTCTGAGGTTTCGACAAGAATAGGAGCTCCCATCGAGATTTGCAGGGCTCTGGCTCCCACTATTCTCGCTTTCTCGAAGCGCGTGATTTTCGGAGGACCTATTGAGATTTTTTGCTTTTCAGACGTGTTCTAGTACTCCCCCATACCTGGGTATCCCCCGCCTGGAGGTCCGCCTCCTGGAGGTGTGGGTGGAGCTCTCATTTTTCCAGAAGCGATGACATCGTCGATTTTCAGTAGCATTGATGCGGCTTCGGTTGCAGATTTGATTATCTGTTTCTTTACGGCTAATGGTTCGTAGACTCCTGCTTTGGACATGTCCTGAATCTTGCCTGAGACAACTTCTATTCCTGCCCATATCTCGCCTTTTTCGTGTCTCGCTCTGAGATCAGACAGTACGTCGATTGGATCTAGGCCTGCGTTTTCAGTCAACGTTGTTGGAATAGCTTCTAATGCTTCAGCAAAGCCTCTTACTGCGAGTTGTTCTCTTCCCGGAAGGGTTTCAGCGTACTTCTTGAGTTGGCGTGACATCTCGAGTTCTGGTGAGCCTCCGCCTGCAACGATTTTTGGTTCTTCAACGATGTCTCTGACAACGCAGAGGGCGTCGTGGATGGATCTTTCTGCTTCGGCTATGATGCGTTCTGTTCCGCCTCTGATAAGAATCGTTACTGCACGTGGGTGTTTGCAGCCTTCTATGAAGGTCATTTTGTCGTCGCCAACTTTGCGTTCTTCAACGAGGTTGGCATAGCCCAAGTCAGCGGTTGTTATCGCTTCTAGGTTTGTGACTATTTTTCCGCCTGTGGCCTTGGCCAGCTTCTCCATGTCTGACTTCTTGATCCTTCTAACCGTCAGCATGCTTTTTCTGGCAAGGAAGTGCTGAACCATGTCGTCAACGCCTTTTTCGCATAGAACGACGTTTGCGCCTACTTTGGCTATTTTTTCCACCATTTCGCGGAGCATGTCTTCTTCCTGTTTGAGGAAGGCTTCCATTTGTTCTGGGCTTTCGATGTTTATTTTGGCGTCGAACTCTGTTTTCTCTATTTCCAGTGGGCAGTCGAGCAGCGCGATTTTGGCCTTTTCCACTCTTTTCGGCATTCCTGAGTGTGATACGTCCTTGTCTAGAATTATGCCTTGGATGAGTTTTGTTTCCTGCACCGACTCGCCGGTTTTCTTTTCAACTTTGACATCGTCCACATCTGCCCTGTATTTGTCACCCACTTTCTCGGTTACGGCGAGAATTGCTTTGACAGCGATTTCGGCTAGGTATTCGCGGTGTTCAGCTACGAGTTTGCTTGCCATTGCGGTCATTGCGGCTTTTTTTGCGTAGTCTTGTGAGTTCAGATCAACTGTGATGGCTATTTTTTCTAGGATTTCCAGTGCTTTTTCTTGGGCCTTCCTATAGCCGTCGATTATTACTGTGGGGTGAACGTTTTTCTCGATGAGTTCTTCGGCTTTGTTGAGGAGTTCGCCTGAGATGATGACTGCAGTGGTTGTTCCGTCTCCTGCTTCGTTATCCTGTGTTTTTGCGACTTCAACCATCATTTTTGCGGCTGGATGTTGGATGTCCATCTCGTCAAGTATGGTTCGTCCGTCGCTGGTTATTGTTACGTCGCCGAAGCTATCAACTAGCATTTTGTCCATGCCTTTTGGTCCTAGGGAGCTTTTCACGCTTTCAGCGACAATTTTTGCAGCCATTATGTTTGTGCGTTGCGCTTCTTTTCCTCTGGATCGGTTTGATCCTTCTTTCAATATTAAAACTGGCACTCCGCCAGCCTGTCCAGCTGTTGACAAATTTGTTATAACCTCCTTCTAATGCGGGAACAACAAAAACGCTTTGAAATATAAGTGTTTCTAATCAAGCAAGGGTGAAACCAGATTTTAGAACCGAATAATCAATACATATTTTTAGTTTGGCTTGAGAATCGTTTTCAAACCTGAACCCGTCAAAATTATCACCGTTCTATCTTTGCTTGACGCTTCCTTTCTCTCAATCTGCTTCGCATAAGCAGCATACGCGACAGCCGAGCTTGGCTCGACAAAGAATCCGCAATGCGCAAGCTCTCTGAATGCCCTGTTCACTTCGTCCTCATCAACCATCGCTACAGAGCCTTTTGCGGTTTTCAATTGCTTGGCCATAAGTTCCAGTAAAGGCGGGTTTGTGCTGACTAGGGCGTCGGCGATTGACGTTATCTGTTCCGGCGGTCTGTATGCTAGGTTTTTGAAGCGGTGATAGAGCGGTGAAACTTGGCTCGTTTGGCAAGCTATGATTGTTGGCATAGCGTCAATTATGCTGGATTCGAGTAGATGGTTGAAACCAGCCAAGACACCTAACAATAGGGTTCCTGCCGATGCGGGCAAGAAGATCTTTTCTGGGATCTGCCAATCAGACTGCTCCGCTATTTCGTAGGCTAGGGTTCTTATGCCGTCTCTGAAGAGAGGATGCAATATGTGTCCTATATAGAAGCTATTTTTTGTGGTTTCTTGCGCTTCTTCAGCGACTTTGGTTCGGCTTCCAGACACTTTAACGACATTGGCGCCGTAGAACTGGATTTGGCTGAATTTTGGTCCTGAGACAGCTTCGGGAACATAGATCTTTGCTTTCAGGCCTGCGCGGGCAGCATATGCGGCTATGGATGCGCCTGCGTTGCCTGAGGAGTCTTCAGAGATGTGTCCCC
>Ga0315284_10009365_pt1 | contig 13968 bp, 24 predicted proteins | sample YL17G09_16_MG_FD_203696 | JGI IMG/M metagenome (GOLD analysis project Ga0315284, IMG submission 203696) | Sediment microbial communities from Yellowstone Lake, YNP, Wyoming, USA - YL17G09_16 | ecosystem: Environmental > Aquatic > Freshwater > Lake > Sediment | place: USA: Wyoming | collected... | reverse complement strand
CTTCCAAGTGTCAAACCTAATCAGCTTAAGTTCTTGTTTTATGCTCAAACTCTCCCAATCGTATGAACCATCTTCTTTCTTAGGAACAAAACCAGCTTTTATTTTCGGACACTTGTCTAGAGCTTTCCTTAAATCTTCAACACTGTTCATCTTAGCACCTTCATGACGCCGACCGTAACTTCTCCTTCGCCGTCACATTCAGGACACGTGTGCATGCGGCCAAACAGGCCCTTCACATTCTTCTGGCCCAGGCACTTGGGGCATGTTTCCTTGTCGACCTTGTACTTGTCAGAATCTTGCAGCCGCTGATATTCTGTTTGTTCAGGTTCAGTGTGCGGAGCGCTGCAATTTTCACAATGCACGTTCTCGGCTGGGTTGATACAGCCGCAATACTTGCACGCGTAAGTGTTGGCGACTCGAGTGGACCTGAACCTTTCAAACATGCTGTCCCCTTCTTCCTGAGTGAACATTGACGTGTGATAATTAGCGTAGTCAAGGACGGTGCTGCTGAATGGCCAACGGTTCACATGTACTCGCGTTCTAGAGTCGCATTTAGGGCAACCGTCAGCGGCTGGATAATCAAGATTATGCGTTTCACAATGAATCCACAGAATCATTTTTGTGGCCATCCTAACAGTTTCGCCGTGTGACTACAAGGCATCTGGTGACACTCGGGACAATCACCTGTGACTGTACTCTTGAGAAAGATAACTTGGTCCTTTCGATGAAATTGCCCATCGGTTCCCAGGTCATACATCTGTATTCTGAAGGGTTTACGTTTGGCAAACTTTTCAATCCGAACTGAGGCCACGGTTCCGCTTTTGGCCAGAATCGTAAACTTCTCTTCAACCCGTTTCTTCTGCTTCATTTCTGCGTCACTGCCTTAAACACCTTTACTCTGTTCGCAAGCAAGGTTTCGCCGAGAAATTTCTCTCCTGCAACCTGAACCTGATCAAGATCGTATCCGTCCTTGAACAGTATGATCACGTTGCCTCCTGAACTGTAACAGACAAGCGCCACATTTCTGCCTACTTTCGGGTCCGTGATTGACTTGTCAATAACCAGGGCCGTGCTAGTGAACGGCTCTTTCTGTAGGTCGACACGTTCCAAATTCTCAAAAGTCATGTTTGAGTATCTCCTAACAACGTGACCCAAAAGAACGCTAGGAAAAGCACACAAACAAGAATTACGCCTAGAACGTAACCTATTTTTCTCAGGATTCTGTTAACGGGTTTTCTCATTGATATATTTCCATCCGTTCAAATTGTTTTTGCGTTTTCGAAAGTCCTTTTCACAGAGTCTAACGCTTACGCCGTTGACTCGAGTTTCAACAATGACCTTTTTGGTTCCGCAATCAAAACAGCCATGGGCCCTATAGGGCCTTTCTAACTTGCTGATAATGTCGATGCGTTGCTGAGGATTACCGGGTTCATGTAGCCTCACATATTCTTCAATGAAGTCTCGAATGTGTTTGCTGCCGCTGCTCTGATTGTTTTCTGTACGGTCGCGTTCACAGATTTCCATGAAACGTTCCCATGTTGGAATGAAACTTTCAGGAATGTAGACGCCTTTGTAGACGTATCCTTTCATGGTTGACTGCCTCAGGTCAGTGTTTTGTTAGGTTGTTATCATTATATTGTTATATATATATTGTTATTGTAGAGAGAGAGAGAGAGAGAGAGAGAGAGAGAAAAGTTCCACTGGAACAAAGGGGTGTCTCATGAAACGAGAGTCGTATATCTGTCCAAGGTTTGGCTGGCCACGGATCCGAATCAGACAGTGGAACCTTTGTCCTCATACTTGCATTGGCGAAGGATTTGTCTGTCGTTTCTATCGGCCAGAACTTAAACAAAAAAAACACGTCGACGCTTGATCCACTGCTTATTCTTGCTGAGAGAATATTCGTAGCCTTCAATCTGAAGTTTTCTTTGATGCTCAAGAGACATAACCAATGCTGGGTCCTCAGTGACGCTGCAAAAGTGTGAATCGTCAAAATCGCTTTTTCTCCATTTGAGACTGTTCAATCCTGAGCCCATGCAAACTTTGCGGTGAGCAGCCAAGTCAGAGTCGCAGACACAAAACACTTTCTTACAGAGAGGACACGGCCTTCCTAATCCAGCGTAATGAACGTTACCAGGATCGTCAACATGGCCATCTTCAGCAATTCCACTCATTTACGGGCCTCACACCGTTATATGAATGATAAGAAGTGGCAAAGTTGCACTGGTTAAGGTAGGGGTCCCAGCGAAAAGATACCCACTCATGATGTACGGCGCTAAGAACCAAGAGGGAAACTGTAAGAACCTTTATTCTTGTGTTCATTTGGGTTCCCCAAATATAGAAGGCCAGTTCCAGATTTAAGTTAGTATGGAACGGAAAAATAGAAGATTGTTCTAGCAGACAACCTTACTCGGCTTCCTGTAGAACGCTGTTCAAGTTTCCTTTGGCTTGCCTCAGGTCCGCGTATGCCTGATCATACGTGTCGTTGTGGCCTTCAAGACTAACGTGAACCACAATTTTGTCTGGGTACTTGGCTGAAGTGTCTTTGCGCGTTTCCTTTTCGATGCTGATGTGCCAACGGAAACCTATCTCCTGCTTCGTTATTGTTTCATGTTCCAAACGTTTCACCTCCAGACGCCTTGTAGCCTTTCCGTTCGAGGACCACTTGAATATCATCAACAATCTCTTTTAGTCGAGCGTCAGAGATTGGCGCCTTGTATGGGTATCTGTGGACGTCCCAGCCTCGCTCAACCAAAACAGCGTCGACCGCGTCGTCCCGGTTCATCTGATGCGTTCGCGTGTGTGGATGGCCATCATAAAACACGATGATGTCAAGCTGCTTCCACATTCCATCAACGTTCGCTCCGAAACAATGGTGCTTCTCGATTTCTATTTGAGTGAACGGAAAAGCTCGGCTTGTCGTGTAGCCAGTTGTCAGTTTTCTGCGGCTTAACTCCATAAAGATTTCCACTTCAGCGTTAGCCACTTTCGGACGCATACGCTGACGCCATTCAGGCTCTCGGCCGGGCCTCACCTGTAAGCCCCCGTATTGTTGACGATTACGCGAACCCAAGTTTTGCGGCTGCATCCTTCAGTGTTTTTGCAGAGAACATAAGCGCGAAAGACGTCGGTGTTCATGGCCTTAAGCACCTTAAAGTCGCAGTCGTTAACGTAGCCACAAAACATGTATTCAATCTTGTCAGGTTCGCAGTTGGCGGCTCGAGCGAGCCAACGTCGCAAGGTTCGCCTCGTGCTTCGTGGATCCTCGTTTTTGCGGTGGTGTGACAGGTTACTCACTTTCCTTTTCATCTGAACCCTTGGTTTGGAGTGCTAGTTCATCCAGCCATTTCTTGACAAGTTTCGGTCTTGCCTTAATCGTTTATGTTTAACAATTTTTCGATTTCTTCCACGATTAGTTTTGCGTCTGAATGTCGTACGTTATGTAGAACTCGGTGTCCGTACTCGTTTTTCTTGAAGAATTCTCTGAGGTCATCTACTGTCGGGTATTCTGTTACCCATCCCTGCTTGTTGAAGTGTGCTATGCTTCCACAGTCCAGATTGAGGAAACTGTAGAAATAGTCAGACAATATGCAATCGCCCACAACAGGCATCCGTAGCATACTGCCTATGGGAATGTAGCTTGGTTTCTTTCCGTTGTAGAGTGTTCCCGCTTCGATAATCTGTTTCAGGTTGCGTATGATTCTGTCTTTACTCCACACCGTATTGCCGTCAAACATGATTGTTGCTTTGATTTTGTGTTTGTCTATGAGGTCTTGGATTAGCAGTCGGGCTTCACATTCGCGTTTGACCAGAAGCTCAGGGATAGTAAGCAATAGACTTAATGTTCTTTCCACTTCTTGGCTACTGCCGTAGATACTTATTTTGCCTAGCTCTTCTCTCTTCATGGCTCAACCAAGTCCCATTCGATATAGCAAACTGAAGTGAAGGGCATCAGGTATTGTTGCGTTCCCTTTGTCGGCGGATTCGTTTGTATTTCATATTCGATTTCGACTTTGACGAAGACGGTTTGGAAGATGCTTTGGTAGTCCACGACTATTGTGTCCTTCAGTTCTCGAGGGCGCTTGTATTCATCTATGAAGTGGACTGTGCCTTTTCCTTTCATTCTGATTTCCCTATTCATTTGACTTTTTCCCCTCTACATTGAGTCGAAATTTGGGAAAATTCCTTTTCGAGTGTCAAGAGGAGTTTGACCGTCAGTCTTTCCCAAGTCTATGTCTGCGTCAGGTGTCACCGCGTTCAGGATCTCCTCGTCAGTCATTTTGCCGACCACACCCCGAAACGCTGAGCCAAAATACTCGTAGAAGTTCGGATCCATAGCCCATTCCGAAGGGTCTTTATTCAGAAGAGCCTCACGGATGGCCGCGGGATTTATCTCAGCTACTTCTACGCTGTAGCAGACGTTGACTTTGATTCCTAAGACAACGTCTACCTTTTTCTTGTCCATCACATCACTCCTTTTTCTGTTTTAGAGCTACCGCTTGCGGTAAGGTTTGAGCTTGAAAGTAGGGATTACCGTAAGCGGTAGCCCGACACCCAGAAAACTGGGTGTTTCGTTCCTATCGGGAACTCGTCAGGGGCGCGTCACAATCTGTTTTCTGTGAAGCTTTTTACATAACTTCCTGTGAACCTCAAAAGCTTCTTTGGGAATCCAACTACCACAGTATGGACATTGAAGGCGGTCATGAGGTTTGTACGACGACACACTTATCACCTCCCTCTCTATTGATTCGTCTTAGCGCTTCATCGCGGCGCATCAGGTTTCGAGGGTTTCCGATTTTCGTTATTTTCATATCTCTTGATTTGGTTGCAGTTAGCACAGAGTAGCTGATACTTCCCTGTTCCTTCTTTCTGAATGTCTTCAAGCAGTTTCTTATAGCTACAAACGATTCGATATTCTTGGCATCCTCCACCATTAACATGGTCAATTTGGAAAGCTCGCCAATCAGCATCATAACCGCATCTAACACAGCACCCACCGAGTAACTCAATAATTCTCTTACGGACTTCAAGGCGTTTCTTTCGATGCCATTCCTTATGGTATTCTGGATCAGGCTTATCCTTTCTTTCATGCGTCTTTCTCCAATTCTGCACCTGTTCTTTTTCACAGACCTTACACCAAGAAAGATACTTCCCAATGCTTTTTCTGTAATAGAATTCGAGTAATGGCTTAATTTCTCCACATCGAGAGCATTTCTTCGTTTCCATAAAGGAGTTCTCTTACAAACTTCCAGATAAATGTTAAGGTTTGTTATTTGACTCCATCAGTAACTTTCGTTCCGAATACATTGTAGTAGTTTTCTGAGCCTGTGAAGTGTCCGAGAGCTTTCAATTCTAAATCAGGTTCAACTGACATATCATTCACCCCCTTTGTCGTTCATCGCAATTTTCTGGTTCAAAATCAGGGTTGAGAGAAGAGCATGGATTTCTACAGTTGCTACATTTCTCTTTCATTCTTTTTTACCTTCTATTCCGAAGTACACAGGAAACCGCAAACAGCCATTGGTTGTTTGTTCGTAGTATCTGACTATGACTCGGAGAGGCACTTTCACAGCAACGTAGCTATCTCCGACTACTTCGTCTGGAAAAGGTTTGTCCATTCGGGGTGCAAGAGTCAGCACTTCAGTCCATTTCTCTAATTCTTCGTTGTCGAATCCGCCGCCCACGTTTCCGCCGTAGCTTCCGTCTTCGTTTTGCATGACTAGGCTGCCGAAGTATCTGCTTCTTGCTCTTTCTCCCTGTGTGTAGCCGACTATTTGCATGGGGTTTGGTCTGCCCTGTTTTCCGTCTGTCAAGTGTTCGTTTTTGAGTTTGAGCCATTCTCGGCTTCTGCGAAACTCGTATGTGCCTTTCAACGTCTTCGCCATGATACCCTCCCCACCTGTGTTCAAAATGGTCTGCCAGAGCAGGGGCTTGTCGTCTGTGTACGGAACATAGCGTAGTGCGGTCAAGCCTTCTTGCTGGTCGAGAAACTCTTTCAATGCTAGTTTGCGGTAGATGTACGGTTCGTTTATGAATTCTTGTCCGTTCAGTTCAAGCAGGTCGAACACCATGCCGTTTATCGGGTACATCTGCATTTTCTCTCTGACAGCACTATGCGTTGACGATCCGCATCTGACTTGTGAGCCTCTGAATATGCTTCTGCCCTTCTTGTTGAACCAGACAAGTTCCATGTCGAGCCAACAGCTTTTACATTTGAGCCTGTTCAGGTCTGCCTCTACTTCGGGAATGTTATGCACTTCAGCATAGTTGACTCTGTATTGGTTTGTGCTGCTGTCCCGACTCCACATTTCTAGGCTTGTCGGAGTCTTTATCGCTTGGTTTCGACTTCCATCGTATTTGTCCTCTCCCACCATGTCGCAACTGTCTAGGACTCCTAATCCGCCTCTGTGCGCCAACATAAACTTGCTATCCATTGACTCAGCCTTCTCCGTGAACTTTTACGACCTTAGCTAAGGTGACTCTCTGGTGGAGTTCTACCAATTCGTGATATTTTTCTTCGGCGTCCTCTTGATAGTGATATTCTTTGACGGCAACGGTAGTGTCTGATGTCCAGACTACAACGATGTGAGGGCTATAGGTTTTCTCAACCATTTTTCTCACCTGTCGGCACTATTTCTTTAACGGCGTTTTCGTTGAGGATTCTGGTTACTCCGCAGATTTCGAATTCGACAAACGGTTTGTCATAGCTTATCAATGTTCCTTTGACTGTCCTGTGTTGTCCGAAGAGGCTGAAGGTAATGATTACCTTCTGGTTCAAGAAAGACTCAATGAGAGCCATCACATCTCTCCTTTCAGGCTCTTTCTGAAGTCATTTAGGTTTTCTCTGAGTCGTTTGCATTGTTCGTCAAAATCTATTTCTTCGATTTCAGGAAGGTTCAATCCTCGTTTGTCGATTTCTTCTCCCAGAGTTTCTAGTCTTTGTTTGCGGAAAGCTATTGTGGAAAGGCTACAATCAACATGGTCGTTCAATTCTGCATTGAGCAGTTCTTTGTATTCCCCTAAAAGTTGCCTAGTGGTCATCTCCGATACTTCAGTCATTTTTCAAAAATCACTCCCTTTTTGTTTTTAGAGCTACCGCTTACGGTTGTGAGGTTTGGGATGAAGACGACCGCAAGCGGTAGCCCGACAATCGCCAAAGAAGGGCGGTTGTTTCGTTCTCTTTCAAGAAGCTCGTCAGGGGCTTTATGATACGAGTGTTGTTAGGTCTGGCAGGTAGCTTTTTGCAGGGATTTTCTCTTCTTCTTTTAGTGTGCTTGGTTTAGGTACAGGTCTGAGGTGTTTCTGTTCGATCTTGCATTGCCAATAGCCGACAAGCCAACCGAATGTGCCGTCATCACGAATTGTTGGAAAAGCCACGAAGTACCATTCGGTGAAGCCTTTTGCTTTGACGTATTTGCCGACTGCCATCATGTTCGTTGCCACAAGTTCTTCTGCGTAACGGTATAGTTCGCTTTCGATGTATGAGTCATGGGTTTTCTCTTTCTTGACTGTTCTCTCGATGGCTTCCAGCTCATCCCACCCGCCATCCACGTAGAGTTCATGCAGTTTGGTCTTCGGCATCTGCAATATGACCTGCATTACTTCGCTTGCTTCAAACTGTGGGAACGGCTCTAGTTTGCCGTCAGGCTTCGTTGCGAAAGGATGCTTGTCTGGTTTGCCGTCTATGACTGGGACTTGGTCGCCGTCTTCTGTGATGTCCATTTTCTCGTAGCCGCTGAAATGTGTCAAGAATCCTGAGCCGTTGCAGACATCGCATTTTTTGTCTTTTCCATTGCATTTCGGACAGACTAGCTTCGGGTTTGTGAAGATTGGAGAGCCGTCTTTTTCGTTGACTCCTATCATCACTTTCGGTTTCATTACGCTGTAGATGCGTTTGCCGTTGCTTGTTTGCCAAATGATGTCTGGTCGGTTGATGATGCTTTCAGGAGTTATAGGTCGCCTGTTCACCTGCACGTTCAAATTGGCTTTTTTGTCTATCAAATAGATTTTAGTTGCCATTTTCAAAATCACTCCTTATTTCCTATATGGGAAATCTTCTGGGACTCACTAACTCCTTCAGAGTGTCAAAAAAGAGATATTAGTGAGGCTCTGGGAGAATAGGAGTTCCAGAAGCCCGATAACCATGAAATAAAACAGGTTATTTCGTTGCGTTTCAGCAACTCATCGGGGGCTTAATCTTCTTCTTCTTCTTCCTCTTCAGAATCTTCTTCTACGTCTTCGTCTTCTTCTGACCTCACGTTTTCACCTCACATTACTCTGACTCTGAGTCTTCTTCCTCTGTGGTATAGCCTTTCTGTTTTCTCCATTTCCGTAGGGTTTTCTGTGCTAGTTTCGGAAGCTGACTCACAGTTGCTTTGTCTTCATGGAACTTGTTTATGAGGTTATCATCTACGCCTGTGTGGTAGAGCAGTTGGCACTCCTCACAGTCAGGATACTTCAGCATCACACCCACTTGTTAAGACGGTTCGCTTGGATTTCTACGGCATTTTCTTCACAGAAGCCACACTTCAACGTCTTTTTTTGTCCTCTGCGAATGGTTAAGGTCTCCGTCTGTTCTCTTCTTCCGCCTGCACGACATTGAGGGTTTTGACAATAGAAGCTGACCGTTAGTTCCATGTTCTACAGCCTCTCAATCATGTCCTCTATGATGGGTTTGATTTCTGTCCAATCGCTTTTCCTGTTCAGTTTGAGTTTCTGTTGCTGTTTCCATGTTCCGTCTTTTCGTGTCTGCCACATATAGACCGCTAAGAATGTTCTGCCTTTGAGTCTGCCGAGAACAACTGCCTTCCACCATTTTGCACTCTTGAACAATGTTTTCTGTTCAAGCACTTCGACTTCGCTATGACAGGGGACTCTCTCAATTTCACTCATTGTTTGTTTCACACTCCAGAATGAAATTTGTTTCCTGAGAATTTATAACCAATGGTTAAACTGTTTTTCTAAATAAACAAGCATTTAGAACGTGCTTGAGTTTTGAAGTTTTAATCTTGCATTAAGGTAGTTGCCACGTGGCAAGTGGCTTTATGGTTTAGAATTTGAAGATAAAAAGAGAGGGGTTTAAGACGGTTTTATGTCTTCCGTCTTAGTTGTTCTGTTTCTGTTTCTTCTGCAAAACAGCTATTGCGTCTTGATAGTTCTTTTTATTGGCGATTTTTCCGTTTAGCGTCATCTTTTCATGACTGAGAAGGGCGATCTTATCAGCTATTGCCTTTCGTTTTTCAAGAAGCGTCTTGTCTTCAGCTTCAACCTTAGCCTTCATGTTTTCGAAGTTGTCTATAGCGGTCTTATGGCTAGTCTGGTATGTATTGACCGTACCCTGTGCAGAGTCTAGGTTCTTGTGTGCTTGTGCTATTTGTGCCTCTGTAGCTTTCAGTTGATTCATCTGTTGCGTTAATGTGCTTGCTTGTTCTTGCTCTTTCTTATGTTGTTCTCTGAGAGTTTTCAGTTGCTCGGTAACTGTGTCTATTTGTGCTTTCAGTTTTGCCTGTCTTTCGTACACAGTCTTCCGTTCTTTTTCTAGCTTGTCAATGTATTCTTGTGGGTTCTTAGGTCTTGTCTTATCTAGGTCTGCAAGCTGTGATTTGATAGACGTTATTTGTTCTAAGGCTGGATAGTATTTGCTTTCCAACTCCATGATTTTCTTTATGTTGCGGTTCAATTCCTCGTTATCTGTTTTCAGGGCTTTTAGTTCTCCGCCTAGTTTGTCAATTTCTTGTTGTAGCTCACTGCGTTTCTTGTCGAATACGTCTATTTCTTTGAGTTTTTGCTCGTAGGCTTCTATTTCTGCGATTATTTGGTCTTGTGTGTGTTTTCCAAGAACATTGGAAACGACTTCTTTCGTTTCTAATACCGTGACTTCAGCTTTATCGTCAGTCTTGCGTTTCTCTGAGCCTAGTCTAGTTAGTTCTATGAGAGCCTCTTCCATCGCTGTTTCATTCGGTAATGCTCTTATCATTCGTGCCTGTTTTTCTGATACTGTGCCTTCAGAAATTGCCTTTCGTAGTGGTTCTTTATCCTTCAATAGACTAAGATAGTGTGAAACGTAGCTTTCTGAACAATTCAACATTTCAGCTATAGAGTTTTGTGCCATCTTTTGTTTCACAACAAACAAGTTAAGTATGTTTGCTGTGTCAATGTCGCTTAATTCTTGTCGCTGTATGTTTTCAACTGCTAGAATTTGCGTTGCGTTCATATCGTCAATGCTCTCGTAAATGATGGCGGGAATAGACGTTTTCTGTGTTTCCCGACTAGCTCTATATCGCAGATAACCAGCGATGCCTTCATATCCCTTCTTAGTCCTTCGAACGACAATAGGTTCAATTACTCCACGTTTCTGAATATCGGCAATTTGTTCTCGTAGCTTGTTTTCGTCTATTTGTTCTCTCTGATACAGCCATGTCTTTACTTCGCTTAACGGTAAATCTTCCCGATAGGTTCTTTTATCCATTTTCAACACATTCCTTTTTAGGCTTATAGTTATGTCCTGTTTGCTCTATTTTTAGCCTTCTTGCTTGGTTTTTGTGTCGGACATAACAGAGTCATGTTGTTCATGTAAATATATAAAGACTACTAAGAATTAAATTCTGAATTTCCATGAACATATTATCATGTTGGCATGGTAAATATTTGTTAATTAGGATTAACACATATACGGACAATGTATAATAGATTGTTCCAGTATCTCTACATACTGTACTCTATGGACTTTCATCATTCCACCGATCGGGGATCATAAAATTTCCTGAGGTTAGATACTCCTTTCAGAAGACTGAGAACAGTCCTGCTAGTTAAGCCTCCCTCTTGAATTGAGAGAGGGGATTAGCAAGTTGCCACGTGGCAAGTCGAAAATTGTAGTATAAACTAGGTTGTGCTAGTTGGCGGTGCTTGTTTTTCGGGTGTGCTGGCATAGCAGAAATGGCTTATGTGGCAAATGCTGTTCTGAAGCTTGCCTCTAGGTTTTTACGAAGAAGCAGAGGAGTTTAGGTAACTACGAGTTTGGGTTTTTTGGGTCTGCCACGAGTCAAAGCCGTTACCTGCATAACTCTCCTTCTATACCTCCTTCTGCCAAACCTCATCTTCTCGCCCCATACTGCGACTTGTGGGTTACGCCAGGCTTCTTCGTCTTCAATGTTCAACGGATTCAATTCGTAATAGCTTGGTGGCGTCGGTCTCAGGTTCGGATATTTGCTTGGCTGTTTTCTAGGGGACTCGGTTCTTCGGACAAGTTTAGCACGACGCAGTACGTACATGTATTTTATGAAGCTTGCATATTGAGGCGGTTTCATGCCGAGTTTCGTTAGACGAGCGCACCATGCTTTCCACATGCTGTACGGGTAGTCTTTCTTGTGTCGGATTAGCCAGTCTCGCACGAAGGTAGCTGTGCTTTCGCTGGGAGGATGAATCTTCTCTTTCTTTCTCTTCACATCTACAAGAGAGGGTTTACTCAACCCTATTCACCTAGAGGATTAATGGTAGAGCAAATAGTATCATCATCAGACTGAATTGCATGTAGAATAGGACCCAGAGCAGCGAGTTTCCTTCTACGCTTTTTGTGTCGGTCTGTCTGAACATGATACTTATTATTGCGGCACTAATCAGTAAAGGCACGAAATTTGTCATGCTGACCGGTATGAAGTAGTTTACAGCCAAAAGGAAAAACCAAGGAACAACCAGGAACAAGCCCACTATTTCCTTAGCCTTTTCTGGTCCGAGGACTGTTACGAAGTTTCTTACGCCGGCCTGTTTGTCGTATGGGGCATCTGCAAAGTCCTTCAGGGTGTTTGTGCCGAAAACGTACAAGGCGAAGTAGAATATTGCAACATACATTATAGGGTTGAATGGACTTGCGAAAGCGGAATAGGCACACGTTATTCCGAGCCCTCCTCGAGGGGCCGCTATTGCTATGTTGCTTAAAACGTAGCGTTTCTTCATGCGTATTGGTGGACAGTTGTACATCCAGGAGAAAAACAGTATGACTCCGAGACTCACTGAATAGTAGCTGCCGAAAAGAACGCCTGCCAAAGTTATGACAAGAAGCATTAGAAAAATTGCGAAAGCAAGAGCATCTTCTTTGCTGATTTCGCCGTTAGGTATTGGCCGTTTCCTCTTCTCAGGGTGCAACGCGTCCACTTCAACGTCGAATACTTGATTCATAATGTTGCTAGACGCGTTCGCCATTGCCAGAATGAAGCCACTGGCAAACAATAATGGAAGTGAATTTACAACAGACAATCCGGCAGCCTTTATTCCCATCAGACCGAAGAACAAGCCTCCGACGGCAGGCGCCAACAATGTAAACGGCCTAAGTAGTCTTATCAGGCGTAACATTTTTGGCTGCAGGTTCTTTCCTCCTCTGTTTCATTCGTTTTTCAATTATTCCGATAAATCCGCCTTGTTCCCTAAGTTCATTGAACAGTCGTCCAGATGGAAGACTCAATACTTCCTTCGTGGCTGAGATGAGAGGTCCCTCCATTACACGTTCAAGACTCGCGCGAGCTCCGGCCTGAACCAGATTGGGAATCTTTGTCAATATTTCATAAAGACGTTCAATGTCCCGAATTTTCAGCTTTCGAAAGTCAATTGGTGGGTCAATGCTTAACAAGGCGTTTATTTTCTCGCTTATTTCTCTCTTTTTGCTGGTATCCACACAACATCCCTTCACGAAACCGTTAACGTCTAATTAAATGCGGACAAAGTATTTAAGAACTGCTACCAGACAACTGTTTCGCTTGCTGGCAGTATTAGGCTAGACTAGGCAAGCGGTTAAGAAGCAGATAAGCTGCAGATACCGTATATACTATAGGAAAAGCCAGCAACTAGCTTAACTGTCCTAGTTAAGAAGCACAGTTAACCCGCATAAGCGAAAAAGCTTTTATCTTGAACCCTCCTACTACTACGAGGTTATTATGGCAGAAGAAACTGGTACCGTAGAAGAATCAACTGGAGACCAGTCTGGAGACCAGCCTGAAGTCAAAATTTATCCCTGCAAATACTGTGGAGTCACAGAAAGTCCCAAATACGGCATTTTTGACGCCCTTCTCAAACTGGCCTCCCACGTTAAGTATGAATGTCAAAAGGCTAAAGAACATAGAGAAAAGGAAGAAGAAAATGCAGCTGAAAAAAGAGTTGCAGCCAAAAAAGAAACAGCGCGTCCACCAATTCCAGAAACGTCTGGAGCTCCTCCAACTGCTGAAGACTTAACTCCGCGCCAAAGAGTAGCAATGTACGGGTTGCCTGAACTTGAGAAAATAAAGAAAGAAACTCTCAAAAAATTCTTAGAAGGCGCACCCAACATATCTCCAAAACTGGCCAGTTGGATACTTCAACAATGGGACATGGACCCAGACATCCGATCAGACCCGAAATACTTACATGATCTCATGAGAGATTCTGGTGTTGCGGGTCCAATTGCGTACAGAGCAGCCACTGTGGTTTCTGCTATTGAAGACGAATTGCGTGATGTTCTTGATGGAAGAGATTACCGTTTCAGAAATCCCTCACGAAGAGGACCTCAAGAAAGAGACTCTAACTATGAGTTTCCAACCGGAAGGCGTTCTAGACGCGAGAGTTACGACGAAAGAGACCAAGAATACCCAGACAGACGCAGATTGATTCCTCGCGGCGACGGCGTCTTCGAAGATCCACCTCTTGAAAGACGTTCCCAACAACCGTACGGACTCGACCAGATGTCATGGCAAATCGAACGAGAGGTAAGTAGAGCAACAACACCTCTGCTTGACAAGGTAAATCAGCTCACGGAACAATTGAAAGAATCAAGAAAGCCTCAGCAGGAACAGATGGTTGAGATTTGGCGACCTAAAATTGACGGCGAAGGTAACATCACGACTGATGCTGCTGGAAAGCCTATTCTTGAAAGAATAAGTGCGCCCGCAAGTGTGGCGGGACAGTTCATGCCTAAGGAAGATCCTGAACTTGTGTTCCTCAAGA
>Ga0315284_10009364_pt1 | contig 13968 bp, 6 predicted proteins | sample YL17G09_16_MG_FD_203696 | JGI IMG/M metagenome (GOLD analysis project Ga0315284, IMG submission 203696) | Sediment microbial communities from Yellowstone Lake, YNP, Wyoming, USA - YL17G09_16 | ecosystem: Environmental > Aquatic > Freshwater > Lake > Sediment | place: USA: Wyoming | collected... | reverse complement strand
AGGCCGAGAAACAGGTACCCAACGGCCACGCTCCAGAGGACCGCACCGAGCACGCCTTTGCCGATGCGGCCGAGCAGGACGTGCCCCGCTCCCGGCACCAGGAGATTGGCGGTCCAGACCAGGGCCTTGTTGGGCAAGCGAGTCATGGCAAGTCCTTGCGGAGGGCAGCTTCACGGTTATGTATAGGCCGCCGGGTTCCGGACGTCAATGGATTTCGGGCATGGTTCACCGCCGCCGGGGATGAGCACCCAGTAAGCCCCCGGCACCGCCGGGGGATGCCTCAACCCGGTTCATCCCCACGCGGTGCGTGGGGCTTGTGAACCATGCCGGATTTCGCCCGCAGCCAGACAACCGGTCGGCGCGGCCCGGCCGATTGCCAAAAAGGCAGTCCGAAGCCCGCCGCCCCCGGCCGACTGTCGGAATGGCAGGTCGAAGCCGGCCCTTGCGGCCATGCCGAAAACGCTCTGGTGCCGCCAATCAGGCCCCTCAAGAGTAACCCGCTCCACGGGACTCATGGCACGCGTTTTGCGTAACCATCTCTGAATCGGCGTGCTATACTCACAGGATAGCGCATCGCGCCAGGGCATAAGGGCGCGCCAAGGAGCATGAACATGGCGAGCAACAAAATCATCGGAATCGACCTCGGAACGACCAACTCCGTCGTCGCGGTGCGAGAGGGAGACCGGGTGACCGTCATCCCGAATGCCCAGGGCAGCCGCCTGACCCCGTCGGTGGTGGCCATCGCGGAGAAGGGCGAGCGCCTGGTGGGCCTCGTGGCCAAGCGCCAGGGCATCACGAACTCGCGCAACACCATCTACTCGATCAAGCGGTTCATGGGCCGCCGCCACCGCGAGGTGGCCGCCGAAGAGAAGATCGTGCCCTACGAGATCGTCGGCGGCGAAGACGAACTCGTGCGCGTGCGGGTGCGCGGCAAGGAATACACACCGCCCGAGATCTCGGCAATGATCCTCCAGGACCTCAAGCGCACCGCCGAGAACTACCTGGGCGACGAGGTCAAGCGGGCCGTCATCACCGTGCCGGCGTACTTCAACGACGCCCAGCGCCAGGCCACCAAGGATGCCGGGACCATCGCGGGCCTCGAGGTGGTCCGCATCATCAACGAGCCGACGGCCTCGGCCCTGGCCTACGGCCTCGACAAGAAGAAGAACGAGAAGATCGCGGTCTTCGACTTCGGCGGCGGCACGTTCGACATCTCGATCCTCGACGTCGGCGAAGGAGTCTTCGAGGTGCTGGCCACCAACGGCGACACGCACCTCGGCGGCGACGACCTCGATCAGCGCGTCATGGACTACATCGCCGACACCTTCAAGGGCGACACGGGGATCGACCTCAGGAAGGACCAGATGGCCCTCCAGCGCCTCAAGGAGGCCGCCGAGAAGGCAAAGTGCGAACTCTCGACCGTCCTGGAGACCGACATCAACCTGCCGTTCATCACGGCCGACGCCAGCGGCCCGAAACACCTGACGATGAAGATCACGCGGGCGAAACTCGAGGAACTGACGCGCGAACTCGTCGAGCGGGCCCGCGGCCCCTGCGAGCGGTGCCTCGAAGACGCCCGCCGCAAACGCGGCTCGAACTTCGACGTCGACGAGGTCATCCTCGTCGGCGGCCAGATCCGCATGCCGGCCGTCGAGGCGCTCGCCAAGGAAATCTTCCGCCGCGAACCACACAAGGGCGTCAACCCAGACGAGGTCGTCGCGGTCGGCGCAGCCATACAGGGCGCGGTCATCAACCAGGAAGTCAAGGACATCCTGCTGCTCGACGTGACGCCCCTGTCGCTCGGCGTCGAGACGCTCGGCAACGTGGTCGACGTCCTCATCCCGCGAAACACGACCATACCGACCAAGAAGACGAAAGTCTACTCGACGGCGGCCGACAGCCAGCCCGGCGTCGAGATCCACGTACTTCAGGGCGAGCGGCCCATGGCCCGAGACAACCGGACCCTGGGGCGGTTCGAACTCACCGGCATCCCGCCGGCGCCGCGCGGCATGCCGAAGATCGAGGTCTCGTTCGACATCGACGCCAACGGCATCCTGAACGTCCACGCCAAGGACCTCGGCACCGGCAAGGAGCAGTCGATCGTCATCAAGTCATCGTCGGGTCTCTCCGAAGACGAGGTCCGGAAGATGCAGCGTGAGGCCGACGCGCACGCCGAAGAGGACAAGCGCCAGCGGTCCTTGGTCGAGAAACGCAACGAGGCCGACGCCCTCGCCTACAACGTCGAGCATACTCTCAAGGAGCACGGCTCGAAACTCTCAGAGGCCGACCGGTCGCGCATCGAGGCGGCCGTCAAGGAGGTCCAGGAGGCCGTCAAGACCCAGGACCAGGCCCGCATCGAAAAGGCGTCGGAGGCCCTGAAGCAGGCCTCGTACAGCCTGGCCCAGATGCTCTACCAGCAGCAGGCCCCAGGCGCGGCCCAGCCGGGAGAGCAGCAGGCGGCCGGCCCGGCCCCGGGTCCCGGCCCCGGCCCTCGCGAACCCGGCGAAACCCGCTCCGCCAAGGGCAAGGGCGGCGACGACGTCATCGACGCCGAGTACGAAGTCAAGGAATAGCGGCCAAGGGCCAGACGCCAGGGCACGCTCGACGATCGCCGCCCTACCGGCGGCGGCCGGACCGGAACCTGGCGCCGAGCGCCGCGTTCAGCCGTCGCCGGCACGGCGACGACTCGCCTTGACGGCCCGCGGGGTCCTAAGGCTGAACACGAAGAGGCCCGAGCCCACGAAGACGTGGCCCAGCACGGTCTTCCACCACGCCAGGCCCGTGAAGAGGTAACTGTAACTCTCGCCGATGACGGTCAGGCGGTAGGTGAGGTTCTGATGGAGCCACTTCAGGCCGAGTTCGTGTTCCGCCGCGACGAGCGGATTGGCGTAAACGACCGTGCGGACCAGGGGCTCCTTGAGCCAGGGGTCGGCCAGTTCGGCCAGCGGGCCGGCCACGATGACGCCGGCCACAACGAGCCACCCCACCAGCATGGTGATCATCTGCGTGGCGCGCGGGGCCCCCGCACGGCCGATGGCCGAGGCTACGCCGACCAGGAGAACGAAGAAGCCGGCGGCGACCGCCTGCGAGCGTAAGACGGCGGCCACTGCCTCCCACGAGACGAGGGCCGCCAGCGCGAGGAGCACCACGGCCGCAGCGACCATGGCGCAGGCGCAAACGAGGAGGCGCCGGCCGAGCGATTCCGGCGGGCGCACCAGCGCCGCCCCGACCCAGGCGGGCAGGAGCAACATCTGGAGCGCCACCAGCATCTCGATGAGCGATTGCACCTGACCGACCTCGACCTGGTTCGGCGCGAGCACGCCGTCGTCCAACTCTCCAGCGCCACTGGCGTCTTGGCGCGGCGGGTCAGGAGAGCCTGTGAAATAATCGTTTCGCGCCTCCCAGAAACCGCGTTCTTGGGGGCGCCAGAGGGGCCTGATGGAAGCCCCGTCCTATTATTTCACAAACTCAGGAGACCCGCCGCGCACGGCGTCAAGGGCGCCATAGCACTCTGAACAGGCGAGCCGAACACGCCAGTATCATAAGCGCGCCGGGCGGCGCGCCCTAGAAAAAACCGGGGAGGCCCGCGTGGGCCTCCCCGGTGCATTTCAAGAACCGAGCGCCGGCTAGAAGTTATCGTAGCCGAGGTTCTTCTCTTCCTCCGCCTGGATGATGATCTTGGGCTTCATGAGGATCAGCAGGTTGTTGGCCCGGCGAACGGTGGCGCGGTTATTGAACAGGCGCTTCAGGATCGGTATCTTCGACAGGATCGGCACGCCGGTCTCGGCCTCGCCCTCGATGAACTGCCTCGTGCCGCCCAGGAGGAGCGTTCCGCCGTCGGGCACGCTGACGGTGGTCTTAAAGTCCTGGACGCGGACGCGCGGCAGGTCGATGGTGGCGGTGGCGATACCGAGGGCGGGCACGGCGGCCGTAACGGTCGAGTGCTCGAACCCTTCGATGTCGGCCACCTGGGGCCTCAGGTCCATCTGTACGTACCGGCGGTCGGCCGACACAGTCGCCTTGACGTCGAGCGTCACGCCGACCGGGATGGCGCCGATGGTCGGGTCCCAACCGACGGCGGCCTCGGCCACGACCGGCGTAATGTCTGCGACGTAGGTCGTCACGGTCGAAACGCTGATGTACGACCGCTGGCCGTTGTAGAGGGTGACCCGCGGCGACTGGAGCGTGGTCGAGCGGACGTCGGCCTGGATCGCCCTAAGCATGAAGCCGACCTGGATGTCGTCGAGGAACACGCCGCTGACCACCATACCGCCCTGGTTGAAGTTCGACGTCCAGGTCGGCTGGCCGAACACCGTGCCGCTGACCGGCAGAAGCGTCTGGGTGCCCATGCCGTTGGAGCTCGTGTTGGAGACGATGATGGGCTGTCCGAACTGGGTTCCGGCGGCGCCGGGGATGCCGGGCAGCGTGTTGTACGGCGGAGCGGCGGCCGGGTTGTTGATCGGAGACCACGGGCCGCCCGTCGCCTTGTTCGTAGTGAAACGTCTCGGGCCGGCATCGAGGAAGGCGGCATCGACGTCGAGGGTGATGTCCTGGAGGAACTCGTCGGTGACCGTGCAGAACCTCGTCTCGACGCTGATCATGATGGCCCGCTCGCGGCGCAACTGCTCCAGCAGGTCGGCCACCTTCTCATGGCCGCGGCGCGTCTGGGTGACGATCAGGAGGCCGTTCATATACTCAATGGCGGCCGGCCCGCCTTCGTCGGACCAGGCGGCCACGGTGGGGTCGGACGTGTTGTTGACGGTGCGCTTGATGATGTCCATGAGTTCCTGGAACCCGACGGTCGGCGCTTCTTGCGTGGTCTTCTGGGCGCCGAAGAGATCGCCGAACCCGCCGCCGCCGCCGCCGGCCGCCTGCGCCGCCGCCTGCGTGACGTTGGCGACTTCAAACCGCGGCGCCTCGCCGCCGAAGTCCGGAATCTGGGCCACCAGGTCCTGAACCGGGTACGTCACGACCGGCAGGTTCTGCTGCAACTTCTCCTTGGTGGTGATGAGGATGTAGCCCGGCTCGACCTTGTACCCCAGGTCGGCGCCGAGGATCAGGCTGAGGACCGACTCGATCGAGACGCGCTTGACCTTCAGGTCGACCACCATCGTCGACAGGTCTTTGCCGCTGGCCGTGATGTCGGGGTCGATGACGATGTTCAGGCCCCTCTGCACCTCGCTGATGTACTTCAGCACGTTGTCGAGGCTGGTCTTCTCGAAGTCGAGGTCGATTTCCTCGATCAGGCGCCGCCGCGTCTCCGACACGGCCTTCGGCTCGGCCGAGACGGCCTTGGTGAACTCGCGGCGGAACTGGGTCAGTTCCTTCCAGTCCTTCGGCTCGGGGTACCGGAGGTACTGGAGTTTGCCCTTCAGATGGTCGGGCGGATGGATCGAAAGTTCCTCGACGTCGACGAGCGACTCGACCGCCTGGCGCTCGCGTTCGGACCGGATGCCGACCTGCCGGGCCTGGGCGTCCAGGTACAGCAGGTCTTCGCGCCACCTCAGGGCCCGCTCGTCGTTCGGATCGACGGCGATGAGGCGGTCGAGAATCTCGATGGCCTCGGCGAACTGCATGCTGCGCCTCAGTTCGATGGCGCGGTCCCACAGTTGTTTGATCTTGCTGTCGCGGTCGGCCCGGTCGGCCTCGCGGCGAGTCTTCTCGCGCAGGTCGGCCTCCTGCCTGGCCTTCTTCTCGCGCAGCGTGGTGGCATCGGCCTTGCGCCGCTCGATTTCCTTGCGCAGGGCCCAGACGTCGGTCCGCAGCGCTTCCTGCTCCTCGGGCGACAGGACCCGGGCAACGTCGATGGTGCGATCGGCCTGGGCCAGCGGCCTCAGGGCGTCGTTGTAGTCTTCGGGCCGCTCGGCGCGGTCGGTCTCGCGCTGGGCCTGGGCCAGCATTTCCTGGACGGCGGCGATGATCCGCTGGCGCTCCATGGCAGAGGTCTCGCGGACGATGTCGCCGAGCGGTTCCTCGCGCTCCGCCAAGAGCCGCAGAGAGTCGTCCAGGCCCTTCTTGGCGCGGACAGATTCGGGCCACAGTTCGACGGCCTTGGCGAAGTGGATCTTGGCCTGCTGATACTCGTGGCGGCCGATGGCGTCTTCGCCGAGTTTCATCTCTTCATCGGCCTGGGCCCGCTTCGCCTGCTGGGCCACCGTCAGGGTCTCAGGCTTGGGCGCCGGTGCAGGAGGCGCGGGCGGCGTGGGCGGCGCCACGGCGACCGGGGTCGGCTGCGGCGGCTTGGGCGCGACGGCGGGCGCCGGCTTCTCCGGCGGCTTCGCGGCTACGGTGACCGGAGGCTTCGGTTCGGGCGGCTTCGCGGCCACCTTGACGGCCGCGGCGACTTCCGCCTCGGCCACCTCGGCCCTCGCCACCTTCCGCTCGAGGTTCCCAAACTGCATGTTGCCCCACCATCCGAGGTCGACCTTCGACGCCTTGACCTGGTCGACCCACTTGCGGGCATCGGCGACCTTGCCGGCCCGGAGGGCATCCTGGGCCTGCGCGACGGTGGCCTTGGCATCGGCGCGGGCCTTGGCCTTGGCCTGAGCCTCGGCCGTCGCCTTCGCCTCGGCCTCTTCCTCGGCCTTCTGCTCCTTCGCCTTGGCCTCGGCCAGGGCCTTGGCCTTGGTCTCGGCCTCGGCCGTCGCCTTCGCCTCGGCCTCTTGCTCGGCCTTCTGCTCCTTCACCTTTGCCTCGGCCAGGGCCTTGGCCTTGGTCTCGGCCTCGGCCTTCGCCTTCGCCTCGGCCTCTTGCTGCGCCTTGGCCTTTGCCTCGGCGGCGGCTTTGGCATCGGCGAGCACCTTGGCCTTGGCCTCCGCGTCGGCCTTGGCCTTGGCTTCACGATCGGCCGTGGCCTTGGCTTCGGCAGCGGCTTTGGCTTCGGTGGCGGCCTTGGCCTGCTCGTCCTTGGCGAGTTGGTAAGCCGCCTTCGCCTCATCGGCCTTGGCGACGGGCAGGTACCTGCTCGAAGCGACGTCGCCCAACTTCTCGATGGCGGCGGGGTACTGCTTCTTGGCCAGGGCGTCCTTGCCCTCGATGAGGGTCTTCTCGTCGGCGGCCTTGCGCTCGATGGCGGCCTGGGTGTCCTTCACCAGTCCGTCATATCGCCATTTCTCAAACGTGCCGAGTTCATCGCGCTTGACCTTCTGGAGGGATTTCTGGGCCTCGTCGAAGTTGCGGTCGGCGTAGAATTTCCTGGCCTCGGCATAGGTCTCGCTGGCGGTCGGCCCGGCGGGCTTGGCCGGCGCCGCCTTGGCCACCGCAACGGGGGCCTTGGCGGCCTCTTCGGCGCTGGCGACCTTCTTCTGGAGGCTGGCCAGCTCCCTGTTGCCCCACCAGCCGAGGTCGACCTTCGACGCCGCCACCTGGTCGACCAACTTGCGGGCCTCGGCCGTCTTGCCGTCCTTGAGGGCGGCCTGGGCCTGCGCGATGGCGGCCTTGGCATCGGCGACGGCCTTGGCATTGGCGTCGGCCTCCGCCTTGGCATTGGCGTCGGCCTTGGCCCTGGCCTCGGCGTCGGCCTTGGCCTTGGCATCGGCGGCGGCCTTGGCTTCATCGGCCTTCTTGGCCTTGGTCTCGGCGCCGACCTTGGCCTCGTCGTCCTTGGCTACCTGGAGAAGGGCCCTGGCGTTGGTGGCCGCCTCGTCGGGCAGGTAGTCGCTCTTGGCCGCCTGAGAGAGTTTCTCGATGGCGGCGGCATAGTTCTTCTTCGCCAGGGCGTCTTTTCCGTCGGCGAAGGCCTTCTCATCGGCGGCCTTGCCCGTGATGCCCTTCTGGGCCTTGTCGAGAAGGGAGTCGTAGGCGCCCTTCTCGAAGAAACTGAGGGCGGCCCGGTCGACCTGTTTCAGGCGCTCGAGGGCCCGGTCGTAGTTGTGGGCCGCGTAGAGCGTCTTGGCCTCGTCGAGGAGTTGCCTGGGCGTCGCCGTGGGCCCTTGCGCCACTATCTGCGACGCCACGAGCGCGAGCAACATCCCCACTAATGCAACGGCGATCATCGTCTTACCGAGTTTCAAGCCAGACCTCCTTCTCTGGGCTTGGACCAGAACGCCGCCCTCCACCCCGTCCGGGGTGATTCCCCTTCGTTCTCACGCTTGGGAATATATGTCGGCGATGTTCCTCGTCAGCCCCCTCCGCACCCGAACGTCTCGCTCAACCCAGGCCGATGATGTAACATAAAGAGTTATGAATTCCGATGTTGCAGCCTTTCAGTCACGGCCGAGCACTGTAACCAAACTGGAGCGGCAAGCAAGCAAAATCCGGCACGTCGGGCCCCGTTTCCGGGGCCTTCCGGCAGGGCCCTGCCCCCGCGTGCCTGGCACGCCTTGCCGGCGTACCCCCTCTCCACCGGCGGCCCAGCCCCGCTCACTTCCGCGGCGGCGAGGGCTTGGGCGCGGGTTTCGGCGGCGGAGGCGCGACCTCGACCGGCTTGACCGGCACCGCCTTCTCGCGCGCCGGCCGCGCATTGCGGGCGGCGTTCCGGTCGTCCCACTCGATCCGCCGGGAAAGGCGGCCCTGCCCCTCGGCATAGACCAGCACGTTCGTCGGAACCGCCCTGGGGTTGCCCTCCGGCCGGAACGGGAAGTTCCGGATGATATCGACCAGCAGGACGCCCGGGCTCAGGTCCACGTCGACGTCGCGGGTCTCGGCGCCGCCGGGGACGCGAATCTTGGTCCGCGCCTTGATGTAGATGACCGGCGCCCCGATGCTGGCCTGGGCGCTGGGCACGATGATCCACTGACCGTAGATCCACCGGTGGAGTTCGAGGTTGGGTCTGCCGGCGAACGTGCCGACGAAGAAGAACTGGGCCACCGGCGGAATCGTGACGTCCTTGGTCGGCTCGCTCCACTCGCCCACAAGTTCAGGAATCCAGCGGGCCTTCGCATCGGCGACCCTCCGCTGGCTGTAGACCGGATTGACGATCGACGGACGCATCTGGTACTGGTAGGTCTTGCCCGGCTCGACGGTGGCATCGTTGGCCCACAGGGTGGCCAAGACACGCCTGGCGCCCACCGGGGTAACCGGCTTGGTGGCAGGCTCAGTCATCTTGCCCGGCGTCGGCGTAGGTTGCAGGAGCCAGGGCGGCAACTCCGAGTCCCCCGTCTTGGGCGGAGGCGGCCCCGGAGGAGGCGTCCCCGGAGGGGGGGCCGCCGGCGCAGGACCGGCTTCCGGCTTCAGCCCCGGCGGTGGAGGCTGCTCCACACCCGTGATCGGGCCGGCCAGCGACTGGGCCGTCTGCCCTTCCGGGTCGGACGCCAGGAGCGCGAAGAAAGGCATGCGGCGGACGTCGACCTGGATGGCCCTCAAGGTTGAGGCCCACTCGCTGACTCCCTTCAAATCCTGCGGGTTCGCGGGGTCCTTGGGCCACTTGGCCAACGCGGCTTTCGGCGCCGCCGGCGCGACGGGCGCCCAGTCGGACCACGTGCCGTCGGGCTTCAGTTCCCGCCGCCGGAGTTCCACCTTGCTCAGTATGATCGGTTGATACGGAGCGTTGCCGGCCATGTAGTTCTCGAGTTCGGCCGTCAGGTCGAACTTGCCGACCACGCCGACCCACGCCACATCATAAATGGCGGTCTTGGCTTCGAGTTTGGCCAGGGGCTTCGGCACCACCTCGACTGTGCAGCCGCGACCCACGGCTGTCTGGAGGTCCTCAATCGCCACGACCTTGGGCAGACGCATCGGCTCTTCCACGACCACGGTCGGACCTTTTTCGGGCGGCGGTCCCTCTTCGACCTTGGTCAGGGCCGGCCACGGGGTGCCGAGGTCCTTCAGCATGGACTCGAAACCGGGAACCGTGAGGGCGGGCTGGCCGATGCCCAGGGCCACGCGTTCCTCCTTGGTGAGGGCGTCTTCAAGGGTGGCTTTGCCGATGCGGGTCGTGACATCGTCGACGCGGTGTTTGACGTCCTTGCGGAGGGCCTCCTCGGAGTGCGGCCGAATGACAAACCACCCGAGCGCGGCGAGGAAGATCGCCCCCGCGGCCGCCAGGACGATCTTCTCAAAATGTTTGCCCACGAAGGTCTGCGTCAGGTCGGCTGCCATTCGGAAACTCCTTTGACCTGCGGCTCGTCACGGCCTGCACGGCCCGCCGCCGGGCTGATCACTCCGCCTTCGCGCCGGCTCCCTTGGCGCCTTCCTTGGCGGTCGCCTTGCCGGGCGCGGCGGGGCCTTTCTTCTCCGGAACCGTCGTCACGCGGCCCCCCTCCAGTTGGAACGCCAGCGATTCCCCGACCACTTCCAGGCGAACGACCGCCTGCTTGCCGTAATCCTGCCTCGCCGAGGCCAGGAAATCGTGCCCCTTCTCGAATGCCGAGTCGGGGACCGGCCTGAGGCGCCACGCTTCGACGGTTATGAAGGTTTCCTGATCCTTGAGGCGGCGAACCATTTCGCCCACGTACCGCTGGTCGACGATCACGATCAGGCGGAACGCGAGGACCTGGTAGAATCGCGGTGCCGAGTACCGGCCGGAAACAGTGTGGGCCCGGGCTTCGCCCTTCTCGGTGGGGTGGGCCTTCGAAGACGTCGGCCGGTACCGGCCCGTGATGGCCGTCATCTTGGCCCCCGCCAAGATGGCGAAGTCGCCGCCGATGCGCAGTTCGATCAGTTCCTTGACCGGCGCCTCGGTTATGGGCGGCTTGTCGGCCTTCGTGATTTCCTTGTTCATGCCGGAGATGATGTCGACGAGGTTCTTCTGGAGCCAGAGGTTCTCCTGGCCCATGCGGATGAGCGCCATGTCGGGCGCCTCCTGCTTGTCGACCCAGTCGGGGCGGAAGAAGGAACGCTTCGGATCGGCGAACATCGTGGCCTTGCGGTTCTCCTCGGCGACGCCCGCGCGGTCCGCCTCACGCTCGGGAACGGGGGCCGGCAAGATCGCGTTCAGGCTGTCCATGAACTTCTTGAGTTCGGTGTCGTAGGCGGCCTTGAACGAGTGCCGGGCGATGTCGTTGCCCTGCGGGAACACGTCCTTGACGAGCGGGGCTCGCCCGGCCCCCAGTTTGCGGATGTAGTTCAGGAGATCGTCGTACTGCTTCTTCCGCAGGTCCACTTCCTGCGCCATCTTCTCGACCTGCTTGCCGGTGAAGATGGGGCTGGTCAACATCTCGTTGGCGCGGCGGCTGGTAGCCTGGAGTTGGGTTTTCATGACGGCGGCCGGCCGGCCGGCCGTGAAGATCGCTCCAAGGCCCAGCGCCGTGCCCAGCACGACGACAATGGCAACCAGGCCCAACAGGAACGCGTGGCGTTTCACCGTTTCCATCATCGTTCGGCTCCTTGCCGCGGCGGCCGCGCCGGCCCTTTCGGCGGCGGCTCGCCGTCCGGCGGGCGAGCACCTGGAACTTACTTCGGCGCCGGCGTGGATTCCCTCGGCCAATCCTTGATAACGCCTTCCGCGGCGATCTTTCCAAGTTGATCGCGGTCCACCAGCCAGACCTGGGCCAACGCATCCGCCTCGCGGTCGCGCTCCTCGAGTTTGCTCTGCAATTTGTCTTGCGCCACGAGGTCCTTGACGGCCCTCGCGTCGGCGTCCTTGAGTTCGCCCTGGTCCAGCATCTGCTTGAGGGTCGCCGCCGGGACCGCGACCAACGACGGGGCCGCCAGGCCGGTCTTGGCGACGATCCGGGCCACTTCCGGGAACACCTGGCGCCGCTGCTCCTCGCGCAATTGGCCGACCTCGACGACCCACTGGGCCTTGAACCAGAAATCGTCGCCCTTGCCGATCTGGGCCGGGGCCGCGGGCGCACCGGTGGTGCGCGGCGCGAAGTCCTGGTAGTCGGGCTGGTTCTTGAAGACCCCCGTAACGACCATCCGGGCCAGCACTTCCTTCTCGCCGCCCGCCGCCGGGAGTTCGACGGTACGCCTGCACTTCTTGAGGTTCGCCATGAGGTTCTCGTTGACGAACTTCAGGCCGTCCTGGCCGGTCTTGGGGGTAATGCCGTAGATCTCGACGACCATGCCCGGCAAGGGACCGCCCTTGGCGGGCGCCTGGGCCGCAGGCGTGGCGGGGGCGGCGCCCTCGGCGGGTGGCGTCTCGGGCGCCGGCGTGCCCGCGGCGGCCGCCCCGCCGCCGGCCTGCTCGGCGAACGCTCGGACGTCCGGCACATAGTGGGCCGTCATGCTGAGCATCTCGATAATGCTGAGCGAGGACCGCGGGGGCGTGTTGGTCGCCGGGTCGTAGGTCTCCCACCGCTTGTCATAGGGCCAGGCGTCCCAGACGGTCCGGAGGACCTCGTAGGCGTAGGTTTCATTGTCGACGAGTTTCTCGATCTCGCCGATCTTGGCCCGCTCCGCCAGGAGGGCCTTCTTCTGAACGTCGAACTTTTCCTTCTCGGCCGTGTTGTCTTTCATGAGGCCGTCGACCTCGCCGGCTAGTCTCTTGACCTCGTTGGCGCCGCCGGCCAGTTGCCCGTAGGTGGCGAACTGGTCATAGGCGAAGCAGCCGACCGCCGCCAGCACCGCCGCGCCCGCCGCCACGAAGAACGCCCGCTTCCTGCGCATGATCTTGGCGTTGAGGATCTCGGGCGGCAGAAGGCTGGTCTGGATCGACGCCAGGCCGCACCCCTGGATCGCCAGGCCGAAAACGACGCCGAACGACAGGACGTTCTCACGGAACAGGGGCGCCGCGAGCGCCTCGGCGTCCGAGAGGCTGCTGAACTCCTCGACCTTCACGACCTCGACGCCGAGGTTCTGCGAGATGAACTTCATCAGGCCCGCCAGGCGGAAAGCGTTGCCCATGGCCATGATGCGCTCGATGCGGCTGTCGCGATGGAGGCTTGTATAATACCCGATGGATCGCTGGATCTCCGTCAGGAGGTCGCCGAAGACCGGCCGCATCGCCTGGAACACCTGCCGCGCGTGCTTCGACTCGGCCGCGTGGCGCTTCAGGTTCTCGGCCTTCGAGAACGGGAGTTTGAACTCCTTGGCGAGGGCCTGCGTGAAGTTGTTGCCCCCCAGCGGCACGTTGCGGATCCAGACCCGGTCGCCGTCGGCGATCACGAGGTTCGTGTTCTCGGCCCCGACGTCGATCAGGATGGTGGCGCCGGTGGCGTCCTTGCGGTCGTACCGCAGGAAGTTATAGAGCGCCACGGGGGCCATCTGGACGATGTCGGGCTCGATGCGCATCGCCAGGAAGTCCGACACGTAGTCGGCCACGATGTCGCGCTTCATGGCGAAGATGCCGACCTCGACCTCGCGCGGGCCGGCCGACGGCGGGCTGATCGTCTGGTAGTCCCACACCACGTCTTCGAGGTTGAACGGAATCTGCTGGCGGGCCTCGTACCGGACGATCTCGGGAATCTTTCGCATCTCGACGGGCGGCAACTTGATGAACCGCGTGAAACTCGCCTGCCCCGGCACGCCGATCACCAGGGTGCTTCCCTTGATGGAGTTGCGGCTGAGGAACTTCGCCAGGGCGCTGCGGATGAGAGCCTGCTCGTCGGCGTCGGGCTGGCTGAGGATCTTGGCGTGCTCGATGACGTCGAACGCCAGCGCCCGCAACTTGTTGTCGCGCCACTGGAGTTTGATGGCCTTCAGCGCACACTGGCCGACGTCGATTCCCCAGACGGTCTTGGTGCTTGGCATAAGCGTTCCTCACCTGGCCGGTGCGACAGACGGTCCTGGCAGCCCCTGGAACCGGGCACGGCCCGTTCGGGCCCTGGTCGTCTCCGCCCCCGACGCCTGTGTTGGCCAAGCGGCGGGCCGGGTAGGCTGTAGGCACCGCCGCTTAGGCCTATTAAAACGACGTTAGGCAAGAACCGTCAAGGAAAAACCCTCGCTGGGGTGATTATCGGCCTCTCGGCCTCTCAGGACTGAGAAAACTTTGGGCATGGTTCACCCCCGCCGGCGATGAGCACCCAGTAAGCCCCCGGCACCGCCGGGGGATGCCTCAACCCGGTTCATCCCCACGCGGTGCGTGGGGCTTGTGAACCATGCCAAACTTTGCCCGGCGCCGGCGACGGCAGGGCCTGGTTCGCCGGC
>Ga0315284_10009363_pt1 | contig 13969 bp, 12 predicted proteins | sample YL17G09_16_MG_FD_203696 | JGI IMG/M metagenome (GOLD analysis project Ga0315284, IMG submission 203696) | Sediment microbial communities from Yellowstone Lake, YNP, Wyoming, USA - YL17G09_16 | ecosystem: Environmental > Aquatic > Freshwater > Lake > Sediment | place: USA: Wyoming | collected... | reverse complement strand
AGAAAACAAGGGTCGCAGGGGCGCAGCCCCCCCAGCCCCCTACGGGGGCTTTCCGCCCTTCGGGCGGTTCCTGTCCCATTTTTTTTACTTTCATTTTTCACTTTTTTTATTCCTCACTATCTCACAAAAATTTCTCACTTTTTAAATTTTCCAAAAAATGGATGATATTAGGATTTCAATTGATTTCAGAAAAAATTGAAATGATTTTCCAACTTATCGGGATATGATGTGTATCTTATCAAAGCATCATCAGAAATCAAAATGGCTATCTCAATCGGACAAATGAACTCATACCTCAAGCACTACACGGACGCCCTTCTCACTCTACACGGAATACCAACCACGGACTACTCTCACGAAGTCTCGCCGGAAAATCTGCTGGCCGAAATCACCGCTCGGAAAACCCTTGAAACCGCGATGTGGAACCTCTGCCAGCACGCCGAAGCACAGGACGAAAAAGTCGCCGTCTTTGACGACCCCGAAAAACTCCGCTGGGTGCCTGCGGTGGAGTTGTTGCTGGAGCAGGAGAGGGAACAACACGAGTGCGACGGATGGGCGAAAGCGGATGAATATCAGGAGCAGGCTGAAGAACTGGAGGAGACCACCAAGAAACTCGTTGATGCCGTCAAGAAACTTCATCACCACATCATCACGCCTTCAAAGACCGCCGAACAAAGTGCCGAGCGATACGATGCGATTGTTGAATTCGCAGAAGAGACGCTGGCGCCATACGGCGGTGTTAAGAAGCGCGAATGGTATGACCCGAGCGACGACGAGGAGGAGACCGACGACGAGGAGGAGACCGACGACGAGGAGGAGACCGACGACGAGGAGGAGACCGACGACGAGGAGGAGGAGATTGCTCGCAGGAACGCTGAAGTCGGCTGGAAATGTATGAAATGCGGCCCCAAATCAGAAGACGAAGATTTCGCATTTCACGAAGTCAAAGAACACCCGTCCCACGGAACGTTGTGCTTGAAGTGCGACGCAGTCGCGACGCAGTAATCAGGTAAGGAATATATGACGCAGGGTAAGTCGTCTTTTTTTTCACAGATTAAATTGAAACTGAAATAAATAAATCTCTCGGAGTTATAATATCAAATGGACGAACTCGCTGAAAAACAACGCACCATTAACCAACTCACCCGCCGAGTGGAGGAGTTAGAAGAACTGCTCCGCACCGCCCGCACACACGCAATAGACCGTCAAGTCGCAATTGATATTAATTCGGAGAAGTTAGACCTCTGTGAACGATGTGAAGACCCCATCACCGAGAGATTGTGCGTCACTTGTTATATTGAGTTATTCACACCAGACGAGGATAGTCAAGACGAAACCAGTTCTCTTGATGAAGAAGAACGCGCCAATAGCCCCTACTCACACATCATCCAAGCATAATTTTATGAGAAGGTTAATCCCGTTGTTAATGCCCCCGCCGGAGACCAGTATAATTCTGCTCCAGATAAAAATACCTGCGCCCCTGCTGCCGTGGAGAATACCGCATTCTGGTATTGATTATTAGGGGCTGTTGCCGAGCGAAACCGAGCAGACGGCAATTGAAACGTCGCGACTGCTGGCAACGTCCCACTCGTGTATTTTTGTAAATTACCAACACTACTATAAGTCGCGAAAAAATTAGGGCCGCCTCCCCCTCCTATTTGCTGTCTAAACGAGTTCAGCGGTGTTCCTGCGAAGGCGTTCGCTACGGTTTTATTCCAGTAAGTTCCTGCTACATTTTGCCACGCAACCACATTTGACGTGCCAAACAATACACTATCAGTCCCGCCTGTTGAAAACACCTTACCCCCTGTGGAACCTGCTGGAAAATTAGAGACCGCTGGAAATACTTGACCTGTGCTTGTGTTGAACTGAAAATAACTCGTCACAGTTGAACCGCCGAACGGTGATAAATCAAACCCACCAGTTATTAACATTCGCCCACCATACAGACTTGAAAGACACATATCCGTTATAGCGCCGTTTAAATTCGGTATCGGTTGCGCTTTACCCCCCGGAGAAAGGGTGCCTGAAAGAAAATTCATCTTCATTAGATAGGGTATATTTGTATATGGTGGAGGACCTACATCTGTAAATGAACCACCAACATATACCTCCGCAAAATCATCAATCACACCAAAAATAGTATTGACGACGCCACCAATTACCGCAAAACCGCCATTACCATTTAACCAAAACTGACTTCCTGTTCCGACAAGGCCACCAGTCATAGTAATTAGGTTGTTTAAATTGTTATTCGGGCCGCTCCAAGCAGTCGGTAGTGTGTTTTGAAATTGACCTCCAAGAATTAAAATAGGCGACCCCGCTCCCGTCACATATTCAAACATAAAAATCGTATTGACTGTTCCGCCTACCCCCATATACGGGCCGCCTGCCCCACCGCTCCCTGCCCCTGATAACTGGTTCGCATTCGGAAACCCCGTAAACGGTAAATTAAATCTACCAATATTATAATTTTCTACATTTATACCACCTCCAGGCTGGAACGAAATAAGGGTATCAAATCTCCCACCCAAAAACATAAACCCTCCATACTCAAAAAAACAATTGATTATCGGGTCGTTTTGCGGTAAAATAGTAAACATCGCACCCGCTAAACCTAAACCAGTTGTAAGGGTCGCATCGGTTCGCAGAATATAACACGTATTTCCAGCATTCGTCCCAAACCAATAACTTCCATCGGACGCTTGCGTAAATGCTGTTATATTTCCCAAGCCACCTTGAGGTAATCCAATCTGCGACCAAAGACCACCATTCAACCCCGACGCCAATAAATTTAATTTTTGTCCCGCCGCCGTCGGCAGAGCGACTGGCACAACCGCATTACTCGTATTTGTATAGGAAAATTCAGTCACCGGAGGGGTCGGTGGAATAGGGGGTATAACACTCGTCACATAAGCCTTATTCACTAGGTCATCGGGGTCAGTCGGCACAATAGGGGTCTTCGGGCAATCGGAACCGAAGAAATTTGAACCAGTATATACATTCGTCCCTGCCATCACGGCCGCATAGCCATTACTCGGAATACTCGCCATCTTTATTATATATATAATTCTCTGTTGTTTTTATTATTAATCTCTTGTCTTATACAATTAATAATAAAAACATAATTCTTCTCATATATATAAAAATGGCAAGCATCCCTTCTAATGGCTACCGAGAGGTTATGGCGGGAACAAACGTGTATACTGGTTCAAACTTTTACGGGAGCGATTGCCCGAAGACCCCTATCGTGCCGACCGACCCCGATGACCTCTGTAATAAACTTTATGTGGATACAATCGTCGGCGGTGGAAGCGTTGTCTCTGTCACAGGTGGAAATAATATACTCGTCGCTCCTACTACCGTCGCACCCGTCGTCAGTCTTCGCTCACCCCTAACGGCCACCCTCGCGCTCGGCACTCAAAACATAACTGGAACGACTTCTAATGTTATCCTGACTGATAATACCGCTACTATACAAATGGGCGGAGCTGGAATAGTCCCTACTAATTATAGTTTTGCTGGAATTAATAGGCAAGATACAGGGAATTTAGTTATACAAAACTCCGTGCCGACGGTGCTCGGTGGAGGTGGAATAGAACTGAATTGTATTAGTGGAACTGTATCTACGAATGGCAGTTTTAAACCCGCCACTATTTTAGACACCTTCGCGAGTGGTGCTGGAACTGTGGGTCAGGTTTTAAGCAGTCTGGGCGGTGCTGGAACGAAGTGGATTACGAACGCCGCCACTTTTGGAACATTAGACGACACACTAGCGTTGGGAAATACCGCTACGGGAACTTATGCTAATATTACTCTTACTGATACTGATGTTGGCGGGCAGGCAAATCCTATTCTAACACTCGTGAATACACAAGCGTCTAATGCGAGTGTTGCTATGGAAGTGTGGAAAAATAAACCTACTGCCGGTATTGCGGGCGATGTTCTTTTCAATCAATCTGTATATGGAACAGACAGCGGACTTGCGAAGCAGGAATATACTCGTATATCACATACTATAAGAGACGCGACTGGTAGTAGTGAAGATGGTTCAATTGAGTTTAGTTGTTTTCAGGCTGGAGTAATGGCGAATTTTATACAAATCAACGGAGTAGAGAATGAAGTTAATTTTAATAAACCTATTGATATGGTCGGTAATAATATACGGACTTCAACTGGCAGTATGACAATCACCACCGCCCTTTCTACTGGGTTAGGAAATATAACTCAAACTGCGAAAGGAGGGGTTCAAATAACAGGTTCAAATGGGCTGGTTAATTTAACTTCTACAACATCAAGTATTAATTTGAATGCTACAGGAGCAGGCGGTAGTATAACATTAACATCTAACTCCGCATCAGGAGTAACACAAATAACGGGTGGTGGTGCGACTTTTGGTGTTGGAAATACAATTGGTATTCAAACAGGACAACCGGTGGGGGTTAGAACTCAATTGAGAACAGGGGTCGTGAGCGCGACCGGACAAAACTTGGATTTCTATCCTTCGTATGTTACTGAAAATGCTGGTTCAACTACTTCATTATCCTTACCTTTTATCCCGTTTCAAAATCTAACTATCATTAATAGTGGTATATCCCCTACTTACAGTTGGAGTGATGTTGGTGATGTAGTTGGAGACCCTACTGCTTTTTTAAGAGCGTCAAGCGGGCAGGTTTGGGTTGGTATTTCAGGTTCAATCTGCGTATATTCAGATTTCACATTTACTAATCCGCCTGTTTTTCAGTTTTTTTTTAATGGTGGAGGTGATGCGTATGTATTTTATGAAAGTAACGGGTTTATGTATGTGGGGGGAACATTTGCGGGATTAACGACATCACCGCAAGCACAAGCAGGTTTGATGAGATTTAGTGGGTCATCAACTCTTACTCCTCTTTTTGACCCGATATTTGACGGTGTGACAGGTGATTTTGGGGTTGCTGGTTATGTTAATGCTATTGCTTGTGATAATACAAATCTATATGTTGGCGGACTTTTTACTTCTACTTTTGGTTCGGGACCACCTACGCCACTTTCTAACTTATGTATTATATCTAACCCCTTCGCTCTGGGAAGCAGTCAAGTATATTCTAATGACGTTGTGTTTGGTGTAGCACAATTCGCCACTAGTGGGGAAGTATATGCGATGGAATGGGTTCAGGTGAGCGGGCAGAATTACATTTATGTAGGTGGTAATTTTACTAACGTCGCAAGTGGTTTACAGTCTATAAACTATGGTGCGATATATGGTGTAGGTTGGTCTTTAACACCTTTTACTACTATTGGCTCAAGTAATAGTTTTAATGGTCCGATTACATCGTTCGGTAAAGCGATTGATGGTGTGAATATACTGTTTACAGGAAGTTTTAACTTTATTGACGTATCAGAGCAAATTAAGTATGGTGGATATCAGGACTATTCTAGTTATACTAATCAACTGGGCGGATTTATGATTGCGTCAATAACACCGAGTAGTAATCTTTGTAGAAATGCTATAGCGATTTTTAATTCAGGGACATATAATTTTTTCATAACTGATGATAGACAAGTATGGTTTGGGACAGACATTAATGTATGGGAAGATGGTGGTGTGGCTTTTTCATCAGGAATACCGAAGGGTATTGCTTGGTATTCTGCTACTGGATATCCGTATGTGGCGATGCCTACCTCTACTTTTGGTTTTAGGTATGGGGTTCCTCTTTCTTCTACAGCGGTATTTCAACTTCCTAGTCAGGGATTTAAAGTTCAAGCCGGAAGTTTTTCAAAAGCAACATTACCCGAATACGCAGCACAGGCATTCGTAGCGGATATTAATGGACTATATTGGCACGCAGTAGGAACTCCTATCGCCACCTTTTCAAATTAAGCCGTTATTCGCGGATTTCATCTACGATAAATTCGCTACTCGCGGATTTCTATCGCGTCCGCCACTATCTCATCATAATTCAACCCCGTCCCCGCGTGGATTTTCTTCATTCCCTTTTGAAACGCCGAGAGGTTCATATCATCCTCCATCAGGCACAGCACGCGAAACACCACAAATGCTCCGCAGGTATTCACATTACCATTCTTATTCTGTAAATCCATTCGGTTATATATCACCTTGAAACCATCCTTCTCCGCTTGATTTAACATCGTCTCCAGATAATTAGATGTCGCGTCCACCACCGCATTCTGCTCCGGTGTATTCCACTCTAAACAGGAGTTCGGTGAATACGGCGACGTCCCATAAGGGCAAAAAAACTCTATTGTATTCCCATACCGCAAAACCGCCACCCAGTGACCGTTCTGTGGCGTGTGTTCGTATAACAATACAAAATAATCTCTCGGACGCTTCAATATCGCCTGTATATTCGGGTAGCCTTTCAGTTCGCGAAACATCAGCACCTTCGCCTGTGGCAAATACAACTCAATATCCGCATCACTCATCGGCTCGGTTATGATTTTCTTCAGTTTAGCACTACCTTTTGGTTCGTTAAAAACCGCGGATGCCTCCGGATTGCTTGGTGTATCCATCTTTGTTGTTGTTTATATACAATATAAACTACCGATGTGGATGTTTTTATACGAAATTATATATAAAAACAACTGAATATTAATACCATAAAACAAATCCGAAAATGTCTTTGAACGCTCTTGGTGTATCTCAACTCGCAATTCCCGCCAGTTCTGGTGCTGGTGTTGGTGTCGCTTTTCAATATGCTTCTGGGTCTTACGCTGGTCTTACCCCCGCAAATTACGATGTTATTCTCGGAACTGCTGGCACCGTCGCTCAACCTTTCGTTGCTGGTTCCATCGCTGTAAATCTTAATCCTTTGAATATCACTTCCGCCGCACAGGCCGCCGCGTGTATCGTCGAGGCGTGGTATGTCATTCCCGCCATCCCCGCCGCCGCTGGTGGCACTACCGTCGGTGCTAAATATGCTGGTCGCGTCGTTTTCGCCGCAGGGCCTCCCGCCACCGCCGTCCTCACCCTTAACGCTGTTGATGAGGCAGGCGCCATCGTCGCCGCCTTCATCGGCACTTGCCATTTCCGCGTTTATATCCCTCGCGTCGGCTTCTTCTAAATCGCTGGGTAATTATCTAAATCGGGTATAAAACGAAAAATTGTATAATGTATATCGCCTTCGGATACATTATGCCTCGCTCTTTCAAATCCACCCCCTTTATGGACGAACTTTCCGCAAAAATGGCTGAATACGGTCTCGCTGAAACCTCTAGGGTCTGTTATTTACGCAACCTAGAAATTTTAAATGACGAAAAGCCAGTTGATAATCTTCACTTTCTCTTCTCTTTTGAGGAGATTGAAAAAAAACTAACGAAATACTCAAAAAATACACAGCGGGTTTATTACACATCCATCCATTCCGCACTCAAACTTACATACCCTATTCCTGATGACGGGATGCTCCAGAGGATAGATATATATCACGAGAGAATGATGAGGGTGGCGAGAGAACACAAACTCGTCCAAGGCAAGAAAACACAGAAACAAGAAGACAACTGGGTCACGTGGGATGAAATCATAGACAAATGGGACGAAATGTATATTACATTCAAGGACATCAGGGCGCAAGGGGGCGTAAAACACTCATACGAATACACCTTTCTCCTTCACTTTGTAGTCCTAACCCTCTATGTGAAAATACTCCCTCGGCGCAATCAGGACTACCTAGAAATGGTAATCTCTCAAAAACGCCCCGACCCCCTAGACGACGCGCAAAATTACCTCATTCTGGATGAAAATAAGTTCATCTTTCAAAAGTTCAAGACCTTCAAGTCATTCGGCGTTCAAGAAGTAGATATCCCCGAAGACGTGATGGAGATTTTCTGGTTTTACATCAATTCCCGAAAAACCGACGGCGACCTTCCTACGATGGGGATTGACCTAAAAAAAGGTAAAACATTCCCGTTTCTCCTATTTGTTTCCGGCCGTCCATTTGACGTCGGCAACTCCATTACCCGCTGTTTAAATCGCGTCTTCGCCCCTCGCAAGGTGGGTTGCGCGATGCTCCGCACTATATTTGCTACTGATAATCTGTTAGAGGCGCAGGAGAAAAATAAGGCGATTGCGGATGGGATGGCACACAGCGTCAGCACACAGCAAAATATCTACATCAAGCACTAAACACACCATCTTTGATATCGCCTAGAGGGATATCCACGATATCGTTATCGTGTGATTGACGTCTACTCCTCATTACCAAATCCGCCTTTACAATATGGTTCGCGTCCGGTTTGTTTATCACCACCTCCGTCAGGCCGTTCGTTAGGGCTGGACGCTTTATGTTTTCGCCATCCACTTTCGGATATCGCTCCTTGTATTTATCAATAATATCGTCGGGTATAATCGGCGCCAACTCTTCTAGGTTCTTCACGTCCGTCCTAATGACGTTAAGAGCATCCTTCGCATCCATCCGCACATCACGCTCCAAACTCAACTCAACGGCGATTTTTCGGTTTATCTGGGCGTATTGAAGGCTCACGAGACGGTGCCGTTCGCTCCGCTGTGCCAATTGAAAATAACTGTCTAGGGCTTTAATACACCCTATCACAACACTAAAAATCCCTAGTATAATATTGATGTCATCAAAATCAATCTGGATGCCCGTCATAAATCCGACCGCCGATGACCCCACAATCACAGGGATATTAATAGCGTTTGAATATAATGAGTATTTCTCGTGCGAGAGGCGGTGGAGGATGGATAGGCTCTCCGCTTTCTCCGCTTCATCTTTAAGCAGGTTTTCAAGATTGTCGTCGTAATCTATTTGCTTTGCCATCATATATAAACATAATACCGACCTTATGTTTATATAATGAGCGATTACTACCCTATACAAAGCCCCTACGGCTCTTCTACCGCTGGAACTCAATATAAAGATACCAGATATAAACGCCACGCTGAATGGATTGAACCTCTCGTCGCATTATTCACATCACGTCTCTCAAAAGGCCATAATCGCATTTGCGCGGATTGTGGCGGGAACTTTTGTTTGACTGCGAATATCATTCGTCGCCATCTAGCATCGGAAAAGCATCTCCGCTCGGTGGATAAGTGGACGGAACAGGATGAAGCGGAAATGCTGGAATACAAGAAAACGTGTATGCCGAAAGGAAATAAACCTAAAAATCTCTCAACGGATAAGAATGACGGCGATGGAGTGGTATCTTGACTTATGCTCGGGTAGTAAATCTATGAAGAACTTCTGCGATAAGAGGTATGTAAGTTTAGATATAGAACCGAAATATGCGCCTGATATTTTGACGAGCATTCTGGACTGGGATTATAAGTCCTATTTCGCTCAACACGGAAAACCAGTATTCATTTGGTTTAGTCCACCCTGTAATGAGTATTCGTCGCTGAATTATGCGAGGCCGGAAAAAACACCTGATATTGCGGGGTCTAACGCTATCGTGCGACGAGGGCTGGAAATAATCAATTATGCGGGCTGTAAGTTTGTGATTGAAAATCCCCAGACCGGCACCTTAAAAAAACAAGGAATATTAGACGAAATCCCTTTTACAGACGTGGATTATTGTCAGTATGACTACCCCTACCGTAAACGGACGAGGCTGTGGAATAATATTGATTTCGTCGGAAAATTGTGTGAGCGGACGGCGTGTCCTTTCATAACAAATGGTCGGCATCAATATTCTATCGGCAACAGCAGTTATAAAACGAACGTCCGAGAGATTGGTTTAAAACGGTCACGATTGGAGCAGAGATATTCTGTCCCAGAAAAACTACTAACAGAGATTAAAGAAAAAGCAGGTATATAATATATGCTTTACGCCTTAAAAGTGATGACTTACCATTCAGGCGAACATAAAAGAAAGGAGAAATTCCTTTATAATGATGCGGATAGCATTACACCCCCATCCACACCCACCACCCCACGCGGGTCATCGCCACCACGAAGTCGGACGTGCGTCTGTTTCGGATTTACTTGCTGGTAAAAAAGATAATTACCGAATGTGATTTAAAGAGTAATTATCTTTATAGGATATAATCAAATGCCTCGTATCACTCAAGCACAGGTAAACGCATTCTTCCGTGTGAAGACGCCGTCCGTGGCGACGGATATGGCGGGTAATCAGGTCGTCATAACGCCGTCGGTTGTGGTGGATGAGGAGAACTTTATGGCGAAGTTTGTTGAGATTGACGAGAGATTTGGAGTGCGAAAGGGTAATTATGCCATCAATCGCAAGGGTGAGATTTTAAATCTGCTTCAAAACCGCATTATGACGCCGTCCTTATCACCATCACACGGTTATATGTGCCTCGCGCTTCATCGGGCTATGGATGCCTCTGGTAATTTATTAAGACCGAACTCGGGTTTCGGCCGTCCAGCAAGACTGGTTGTCCCAAGGTCATTTATTTCTATGCTCGTCCACCGCCTCGTCGGGTGTGTTTTCATTCCAAACACCAACCCCCTTCATAAGGTTATAGACCATATTGACCGGAACCCCTGTAACAACAATTATAAGAACCTGCGGTGGTGTTGCCAGAGGGCAAACAGTAACAATATGAAAAATAACGGTAAATACTGGTCGGTGCGATGGAGCAAGAAATATAAGAAATTTCAGGCGTGCGTCGTCACTACGAAAGACAACAACCCAAAAGAAACCTTCACTCACTCGCTGGGTTATTATGAAACAGAGGAGGGCGCCGCTAGGGCTGTCAAGGCTTTTATGAAAGAGACTTACCCTAATGAAATGGGTTCTGGCCGTCGGTTTATTGATGATTAAATTTTCTCCTATGGAGTAGGAGCGTCTGCGAACTTATTCGCCGTCGCGGATTGCGTCGAGAATAGCCCATACCCTCGCTTCGTCCCAGTCTCCATCTCTCGGTAAATCCACCAGCGTCTTCATAAATCGTTTGCGGACGATGCCTGCGAGTTCCACATAACCCTTCATAGTAAGTGGCACGATTTTTGTGCCACTCATATCATATATTTCTCCCTTGTCCGTCCAAATCCAATTCTTTCCACAGACGCTCTTCGTTGTGAGAACCCATTTTTCGTTTGCTTTCATCCAGTCGCTCATTCTTGCTTGTTGTTGCTGTCGCTGTATTCTGCTGAATGTTGAAAATCCATTTCAATTTTTTTGGAAAACAATTGAAATGCTAATATCATCATATTTCTTTTTTTCTATTTTCTCCTATGGAGTAGGAGCGTCTGCGAGCTTATTCTCGTTATAAAACTTATCGTCCTTCTCAATCCCGATATAATTCCTGTTTAATTCAGCACACGCTCGTCCTGAATTAAATGAACCAGCGGTCGGGTCTAGGACGGTGTCCCCCTCTTTAGAAAACCGAGAGATTAACCATTTGTAGAGCGTGATTGACTTCGCCGTCGGGTGGCTTTTATATCTATCCAGTCTGTCCCGTATAATGGATAAGGAGCATCTCATATTCTCTTGTTGAAAATTATCCGGTTGTGTAATACCGACTGAATTCGGTAGAAAATTGCTTCCGCGTGGATTGCTCGTTTTTCTTGACCTCGCACACATTCCCTCCTTGTATTCATCAATCCGATTGTAAAACGCCGACTTCTTCGCAAAGACGTAGACTAACTCGTGGCATCGCAGGGGCATCTTGTTCGCCGAGAGAAATGATACACCCACCTCTTTATCCCATATCAAATCATAACGAAACCAGTCTGGTTTTGAGTTCACCAGTTCCACGCCGAAACGGGCATTACAAAACATCAAAACCGGTGTGTGTTCGTTCCGGCACAGTCGCTCAATCTCTCGCCATAACGCCACGAGGTCTATCTTCACGTCCCAGTCACACCCCGCATTCGCTATTCCGTGTGTATTCCGTCCCGTCGGCATCGCGCCCTTTTTGTTCGTCAGGACGCCGTAGGGTAGGTCGCACACAAATAAATCAATAGACTTATCTGGTAATGATTTCATTTCTATCAGGCAGTCCCCGTGGAGACATTTCAAAGATACCGAAATCGGCTTCGCAGTCATCGTCTTCTTTAGGATAATCTCTCGTTATGTCTTTAAAGCAAAATTGGAGCATCTCTAGCACGGTAGAGCCTTGATGTTCGGTCATAAGGAGTTCCTGTAGTTGAATTGCGCCGGCCTTTAGGGGTTTGATACAATCCTGCTGTAGTCTTACAATTTCCTCCTCTTGCTTTTTGATTTGAGCGTCCTTCTTTTTGATTTCGTCATCCTTCTTTTTGAGTTCTGCTAGGTATTGCTCTTTCACTCGTGCTATGTATTTTTCAATCTCGACGGATGATTTTAACGTTCCGACTAACCTAGCACCTGAAATATCCTTATTCTTGTCTGTCGCAACAACGAGTTCTTTTACAATTTCGTTCTTATATACATACGATAAACAATCAAACGGATAAAACATCGGCGATGGTCTCGTTATGAAAGAATGATGTAATTTATCTACCTTTATTTTATGAAATTCACTCGGTTTTTCTAGTTTTCCGCAATCTGCTATAAACTGTGATGTTTTCATATTTTTCTGTAGTCTTCTGCCGTCAACACTTCCCAGCGATAATGTAATCCCCTTATCAACTTGCGTATCCAGTTCAGCCACTACGGTATTTCGCTTTATCTTATAGATTTTTCCAGATTTGAGGTCTCCGCCATACATAGTATATTCTGGATGCCTGTGGATTTTCAGATTGTCCTTCTCCACAATTTCTAGCAAGGGTTCTTCACTATAGACTTTTTTCAGTTGTATTTGTCGGTAAGGATTTTTTGTGTATTCATCAATCCACGATGTTTCTTCAATCAGTTTATCCACATTAATACCACTCTTTACCAGTTTCATTTTTTCAGCCTGAAACTGGCGATACTCCCCTGCTTTCCACTTGATACCTAAATCTACATAATGTCCTTTAACTAACTGAAATCGGTCATCCATATACCACCATAGTTGTCCTAATGGCACGTCCTCAATATCATTTTCCTTTTGCCACTTAACGAAAATATGGTATATATCTGTCTTGGATTTCTTCCCTCCCTTCTCCTCTTTAAGACGGTCATTATAAAAATGAGCGAAAATGCTGGTATATTTTGTGGTGATTGATACCCCTATACCGCCTCCTACTGGTATGGATGTTGATGCTGGTTCTGCTTGATATGGCGTCTCATCTTTATCTTCTTCCTCTTCCTCCTCTTCCTCCTCTTCCTCTTCACTATCAGTCTCGCCAGTCGGCACATAATCGGGTGGTTCTTCCCATTTTGGTTCTTCATATTCAGTTCCATCGTCATCAAAAATCCACGATGAGTATAAATCTTTACCGCCAGCGGACATCCTAGCAGGCACTACTACTTTTCGGCTTGCTTTTCTACCTTTTATTAATCTATGGCAGTCGTCTTCGTTCCAGTCGTCAATCTCTCGCACTTCCAGTTCTACTTCTTCGGCCTTAATAACCTTGGGGGGTTGATTTGGTCGCAGGACTATCGTGTCTTCGGGGCAGGCGCACACTTCATCTAAAGATATGCTCGCAGGGCGAGCATCAGGGGCAGGAGCATCGCGAGGCACCATAGTCGCCACGCCATCAATAACATCAATACGAAACATAGTTATAACTGTAATTATCCATATCGCTTTAAGTCATATATAACATATCACCGCACCGTGAAAAAATGTAGTAGGTTTTTTGATGTTCCGTTTTAAACTTTGAGGCCTATACAGAGAATATTCGTTGTTGTTCCGATTTAATCGGCTATGGCTAGACTTTTTTAGGGACTGTTTTCAGATTACACTTTTTTAACAACTATGTTATATTGTTAGATTATATCTATATCTCATATTCTAATTTAAACATAAGGGATTAATCCATATAAAATGGAGCCTCATAAAATAGAATATTACCAGTTCCCGCAAATAATAAAACCGGTCTATAAACCGGACGATAGATGGTCTGCGCCGATTGAAGAAGAAAAAGATACCGAAAAAGAGTGGTGGGACGACGAGGACGAATAGAATATAAAA
>Ga0315284_10009362_pt1 | contig 13969 bp, 17 predicted proteins | sample YL17G09_16_MG_FD_203696 | JGI IMG/M metagenome (GOLD analysis project Ga0315284, IMG submission 203696) | Sediment microbial communities from Yellowstone Lake, YNP, Wyoming, USA - YL17G09_16 | ecosystem: Environmental > Aquatic > Freshwater > Lake > Sediment | place: USA: Wyoming | collected... | reverse complement strand
CGACAACGCTCAGCCTTGGCAATACGGCATGCTGTTTGCCGGCCTGAAGATGTTTGAGGACGCGACGGCCCCGGTTGGCGGCGGCCGGAGCCGCGGCCTGGGGTGGATGCGCCTCAGACGTGAGCAGACTCGGCTCTTCTCGCTCAGGGGCAAACTGGGTGCCGACCGCGCCGACGCCATCTGCTCGTTTCTGGCCGGGGATGGGTTCGTCCCGGTCAGCGATAAGATGATTGCCGGCTGGCTTGCCGACTTCCGAGGCAAATTGGGTGCCATGGCGCTTCAGGGAGGTGCGTGAAGCCATGTTCAAAAAGCTGTACAACCAGGCAAGTATTTCGCTCTCGATGCAACCGGATGGGCCGATTCTCATCAAAGCGGGCCAGGCCGGCGCCGACCCTACGCGCCCGGACATGGAATTCGTCCGGACTCTCCATAACGGCAAGCCGACCATCTATCTCCCCGGTAGCAGCCTGAAGGGCGTCGTTCGGGCCCATGCCGAGCGCCTGGCCCGCACCGTCCAGGCCGAATCCCTGGCCGGGAAACTGGACGCTGACCGCTTGGCCTGCGACCCGCTCGATGATGACAAATCCTGCTGCCGACAGTGGAACAGCGAAATCCACGATCGAAAAAAGGCCGCCGGCAAAGACCAGAAGGGGGTGCCCACCGAGGAGTTGTACCGGCGCTCCTGTTTCGTCTGCCGGCTGTTCGGAAACACCTCGCTGGCCAGCCGCTTGCGCATCAGCGATGCCTACCCTGAGGCTCCCCCGGACACCGAGGAGCGAAACGGCGTGGCCATCGACCGCGTGTTCGGTTCGGTTGCCGTCGGCCCCTTCAACTACGAGGTGGCTACCCAGGGCGCCTTCGCCTCCACGATCGAGATCCGCAACTTCACGATCGCGCAGTTGGGGCTGTTGGCCCTCGTTTTGCGCGACCTAGCCTGCCAGCGAATCGGCATCGGGTTCGGGAAATCGCGCGGTCTCGGCCGCGTTCACGTCCAGTTCGAAAGCTTCTCGGTTCGCTACCCTGCCTGCACCCTGAACGGCAATCTCACTCTGCCGGGCGCTGGCCGCCCGGGCACGCCGCCGAATGTGCTACCCGGCGCGGGCATGTTCGAGCAGGAAGGCGGCTACGGCCTGCCCAAAGACGACCAGATTGAGTTGGAAGGCGCTGGCCTGACGACCGACGAGTGGGGCGAACCCCACCTTGTACTTACCGATACGGCTGGAATTACGAACATCTGGTGCAGGGCAGTGGAAGTCTGGCGCCGGGAAGCGGAGAAGGCGGTGCGGAAATGACTGTGCGGGGCAAACGGGCGCGGGTTTTTCGCCGCTCTGCTGTCGGGCAAGCTGAACTGGCTGCCTTGCTGGCCGGCATGGTGCCGGCGAACACCCGCGCCTGGTGCATGGCCGGCCGGCCCGATAAGCCGCACTTCGATCGCTTCGACCCGGCGCAGGCGGAAACGATCCTCACAAATTGGCCGGAAGGCCGCGTCTTCTCCGCCGGGTTGGAGCTGCGCTGGCGGCACCGGCGCGATTCGTTTGACGCGCTCCTTCTTGTCGACGAAGCGCCGATTCCTCCGCCGGACGGCTTTAGGCAGCTCGGAGGAGGCTGGCAGGCTGTCGCGCCCGGCGCCCAGGCTTGCTTTCACGCCTGGGGGAGCACCGCGTCCGCCGGCCAACCGGCTCTGCGCCTGGAAAGCCGTCTCCCCGCGTTGCCGGCTTATCCGGGCGACTGCGCGGCCGGGCGCCTGCGGTGCCTCTACTACGTCGACTCCTCCGGCGCAACCCGCCTGGTGCGTCTTTGCGGGGTCGCCTGAGGCCGGGCAAGGAAGGTGACTGACAATGGCAACCTATGGACATCAGCCCGTTGAGAAACCTTACGATTTCGTGCCGCTGCCTAAGGATGGGGTCAAGCGCACGCCGCCGGCAGGCCACCACATGCTTCGCCCCGGCCTGCTGCAGGGTTCGATCGAAGGTGAGTTAATTGCCTCGACTCCGATCCACATCGGCACGGGCGGAATCGAAGTCGGCAAGGAACCGCCTTTGTTCAAAGCGCACTTCCGGAGTGGCGGCAACGCTGTCGTGCCCGGCTCGTCGCTGAAGGGCGCTGTTCGCAGCGTGCTGGAAGCGATCAGCTACTCCTGTGTACGGGTGCAGTCTCGCGACACCCGCAGGTTTCTGCCGCGCGCATTCGAGGCTTGCGAAATCACCGGCCCGAGTACTTCGCTTTGCCCGGCGTGCCGCTTGTTTGGCGCCATGGGTTACGAGGGGCAGATTCGGTTTGCCGACGCGGTGCTGATCAAAGGCGGATTTCGCTACCTCTCGGTTCCCTCGCTCTTCCCGCCGCGCACCGACGCCCGCCTTTACCGTGATCGCAACGGAAGAGTACGGGGAAGGAAGTTCTATTTTCACGGCCAGCCAGCCAGCGGCAATCTCCCCTTGGAAGTGTGCGCTGCGGCGAGCGTTTTCCGCCTGCGTCTGCATTTCTCCAACCTGGTTGAATCCGAACTGGGATTGTTGCTGCTGGCTCTCGGGCAAGGCGATTCTCCCATGGACCTGAAATTGGGGGGCGCCAAGCCCGTTTGCTGCGGATCAATGGAGGTGCAGGTCAAGACGGTGCAAACACGAGACGGAACGAGCGACGCTTTGGACTGGGATAGCACCGGCTGCCCAGAGAAACGGGTGCGCTGGCTGGCGGCCGCCAGAGAGTTGGTCGCGCCCGAAAGCCTCAAGGCCCTGCAGAGTATCTGGGCGCCCGGTCGCCCGCACACCTGCCCCTCGTTGCCCTATTGACCGTGCAGTCTGTTCCTGAAGTCGAACTGCTTGGCGGGTGCCCGTTGTCGGGCGGCAGCGCAGGGGAATTGCTGCTCAATCTCAACTGGACATATGGATTGTTGGCTGCTCTGGCTGCGCTCGGCGCTTGGTATGAGGCGCGCAGGCAGTTCAGACGCAAGGAGCAGCAGAAAGGTTGGGAACTCTTGCAGGAGGCCAAGTGCAAGTATTCCCAAGCACTGAGGTCCCTGCCGGAATTCAGCCCGGTGGAAAGCATCGGTCGAGACTTCACGGACCGTACAGCGCGTCGCCGATCTTCACTATCGGAGGAGCAACTCTACGAATGGCGAGACCAGTTGGACCGCCGGGAGGTTCTGTTGAAGGAGGGTGACGCATTGATTCGACGGTCCGCCGAGTTGGGTCTATCCCATAGCGATTACTGGAACGAGGTAGCCAGTATCAGCTTTCATCGAGGCCTTGACGACCCGGCGGTAAGAGCATGCTGGCAGATCTACCGGTCTCGGTCGCACAGGGGTTTCCTGCTGCTGCACCTCTCGCCCCAGGACTTCCAAATTGCGCGGGTGGTGCTGGGCGGGATTCCCCCGCTTGCCGATTGGGCAGAGGAATTCGCTAAGATTGCACGGAGGCCGGAATTGCTGAAGCATGCCCCGTCGGCCCTACGGCACAGTCCCGGGCACCCAGGGTGGGACACGCTGCTGCCTGCTGGACCCCAACAAGCAGTTATGGCAACGGCCGGTCACACCCCCTAAACAGCTTCCCGCTTGGGTAAGTTGGAGACAGGAAGATGCAGGACAAGGACTGGAAGACAGCCGATTTCATCGCCCGCGGTCTCGCTGATCGCGATTGCGATCCGAACGAGGTCGCCAAGGCTTTCGTCTACCTCCGCACGCACAAGGACGCCGACCGCTTTTTCCGCTTCCTGCGAGTCCTGGCTGAGCGGGGCGGCGCGCTGGTGCGCAGCAGGAGAACGCTCGGCTACTACAAAACGATGCTTGAACTTTGCAGACCGCTCGAGGCCTACCGCACCGAACCGGGCCTGATGTGCGAGGTGCTCGGCTGGACGGTCCGGTTGATGCGGTTCCACATGGCGGCTAAACGCGGCTGAGGAGCTCACGTGGGCGTCTATCATCTTATGGGTTTGGGGCGCTCGCCGGGCGCCGTGGCCGCTGCCATCTCGTACCTGGCTGCGCGCTATGAGCGCTGGGACGAGTGCGACGCCCGCTTCTTCGCCACCTCGGGGGAGTTCGACCAGCAGGGCAAGCGGGGCGACGTCCAGGCACTGGTGTTGTTCACGACCGCCGAGGTCATCGCCGGCAAGCCGGAGGGCCGTTGCGCCGATTACATCGATAATCCATGCGGCCAGTCTCGCGGCAAGTGCGGACACGACGACCCGGTGCCGAGACTGCTGAAGCGGGCGATGAAGTCCGACTTGTGCCGCTTGGGAGGGGGCCGGGCCGACATTCCCCTGTTCTGGTGCGAAATCGACCTCACCGACCCCTTCCTCACCTTCGCGCGGGTGGCCGAGGTGATGCACGCCGCCAAACGGACGGGCCGCGTGGGCAAGGAAATCTGGATCAACCTGACCGGCGGCTCAAACGTCGTCAATTTGGCGCTACAGCTTTCCGCCGCCCTGCTGGGACATCCGGCCCGCATCTACTACCTGCTGGCCGGTGACACCCGCTGCTTGCGCCATACGGTGCCCGCCGCCGAACTCGGCACAGAGCGCGATGGATTCTGGGTGGAAATCCCCGCGTTGTACATGAGCCTGGACGCGAGCGCTGCCGCCATTCTCGAATTGATCGAGCGGGAGGACCGGCCGCTGCCCGACGAGGAATTGCTGGCGAAACTGAGGAACCATCCCGCGCGTTGGGCCGACTTCGCCGCGCTGGATTTGCCGGCTCTCCGGCGCGCTTATCTACTTCCTATGTCGGCCAACCAGCTTATCGCGAGACCCGAGAAGCACGTGGTGACCGCGGGGCGGGAATGGGCGACCCTGAAGCGCTACTACCAGGTGGTGGCTGGCTTACGCGAGCCGGAAAGCACCGGCGAAGCAGGCCTCGAACAACTCGCCGCTTCCCGGCCCTGGCTCCACGCCGACAGCGTCTGATCGTGTGGGACTGCCGGAATCGTCAGTGCTCGCCCGGAAGGTGTCCCACCGACCGGGCATGCCTGTATCAGGAGTTGCGATGCAGCCGCGGGTCATCGATTTGAAGCAGCTTTACGGCGAAACGGCCAAGCTGGCTCAGTTGCCCAATTACCTTGATAAGGCGCTCTCGCTGGCCGGAGAGGGGCAAGAGGTCGTGATAACGGGGCAGGGCCCGGTCTGGCTCTACCTCAAGATTGCCCACGCGTTGCACGGCCGTGCGCGCCGCGTGGTGTACGATTCGCCGGTCACCGGCCCGGTGGTCATTTTCGACCACGATCCGTTTTGACGCGTGCAGCCGCCGTCCCCTGCCGAGGAGGTCCACCACGTTCGAGGAGATGAATCAGTCCAGTTTCTGGACCTGGGTTGGCCGTATCGCGGACCTCACGGCGATCATCGGCCTGCCGAGCGCCTTCTTCTTGCTGCGGCGCTATTTCCGCCGGTTGGTCAGCCGCCGCCGTATCGAAGCCAAGCCCATCGGCATCGACCCCCAATTCAAGGGCCTTATCTGCTGTGTCAGCAAGCTGCCCGCAGCCGCCGAGCCTGAATTGGTTGGGTCAAGCATTGATCTCTCGCCCGATATAACCGAGAAGCTACGTCAGGGACCGATCGGCGCCGTACTCAAGGCCTTTGAACTGCATCGCAAACACTTGCGCCATTGCTGGCTGATCGTGTCGCCCGACTCGGCTGCCTGCCTGGACTTGATCAAACAGGCGTGCCGCAAATATTTCCCGGACGTCTGCCTGCACGAAAAGCCGGTCACCGATGTTTATGAGAGGATCGACGACGTATTCGAAACGACGCACGGCATCTTCCGGGACTGCGAGCAAGAGACTGACGGCGAGTTGCGCCCAGGCGATATCATCGTCGATGTCACCGGCGGCACCAAAATCATGAGTATTGCTGTAGCGATGGCGTGCCTCGACGCCGACCGACAACTGGAGTACATCGAGCAACGCGAACAGAGGACCTTCTATCGCATCGACATCACATGGGAGAAGATCCACACCGTTGCGAGGTCTGGTGACCAGAGCCGGGATGCCGCGGCCGCTCCATATGAGTTGCGCCCTTGACAATTTTCGGGCCGCGAGATTTCGCCTCCGGTTGACAGCGGTCGACCGGGTGCTGCTCTCCGAGCATCCCGGGTCGGCGTTTCGCGGCGGTTTCGGCCGGGTGCTGCGCAAAGTCGCCTGCCCGCTGGGCTGCGTGGATACCTGCCGCAGGCCCGACTCCTGCGCTTACGCCTACCTGTTCGAGACGCCGGCGCCGGCCGGCAGCCAGGTGCTGGAGAAGATTCCCACCGCGCCGCGGCCGTTCGTGCTTCAGTGGCCGGCCGAGCGCGCGCGCAGCTATGAGCCCGGCGCCGCCTTCGAGTTCGGTTTGGTCCTGGTCGGCCGGGCTATCGAATACCTGCCGTACTTCGTTTACGCTTTTGAAGAACTGGGGCGCGTGGGGCTGGGCCGCAGCCACGGGCGGTACCGGCTCGAGGAAGTGCTGACGGTTCCCGCCGAAGGCGATCCGGCACCCGTTTTCCAGGCGTGCGACCGGTGCTTCAGCGATCGCCTGCACCGCGTTTCGGTGGCGCAATTGCGGCCGCCCCCGCCGGATGGTCGGCCGCTGCCCGTCCGTTTTCTCTCGCCCACGTTGCTGCACTACCAAGGCGCGGCGGCCAGCCCCGCCGTCTTCCACGTCTTCTTCCGCAACCTGCTCCGCCGCGTCAACTTCCTCAACTATTTCCATTGCGGCGGGCAACTGCAGAATGACGCCAGGGAACTGATCGCCGCCGCCGAAGCGGTGAACACCGTCGAGTGCCGTCTGGAACGGGACGACTGGGAGCGCTATTCGGCGCGCCAGGATCGCCGCGTGCCGATGGGCGGTTTTACGGGGATGATCGTCTGGCAGGGCGACCTCTCGCAGTTCTGGCCGTGGTTGGTGCTCGGCGAGTTGGTGCACGTAGGCAGCGCTGCCACATTCGGGTTGGGGCAGTACCGGATCGATGTCTGATTTTGAGTTCCCGCGGCGGCTTCCGTCGCTGATGAAGAAGCGATTGAGACCGACAGGTTCCGCCCCATGCGATTCGGCGCACGTCGTGGGAATCCCTTCGCTGATGAAGAAGCGATTGAGACACCTCCTCACAGCGGGTCCAGTAGCCGCCGAGGTTGATCGTGGGAATCCCTTCGCTGACGAAGAAGCGATTGAGACAGGAGCACCGCTGCAACTGCTCCTCGTCTGGTCATTTCGTGGGAATTCCTTCGCTGACGAAGAAGCGATTGACACTCGAACGGGTCACACGCCCCGCCGTGCTCGACGATCGTGGGAATCCCTTCGCTGACGAAGAAGCGATTGAGACTCGGAACTCTGAGCCGAGACCGGAGCCACGAACAGAAGTGGGAATCCCTTCGCTGACGAAGAAGCGATTGAGACAGATGAACCGTCTAGTCCGGGACAACCGCGATCTCGTGGGAATCCCTTCGCTGATGAAGAAGCGATTCAGACTCGATAGCGCCGGGAGCGAGGTAATCCGCGGCAGCTTCTGGGAATTCCTTCGCTGACGAAGAAGCGATTGAGACGTGACGGTGTTGGCGGTGCCGAAATTTTTCACCGTGTGGGAATCTCTTCGCTGACGAAGAAGCGATTGAGACACGGGGAGCCAAGAAAGTTCAGACCAGCAGGGAATGTGTGGGAATCCCTTCGCTGACCAAGAAGCGATTGGGTGGAGGCTGGAGACTGGAGGCTGGAGGCTGGAGACCTGGGATCTGGGGCGTCGCAGAGGGGGAATCCGCTGCTGGACTGCGCGCGCGCACGGCCGGCTTGTTGGGTGCTGCTGGGGGTATCCTTAACCTGGCGCCTGCAACCTGACACCTGGCACCTGCGGTTTCGAATCCCTTCGCTGATGAAGAAGCGATTGAGACCCATCCACGCAAATCCCGCCCGCCGTGGTATCCGCCGCGGGAATCCCTTCGCTGATGAAGAAGCGATTCGAAAGGCAGGCTCTCGGCTGTAGGCTGACGGCTGTCGGAAACCCCCGACGCGCTGATGAAGAAGCGATTGAGACTTGCTCCGACGCCACAAGGGCGGATCAACGTCAAAACGTGGGAATCCCTTCGCTGATGAAGAAGCGACTGGAAAGGCAGGCTGTAGGCTGACGGCTGTCGGAAAGCCCCAACCGGCTGATGAAGAAGCGATTGAGACGTGGGCGATCTCTGGATTGACCTGGCGCCACTCGTTTTGTGGGAATCCCTTCGCTGATGGAGAAGCGGTTGAGACTTTACGTAGTCCTTGTTCGCCGTGGGGAACGTGACGGACGTGGGAATCCCTTCGCTGATGAAGAAGCGATTGAGACCAGAAAAAATCCGCCAGGCGGTGATCCATCACGATGTAGTGGGAATCCCTTCGCTGATGAAGAAGCGATTGAAACCTACCAGCGGCGTTGCCAGTGCCGATGCCCGATTGCGTGGGGATCCTTTCGCTGATGAAGAAGCGATTGAGACACGGTTGCCTTGCCGGTGACCTGGATTTTGCAGTCCGTGGGAATCCCTTCGCTGATCAAGAAGCGATTGAGACAAAGTGACGGTTGGCGTACCAGATCTCCGCACTGGCGTGGGAATCCCTTCGCTGATGAGGAAGCGATTGAGACCGTAATCCGCAAACGGCGTGGATTACGTTAAGCCACTTCCACGGGGATCCCTTCGCTGATGAAGAAGCGATTGGGTGGAGGCTAGAGACCCGAGGCTGGAGGCTGGAGACCTGGGATCTGGGGCGTCGCAGAGGGGGAATCCGCTCCTGGACTACGCGCGCGCATGGCTGGCTTGTTGGGTGCTGCTGGGGGTATCCTTAACCTGGCACCTGAAACCTGACACCTGGCACCTGCGGTTTCGAATCCCTTCGCTGAGGGAGAAGCGATTGAGACCTGTCGGAACGCGCTGCTTTCATCACCTGCGCGGTGGTGGGAATCCCTTCGCTGACGAACAAGCGATTGAGACATGATGGGTTCGTGCATTGCGACGATCCACCAGAGACTGCGGGAATCCCTTCGCTGACGAAGAAGCGATTGAGACAGCAAGTCGTTCCACTGGACGAACAAGTGGTGCAAACGTGGGAATCCCTTCGCTGACGAAGAAGCGATTGAGACTTTCCGTCCTGGACTTCCTTCAGGCTGAAGTTGTCGTGGGAATCTCTTCGCTGACGAAGAAGCGATTGAGACGGATTGCCAGAGCTTTCGGTCATAACCACACCGTAGACAAGCGGGAATCCCTTCGCTGATGAAGAAGCGATTGGCTGGAGGCTGGGGACCTGGAACCCTGGGGCCTCGCCGAGAGCGAATCCGCTGCTGGACTACGCGCGCGCACGGCTGGCTTGTTGGGTGCTGCTGGCGGTATCCTTAACCTGGCACCTGACACCTGGCACCTGCGCTTTCGAATCCCTTCGCTGATGAAGAAGCGATTGGAAAGGCAGGCTGTCGGCTGTCGGCTGACGGCTGTCGGAAAACCCCAACCCGCTGACGAGGAAGCGATTGAGACACGGAGCCGGTCAACGTAGCAGGCGTGCCCGTGAATGGTGGGAGTCCCTTCGCTGACGAAGAAGCGATTGAGACACGATGGTGTCCACGTATTGCAGATCGTATTTCATCGCGGGAATCCCTTCGCTGATGAAGAAGCGATTGAGACGTAAGAACCATATTTCCGGTCTGGGCCACCTGGACTTTCGCGGGAATCCCTTCGCTGACGAAGAAGGGATTGAGACAAAGTAAGCAGGCGCGCGGCCTTCCATTCGCTCAAGGTGCGAATCCCTTCGCTGACGAGGAAGCGATTGAGACTTTCCGCCCTGGACTTCCTTCAGGCTGAAGTTGTCGTGGGAATCTCTTCGCTGACGAAGAAGCGATTGAGACATATTGAACCGCCCTGCGAGCCGGATTGACCTGCACGGGCGGGAATCCCTTCGCTGATGAAGAAGCGATTGAGACTCCGTTATGCCTTGTCCCGTTGGCGCTGCGTTCGTGCCGTGGGAATCCCTTCGCTGACGAAGAAGCGATTGGCTGGAGACTGGAGGCTGGAGACCTGGGACCTGGGGCGTCGCCGAGGGGGAATCCGCTGCTGGACTACGCGCGCGCATGGCTGGCTTGTTGGGTGCTGCTGGGGGTATCCTTAGACCTGGCACCTGAAACCTGACACCTGACACCTGGAACCTGGGTTTTCGAATCCCTTCGCTGATGAAGAAGCGATTGAGACTTTCTTCTCCTTCAGCAACTCGATGATCTTGTCGAGGTGGGAATCCCTTCGCTGACGAAGAAGCGATTGAGACGCCTGGATCAGTTCCGAGGCCACGATATTTTCCTCGCGTGGGAATCCCTTCGCTGATGAAGAAGCGATTGAGACCTTGTGTACCACTGGCCGGGCTCGGCGCTGCTTTCTGAGGTGGGAATCCCTTCGCTGACGAAGAAGCGATTGAGACCTGGCGTCGGTCGTCTCGGTGTTCCGAATCAATCGAATGTGGGAACCCCTTCGCTGACGAAGAAGCGATTGGGCGGAGGCTGGAGACCGGAGACTGGAGGCTGGAGACCTGGGATCTGGGGCGTCGCCGAGCGGGAATCCGCTGCCGGGCTACGCGCGCACGGCTGGCTTGTTGGGTGCTGCTGGGGGTATCCTTAACCTGGCACCTGAAACCTGACACCTGGCACCTGCGCTTTCGAATCCCTTCGCTGATGAAGAAGCGATTGATACCCATCCACGTAAATCCCGCCCGTCGTGGTATCCGCCGTGGGAATCCCTTCGCTGATGAAGAAGCGATTGAGACCGTGGATTCGCTGACGAACTTCAGGTGGCCGTAGTGTGGGAATCCCTTCGCTGATGAAGAAGCGATTGAGACACCGTGCCTGTCACCTCATACTCGATCCAATCGTCAGGCGGGAATCCCTTCGCTGATGAAGAAGCGATTGAGACTCAGCCTCGCTGGAAATTCCGTGCCTGGCGCATTGATGTGGGAATCCCTTCGCTGACGAAGAAGCGATTGGGCGGAGGCTGGAGACCGGAGGCTGGAGACCTGGAACCCTGGGGCCTCGCAGAGGGGGAATCCGCTGCTGGACTAGGCGCGCACGGCTGGCTTGTTGGGTGCCGCCGGGGTATCCTTAACCTGGCACCTGAAACCTGGCACCTGCGCTTGCGAATCCCTTCGCTGACGAAGAAGCGATTGAGACTCATTCCACATCCCCCCGTTCCTGCGAATGAATCGCGTGGCGGCAATCCCTTCGCTGATGAAGAAGCCATTGAGACAGTTCACACGGCTGTTGAAAAACGATTGATGTTTTCCCTGAGTGGGAATCCCTTCGCTGATGAAGAAGCGATTGAGACTTCTGGCGATCCAGATTCTCGGGGTCGCCGAGAATAGTGGGAATCCCTTCGCTGACGAAGAAGCGATTGAGACGCACCACTGACATCAACGGCGGTGTTGACTGCCACCGTGGGAATCCCTTCGCTGACGAAGAAGCGATTGAGACTTCACGGCGAGATCGTTGCCCTTCGAGTCGATTACTGTGGGAATCCCTTCGCTGATGAAGAAGCGATTGGCCGGAGCCTGGAGACTGGAGACCTGGTACCTGGGGCGTCGCCGAGAGGGAATCCGCTGGTGGACCACGCGCGCGCACGGCTGGCGTGTTGGGTGCTGCTGGCGGTATCCTTAGCCTGGCGGCTGAAACCTGACACCTGGCACCTGGGGTTTTGAATCCGCTCGCTGACGAAGAAGCGATTGAGACCCCTCCTTCCTCGCGCCGTTGCGCTACTTCTTCATCCGTGGGAATCCCTTCGCTGACGAAGAAGCGATTGGCCGGAGACTGGAGGGTGGAGACCTGGGACCTGGGGCGCCGCCGAGGGGGAATCCGCTGCTGGACTGCGCGCGCGCACGGCTGGCTTGTTGGGTGCTGCTGGGGGTATCCTTAACCTGGCACCTGAAACCTGGCACCTGGCACCTGCGCTTTCGAATCCCTTCGCTGACGAAGAAGCGATTGAGACGCCTCGCGTTGCGGAGAAAGAATGACTTTGCGATAGGTGGGAATCCCTTCGCTGAAGAAGAAGCGATTGAGACAACGGTTGAAGCGCTTCAGCGCCGAGATACGGATGAACGTGGGAATCCCTTCGCTGATGAAGAAGCGATTGAGACGAATTGCACACCACCGTAAGCGAGGCATCCGCCGTGGGTCGGAATCCCTTCGCTGATGAAGAAGCGATTGAGACTTGGTCGGGGTTTCGTGGTTCTCGTAACCTGCCACTGTGGGAATCCCTTCGCTGATGAAGAAGCGATTGAGGCAGCGGCGGTTCACTGTCGGCCAGGGCAGCGCGGGCTTCGTGGGAATCCCTTCGCTGACGAAGAAGCGATTGAGACCACGGCATTACTGTAATCACCGTCGGCTTTTTGACAGAGTGGGAATGCCTTCGCTGACGAAGAAGCGATTGAGACTTGCCTGCACCCTCGGCAGTGGCGAGCGGGGTGAGTACGTGGGAATGCCTTCGCTGACGAAGAAGCGATTGAGACTCGATCTGGATCGTGGCGGGATGCATTTCCACCATCACGTGGGAATGCCTTCGCTGACGAAGAAGCGATTGAGACGTGCCGATGCCGGTCTTGTTGGCGTAGTCTTTATTCGTGGGAATCCCTTCGCTGACGAAGAAGCGATTGGAAAGGCAGGCTGTCGGCTGTAGGCTGACGGCTGTCGGAAAACCCCGAGCCGCTGACGAAGAAGCGATTGAGACCCGGTGCGCTGCCCGTCCGAGACGTAGTTGTACCAGGTGGGAATCCGTTCGCTGACGAAGAAGCGATTGAGACTTGTTAGCCGTGCCGAAGTTCTTGACCGTGAAGGCCAGTGTGGGAATCCCTTCGCTGGTGAAGAAGCGATTGAGACAGCAGCGCGAGTACCAAGATTGTGAGTGCGAGTCGCATCGTGGGAATCCCTTCGCTGACGAAGAAGCGATTGAGACTTGATCTCCAAGACTCCTGCGGCGTTGCGGTAGAGGTGGGAATCCCTTCGCTGATGAAGAAGCGATTGAGACCATGGCTCCCACCTTCCTTCCAGGGCGTCGATTACATCGTGGGATTCCCTTCGCTGATGAAGAAGCGATTGAGACTTTTGCAAGGGGCCTTATGCAGACATTTGTAGTATTGCGGGGATCCCTACGCTGACGAAGAAGCGATTGAGACTCGGCCCGATACCAAGCCTGCATAATGCCGAGCTGACCTGGGAATGCCTTCGCTGACGAAGAAGCGATTGAGACTCTCCGCGATAGCCTTCTCAGCCTCGCAGCGGGTGCAGGTGGGAATGCCTTCGTTGACGAAGAAGCGATTGAGACTCTCCGCGATAGCCTTCTCAGCCTCGCAGCGGGTGCAGGGGGGAATCCCTTCGCTGATGAAGAAGCGATTGAGACTACTTCCAGCTCCACCAACGGATGAAGCCGTTGGCAGGCGGGAATGCCTTCGCTGACGAAGAAGCGATTGAGATACCTGAGTCGGATCCACGATCACCGCGAAGTTCTGCAGTTGTGGGAATCCCTTCGCTGACGAAGAAGCGATTGAGACAATGCTTCGGCCCTTGCGCGCAACGCTTCTTTTGTTCTGGGAATGCCTTCGCTGACGAAGAAGCGATTGGAAAGGCAGGCTGTCGGCTGTCGGAAAACCCCTACCCGCTGACGAGGAAGCGGCTGAGACGAGGGCCGCCTGGGGGCCGCCGGGACGGCGGCGCTCCATAGGGCGCACCGCCCGTGCATCCCTGCGATGCCACGCAGGCGACATGGTGCGCTCTCCCGCCCTGCGAGATCGCGCCTCTGATGCCGTACGCGACTTGTGCAAAGGTCATTAGTGGGTTTGAGCTGGCGACTGGCGGCCGGCGGCTAAACAGGCATCGGGGGCCGGTCCCGCAGGGCGGGACCAGCGCTCCATACACAACTTGGAACCTGGAGCCCGGAACCTGGGGCTTTTCCGGGGGGCGGCATGATAGGATTTTTCCGGCATGCGCCTGCGAGCCCTGGATTTTGCCGTCATCGTCGTCTACCTC
>Ga0315284_10009360_pt1 | contig 13970 bp, 20 predicted proteins | sample YL17G09_16_MG_FD_203696 | JGI IMG/M metagenome (GOLD analysis project Ga0315284, IMG submission 203696) | Sediment microbial communities from Yellowstone Lake, YNP, Wyoming, USA - YL17G09_16 | ecosystem: Environmental > Aquatic > Freshwater > Lake > Sediment | place: USA: Wyoming | collected... | reverse complement strand
CTATTCTTTCCCTCAAGAAAAAAACAGGTGATCCAACCATCAGTGTACTTGTACAGAAAATTTACTTTTGTTTCTGCTACCAGGACAACATCTGATCTAGTTTCTGATGTACTGTCTGTGGTTCTTATAAACTCGGAAGGTCCACATCCCATCAAAGCAACAAGTAAAGCAATCCAAACTAGCAACCTTTTAGTTTTCATCCTCACGTCCTTTCGCTATAGTTATAAGATTCTGACGAACGATTCTTCTTTCCTTGCGGTGAAGAATTTTCACGGTCTTACGCATACTCTTGGAACCTCGCCAACATTTAGCATAGTCGGTGTCATTCCAATTTCGCTTCACACCATAAGGCATCATGTTATATCTCCTATTATACACCTAATCTATATGGTTGTCAAGTACCAATTTCAAGGCGGAACCACTAGGATTTGAACCTAGACACCTTATTCAGATGGATGGTTTAGCAAACCACTGCAATACCATTATGCCATGATTCCGTAAGGCTGACGACCAAGGAGTCGAACCTTGAGCCTTGGGATTCAGAGTCCCCTGCTCCGCCATTTGAGCTAGTCGTCAATATTATAGCGGTGTGTCGTTGCCGTAGCCCACATCCCTCATTGGAACTCAATCCTTGCTATAGGAGGGACCGATGGGATTCGAACCCATAACCGACTGCTTAGAAGGCAGTAGCTCAGTCCGTTGAGCTACGATCCCAGATGTACAGGAGTTTGCTTATTGGGTGATGCTTCCTCTTCCCTTACTATAGATTAACCCTTGGGCTTATACTGTACAAGTTCTCCTGAGTGGAGTCGAACCACCAACATACACCTTATAAGAGTGCCGCTCTGACCAGTTGAGCTACAAGAGAATAAAGGTGTGACCCATACTAACGAAGAAGTCCGTATACAATGCTACTATATCACTAATGGAACAGGACTGGATATACCGTCCGCTTAGTTCTAGTTAGCTGTTCTTCACACCTACTAATTACTTTGTTACGACTATCATATATCTATGGTCATGGGAGCGAATTTCCTTTGCTTCCTGCCATGTCAATCCTGAAGTAAGTAGATTATATTTTCTTACACTACACCTACTAACTTCGTCATACTCCCAAGTAAACATCATTATTTTACACATGTTTTCTCCTTTTGTCAAGGGTTACTTTGTTGGAAAAGCTCTATTTAGTATGGCTACTATTTGTTCCAAAGAAGTTGCTATCCGCTCCAAATTCTTTGTATCACAACAATTACATGCTTCTGCTGTTGGAGTTGGGGTTGGTATGGTAAGAATATACCTATGTGCCGTTGGAGTTGGTGTATCATGTACCACAGGTGGACGATTTGTTCCCGTTGCTGTTGGTGGAATTGATGTTTCCGTTGGAGGAACAGGAGTATCCGTTGGGGGTACTGGTGTTATTGTAGGTGGTACTGGAGTTTCCGTTGGAGGTATTGGTGTCTCTGTTGGAGGTACCAATGTCTCCGTTGGAGGAACATTAGTTTTAGTTGGAGAATGTCTCTCCGTTGATGTTGGAACAGGACAGGATGTTACATCCCTATTTCCAGACGCAAATACAAAACCAGTGCTTGCTAAAAGCAAACCAACTACTACTACGAAAAGCAAAGTTTTCCTCATATAATCCTCTTTTCCTTTTATATAATTTTACTTCAGAGCTAGTGGTGAGATTCGGACTCACTGCCTCTTTCTTACCAAGAAAGCACACATCCTAATGTGCTTCACCAGCTTGTCGTACAAACTTCTCCAGATTCACTGGCATGTAGTTGGTGGTCTCCAACGCCAATAGAACCTGTTTGTTATTCATTATCGCTACCAACTCAGGCTCAAACCTTCTGTAGTCTGCATTGTGGAAGTGACCATGAATATTCAAATCATATCCACAATCCACTGTGGGTTTATGGGAGAATAGTATCTTCTTCCCAAACTTCTCTATCCATATCATCTCAGCTACAAAGTCCCAACCATGTTCAAGATACCAAGTATCGCTCTTCTTGTCGTGGTTGCCTCTTATAAGCCACTTCTTTCCACATACCCACTTACTAATTTCGTTATGCCAATACTCCTCTCTTCCAAAACAGATGTCTCCAAGATGTATTAGAACATCAGGACACTGCTTGGTACGATTTAGGTTTATGAGTATCTTCTCAGAGAAACCTTCAGGTCTCCCACAAAGATTCATCATTGCATCGTGACCAAAGTGTGTATCAGTTGTTATCCAGTAATTCATCCTCTATCCTTTCTAGATCAGCCTTTTTTTCTTGTATAGTACGCTCTCCAAAGTTTCTGCGTGGGTTTCCACAACTCATACAGCTACAAGGTACTCTGGTATGTATCAGGCGGTGTTCACACTCTCCTCCATCCTTCAAATATTCTCTTGCATCAGGACGGATACCCCAAGAACCTCTCCACACTCTTAGTACACGCCTCGCTCGTTTAATACCTTCTTGTCTGCGTTGAAGTTTGTTCACACAACCTCCTTACAAATCAAAGAGTAGGGACTTTCACCCTCTACTATCTTAGCAGGAAATTTAGGCGGTCTGAATGGGGTACGATCCCACAGCCTTAGTCTTGACAGGACTATGCTCTATCCATTTGAGCTATCAAACCGTATGAACCCGCAGTAAGGTCACTAATCCGTGTAATGTTGTCCTCAGGGCCGTATTTCAGGCTTTCCGATTTATACCAATTCGGTGAGTTATAGCTTTGTCTTGGCTCCCTTACACTACGTCTTTGTGAACGAGATTTCCTATATTCTGCGGGCAGTCCTCCAAGAGAGATTCGAACTCTCACTGTACCGCTCTTGAGGCGGTTGCCTCTGCCAAATTGGACCACTGGAGGATAGGCGGGAAGGGTGGGATTCGAACCCACGACACTTTTGAGGGTGTGACAGTTTTCAAGACAGTTCCATTCAGCCGGACTCTGGCATCTTCCCAATGTGACCGAGCCGGCCAGTCTCACCACTACGGCAGGTGACGCCAGGGCAGTCCTGTGAGATTCGGACTCACGTTCACTGATTCACAGTCAGTTGCCTTGGGCCTCTAGGCGAAGGACGGCATATTATCCATGAGGGTGATTGGGCCTCTTACTAATCATGTAGGATTGACACTAGCCTTGGTCTCGGCACAGGAGTTCTTGACGGGATTCGAACCCGTAATCTATAGTTTAGGAAACTATCATCCTGTCCGTTGGACGACAAGAACTTATAAAGCCTCTTAGAGTCTGACCACGTTTACCCGAATTTTGCTCTCGGAGTCGGAGCCATCCACCTTTTCAGGTCTGTGTTAGTCGAGGCAGTGTGTAGGAGAGGAATTGAACCTCCAAAGTCGAAACGTCTGATCTACAGTCAGAAGGGCTCACCACCTGCCCAACCTACACATGTGATGGAGTGCCCTGTATGAGGATCGAACTCATAATGACGGGATTGAGAGTCCCGTATCCTATTCCAATTAGATGAACAGGGCATTTACTTCCAAATATCTGAGTTTTTAATGAGCCGGAGGGTTCTCTCTGTAACCCCATACTCTTCTGAAAGAGTTGCTAGGGATACTCCCTCTATTAGTTTCTGTCTTATCTCAGTTACATCTTTCCAAGTTAGCTTTGAACTTCCATTAAGTTCTCCTCTATTGTTTGGACGAGGAACCTTGTGGTTTCCTGCTCTCACGTTACAGCTCAAGTGCGAGATGGCTATGTTATCCAAGTCATAGAAAGCTTCTTTTGGATTCTCCGCTGACATCCAAGGTCTCTTATGTTCTATGGAAACTTCACCAGCAGTTTCTATTTCTTTTCCACATTGAAAGCATACGTTCAGTCCTTGATTTACAAGTAACTGGAACAGTACTTCTTTCCTTAGTCTGGATGTAGCGGCCCCGTAGGACTCACCAAGTAATCGTTCTTTCTTTTCAGTTCCGGTTTCCATTTACATCCTTGCTACCTCGGCTAGATTCGGACTAGCAACCCTGAAGTTAACAGCTTCCCGCTCCACCGTTGAGCTACGAGGTAAGGAGAAGGCTTATTTAGCCTTCTTTACTTTCTTCTCTACTTTAGGCTGTCTGTCAGCCTTAGCAATAATATTCAGGTATTCAGTACGAGTACCGAACAACTTCTTGATTACTGCCATAGCGAAACCATGCTCTTCGCTGAACTCCTCTTCGTGACACCTTACGATTGTCTTGGTCTTATCTTCCCACACAATAATTGTGCATGGTGGATTGAAGATAACATTTTCTATTCTAGGAATAGCTGGCATCAGCTTTACGGGTGTCTTGGTGTGGATACTACACCCAATTCGTGGGTCAGATATGGTTATATTAGTTGCCCACTGTGAAAGATCTTTGTATTGAAATTGCATACTATTCAGCAAATCTTCTGGATTCATTATATATCTCCTTTTCTATAATCGTTTTGTCCTGAGAGTTCCTGAGTGGGGTCGAGCCACCGTCTGTCCCTTACGAGGGGGCTATTCTGCCTCTGAACTACAAGAACACAGTCCTTCTGAGTGGATTCGAACCACCACTGTACACGGTCTAAACGTGTTGCCTCTGCCAAGTTGGACCACAGAAGGGTACTTACTTTTTACATATTCTTCTTGCTATACACCCGATAATAAATATAACTACTATGGGTATAAGACACCTTACACATAAGAAACAGAACTCTACTACGGCAACCTGATAATCTTGCATGATGACTACCTCCTACTGTGGACCTGAGAGGGGTCGAACCTCCGTCAGATGCTTGCAAAGCAACTGTAATCGCCGTTATACTACAAGCCCGTTTGTGGATGGAATTTCCATCCACACATACATTATACTACTTTTTTTCTAGCTTGTCAAGAGCCAATCTTTACCAAATTGTATCTATCGAAAAGCGTGTATTTTCCAAAATCAACTGGTTCTGTACAGAGTGCTGTGTACCCGTAATTGTAGTCAGGTTCATAAAACATCTTGAACTTTATCTCCTGCTGTTCTAGGAGTTCTGAAACTTTTATCAAACCTGCTTCATTCTTTACGGACAGTGCCACTAAGAACGTCTGCTCTTCTGGTGCATCTGTTACAAAACCCATCTCCATACAAGCATGACTAGCCTGTACAAGTTTTACTGTGTTTGGTAAATCATCACGAACAAAAACGTAGGAATATTTATTAGTCTACATTGTTCAAGTCCTTGTAGGCATCCTCAGACATATCGAGGTTGGTTACTTTTCCTGCGTTATCATACATCTCTGGCGTTACTACACCCTCGAAGGCAGATAGAATTTTGTTCTTTGTAAAAGTACCGTTCCATCTTTCTGCCACATCAATAATGTGGGGCTTGTAACCATTCGCTAACTTATTTTTACTTGTAGGAAGGGTTACTGCTTTCTTCCAATTCTTACCTATCAAGATAAGATAGAGGATGTGGTGTGCCATTGTTAATTCATCTTTGGTGTCTGAGTTTACCATCTTAGACCACTGCTTACGAAGTTTTGTATAGTTCTCAGGGTCTTCACCAAAAAATGTTCCTAACGTAAATTCTTTACTTAGTGTATTCATTTTGTTTCTCCTTTTTATATTTTATATATGATAGTCGGATAAAATATAATCAGGATGGTGGAGATTTATCTGTCTACATGGTGTACCTCCTTTCAAAAAGATGTGCGCTTTGAAGGGGAATTGAACCCCTATAAAGTGTTTTAGAGACACTCGCTCTGCCTTTGAGCTACCAAAGCATAAGTATTCCGTTATTTAGCAGACGGCTAGGGAGATTGTTGTCCTCATTGTCTTATGTTTCTATGCTTTTCAGGAATACTAGGTGTCTCTAGGGGGATTCGAACTCCCAAAGTCTCGTTCGTGGCGAGATAGTTTGTCCGTTAGCTTACAGAGACATAAAATAAGAATGACGGACAAAAGTCTTTTTGGCTCTAGTGTAAGTATTGACCGTCCACCGGAATGATTACTCCACCGTTTAGTGTATGCCTTCCCGTCAGCCTAGGTGCTTATCCCATACCGGATTGTCCTATGAATCCTCTGGCTCACATTCTTATTTGAGCGGATAGCGGGAGTCGAACCCACTTCACCTGCTTGGAAGGCAGAGGCACAGCCGATATACCATACCCGCTTAATGTGTGGTTGCTAGACCATTAGACCAACAGTTCGGAGCCTAGCCATTACCGTTGATTTGACCACACCAATTACTTATAACTTACCATCCGCAGAGTCAAGCTCTGCAAGAGCGTTCTTGATGGTAGTTGAATCCTCAAAGAGGGCTTTTGCTTCCACAGCCAATTTCTGAGCCTTGGTCTGTTTGTCGGTAGCATCAGCTTCCTTGATTACTGCGTTACTCTTTGCAACTTCTTTCAACGCAGTAAGGCTTGTCCCTGATTCCTGTAGGATTGTCCTAACAGCATGTGGAGATACCACTTTGAGGGACTTTCTAACACTTCTTCCTAACCATTTACCTAATTTTGTAGCCATACTTACTCCTTTCATAATAGGCAGGAGAGAGTGGTGTCTTTTAAGGAAGGAGACACCACTCTTTATCTCCCTGTTGGATTAGATTACTACTCTCTCGTACCTTGGGTCTAGCAAGGTACGAAGCATTACTGCGTCAGGTCTCATCTCACCACTCAATAGATTCTTCATAACGCTAGGTGAGAATCCGCTTACGATTGCAGTACCCTGCTCGTCTAGCTTTACAGGAATTCCCTGTGAGGTTCTTACGTTCCAGAACACCACGTTTGGAATCTTGTAACCAGCGGTCTCGTACTGCCTTCTAATCATATCCATAGCCGTGTTGCTTGGCTTCTCGATACACTGGTCGAACTGCATATCGGAAATGATTAGGATGGTCTCAGGCATATCCTCTGCAGGAACTGAACCTGACGTAGCCTTTGACAATATCAACTTGAATACTGCCTCTAGGTCGGTGTTCATATCCCAGTGTGAAGCCTCCAACTGCTCAATCTTACCTCTTAGGGTATTTCCGGTAAGAATCTGTAGCTGTGGACGACCTGAGAAAGTTAGGAACGCATCCTTGAATGGTCCCTTGTTCCTCTCTGATAGGTATACACCTAGACTTACACTTACCTCCATAGGCTCTCCATTCATTGACCCTGAAACATCACATACAGGAATGAATGAGTGTCCATCTGGAACATAGTTAGGTAGAGCCTTCCACTGAGCCTCTAGGGTCTTGTCCAGTCCCTTGATACCCCCATAATGGTTACTTAGGTATCCGTGAACAATGGTGTGTGGGAAGATAGCGTCAGCATGAATCTTATTTCCTGACTCAGGCTTGCTTAGACTCTCCAACCATCCTGAATACCTCTCGAAGTCGTGCTTTCCGAAGGCGTGTCTGTACTTGTTGGAAGCTACAGAAGGAACGTGGTTGTAGTCAATCTTTCCCCAGTCCCCTGAGCACATAAAATTCTCGATAACCTGAGTGTTTCCAGCCAATAGCTTACGATACTGCTTTGGGGTTAGCTCTAGGTGGGTACGAAGAATCTTTGCCCAAGCTGAGTTGTGCTTACCCTCACGAGGCATCCACTTAGCACATAGCTTGTCTCCTGCCTTTAGAGCAGTAGCTATAAAGTCCAAAGCTGGCTTCTCTGCAGGAGTTCCTAGTGCATTGAACAAGTCGTCCCATCTTCCGTAGAAGGGTACGTTAGGGATGTTCTTGATTGCTACCTCTGGATGATCATAGCATAGATACTCAAACATAATTCTGAATGAGCGTCTCTCTCCCTGTCCACCACGCACGTCCCTGTTATAGAACAATGCCTTGGTAGCTAGAAGTCTGTTCTCAATAAAAGCCTGTGAGAACATACCTGCGATTCTGGCCTCATTCAACTGACGAGACCCACCCATACCATAGAACAAATCTAGAACCCTGCTACCTGAGGTAGAATGAGTTACCATATCATTCTCAGTAAGAGCATCTCTAGTCTGTAGTGCGTTTAGAAAACTGTTAGTCCTCATAGTGTACCATCCTTTCTAGTTTCCGATTGGATTTTTTTTGTTGGCGGAAACTAACTAAATTGGTTTTTCTAACTACTATATAAATTGTCAGCTTGCGTTAAAATTTTCTTATGTCGGAAGTTTTTTATGTGTTGCTGTATGCAAGCTAGGTGTTGATGGCTAGATTCGGACTAGCGACTTCTTCCTTATCAGAGAAGCGTTCTAACCGCTGAACTACACCAACAAAAACAGGCTTCGATTTTTACAATTAACAGTTGTATTTTATGAGTTGCTGTGTGAAGCCTAGAGCCAAAGAGAGGATTCGAACCTCTATATATGTTAAGATTGCTGTTAATAATCATTACTGATTACTTGCTCATCCATGAGCAATCTCTTTGGCAAATAAGCAGTTTATTCTCTCACCCACTCCGTTAGGGGTGGGGAGTTGAGGGGAAACTTGCTGATAAAACCTTAGGTTGCGGGAGTGAGATTCGAACTCACGATACAGGGTTTATGAGACCCTCCAGTTAGACCGGACTACTGTATCCCGCAATATGTAAAAGTACAATACTGACTTCTAGTATTTTCTCTCTTTGAGGGGGAGGACTTCTCCTCTTGAAACGATGGAGCCCTGGGGCTCAACTGTAAGTTGCATTGCTGCATTTTTTGTTGCTGTAAGAAGTCAAATGATTCATCAGGCTACATAAATTTTGGGGTTTGAACCCATAAGCGTTTAGCTTTACCAATTGTATGTGTTGCAGTGTGTAGCCTTACTATAATATCACAGATTGCCGTTAACATTTTCAATCCAATTTGAAGGTTTTATATGTGTTGCTGTGGGCAATCTAGTCTAGGATACAGGATTTGGACCTGTGGCCCCTCGCTCCCAAAGCGAGTGCTCTGCCGGACTGAGCTAATCCCAGATAGTGGAGAGTGGTAGAGGCGTGATCAACGTAACTTATGCTTGCCACTCTCCTGTCTTACTGTCCGGCTGGTGGAATTCTCTTAACCAATACCACCGGACTTTATCAAGATAAGGTGTTTGTCAAATCGAAAGGAGGTTCTAAACGGCACACATGGTATTACCTTATCTTGTACTAATTATACACCCGTTCTTTTCATTTGTCAAGGGGCAATTTCTACTTCTTTTTGCCTCTTTTTCATTCATTCTTACCTCTATTATAGCATAAAGTTTGATTTTATGCAAGAAGCAATTATTTTGCGGCTAACTCCGCCCTGTATACATTGAAAGGTCTAATAGCCTCGTTGTAAGTAACGAATGAAATTACAGTACCAATAAGTACCTGAATAATATTCTGTACCCAACCAGTCCAATCAGTTGGCATAGCAAATCCTGTGAAGCCTACAATAGCTAGTAAAGGAACCACCAGAATATTTAGAACTGGTACTGATAGTGCATAGAACCATGCAGGAAATTCATACAGCATATTCTTGGCTACAAACTTTCTCCATAGCCACTTGATTCCCTGTACGATAGCGGCAGTGGTTCCACCTGCGGTTACGATAGTTTCAAAGTTCATTTTATTTTACTCCTTTATTATATTTGGATATGATATACAGAGAAGTTGCTACTGCACTTCTTTGAAGTGCATATAGATCTCCTGTGTTATAGATTACACTGTCATAGTAACTGGTATCCAATCTATGATCTGGTAGGGATATTTCCGATATATGTTTACTATCTTCGGAACAATCTCTTACCATCCTTACTGTAAGTAAATTATATAGTGGGTTTTTCTCAATGTAGTCCCTCTCGTTAGGAAATCTCCAATCATCTATAAATATGATGTCAAAGGGATACCGATCTTGACCTGGAATGTGTTTGTCTATCAGATACTTTACCCACATATCTTGGTCATAATTTCTTCCGGTATCAGTCCCAAGTTTCTGAAGCAGTTCTCTTCCTCGTTCATCCTTGACACCATCCCAGCCCATCATACGGGCAATTTCTTTAACCCTGTTGGCATAACTGAATTTTTCACCAGCCCAGCCACGATTATACATCTCGGTATGCAACATACTACAAAATGTAGTCTTACCAGAACCTATAGGTCCTGATACAAGTACGCCCACTGTTTTATAAAGCAAAGTCATTTTTTCTCCTCATATCGTTACCTCCACCGGAATGATACTCCTCTAAAATTCCTTCCAATACCTCGTGGTCTATATACCCATTATCAGTAAGAAACTTAATGATAAAGGATAGGGTATCAACACTAACAACGATAGAAGTCGGAGAGGCTATAAAGAAAGCCCTCTCTGAGTCCTGTCGAATTACGATAGTGTTAAGCTTTGGTATTCGAGACATCTTCAATGATGCCATGATGCTCCTCTATCTTTACTTTATTTAAGTCCTTAGTTTCCATGACGTACTGGTGTCCATCCCACTCACCCTTACTAAAGAAATCCTCTGAATATTCTTCTAGTAAATGGCCTATAGCTGTGTGGGTAGTTCTGCTTGCCTTAGTAAAGTTTTTGTCTATGGATTTGACTGCCTTCTCTCTGATGTACCACGTTTGATTATCAAAGGTTACTATTTGTTTAACGGTTCTGATTACTTCCCAGAACCCATCATCCCCTAATTTAGCCTCATCCAATGCCACATTATATCTGGCTGTGGGTAAACTACCATCCTCACCAGGATATTCTACCACAGTTATTACTTTTTCCTCTGTATCCTTAACCATTATATCTCCTTTTCTATTTAGCGACACTAACTAAAAGGTTCTTCCTCTTTTCTTTAGAGAGAGAAGTAGCCCTTACTCTTATATACGCACCACATTCACATCTATATAGTTCATACTTACCTGTGAAGGTGTAGTAGAATTTGTCTGTCTTAATTATACCACTACTTCCACAATTTGAACAGATGGGTTCGGTATTTTCCGTATAAAGTCCCAAGTTGGGGTGGTTGTGAATCCAAGGTCTAATCTTCATGTAGACTTCCTCTAATGTTTCCACATCACGCTTGTTATATTTCTGCATCCTTAGAAGAGAATCTTCGTCTCCGTCTACGCACCTCTTCCAGAGTTCGAAGTTGGTCTCTAGCTTTACCTTGAAACCAAACACCTTAGCCAGAGCGTTTAGATTATTGTGGGAGAAACCGAACTGTTTCTTTGCTATACTGCAGGTATCTATGGTTTGATATGGGGCAGTGGGGGGTAGTCCATTGACAATGAACCTAGTGTTCATATTAGGAACGTCAAACTTATCCCCGTTATGGGCAATAACAATATCAGCTTCATTCAGTAGATTCCACATACTTCGTACAATTCTACTGTCGTCCTCTCCTCTAGCTTCCTTACCAGTAATTCTATCCGAGATTATCTTATCATCAAATAGCCATTTTGCTGACCAGCACAGAGCAAACCACTGAGATAGAACTTGCTCTTCGTTTACATTTGTATTCCAGAGTCTGGTTGCAAAGATGTAAGCCTTTAGAGGAGAGGTCTCTATATCAAATACCAGTACTTTTGGACGTTTTCTTGTGGTACTGGTGTCACCGGATAAGTACCTCAGGTAACACTGAGGGTGAGTAATTCCCGAATGTCTGTGAATACACTTAAAATTAAATGGGTTCACCTTTTTTACATCTTGTGTCATTCTATATCCTCCGTATTAGTTTCATGCGTTGGTTTCCTTAGAACTTTATGTTTTAGATTACTTTCCATGAACCTTGCTAACTTTGCCTGTTCTTCAGGAGAGAGGTGGTTTTTCTTGGATACTTCCCGTATAAAACCGTCATTAGTAAATTCTCCTCCTAGAGAGAAGGCGATTCGTTCACAAATACCTTTATATATTTTTGATACCGTATCCCTTCCTAGTCCTATTTGAGACTCTATGTCTCCAAATAGATATCCCTCTCGTATGAGAGTAAGAATATGTACCTCCTGCATAGAAAACATCTGCTTTTCCATCATTCCGGTTATCTTCTTCTCAATGATAAGTAGATTATTATAATCGTCTGATTCAAAGTTGTGAGTCTCTTTGATTGTAGGAGTTTCCATTAGTAAACGCTGAACTATCCATGACATATTAGTAACCTAAATCCTTCCAGCAAGCTATTTTTGCGGGGCATCTAGCGCACTTTCCCACAAACAGTCCGGTAGGAGACAAAGTTCCTTTTCGTATAGACTCTATTGCGCTGGGGATTACAGAGTTAATTATACTATACTCCATGATTTTGTCTCTTGAATAGGTATCTATAGAACCATCTATTAAGTTGGCTCTCATAACACTTGAGGGAGCCTTCTCAAATATTTGCTCATATACATACTGATATAAGATGAACTGTGGGTCTCTGTTAACATTACTTGTGTGATTGGACGAAGTTTTCCAGTCCATCACATAACCAAAAGCTCCAACCCTATCTATCTTTCCTACAAGAAAAGCATCCCCAAAGGGAATCTTGAACCTGTACTCTATCTTATCCTCGGCGGTAACTAACCCTTGAAAGAAATCAAAGAAATTACTTACACATAGGAGTGCCTTATCTGTGTGCATTAAGGTCAGGTGGTTCAACATAGATTGAGCCTTAACATACTCAACAGCGACAACCCTACCATCCCAAAACTTTTCTAGGGTGGTGTGTACAATGTTACCTACTACCATCTCAGGAGTCTGTATTGTTAGCTCAGGAAAATTAAGACGGTAGTGTACCTTCCTAGGACAATCCAAGTAGTCTTTTAGAAGTGAGGCGGATATATAAATATTATCAGGCATTTACAGCCCTTTCCGATGCGTTCAAACTTCTCCACATGCTGAGGAATTCTTTATATAAGTCTAATCTTGACTTGAGTCTTTCCAGTTCGGCAGTAACTGAAATCAATTCTTCCCTTGCTGGAAGAACCTCCCCATCAAATCCTGTATAGAGGTAGGCTTTTTCTATGAAAGCTACTGAGGGAATTTTGTTATCAATAAAGCGAGCGGGATTTGTCATGGATTCTTTTATAATCTTTGACTCCCAAACCTTTACCTCTTTTTCCAGAGTGAGCTTCCTGATAATAACTCTTGCTATATCATCTGTGATACCAACAAGGTCACTGAAGTCGGGTAATTTTTTAAGTATTTCTGCTGAGGTAATTTCCATAATCTTCCTTTCTATACTTTGATAAGTATTTGTAACGTAAGGTACTGAATATTGATATGACTTGGTAAATCTGCTTATAATCTTCACCTAAGAATGAGGCATCTCCAGTCATTCGTTGCATCTCATCAGAGAACTCCTCGTCCGAAGGTACTTTCCCTAGCGTTTTTACCATTGTTCTAAATACAAAGTAAGGGTTTATATCGCTAGATTCATCAAATCCATCCCAATTATTACAATAGATTCCAATGTTATCTAACAATGTCTTTCTTACATCTATCTCGGTTACATCAAGGCTTATACTAATATCCTTTATGGAAGAACCCGATACACCTGCCAACATTATATCATAGTTTGATAGAAAGTCAAGTACGTCTTGGCTTATGTTCAGGAGTTTAGAGAGGTTCTTTCTGATAGTGTTCCACCTTCTCGGTTTCTTCATCCAATCTCCTCTGCAAATCTGTTATCTGATTCACAAGTGTAGCAAATACATGTACATCCAACGCTACAAATACTCTGCTACCATCTCTAGCCCCTGAAAATTTACCTATAAGGAAGGGTACTGAGTAGGTATTCTTGGCTTCCATTAGTATCTTATCCAGCCATTCCTTCTTTAGGGTAAATTGTTTAGCACCTCCGTAACCTGCCTTCGCTTCTCCTCTCATTCTTTTAGGAAAATCCTTTATCTCCCCAATCAAGTCAGAGAATAGAAGGGGTATCTCCATGCGTGTTCCAATAGCACCACTGGTAGGAACTCTCTTCCACTTACTTCCAGGTATTAGTTCTGTGAGCATGTTTACTGCTTCCCGTTCAAAAATATTCCCCTTAATTTTACTGTATACTGGCATTAGTCCTCCTTCAAATATATTATTGCTCTTTGCAATATAGTCAGGATTATCCCTATTTCTTAC
>Ga0315284_10009358_pt1 | contig 13971 bp, 8 predicted proteins | sample YL17G09_16_MG_FD_203696 | JGI IMG/M metagenome (GOLD analysis project Ga0315284, IMG submission 203696) | Sediment microbial communities from Yellowstone Lake, YNP, Wyoming, USA - YL17G09_16 | ecosystem: Environmental > Aquatic > Freshwater > Lake > Sediment | place: USA: Wyoming | collected... | reverse complement strand
AGGGCCGAGACCGGCCCCGACGGCCAGGTCACCCTCGACGACCTCCCCACGCCCGTCATCGGCACCTTCTGGGCCTACTCGGCCGACCCGGCCGCGAAACTCGCGGCCGTGGGGTCGGCCCAGCGCATCGTCTCGGTCAAGCGGACCGCCATGTCCGTGCCGGAACTCCTCCGGGCCAACGTCGGAAAGACCGTCCGCCTGCGAGACGCCTTCAAGAACCAGGACTACACCGCAACGGTCCTGGCGATCCCCGAGCGGTCGAGCGATGAACTCGCCCGAACCGCGCCTCCGGGGGCGCCTGCGGCTCTGCCGGTCCGCGGCGACCTGGTCCTCCTGCAACTCGATGAGGGGGTGCGCGCCGTCCCCATCAGCCAGATCTCGGAAGTCGTGTTCATGGGCGAGGGCGGGCCCGCCACCGCCCTGGCGCAGGACGAGTTCCGAAACCTCATGACCTACCGCCTCGACTGGGGCCGCCGGAAGCCGCCCAAGGACGCCGCCGTCGGCATGGTGTACCTGGAGCGCGGCATCCGGTGGATCCCGAGTTACAAGGTGGACCTCGACGGCAAGGGCCGCGCGAAACTCAAACTCCAGGCCACCCTCATCAACGAACTGGCCGACCTGGAAAACGTCAAGGTGCACCTGGTGATCGGCGTCCCGACGTTCGCGTTCGCCGAGACGCCGGACCCGATCTCGCTCCGGCAGACGGTGGCGCGGCTGTCGAGCGCGTTCCGCTCCGACAACCAGACCGCTTACGCCTTCTCCAACGCGATCATGAGCCAGGCGGCGATGCCCGCCCGGGAGATGCGGCCGCAGCCCGGGGCGCCCGCCGCCATGGACCTGGGGCCCGACGTCGGCGAAGGCGGCCGCAACGAGGACCTCTTCGTTTTCGACCTCGACGGCGTGACGCTGGCCAAAGGCGCGCGGCTGGTGGTGCCGGTGGCGGAGTTCGAGTTGCCGTATCGCGATGTGTTTGTGATTGACCTGCCGTTCGCCCCGCCGCCCGAAGTCCGCCGGCAGTTGAACAACGACCAGCAGTCCCAGTTGGCGCGGCTGTTCTATGCCCCGAAGGCGATGCACAAGATCCGCCTCCGGAACACCTCGAAGACGCCGCTGACGACCGCCCCGGCGGTCATCCTGTGCGAGGGCCGCCTCGTCGCCCAGGGCCTGATGACCTACACCGCCCCCGGCGCTGCGAGCGACCTCGACCTGACGGCCGCCGTTGACATCGCCGTCACCCTGAGCGACACCGAGACCGGCCGCACCCCCAACGCCGCCAACTGGAACGACCACACGTACTCGCGGACCGACCTGGCGGGCAAGATCAGCCTCGTCAACCGCCGCGACGTGCCGGTTGACATCGAGGTCCGCCGCTCGGTCCTCGGCAACGTGACGGCGTCCGACCACGACGGCCGCGTCTCACACCTCGGCGCGAGCGAGAGCGGATGGTTCTCGCCCGACGCCTACCCGTTCTGGTGGAACTGGTACAGTTGGCCCTACTGGTGGTACCATTTCAACGCGATCGGCCGCATCGAGTGGGACGTGACGCTCAAGCCCGGCGAGTCGGCGGACCTCGGTTACACGTGGCATTATTTCTGGGGATGACGGCCGGCCCGCGCGCCGCCGGTCAGCCGGCGGCCGCGTGCGGCCCGGGGCCGCGCTCGCGTCTTGTCAAGGCGGCCCCGGCGCGCGAAAATGGAAACGACATGAAACACAGGCGGAAGATCCTCGTGGTCGAGGACGATGCGGCCATCCGCGCGGGCCTGGTCGATGCGATGGCCTTCGCCGGGTTCGACGTCCTCGAAGCGGCCGACGGAGAGGCCGGCCTCCAAGCCGCCGTCCAGGCCGAGTGCGACCTCGTCCTCCTGGACCTCGTGCTGCCGAAGCGCGACGGCCTCGACGTCCTCCAGGAGATTCGCCGCGCGCGGCCCACGCTGCCGGTCATCATCCTGACGGCGCGCGGCGAGGAGCGCGACCGCGTCAAGGGCCTGCGCCTGGGGGCCGACGATTACGTCGTCAAGCCGTTCAGCGCGAAGGAACTCCAGGCCCGCGTGGACGCCGTCCTTCGCCGGTCGCCCGAGCGGGCCGACGTCCTCCAGACCGTCCGCGTGCCCGGCGGCGTGGCCGACCTGGCGCGGCGGGAGGTCCGATTCAAGGACGGCGAGCGCACCGAACTTACCGAACGCGAGGCCGACCTCCTCCGGTACCTCGCCTCCAACGCCGGGCGCGCCATCGCCCGCGACGAAATCCTGACGCGCGTCTGGCGGATCAACCCGCGCGGCATGGAGACGCGCACCATCGACATGCACGTGGCGCGCCTCCGCGAAAAACTCCATGACGACCCCGACGAGCCGCGCGTCGTCCTGACGGTGCGCGGCAAAGGATATATGTTTGCAGAGCCGAATGCTTAGCCGTCGCCGGCGACGGTCGTGCCGTTGCCTTTGTCGTTGCCGTTTGCCTTTGAACCTTGAACTTTGAACTTGGAACCTGGAACTTTTTTTATGAACCGCCCCTGGCAAATCTGGACCGTCTTCGGCCTGGGCCTGGCGCTGATGTTCGGCGCCATGGGCTGGGTCAGCGTCGAGTTGGTCACAGCGCGGCGGGAAGCGATTCTCGAGGAGAATGTGCGGCTGGCGCTGTGGCGGATGGAATCGACCCTCGCGCCGCTGGTGGCCCAGGAAAGCGGCCGCCCGTACTTCGAGTACACGTCGTTCTACCCGGCCGAGCGGGCCTACACGAACATGTTCGCCCCGATCGGGCCGGGCGAAGTCCGGCTGCCGTCGCCGCTCCTGGAGTTCGAGTCGCCGCTGGTGAAACTCCACTTCAACCTCGGCCCGGGCGGCGAACTCGCCTCGCCCGAGGTCCCGACCGGCAACATGCGCGACCTGGCGGAGCAGGGCTATGCGAAACCCGAGCGGATCGAACGCGACGCGGCGATGCTCGATCAACTCCGCCGCATCGTCCAGCCCGCGACGCTGGCGGCGGCCCTGCCGCTCGGCCCGCCTGGTGCCGCGCTGCCCCCGGTCGCGGCCAACCAGCCGCAGGGCCAGCAGTTGAGCCAGGCCGCCCGCAACCTGAGCGAGTACCAGGTCCGCAGCCGCCGCTACCAGGAGGCCGCCAATTCGCAGATGCTGGCCAACCCCGAGCCGCCCACCCTCCTGGGCGACGTGACCGAGGGCACCATGACGGCCCTGTGGGCCGACGGGGCGCTCCTCTTAGCGCGGCGGGTGCGGGCCGGCGGCGCCGAATACATCCAGGGCGCCTGGCTCGATTGGCCGGCCGTCCGCCAGTGGCTCCTTTCGGAGACGCGCGACCTTCTGCCCGGCGCCGGCCTCGCTCCGTGCGCCGCCGGCGACGGCCACGAGTCGCGGCGCCTGGCGTCGCTTCCGGTGCGGCTGGTGCCGGGCGACCTCCCGGCGGGCTTCAGCGAGGGCTGGTCGCCCGTCCTGGCCGTGTTGATTGCCGCATGGATATGCGTCCTCGTTGCGAGCGGCGCCGTGGCCGCGCTCCTCCTGGGCACCGTCTCGCTCTCGGAGCGGCGGGCCGCGTTCGTGAGCGCCGTCACCCACGAGATGCGCACCCCCCTCACCACGTTCCTCCTGTATACCGAGATGCTCGGCGAGGACATGGTCGCCGGCGAGGACAAGCGGCGCCGGTACCTCGCGACGCTCCGCGCCGAGGCCCAGCGCCTCGCCCACCTCGTCGAGAACGTCCTGGGTTACGCGCGGCTCGAACAGGGCCGGCCTGCCGGCCGCCTCGAAACCGTCCGCCTGGGCGACCTGGTGGACGGCGCGGCCGAGCGCCTCCGCACTCGGGCCGCGCAGGCCGGCATGGACCTCCTGCTCGATCTGCCGGAGGCCGTCCGCCCCCAGGCCGTCAAGGCCGACCCGAGCGCGGTCGAGCAGGTCCTCTTGAACCTCGTGGACAACGCCTGCAAGTACGCCGCAGGGGCCGAGGACCGGCGGATTCACCTGGAGGCCGGCCGGGCGGGCGGCCGGATCGCCCTCTCCGTCCGCGACCACGGGCCGGGCGTTGCGCGGGACGTCTGGGGGCGGCTCTTCCGCCCGTTCTCGAAGTCCGCCCAGGACGCCGCCAACTCCGCCCCGGGCGTCGGGCTGGGCCTGGCGCTGTCAAGGCGGCTTGCGCGCGGCATGGGGGGCGACCTTCGGCTGGCGGCCTCCGGCGCGGGCGGCGCGTCCTTCGTCCTCGTGCTCGCGCCGGCCTGACCGGCGGGCGATCGGTCGTTGGGTTTATTGACATCCGCCATGCGAGGGCCTAGAATCCGGGCATGCATCTTGAGATCGTCGGCGACATCACGGACGTTGAAACCCTGGCGGTCGGCGGAGCGATCCGGGACATCATGCGGCTTCGCCGCCAATACGGGCCGGGCCGGTGGCGCAAACTCAAGGGCGTGGCGCGGGTCAGGCTTGCCAATGGCCACATCCGCTCAGCCGAGATACACTGGTACGAGGCCCAGGGCATCGGGCGAAGGAAGATGAAGATCAAGCGGTTCTTGGAGTGAACGCCATGAAACACACTACAACCGAGCCGAAGTTCGCCTTGTGCCTCCGGAATGACCACTGCGACGATCTGGAAATCCGGAAGGTTTACCAGGTCGTCCCGGACCCGGAGGCGGCCAAAGAAGGGTATATCCGAATCCTCGATGAATCGGGCGAGGACTACCTGTATCCCAAGTCGTACTTTGTCCTCGTTGATCTGCCCCACAAGGCTAGTTCGGCGCTCGCGGTCACGGGCTAGGAGCCACGGCCGCCCCGGAGCCGCGACGATGCAGCCACCCCACCACTCGTGGTTCTATCGAGCGATGCGATCGGTCGTCACGCTGCACGGGTCGCCCGAGGCGATCGCCCTGGGCACGGCCATCGGCGTCTTCATCGCCTTCACGCCGACGGTCGGGTTCCAGATGGCCCTGGGCGCCTTCTTCGCCACCCTGGTCGGGGCCAACCGGCCGGCCGCCATGATCCCAGCCTGGATCACCAACCCCCTGACCATTCCGCCGGTCTTCGCGTTCACGTACTGGCTCGGCAGTTTCATCTGGCCCGGCCCGTCGGTTGACGAGGTGTACCGGCGGCTCGTCATCGCCGTCAGGAACCTCTCGCACTACGGCTTCCACGAGATCCACAAGCAGTTCGCCGAGTTCTTCCTCATCGGCGTGGATATCTACGTCGCGATGTTCATCGGCGGCGTGATCGTCGGCGGAGTCTGCGCCGCCGTGTCCTACCCGCTGACCCTCTGGGCCGTCCGGCGATACCGGCTCCTGTGGGAAGCGCACCGCGCGCGGCACGGGGACAGCGACCATCACGACGGCGCCGGCCGGCCCGACGTCCCGCCGCCCGGGAGCGGCACCCCGCCGCCCGGCGGCCAGGGGTGACCCGGCCGCGACCGCCGGCCATATTCAGCCGCGACCCATCGGGGAGCGGCGCTGTTCCTCAAGCCTCAGGCCTCCGGTCTCACGCCTGCCGTTCTTCATTGACCTCAGGTCGGCATTGGGGGCCGTGGCGTCCGTATCAACAATTGACAGCCGCTCATGTCCGAAGTACCCTAACCGCCATGCCAAGTCTTACGTGGATCGGCAAGGAAGCCGTCAGAGACCAGCACCGGAAGGTTCCGTATCACTTGCTGCGGTGCGACGAGAAACTCTCGGTCGGCGATCCGGGCAGCGGCAACCTGCTGGTCGAGGGCGACAACCTCCTGGCCCTGAAGGCCCTCCTTCCGTACTACGCCGGGCAAGTCAAGTGCATTTACATTGACCCGCCGTACAACACGGGCAACGAGAACTGGGTCTACAACGACGCGGTCAACAGCCCCGAGATGCGGAAGTGGCTGGGGAAGGTTGTTGGCGGGGAGGCCGAGGACCTGTCGCGGCACGACAAGTGGCTGTGTATGATGTATCCGCGCCTGGCGCTCCTGCGCGAGTTCCTGCGGGAAGACGGGGCCATCTTCATCAGCATCGATGACATTGAGGTTGCCAATCTCCGGCTCATGATGGACGAGATCTTTGGCCGTCGGAATTTCATTGCCAACATTGTCTGGCAGAAGAAACAGTCGCCGCAGAACGATGCCATCAACCTCTCTGACATGCACGATCATATCTTGGTGTATGCGAAGAAAGCCAAGCAGTCAAGGAATGACCGTGATGGGTGGCAAAGAGGACTCTTCCCAAGGGGACAAACTCAGAATGACCGCTACGCCAATCCAGACAATGATCCTCGGGGCGGTTGGACCTCTGCTGACTATACGTGCACCAAGACGGCTGAGGAGCGCCCGAACCTCTACTACGCAATCGCCAATCCGAATACGGGTGAGGAGATCTGGCCATCACGTCGCCGCGTGTGGGCTTTTGACCCACAGACACACGCAGAGAACATGCGGGAGAAGCGAGTCTGGTGGGGCCAAAGTGGCAAGGGTAAGCCGCGCCTCAAGAAGTTCCGCACGGACGTTGAAGAGGGTGTTGTCCCGTCCACATGGTGGACCCGTGACTTGGCGGGAGACAATCAGGAAGCAAGAAGAGAACTCCGGCTGATTTGTTCGCGGTGTGAAATTGATTTTCCCACCCCAAAGCCTGTTCGCCTCATAAGGCGTATCCTCGATATGGCATCAACGCGAGACTCGCTCATCCTGGATTCTTATGCCGGCAGTGGTACAACTGGACATGCAGTCTTGGAGGCCAACAAGGCGGATGGAGGGAACCGGCGGTTCATCCTGATAGAGACCGACCCGGCGATCTGCCGGCCAGTAACGGTTGAGCGAATGACAAATGCTGTACGGGGTTACACCCCCCACGAACGGGGTACGGAAAAGCCCGTGCCCGGTCTTGGCGGCGGATTCCGCTATTGCACGCTTGACGAACCGCTCTTTGACGAGACGGGGACCATCCGCCCCCAAGTCACGTTCGCCGATCTTGCGGCCCACGTGTTTTTCACGGAAACCGGCGAACCGATCCCCAAGCGGACCAACGGCCGCACGCCCCTCCTCGGCGTCTGCAAAGGCACGGCCTATTATCTGCTTTTCAACGGCATCCTGGGCGACAAGCGGCCTGACGGCGGCAACGTCCTGACGGGCAAAGTCCTTCAGCGTCTGCCCAGCCACGCCGGCCCAAAGGTTGTGTACGGGGAAGGTTGCCGCCTGAGTGCTGCGCGGCTCAAGCGAGAAAACATCGTCTTCAAACAGGTGCCCTACGAGATCAAGACCGCGTAGGATGGGGGAATCATGGACAAGAAAATCGTCGTTCGGTTGCATACGAGTTTTGAGGAAATGGTCCGCAAGTTTCCGAACACGAACACCGAGTTCTGGTGCGCCCGCGACCTCCAGATGCTCTTGGGCTATGCCCGCTGGGAGAACTTTGCCAAGGTTGTTGACAGGGCGATAACCGCCTGTCAAAACTCGGGTTATGATCCCAAGGACCATTTTCTTGGCATCACGAAAAAGGTCGACCTGGGGTCTGGCGCAAAGCGCGATGTCCAGGACATTGCCCTTACGCGCTACGCCTGCTACCTGATCGCCCAGAACGGCGACCCGGCCAAGGAGCCGATCGCCTTCGCCCAGACCTACTTCGCCGTCCAGACCCGCAAGCAAGAGGTTATCGAGAGGCGGCTGGCCGAGGCCGAGAGGGTCGGCGCTCGCAAGCGGCTCACCCGTTCGGAAAAGGAACTCTCGGGCATCATCTTCGACCGCCTGCGCGACAACGAGAGTTTCGCCCGCATCCGAAGCAAGGGCGACAGGGCGCTCTTCGGCGGCCGGACCACACAAGACATGAAGGACCGGCTGGGCGTGCCCCAAGGACGGCCTTTGGCCGACTTCTTGCCGACGATCACGATCAAGGCCAATGACTTCGCCAACGAGATCACAAACTTCAACATCAAGCAAAACGACTTGTGCACAGAGTCCGGTGTGACCGACGAGCACGTAAAGAATAACGCGGAGGTCCGCCAACTTCTGGTGGACCGGGGGATTATTCCCGAGGCCCTTCCGCCGGGCGAGGACGTAAAGAAAGTGGAACGCCGATTGATTTCCGAACAAAAGAAGTTGCCCAAGCAAATCGAGCCCCTGCAAGGCGACACGGAGCCTGGAAACTGATGTTCCAACTCAAGGACTACCAGCGCCGTTGCCTCGACGAACTGGCCCAGTTCCTGCGGCGGGTCATTGTGCAGGGCCGGGCCGATCTGGCCTTCTACGAGCACACACAGCGGCCATACCGCCAGGTACACGCGCTGCCCGGCCTGCCTTACGTTTGCGTGCGGGTGCCTACAGGCGGCGGCAAGACGGTCCTAGCCGCCCACTCGGTGGGAATAGCCGCCAGGGAACTCCTGCGGCAGGAGCGGTGCCTGGTCCTTTGGCTTGCGCCGACGACACAGATCGTCGAACAGACCCTGAAGGCCCTGCGCGACAAGCGCCACCCTTATCGGCAGGCCCTTGACGAAGATTTCGGCGGCTGCGTGAGCGTCATGGACTTGGCGGCGGCACTCGGCATCGGGCGCTCGACACTCGACGCCGATACCGTCGTCATTGTCTCAACGCTGGCGGCCATGCGTGTTGAAAACACCGACGGCCGCAAGATTTACGAGGCCAACGGGCAGTTGATGGAGTGCTTCGAGGGCCTTACGCGGGAGCAAATGGAAAACCTCAATAAGGCAGGCGGGCCGGAGGCCACAGCGCCGAGCCTTGCGAACCTGCTTCGCATCCGCCGGCCGGTGGTCATTGTGGACGAGGCCCACAACGCCCGGACGCACCTCTCGTTTGAAACCCTGGCCAGGTTTAACCCGTCCAGCATTCTTGAGTTTACGGCCACGCCGGACCAGGACCCCAATGGCGACCCCTCGAACGTCTTGACGCACGTCTCGGCCTTGGAGTTGAAGGCCGAAGACATGATCAAACTGCCCATCCGCCTGAAGACCCGGCCCCAGTGGAAGGAAGCCGTTCAGGAGGCTGTGGCCAAGCAGGGCGAATTGGAGCGCATTGCGCTGGCGGAGGAGAAGGCCACGGGCGAGTATCTTCGGCCCATTGTCCTCTTCCAGGCGCAGCCCCATGCCGCGGACCAGCAGAATGTCACCTTTGAGGTACTCAAGGAATCGCTCCTGGCGGACTTTAACATCCCAGAGGACCAGATCGCCGTGGCAACGGGCGGCGTCAACGACCTGGCGGACCTGCCGGTGCTGGACCGCGACCAGAAGGTTAGGTTTATCATCACCGTGAATAAATTGCGCGAGGGGTGGGACTGCCCCTTTGCCTATATCTTGTGCAGCGTGTCGAACCTGACAAGCACAACGGCTGTGGAGCAGATTCTCGGGCGCATCCTGCGACTTCCACACGCATGCCCCAAACAGCACGAGGAACTGAACCATGCGTATGCCTATGCGACCAGCCAGGGGTTCGTAGACGCCGCCGATGCACTCACTGACGCGTTGGTCGAGAGCGGATTCGAGAAGTTTGAGGCCAGGACCATGATCCGGGCCGAAACGGCCCCCCTTGACTTCGGGCCGCTCTTTGCCCAGGCGGTTTCCGAGGTGGTGTCCAGCCAACCGGCAACCGAGGCCATGCCTGAGACTCTGCGCAACAAGGTCACCGTCCAGACGGACGGAGAGCGGATAACGGTTGAGTATAAAGGGCCGCCGATGACGGCCGAAGACGCGGCGGCGCTGAAGGCGGCGTTCCAGACGAAGGGTGATCGGGAGGCCGTGGAGCGACTGTGCCGCAAGTCTCGTGGAGAGGATGCCTCGCCGGCGGCGATGGGCAAGCCTTTTTCGGTGCCGGTGCTGGCGGTCCGGGAGGGCAAGCAACTGGAGATGTTCGAGGACCAGTTCCGCGAGGTCCCGTGGCGTCTGTCTGCGTGCGATCACCACTTGACCGAGAAGGAGTTTGCCATCAAGGCCGGACCTTCGAGGGTGGCCGAGGTGGACGTGGACAAGGAAGGCAAGATCGGGTACCACTTCATCGACGATCTGGACCGGCAACTCTCGCTTCTGGACCTGCGCGGACCCAAGACGGAGACCGAACTTGCCGTCTGGCTCGACGGGACCATCAAGCATCCCGACATTACCCATGCAGACGCAAGCCTCTACCTGCGGCAGGTGGTTGAGGCACTCATCAAAGAGCGCAGTTATACGCTTGAGCAACTTGTTACCTACCGCGTCCGCCTGCGCGACGCGGCAGAGGATAAGATCAAGGCGCACCGAAGCGCCGCACTGCGAGAGGCGTATCAACAAATGCTGCTCCCAGGCGCGGCAACGCCCCTGGAAGTGACCCCAGAGGTTTGTTTTACCTTTCCGCTGAACGTATACCCGGCGCAGCGGATGTACCAGGGGCCGATTCGGTTCAACAAGCACTACTACCAGAACCCAGGCGATATGAACGATGAAGAGGCAGCCTGTGCCGCCATCATTGATTCGTTGCCGGAGGTGGAATACTGGGTCCGGAATCTGGAGCGCGACCGGTTCTCCTTCTGGCTCCCGACGCCAACAGACAAGTTTTACCCTGATTTTGTTGCCCAGTTAACCAACGGTCAATGGCTGGTTGTTGAGTATAAGGGCCAGCACCTTTGGAGTAACGACGACTCCAAGGAAAAACGGGTTGTGGGTGATTTGTGGGCAACTCGCAGTAAAGGACGTTGTATCTTTGTAATGCCCAAGGGCCCGGATTGGTCTGCTATAACGGCGGCAATTCAGGCAGGCGCGCCCAGGAAGTAACAAGAAGCACATCCCTTTACGCCATCCCGACGCAAATCGCTTTGCGATCTTGGCGCCCTTTGCGGTTTCAATCCCCTGTTGGCCTGTCGCAAAAGCGAAACCCCATTCCCTTTTCGCGACAGCCAAATCGATACTATAGTTGTTATTGCCTGTCCTCGATATGAGGCCGATTTGGCGCGCAGAGCCGACCACCCACCCCCATTTTCAGGTCAAAAAACGTGATTCGGGCGCGCGGTACATGCAAAGACCGATAAGGTCCAGTAAGTCTGCGCGTTACCCAGTTTAACATTTCTTAACACAAACCGCATTGGCCCCATCAAGAACCCCGATTGTTCAAAAAAACAGGCGGCGCAAAGTGGGCCCAACTTTCAGTTTTTGAAAAAGCGACTATCTTAAAGTGTATGAAAGGCGGAGTGACGGAGTTGCAGACTCACGAAAGAAACAGCCAACGCCGAACGCCGAACATCGAACGCTCAACGTCCAACGTTGAACGGAGCGCCCCAAGGATCTGGAACTTCGAACCTTGAACTCCGGGCGGAGGAACTCAGGCGCTTCGCTCGGCCGCGAGGCGGAGGCGGAGGAACCGGCCGGTGTAAGACTGGTCGCACTCGGCGACGCGTTCGGGCGGGCCTTCGGCGACGAGTCGGCCGCCCTGGTCGCCGCCTTCCGGCCCCAGGTCAATCAGCCAGTCGGCCTGGCTGATGAAGTCGAGGTTGTGCTCGATTACCAGGAGGCTGTGCCCGGCGTTGACGAGGCGGTGGAACGTCCGAAGGAGGGTCTGGACGTCGGCCATGTGGAGGCCGGTGGTCGGCTCGTCGAAGATGAAGAGATAGTTCCGGCCGCGCTTCGGGGCCGCCAGGTACGACGCCAGTTTCAGCCGCTGGGCCTCACCGCCCGAGAGGGTGGCGGTGTTCTGGCCCAGGCGGACGTAGCCGAGGCCGACGTCGACGAGCGGCTGGAGCCGCGCCGCAATCGGCTCGTGCTCCCGGAAATGGGCCATCGCGTCGTCCACGGTCATGTCGAGGATGTCGTCAATGTTCTTGCCGTTCCAGCGGACGTCGAGGACCTTCTTCTTGAAGCGTTTTCCGCCGCAGTCCTGGCAGACGACCGTGACGTCGGCCATGAAGTACATGTCGTAGGTGACGGTGCCGACGCCCTTGCAGGTCTCGCACCGGCCGCCGCTGGTGTTGAAGGAAAAGTCGGACGGTTTGACGCCGGCGACGCGTGCCTTGGGCGTTTCGGCGAAGAGCCGCCGGATGGCGCCGTAGGCCTTGACGTAGGTGACGGGGTTCGAGCGGGTGCTCTGGCCGATGGCCGACTGGTCCACGAGGATGGCGTCGTCAATCTCGTCGAGGCCCTCCAGGTCGTCGCACCGGCCGACGTTGTCAACCGCATGGCCGTGGCGCTGCATGAACTGGCCGTAGAGGACGTTGTGGACGAGGGTGGTCTTGCCGCTGCCCGAGACGCCCGTCACGCAGCAGAGCAGTCCGAGTGGCAGGCGGACCGTGAGGTCCTTGAGGTTGTGCTGCCGCGCGCCCTTGATGGTGATCCAGCCCTTGGGCCGGCGGGCGTAGGGCGACATGGCCCGGTCGGCGTGGACGCGCAACTGGTGGGCGGTCTCGGAGACCTCGCAGGCCGCCAAGTCCTCGAACGGGCCCTCGAAGATGACTTCGCCGCCGGCCTCGCCCGCGCCGGGCCCGAGGTCGATGATGCGGCCGGCTGCGCCGATCACCTCCGGGTCGTGCTCGACGACGGCCACGGTATTGCCCTTGGCGATGAGGCTTTCGAGGATGCCGATGAGGCGCCGGGTGTCGCGGGTGTGGAGGCCGACGGTCGGCTCGTCGAGGACGTAGAGGGTGTTGGTGAGGCTCGAGCCGAGGGCCGCGGCCAGGCCGATACGCTGCGATTCGCCGCCCGAGAGCGACCGGGTCTGGCGGTCGAGCGTCAGGTACGAGAGGCCGACGTCGTCGAGATAGGCGAGGCGGCTACGGATCTCGCGCAGCAGGACGGCGGCCCTGGCTTCGTCCTCCGGCCCGAGCGCCAGGCCGTCGAACCAGCGGCGAAGGTCCTTGACCGGCTCCGTCGCCAGGTCGGCGATCGAGCGGCCGGCCACGAGGACGTTCAGCGCGTCAGGCCTGAGTCGCCGGCCCTTGCATGTCGGGCACGTGTAATAGCCGCGGTACCGGGCGATCATGACGCGGACGTGCACCTTGTAGCGCTTCGTTTCGAGCCACGCGAAGAACCCGCGGATGCCCGGCCAGCCCCCCTCGGCCATTTCACGCGGGCCCGACGGGCTTCGCCCCGGCGTAGCCCGGCTTTGCCCGGGCGAAGCCGGGTCGCCGTCCCAGATGAACCGCTTGCTTTCCTCCGAAAGGTCCATGTAAGGGACATCGGTGCGGATGCCGTGCGCGCGGCAGGCCTTGCGGCAGACGTGGTGGAGATGCTTGTAGGCGGGGGTCTGCCAGCACATGATCGCCCCCTGGTCGATGCTCTTTCGCGGGTCGGGCACGATCTTGTCGGGGTTGAGGTCGCTCGTGCGGCCGAACCCCTCGCAGGTGGGGCACGCGCCGACGGCCGAGTTGAACGAGAAAAGGTGCGGCTCGGGCTCGGCGAACTCCCGGCCGCATCGCGCGCAGTTAAAGCGGATGTCGAACGGCATGCGTGCCCGCTCCGAGCGGTCTTCGCCGACGAGGATGACCTGGGCGCGGCCGGCGCCTGCCTTGAAGGCTGCTTCGAGGGACTCGGCCAGGCGGCTGCGGGCCTCGGCCGGCTCTTTCGGCATCGCCAGGCGGTCGATGACGACCTGGAGTTCGGCCGGGAGATCCGATTCGGCGACCTCGGCGACCTCGGCGGTCCGGCCCTGGAGCCAGAGGCGGCGGAAGCCCTGCCGCTCGAGTTCCCGCCGCAGCGATTCCCACGGCCGGTCGCCCCGCGCCACCGGCGCGACGATGACGAGCCGCTCGCCCGCCTCGAGCGCCAGGACCTCGTCCACGGCCCTCTGGACGGTGTGTTTTGCGACCTTGCAGCCGCAGTCGGGGCAGAGGGTCTCGCCGACCGTCGCGAAGAGCATGCGGAGGTAATCGGCGATCTCGGTGGCGGTGCCGACGGTCGAGCGGGCGTTCTTGACGGTGTTTTTCTGCTCGAGGGCGATGGCCGGCAGGAGCCCCGTGATCGAGTCAACGGGCGGCCGCTCCATCTGATCGAGGAACTGCCGCGAGTATGCCGAGAGGCTCTCGACATACCGCATCTGCCCTTCGGCGTAGAGCGTGTCGAA
>Ga0315284_10009357_pt1 | contig 13971 bp, 3 predicted proteins | sample YL17G09_16_MG_FD_203696 | JGI IMG/M metagenome (GOLD analysis project Ga0315284, IMG submission 203696) | Sediment microbial communities from Yellowstone Lake, YNP, Wyoming, USA - YL17G09_16 | ecosystem: Environmental > Aquatic > Freshwater > Lake > Sediment | place: USA: Wyoming | collected... | reverse complement strand
TAATCCTTCAAACGTTAATGCACAAGTTGATGCTTCTAATTTAAATTATGAAGGTATGACATCTAATGAAGCAGCAGAACAATTATTTGGATTAAAGAATGGTGGGTATATCCCATCATATCAAGACGCTGGTACAACAAGTATTTATTATGATAACACAGTCCCTTTAAATACATATTTAGGAAATTCAGATGCAATGAGAGTTACACCTGAAGGAGCATTTCCTATTTATGAAAGTAATACAAAACCATTTATAGTAGAAAAATCTAGTAAATCTGTTTTAGGTAGTCCGTATGTAGATGATTATGGAAGATATAAAACATATCAAGCAAACAGTAAAGGAATACTAGAATCTAAATCAGATGAATCTTATCGTACAAGAAATATAGGAGGAGATGAAGTCATTTCTTATCCTGACAGATATGTAAGAATGGATACATTAGGGTATTCTCAAGGTAGACAAAATTTCCCTGTTGTAGTTACTGAAAAAAATATAGCTGATGGATTTGGTGGTTCATATGATGTAAACCGATTTGATGCAACTAGAGAACAAGTTCCTTCTTTAATTAGAAGTATGAAGAACCAAACATTTCAAACTAATGCTGAAAAAGTAAAAGCTAATGCAGATGCTGTATATAAGAATGCTTTAAAAGTAGAAGCTAATAGACGAAAAGTACTAAAGCTAGCTCCATTAACTGATTATGAAAAACAGCAAATACTTAAAGGTAATTATGAAAATGGAGGTTCAATCCCATCATATCAACCTGGAGGACAAACAATTGATATAGGTACTGGTAAATATAATCCTGCTACAAAAACAATTACAGGTACAGATGGTACAACAAGAGTTGTAGATGAAGATGAAGCTAACTGGATCATGTCACAAGTTCAATTTGGTAATGCTTCAACAAATACTAATAACACTACATCTACAAATACTAATAATACCACTACATCTAATGGTAATCTTAATGGATGGCATGGAAATGTATTTTGGCAAAATGGACAAGCTGTTACTACTCTAGCAGATTTAGGTGTAGCAGGTGGCGGTAATGGGTTTGACTATAATAGTCTATTTACACAAGGTAAACATTTTGTTCCTGCTAATCAAATGGCTAACATCTTTACTCAACAAGGAATAAATAGATTAGCAAATACGTTTAAAGGAATGCAACCAGATGATGTATATCTATCTAAAGCAAAAGCTAAGATGGGTCCTTTTGGTGCTAAAGCAGTTCTTAAGTGGGAATATGGTCCTGATGGTAAACCACGTCAAGTAGCAGGTACAGATGAAGATAATCAATCATCATCTAGATTCCCAACTATGGGTGGTAATAACATCATAGATAGAACACGTGCTAGAATACAAAGCATGCGTACACCTAGTACAGGAGGAGATATTCCAGTAGGAATTGACACACCTGTTTCTAATGCTACACCTTCTCCTGCATCTATGCAACCATCAATGAGTCAATCTTCAGGTTCAGGTATGGGAAGCATGGAAGGATATGATGAAATGGGTAATCCTATTACACCTTCAACACCTAATCCTGTATATGCACCTGTACAATCTAATCCTAGACAATCTATGGAAGATTTAGGAGAATTTGCTATAGGAGGTAGGGCAGGTAAAATGGTTATTAAACCTGGAGGATATAATGTTACTGGTCATCACTTTGCTCCTTTTATTACTAGCGGTATGGATGCAGCTTCATCTAATTTAGAAATACCACCAGCAAATGAAGCAATGCTAACTGCTGATGCTCAGGTTCCTACAATGTATAATAATCCACTTGGTAGAGGATTGCATACAGAAAAAGGACCTTACAATGTTGAAATGACTCCTCAATTAAAACCATTAAATGAAGGAGATAGATTTGCACAAGGTTATTATGAAGGACCATACTTTAGTAAGTATGGAGGTAATACATATGAAGCTGGAGGTATGACTGGTAACTTTGAAGAAGGTCAATACTATGATTTAGATGAAGATGCTATTAATGATATCGTAGCTAACGGAGGTACAATTAAATACATTAATGAATGAAACGTAAGATATTAATAACTAAAGCACCTTTGCCTAAAGCAATATCAGGTCTTTATACAAAACAAAAACTTACTAATAATGCATTCCAGTTTCCTATATCTTTTAAAGAAGGTATGGAACCTAATCTTGAAGTGCATAAAAACATTGGTGCTGTAGATCGTGATCAAGCTAACATTGAAGCTGAGAAAGGTGAAACCATTCTTACTCCAATGGGTGATGATGCATGGACTAAAACATTACCCAAGACATATGTCATAGGTGGTAAGAAACACTCTAAAGGTGGTACTCCTCTTAATGTACCTGAAGGTAGTTTTATATTCTCTGATCATCTTAAAGAAAGAAATCAAAAGATACATGAGATGCTTGGTAAAGCTGCAAGAAAATCAGGATACACATATGCTGAACTTTCTAAACCATTTATGCTTAATGATGATATTAGAGTATTGCTTGATCCAGATTCAGATAAGATAACAAAAGAAACTGCACAGATGAATATTCAAAATAAAGTAGATAAGCTTGGTCTTATCTCTATATTGCAAGAAGCATCTAAAGGTTTCATTGATGATATGGGTGAAATAGATATTCCATCTGTAGGTGTACCTTATCTTGAAAAAGCAGGAATAAATATTGAAGAATCAATTGAACCTTTTCTACAAGCTATAAGACAACCTGTTCAACAGCAAAATCAAATGCCTCAACAAGGTATGTCTCCTGACATGATGCCTCAACAAGGTGAAGCTCCAATGCCTCCTATGCCTACTGGTAGAAATGGCGGTCTTGTAAGAATGAAAGCAGGAGGAGCTGTAAAACAATATCAGAATGCAGGTACTGTAAATGCAGGACTTAAAGCAGGAGAAAGAGCAAGATATAATACAGGTACTGGTAAATATGAAGTAGTTAATGAGCAAGGAACAGTTGTAGGATATATTGATTTTCCAGGTGACAGAGGTGTTAAAGTAAGTAGATCTAAAATTCCTGCTAATGCTGTTATACTTTCAAAAGATCAATATGAAGCAAATAAAGATGCTGCATATAAAACAGCTGCAGGTAAACCATTAGTAATTAAAAACCCTGATGGTTCATATAAGCTTATATCAGAAACATCTGTTAAACTTCCTGAATATAAAGAATCAGATCTTGCTACCATTTTTGCTAATCAAGCTGATATAGCTAGTCAATACAAATACATTCAAGAAACATTTAATAATCCTAAAGTAAAAGCTGAACTTAGCAAACGTGCTCTTGCTGCTTTAGATGACCCAAATAAAAGAGGTAGAAGTTTATCATCTACAGAAATACGCGCTCTTAAAGAAAAACTTAAAGATCCAGAATATGCGTATAAGATGTTCATGGATATGCAAAGACGTAACCTTTCTACATATGCAAATCAAAAAGCAGGTAACATAAAGACTATTGCTTCTCATAAAGATGCAGCAGATCCAGGATTAGTTACTAATGCTGACTTTACTAATAGCTGGTCTAAGATAGGTTTGAATGCACCTAGTGCAGAAGAAGCTAAAATGCAACAAGCTTTGTATGTTGGATATAAAGATATGTTAGATAATAGAGATAACTTATCTGATCCAGAACTTAAGAATACATTAAAGCCTTTTGGTATTGCACAAGTAGGAGCTACAGATGCAGCTGATTTAAGTGGTACAGGTAGCGGTAAGATTTCCATTATAGATGGTAAATATACTAACACAACTGCAGGTGAAATAGTAGGTCTTAAACCACCTACTGAATTAACTGAAGGTGATCTTGGATTAGAAGATTCAATGTATACACCATCTAAGAAACGCGAGTATGTAGGTAGTAATATACGTAAAGGTTGGACTGCTCCTGATATATATGAATTAGCAAGAGCTACAGGAGAAAGATTTGCAGATAGAGCAAATATGCCATTTGAAGCTATGCCTCCTACAATTTTACCTAACGTTGCATTATTATCTCCACAAGATCAACAACGTAACTTTAGAGGTATGGCTAATGCAGCAGGAGAACAAATGCTAGCATCAGGTGTAACACCTCAAACAATTTCAGCATTAAGTAGCTTATCTGGTGCAGATCAAATGGCACAATATACAGCACAGGTACACAATGCTAACGTAGGTATACTTAATGAAGCAGGAAGAGATAGAGCTAATAGACTACAGAAAGGTGCAGATGATCGCGCTAACTTAACTACTAGACTATTTGATAAAGTAACACAGATGAAAGAGAATCTTCAAGCTAGAAGATCAGCTGCTAAAGCTGAAGTATCTAAACAGTTTGGTATAGGTGAATCTAATGAAGGAGCATTCCAAGCAGCAGCTTTAAGTGCACCTAACTTTATATGGGATCCGTTTACTCAAGACTATGCAGGTTTTATTCCTGGAGCTGATATAGAAGCTACTTATGGTCAGACTACAAACTTAAAAGATAGGTTTATGGATTATAGAAGTCAAATGCCAGCAAATGTAACTGATCAAGTAGTCATGCAAATAGCAAAAGCTGATCTTGGTATTCAAGATAAACCAGATTATTTAAATTATAATACAGGAATACCAGGTTAATAAATATAACAGGTTTACTAAACTTATATTATTTTTGGTATAAATAAAATAAATTATGGCAACGTACTTATCAGGGAATCCTACTTTCTTACCAACAGTTCAACCATACCAACCTAATCTACAGTTGTATGCAGGTGCTCTTCAAATGAAGCAGACACAATATGATACTAATCGTAAGAAAATTAGTGACTTATACGGATCTCTTTTAAATTCACCAATGTCAAGAGATTCTAATATACAAGCAAGAGATGAATTTTTTCAATCTATTGATTATGAAATAAAAAAATTAACTTCTGTTGATTTATCATTACAACAAAACGTAGATACAGCATCTGATCTTTTTACATCACTATACGATAACAAGAACATTGTTAAAGATATGATGTGGACTAAAAATTATCAGAATGAAGTATCAAGAGGTGAATCATTTAGAAATTGTGTTGACCCTGAAAAATGTGGTGGTCAATACTGGGAAGGTGGCATCAATGCACTTCAATTAAGAAGAGAAGAATTTAAATCTCTTTCTGATGAAGAAGCAATGGGATTTGGTGATGTAAGATACACTCCTTATATAAACGTTCAAGAGAAAGCATCTAAAATGTTTAAGGAGTTAGGATGGAACGTTAAGATAGATGAGCCTACAGGTAACTGGATTGTTACAACAAAAAATGGTGAGCTAATTGAAAATAATCTTTATGCTCACTTTCAAAACACTCTAGGTAAAGATCCAGCTATCAATGATTACTATAAGACTAAAGCTTATGTAGAAAGAAAAAGCTGGGCTATGAGTAATGCTCAACAATATGGATCAGCACAAGCTGCAGAGCAGGAATATATTAATCAAACAACAAAACAAATCAATGAGTCATTATCTAAAATTAAAAGTAATACTGCACATCAAAAACAGGTTAGTGATCAAAAAGCTGCTGACTTAAAAGAAAACATTAATAAAGGAAACATAAGATCATCAGCTGAAGTTGATGATGAATACAATAGATTAATAGGTGAATCAGAAACATATGGTAATACTGAGAATGATCTTGGTAATGCAATAGGTACAACTAACAATGCTATTAGTGCTAAGAATCTAGCTCTACAAGGAGAATCAGTAGATAGTGCTATGGCTATGCTAAGCTTGAATTCAGATGTTGCATCTGCAGCACATATACTTGCGTACAGTGATTATGAAAGAACACTGAAAGAAAATACTGTTGCAATGAAAGAACAAGAGCATCTTTGGAAAATGCAAGAAATTGCATACAAAGATCAACTTGAAGATGAGAATGCAAAAAAAGCATTAGGTGGAGATCCATTTGCTGATTATATGAGTGGTGAGGTAAGAAGTGATGCTGATACTAGTGATATGGCAGCTTTTAATGCTTTATCAAAAGAAACTTACGGCACAATTAAAAAAGCTAAAGTTCTTAATCAAGATATACTAGAAACTACATTTAACGCAGCCCAAGAAAAATTAAAGACAGGAGGTAATGGATCTGCACAAGCAGGAGAAGATGCTGTAAGTTTAGTAGGTCAAGCTATTACATCATTTTACAATACAGCTAAATATTCTAAAGATTCTAGCAAAATTCAGTATGCTACTAAACTATATAATAAATGGAATAGTAAAGATGACAAAGAAAAGCTAGGATGGGCTAAGCAATTTGACATGACTGCTTTTTCTGAAAAGTTACCTTATGATGCAGTAGCTAAAGTTTATAATAAAGCACTAGACATGCATGTAGATAACACCTACAATAAAACAAATAGAAATTATTTATCTACTGTACGTGGTCAGTTAGGTCAAGATATTGGTGTAGCTCAAATGTATGAAAAGGAAATTGAAGCTTGGAAAGAAACTAAAACTAGAGTAGCAGAATCAGTTAGAGCTAATCTTCGTAGCACAGGTGGTGCTAATTCTGAATACTATGAATATTTAGTTAATGATAGCGGTGATATGAGAAGCATGGGTTCTTTTGCATTTATGTCAGCAAAAGGATTAAGCTATGATAGAGGTAAAAATACAAAAGACGTTGTAAGTAGATTTAAAGCAGATCCTGCAACACAAGCTGAGTATTCTAATATCTATACAAGATCAGTAGAGCAATACAACAACATGTCACCTCAAAGAAAACAACAGGTAGGCTCTAAAGAAAATTATGTTTATAATCAAATTTATAACGTAGCTAAAAATAGACAAAATAATACTAACCCTACAGTTCAATATATAGATGCTGCAGGTAAATATCAAAAAGTATCTGTTGATCAATTCTTTACTAAAGATGGTCAAGTAAGAAGCGCTTATTCAAGATATGCTGATAAATGGAAACCAGGAGAACAAAGTGGATTTTGGAGTACATATAGTAAAGCTAAAGGATTATATTCAGGCATTGGTTCTTATGAAGAAGAAAGAACTGCAGGAGATGCAATAGGTGATGCTGCAGAGTTTGCGCAAAATATTATCATGGCTCCTATTACTGGTATTGCTGCTGCTATTGAAGGTGACTTAAGTATATTAGATCCAACAAGATCTATACGTGAACGTAATCAAGCAGTTTATCAACAAAGACTTTCTGAAGCTCAACGCAAAGGAGTAAAAAGTGGATCTGAATTTATATCACAATTTAAAAAAGCATTCCATAAAGCTACTGATACTTGGAAGAAAGGTAGTTTAGGAGGAGTAGGCTCATATGCTGCACAAGACTTAGTAGGTTTTGTAGATTATTCTCAACCAGCTTCTTCAGTAGTACAAAATGAAAAAGACTTCTTAATGAATGCATGGGATGCTGAAGGAAGAGGTGATGCTATTTTTACTTTTGGTGATGCAAAAAATGCAATACCTGGTAAATCAGATCCTAATGCTTCTCAATTTGTAAGAGACATAGTTGGAATGGCACTTAAATCAATTGATAAAGAAGGACGTCCTACATGGACAAGTATGTATAATCCTATTGGTGGAGGTAAAGAAGGATATCAACAATATACTATTCACTTAAGTGATCCTAAATTTGCTAATGCATTTGGTAAAGGAACTGAATCTTTTATGCCTCAATATGGAGGAATGTTAGGAGCAGGAAAAGAAAGAGGTACGGTAACTATTTATCTTAAAGATGCTGCTGCTAATAACAATCTTCATAAGATGACTAAATCATCACCAATGGAAAAACAATTATCATGGGTACCTGATATTCCATTATTCCGTGGTCAATATGATGATATTCAAAATTTAAGAATATTTAATAATCCTACTGGTGGTCCTGGTTATCAAGTAAGAGGTAGTGTTGCTGTTGGTTATAATGAAGATGGCACATTAAATATGGAACCTGTTCAAAAAAATTATTACGATAATGATTATAGTCCTAATGCTATTCAATATGAATGGGCACAAGGATTACAAAACATACTTCTATCTCCTGAACTTCAACAAAAAAGATAATACATCATGGCAGATAATAATAGTAACTTGATTAATCTAAATGATTATTTTCCAAATCTTAAAGACTCCCAAGTTGTAGAACAGACTCCTTCTGGTAAACCTGTTGTTACAGGAAATGCAAGAGAAATATTAAACAATACTATTGCAAATTCTGAAATACATGGTAGATCAACTTATAACAAAGGAAAGCTACAAACATTTGGTGCTGATATGGATCATCATCAATTTGAACGTTATTATAACCATCCTAAATTTAAAGAGCTTGGATTTAATCCTTACGTTGACAATGAAGCTAAATATAATGCTGCTAGTTCTTTTGGCGATGATTTTAGAAGAACATGGGGGCAATGGCAAACATTAACTGGACTAGGCTTTAGAGATGCTGCTAGTTTTGGTCCTGCATCAGATAGAACATTTGCTAAAGATTTTGAAAAAGCAATGGCTATTGGTACCTCTAATAGAGGAGGTATGGGAGGATTTGTAAATAACTTATTCCTTAACTCTGGTTATACCTTTGGTATAATGGGTGAAATCATTGCTGAAGAAGTTGCATTATGGGGAGCTACTGCATTAACAGGTGGTTTAACAGGGGAACTAGCTCTTACACGTACTGCAGAAAATGCAGGTAGATTATTTACTGGATTGTTTAAAGCTGAAGAGTGGGTAAAGAAAGCTAACAAAGTAACCCAAGCATTAGATAAACTTGCTGACGTAAATACAGCACGTCAAGTATTTAATGGTTTAGAAACAGGTGCAATTGCTACTGGAAAATTTATTGCAAGAAATACTGCAGGAGAAACTTATAACTTCCTTTCTAATTTTAATAAGTTAGAAAACTTAAGTGGAGTAGCTAAAACAGCTCAAGGATTTGGCGCTATGTATAGAGATGTACGTAACGTTAGACTTGCTTTTGGAGAGAGTGCTCTTGAAGGAGGTATGGTAGAAAATGAAATGATTGAGAATCTATATGATAGTTTTGTAACTACACATGGAAGAGAACCTGATGAGCATGAAGCTGCTAAAATTAAAACAACAGCAAAGACTGCTGCATTAACTACTACTTGGGCTAACTTACCTACTATATTTTTATCTAATCAGATAGTATTAGGATCAATGATGAAATCATTTAGTCCTTTAAAAAGATTTATACCAATTGCAGAAAATCAATTTGGTAGAACCATGCTTACTAAATCAGGCATTGAAGTAGTTGAAAAAGGATTTAAGTCTGCAGCTAAAGGACTTATACAACCTAGAACATATGGTAAGTTTGCACTTGATTATTTAAGCGCTAACCTAGCAGAAGGTCTTCAAGAATCTGCACAAGAAGTAATCTCAGGTACAAACAAACAGTACTATAAGAATCTATATAGTGGAACTACTCGTGGTGGTTACTATAACTCTATAGCTGATAACATAGAAAAACAATTTTCACCTGAAGGATTAGAGATCTTTGCATCTGGATTCTTTATGGGAGGTATAGTAGGAAGTGCTGGTGCTGTTGCAGGAGCTGCTAAAGAAAATACTCTTAAATTCTTTGATAAGAATTATGCAGCTAAAAAAGATGCAGCTCTACAAGACATGCAGCGCAAAGCAAAAGTTATGGATGACTACTATAAGGATCCATTAAAGTATAACGATAAGCATTTAAATAATTTAGATGAACAAAAAGTGATTCAGGGCAAGATGGCAGAGGCTGAAGCCAAAGGTGATTCACATATGTTTCATACTTTAAAAAATAGAGCTAAAGCAAATCAGCTATGGACTGTTCTTGAAGCAGGTATGGAAGATACATTTGTTCAACGTTTTAAAGAGCTAACAAATCTTAGTGATGAAGAGCTATTAAAAGCTATTCCAAATTCTGGTGATGCTGCGCAAACTAGAGCAGATTTAGAATCTATGGGTTCTAAAATGGGAGAGTTTAAAAAGACATATGACTTTGTAAAGAAAGAACTTCCTAATGATTTTAAACCATGGGATTTTAAACAAGGTAGTGATGAGTACAACATAGAAGCTCAAGCATATACTACATTTGAAGCTGCGCAAAAAGATCTTATATTCATGGCAGATGGAGTTAAAAATACTTTAAAGCGCATGAATGGTATTATGGGTGAAGCTGTAAATGATGTTGGTGTAGCAGGTGTTACAGCTACAGACTTAACAACTTTATTTAACCAAGGTGATCTAGCTCTTGAAATGGGAACATTAAGACAAGAGATAAAATCATTTGGTGATGAAGCTCTTGTTACACCAGAAGCTAAAAAACTTAAAAAGGATAAAGAAGCTAAACTTAAATATCTTGAAGAATTTAATAATGCCATCTTTGATGTTATTACTGAACTGACTCCTAGTGAAACTGAAGTTAATAAAGCTATTGGTGCAGATTCAAAAGATATTGTCTTTACAAAAGAAAACTTTATTAAGGCTGCTACTTATAACAGAGCTTTATCAGCTTATAAGAACTACGTTAAGTCAAGAGCCAAAGGTCCTGTAAGTGACAAGAATGTAGAAAGCGCATTTGAAAAAATGGTTGACTACTATAAGCTTGATATGGAGCATAACAACTTTAATCAATCTGTGAATACTTTAATTAATCCTAAATCATTCTATGAGTATACTGCTCGTAAGAAAGAAGTAATGGATGCAGAGTATAAAGACAGAATGATTAGAATTACTGAAGCTCTACAGAACTATGAAAAATCAATGCATAAGAATGACCTTCTACAAGAACTGTATAAGAAAGGGGTATTCTTTAATATTGAAGAGTGGGATGCTTTAGAAAAAGAAGGTAAGATGCCTAAGCGTCTTTACAAAACAACTGGTAAAGATCAGGTACTTACTACATCATCTGCATACAATGATGCTGTTGATCTTATTAGACAATACAGTGAGAATGTAAATAACATTCCATTACAATACAATGCTGATCTTGACCAGTATGATACCTCTACAAGAGATAGATTACCTGGAGATAATAGATCATATGAGCAGTTAGCTGAGCAGTATGGGTTTGATCCTAAAGCAAGCAAAACTACTTTACCATTACGCCAAGTACTACAAACAATCATAGATAGTGAATTTGCTACTGAGCAAGAACAAGCTTTAGCAAGAAGACTATTAAAGCTAGCTCAACCTAATGAAACTGTTACCTTTAGTAAAGAGTTAGCAGGTCCTGGTATATATACAGATGTAGAACAAACAGTTATTGATGCAAGATTCTCATCACAAGAGTATGCTGAAAATGCACAGTCTTATCCTATAGAAGTATCTATACTACGAGAAGAAGTAAACAGAAGAGTATATAAAGCAACAGAAGAAGATCCACAATTTAGAGAATCTATTGTAGATATCATGAAGCATGCAACAGCATTCTACATGCAAGAAGAAGTTGCTGAAAACGCTCCTTATCTTGGACTTGCTACACCTGAAGATTTCATTAAAGATGTAATGACTAATGATAACTTTAGAGCTTTCTTAAGTCAAATAGAATATCCTGAAACAGGTAGAAGTACTTGGGGTGAATTTGTTGATAGAGTTATCAAGATGATTAGTAATCTATTTGGTAGTGATTCAACAAACACAGCTTTGAATGCTGCTATTAATCTTATTACAACTAAGATAGATTCAGTATACTCTGAAGGAGTAGCTCAAGCAACATCTGGTGCACAAACATCTACAGCTGCTGAAGTAAATCCACAAGAGTTATCACTTCAAGATATAGAAGCAACACATCCTGAATTAGTAAATGAACTAATTAAACTATACAAAGATTACAACGAAACATTTGCTGATCTAGGTAATATGGATATGATGCTAGATGCTGACTATGCATCTAAAACAGATGATCAAATTAAAGGATCTCCTGAATTTGCAGACTTTGTTAAAATGCAAAATCCATCTATCATTGCAGCATTTGATAAATATTTTGGTAAAGAAACTACACGCACAATTGAGAGACGTCCTGGAATTAAACAATCAATAACTGAAACAGAACAAGAAATACTTCTTACAGAGCAAATCAATAAGCTTAGAGAACTAGGTTATTCTGATGATGAGATTGAAGCTATGACAGTTCTTGATGGACTTAACATTATAATTCAAGGAGAAACAAAAGAAGAAACAGCTGCTAGATTAGAGCGTGAAAGAAAAGACTTTAATGATGACAGAACTGAAGCAAGAAAAGAAATAACAGATATGATTTCTAATGCTGAAGACTTTAATGAGTTAGAAGCAGTAGAAGCTGAAATCTTAGCACGTTTAACTGGATCTAGATTCTTCTTAACAAGAACAGGATTTAAAGCAGAAGATATAGATGCGCTTATAAATGAAAAGAAGAAAGAGCTTGCGTTTAAATTAGAATTTGATGATGTTCAAGAAGGTGAGTATTTGATAATTAATAATCTTGAAAAGGGTATACAAAGTTTGTGGAAAGTTAACAAGAAGACAAAAAATCAGTTAACTTTGGAAAGCGTCAAAGATCCTTCTAGAACTTATACAATTAATAGAAGTAAGTTTAAAGAAGACAATGATAAACGTTACATCTTTAAATACAAATACGAAATGGAAGACATGGATATTGACACCAATGTAATTACTCCTGAAGCTACAGATATTTCTAATGATAACATTGCAGGTATTGAAGATATTTCTGATGAAGATGTTGACGCAGCTATTAAAGCTGGCAAATCAATATCTGTAGATGATGCTCTAGATAATTTCTTTAACGCGCAAGATGACGCTTGCAAACAATAAAATTTCTTTATAATGTTTTGTTCTTTTAATACAGGTGACAATCAGAAGGTATATAAAGCTTTTACTACTGCTTTAACTGCCATAATGAATGATATAGCAAATAACCCAACAGGGAAGTTTGATATAAAGGAAGTCATGAAGATGATATATGATCGTACTATGGCACGTACATCAGACCATGAGCAATCAGTAAATAATGCTAGAATGGTTCCTAATATTATCATGAAGATTGCTACCCGTGATAAAGCTTCTGCTGTTCCATTATTATCTAAAGGATTAGATATTGGTGCTTTATTTAATTTAAGTTTAGCTGTTGAATCTGAAAAAGATGGAATGGCAACTACAGAAAAAGAACTTGGCATAACAAAAGATCTTTTAGGTGAAGCTAAAGAATTAAGTGAAGAAAAACCAACAAAGAAAAGAACAAGAAAAAAGAAAGTAGTAAATGAATCTCCTGAAGGACAACCTGCACGTGATCAATTAGAATTATTTGATGAAGAAGGTAATCCTATTATTGGTGAAGTAGAAGATCCTGAAGTTAAGAATGATGATGGTGAAATTATTTTTCCAGCTGCAAAAAGATTTGAAGCTATAGCTCCTCATGCTAGAAAGGATACAGATCAGGAAGCAATCAGCATGAATAACAAACATTCAATGTTTAATGTTATTGATCCTGCAAAAAAATTCTTCTATAAGGTTAAGCGTAAGATTGTATCTATGCTTAGAGGTGGTTATACAGGATCTGAGATAGACTATCCAGGTGTTGGTAAATTATATCTTAGAGCTCAAAGTTCAACCTTGTTACCATCAGATACTAAATTAGCTTCTACTACTCCTGTTGTTATGATTGTAGTAGATGCACAAGGTAACCCTGTAAAGTTTGATGATGAAGGTAACGTAAATAAAGATGGTAAAATATCATTTTATAACTTACGTGCTCCTTATGATATCAATGGTGATATTGAACAAAAAAGAATTATTGCTATAGCAGAGACGCATAAGATTACAAGAGAGCTAGCAAAAGAACTTATTGAAGAAGAAAGAAAATCTGTAGAAGATATTCTTGACTATATATCTAAAGATACAGCTAACTCAGTTGTATTAGAAATTACAGGTGGGCAGCTAGGGCATTTAGGATCACAAGAAGAACCTTACCTTATTGGTAAAGTAAACTTTGGTACAGATCC
>Ga0315284_10009356_pt1 | contig 13971 bp, 6 predicted proteins | sample YL17G09_16_MG_FD_203696 | JGI IMG/M metagenome (GOLD analysis project Ga0315284, IMG submission 203696) | Sediment microbial communities from Yellowstone Lake, YNP, Wyoming, USA - YL17G09_16 | ecosystem: Environmental > Aquatic > Freshwater > Lake > Sediment | place: USA: Wyoming | collected... | reverse complement strand
CCGCCCTACTTAACGACGAGGTGTAGCTTAACCTAGTGTCCACTTTATCGCTCACCGATCAGAACGATATGTAGCCCACTACACAAAGAACCGGCGGGCATTGTGCAGGTCGGTTGAGAGGAATGGTGTTTCGGCAGAAGTCGTCTACGTCCCCAACGAATACTATGCTGCCAGGGACATGGTCAGTGATAGGACATTGGGAGCGAACAAGGCATTGGAGCGATACCAAAACTCCCTTTTCCTCGTTCTCTCTGTGAGGCCGGAGACCCCCATCCAAGGCAGCGTGATCTTGTCGAGAGGGGACAGAGGCAGCTTCCAACGCGAGATAGCTCGGAACAGCTTCGGTCGAGACTCCGACGCCTTCCTGGTAGACGGTTTGGATACGGTTCGAGCGATCGCGTGGAACTATGATCGCAACTGGGGCATTGGTAACGAAGACTCCTTCTTGTTGGCATTTCCACGGAACCGATTGCGCGGGAATCCGCAGAAATACCGGCTGATCGTACGCAACACCGCACCAGAGCTTGGGACAATTGACATGGCTCTGAGCGGACTACTCGGCAAGATCGGAAACCTCAAGGGTTAGTCACTATGGACTTCATGAAATTCGTCTTGGTCATGTTGTTTCCCCTTCTTCTTGTCAGGGGAGCGTTCGGTCTTTCAAGCGGTCCAGTTCAGCCGGAATTCCTGTCTTTTGAGCCCGTTGATGTGACCGATCTTGTCAATCTGCCGACAGGTGACTTCACCTATGTGGTACCGCTCGGTGATGTCAAGGGCCCGGCAGGGGTTGGGTATCCCCTGACGCTTAGCTACCATGCCGGCATTGCCAATGAGCAAGAAGCGTCGTTTGTTGGCTTGGGGTGGTCAATGAACGTTGGCTCCATTGTTCGAGCTGTTCGTGGCTTTCCCGACGACTATGCGGGCGAACAGGTAAGTTCGTACTTGCACAACGATGGAAAAGATGGGTGGGCCTTCAATCTGGGTGGCGGCTGGGGCCCGATCTCCGGAACGGTCGGTTTCACGGACAGAGGGTTTGAGGGGCTGACTGAAATATCGTTTGGCTATAGCGGGGGCGTCGGTCCGTTACGCCTAAGTGCCGGGATGAGTATGAATACCCAGGGCGGGGTTGGCTTTTCGACATCTGCAGGATTTGGTTCCTTCACCAACTCATATGGTGTGATTCTCGCCGAGGGATCAAAGCCGGTTTGGTATACGGGGATTGGGCTTTCGTCAGACGGATCCGGCACCAGCATGGCGGGCTTCTCAATTGCCTCAAACGGTCATTCCGGCTTTTCTGTCGGTGGTGCAAGTATGTCCTACAGCCCTGGGTTCAATTCGTCGGGTCTCAGCCGTTGGAGCGGCAGTTTCGGAATGACCATCCCTCTACCCCACAGTTTCAGAGTCGATTTCGCATACAGCTGGTGGGGATGGAACTATCGACAGCTCACATTTGACAACGCATGGGGGTATTTGTATCAGTCACCGAACATGCTCTATCAAGTTGAGACACCGAACCTGATTCTGGCCAAGCTTCTGCCTGAAAACCAATGGAACTATGCTTCCTCGGCTGAGATGGGAAACGGCGTGCCTGGCCGGAACAGCGGGAAGGGGAAGAAGGATCGACTCGAGTCGCTCTGCGGTCGGGAGGGGGCGATTCTGAGCTCAGACAACATCGCAGGGTCTACCAATGCCTTCAACCTCTCCTCACAAGACTTATATACGGTCAATAGTCAAGGACTTGGTGGAAGGTTCAAGCCTGTGACCTTCAGATCCATGACCGCACTGGCCTCCCCCGAGGACGAAACCTATGACAACTTGTTCGGAATTCCTGGCTCTGATGGCAGCATTCAAACGTACTACAACAACTCTGAGATGAAGATTTCTCAGAGGTTTCAGGATGGCATGGTCTTCAAGATGATGGGGGAGACGGGGATGAACTTGGTCGACAACCCGGGCAGCGACGCCGAACTCGACTACTACTCCAAGAACCGGTATGGGAACATCGATCTCGATGGCAACGACGCTACGAAGCCGCTCAGAACTTGCGGAACACGAATCGAGCCCCTCTTCAACCTGGATCCCGGCCAACCGTCCAAACTCCAGGGCTTTGTCATCACCGATCAGGAAGGCAAGACCTACTGGTACACCTACGCACTCTATTCGTACGGGCAAGTCAGCTACGTCAACGACCACGAGAGCAAGCCACAAGGGGGATTTCGGCCAGGGGGCAACTTCAGCTACAGGAAAGAGAACGGACAGTACGCCACAACGTGGCTCCTCACCGCCGTTACGGGCCCGGACTACGTGAAGCGGACTGTCAGGGATGACTGGGATACGCCAGCTGAAGGGCTCTTGCCGCACCAAGGCGACTGGGGATACTGGGTGGCCTTTCGGTACGAATATGGTGCACCTGTCACACTGCAGGACGGGTTGCCATCTGTCGTGCAGAGCGAGGACGAAGATGGTGTGGATGCCACACTGGACAGAGCGCTTTGTGGGTGGAGGGAGCCCTACTCGGATGCCGAGACCGAGGCGCAGTATGGCAAACAAGTGCATAAATCTGGACCGTGTCCAAGCAAGTCGAGATACTCGGCTACATACGGCACCAAAGACATCACCTACTTGAGGTCAGTGGAAACGCCTACAGAGATTGCGTATCTTCGGACAAGTTCGCGTCTGGATGGAATTGGGATCGCGACAGCGGACTATCCGCGATACAATGAGGCGATGAATCCTGCAAACGTTGTGGGGTATGAGACGACGAATACCTACTACCAGAATGTGGCCAATGCTGAGAAGGCTCGTCTCGCCGCCGACATCGTACCCAACGGCAAGATCGTGACCGAACTTGGGGACTGCATGCGCATCGAATTCCCGTGTTCACAGTATCCGCAATACACTGCGGAGTATTTCCGTGCTCTTAGTCCAGGCACAGCAATCGCCCAGCTGGAGTTTGCCAGCAAGATAGAAATGGTCAACTCCCGAGGTAACAAGCGCTATCACAGACACGCCCACAACCGCCTTGTGGTGGCTTGGGACAGCTACGGCTGGGACTACAGTACGAAGCAATGGAATCAGTCGCAGAAATGCGAAGGTGACCCCGGTTTCTCACCAATTGTGCTCAATGCCACGCCCGGCTCTTACGATTTCAACTGGACCCAGGTGGAGATCAAGAACCGGCCGTTTGACTTCCACTATGCGATGAATGTTGCGAAGTGCTTCCATGCGGAATTCGATCCCGGATCCGATCCGTCAACGGCTGACGACAAGGTCGTCTTGTATGTCCTTGGCTACTCACGCGACCTTGTCTGGCCAACGGGCAACTCGAGTACCACGATCCGGACCGGTTGCGTGACGAGTTGGAAATACCGTACCTCAAATGATTGGATAGTGTACCACACGTACGCAGTGGACGACATCCACTGCACGGGGGGGGACCTGCTGCTCGACAATCAGGACATCCCGAGAGGAGTTGAGCTGGCGAGGTACAGCAAGAAGTTGGACGAGATTGCGTGGTACTCAAAGGCCGAGTACCCTTACTTGGATCCCATGACCGATCCAGGTGCAGACGGTGCCAAGGAGGGTTTCATGGACGCCTTCTCTGGAACCGGACTTCCCTACCCGCAATCCTACAATCGCGTGAAGTTTCGCTACAACTATGAACTGGCCAGAAATACCCCAAACTCGATTGACGAAGGAACAAAGATGAGGGGTGGTGGCAGACTGACGCTGAAGGAAGTGAGAAGGGAGGCCGGACCAGAGAACGCAAGTGTCGCAATGCCGCCCTATCTGTTTGACTATCAAGGGACAGACGCCAACTACTTGTCCTACGCTGATGCAGACAACTGGGGGTTCAGAAAGGTCCCACCGCCGACTGGTGGTTCAGACCCCTCCTTGACCGACCCGAGCACCGGCGTTGTCTGGAACCTGAAGAGGATCCAGCTTCCTTCGTGCGGGTCGATTGAGGTCGAGCTCGAGAGGGATCACAGCAACTCCGTCTTTGGGACGTTGTACCGTATGCGGAAGGAAGCCGAGTGTCACCCGTGGAACATCGACGCCGGCGAGGGGGTTGGCGCTCTCCAGGAATCGCCACAGATGTATCCGGTGAGTCCGAACGCCAGTTACTACTGGAATGGCAGTGCCGCTTCATACGTGTACGGCGAAACCACGATGAGAGTCACCATGTCCTCGGACGACCAGATTCTTCAGCCTGGCATGTATTTCATTGTCGATTTTTCGGCGGTGAGGGATGGAACCCCTTACGATCAGGTATTCTTCACGCCGAGGATGACTGCGGTTGCGCCGGTCTCCGGTCGAGTCTACGATGTGACCTTCGACAGAGACCTTCCCATCGCTCATCCTGAAGACTATCCGTCGATACGCATCCGCGTCTTGAAGCATGCAGATCTCTATTGCGATGGAGTCAGGACGAAGTCGGTCAGAACCGCTAGCTTGGGTGGGATGGTGAACGAGACGGTGTACTCATACCCTGAGGATGGTGGAACAATTGAGGTGTTGCCTCACGAGGCAGTTCCCGAAGAGCTTAACTTCGGCATGTTCGTTGTAGGAAGTGTGTTCCTGAATCGACAAGTGATTTCGCGCCCCTTCTCTGCAGACATCATCGAGAACTACAACACCGGGAATGTTTCAGTCCTGTACCCATTCGTGGAAACGATCCAAGCGAAGGTTGACGACAACGGAAGTGTCGTTATAGATGCATCCGGAAACATCGTCAAGACCAACGGGTCAACGAAGTGCACGTTCTGGACAATCAATGATCGGGTCACACCCGCGAATGAGACTCAGGCCGTGGATTTGATCTCCAAACAAACCATGGCCTCGTTCGCAGACGACGTTGGGGTTAGACTGGTGACAGACCGCTCCGCCATTGTTGGGCTGGTCAAGGAAGCCCAATGGCTTGACAACAATGGGACTATCGTTAGAAAAATCGAGAACACTTACGGCTTCAGCGAGGAACTCTCGGACAACGTTGCACCCTACTCACGCCCGGGAGTCCTCAACGGGACCCCGGACACCAGGCTGAGCGCCGACAAGCCGCTCGGGTTGGTGCGCGAGCGTACGATCCGAATGCAGAAGAACGGCGCCAACTACAGGTTGTGCAGCGTCTACGATGTGACGACTTCCAGGCCCTACCTTACGAAAACAGCCGAGACAGTTAGCGGCGTTCGATCAACTACTTCATACGGGCTATTCGATGCCAACACAGGAACGCCGATGGCGACCCTGGTCGCTGGCCCGAATGCCAGCAGACTCGATGTCTCGGTACCGAACATTTATCTGCTGAGCGCTGCGAGTGATGCCGCCAGCCTTGCTGCGCTCAACGAGAAGAACATACTTACGCTTCCCGGGGTATCAATCACAGCGTCAAGTAGCGCCCTTCCGTTAACAATCCGGAGTCTCATTGCCTACAGCAACAACTCATTCGTGAAGTCAGCTGGCCAGACTTATGTTCAGGAGACCGTGCCAGCGGCGGCCGGCGTAACATTCTCTCAATCTCGATTCCGGCCCGACCGAAGCTACCGTTGGTCTGGTGGTTCATTTGAGTTCCCGAATATCGATCCCACTGGGTGGGCACCGAACGAGGAAGTGCACCAGGTCGACGCCTACTCGCGACTCACGTCTGAGGAGGATGCTGCACACGTGTCGCAGAGAATCTTCTATCACCCGATGCTCAACGCAGTTACTGGGGTTGTGAAGGGCGCGACTGGGGGATCTGTTCGCGACCTGAACAACTTCGATGAATGTGCTGCGTTCACCTGTGACTACGACGACTACACAGAGACCACGGACCAGAGCGGAAGTCTGGTTGATGATGGTTCGTTCGATGCCTCGAACGGCTGGCGGAAGCTCGCTGCGAATAGCGACAACGTCGCTGGCATTGTCCGCCTCGCGGCCGAAGACCATCACTTCGGAAACAAGTGTATCTACGTCGAGAACGCGTACGGACCCATCAAGACCAGCAAGATTTATTCGGGCAAACCCTACAAGTTGAGCGCGTGGGTGCGCGTCGTTTCCGGCAGTGCTAAGCTCGTTGCTGAATGCCGGACTGGTACAGCGCCCGACCAGCTCGATGCGCTTGATCCAGACAACGCATTCACCACCGTTGGCTCCGCCAGCGGAGAGTGGGTACTGCTGCAGAAGACCATCACATCGAGAACCGCCGTGGCGAACAAGGACTGGTACGTCCGAATCTGGGTGGGGAGCGATAACGCGAACGTGAAGACGTACGTTGACGACATCCGGTTCGCTCCTGCAGATGCGCAAGTGGCCACGTACTACTATGACCAGAACCTGGGTGTGCCCATTGCCATTGTCGACGCGAACAATGCCGCCACTTACTACAAATATGACGCGTTCGGAAGGTTGATCGAAAAGGGAGTCGTTCAGGACTAGTGACGGGGGAAGCGTTCGTCGCGTCGGCCTGACCAACGTTCCCGGGTGAGGAACTCGTCCCACAGCCTCGTTGGATATTTGTCGGAGATACTGAAGTGGAGAATACGATGAAACAGATGATCGGTCGTCAACGGTGGCAGCAGTGGGCCTGGACAGTACTACCATTTCTGGTCGCGTTCTCGACAAACGCTACTGAGGTGGTGAAGAAGGCAACTGCCGAGTATCACATGATGTGCGGATGCAAGCACATCTTCTACATCGACAAATTCGAGGGCGTCAGCTCCGCCTACGACCATTTCACCGCGCCGGGCGGAACGGTTGAGGAAAGCATCGACAATTCGTCGGAACTCCCTGGCTCCTCCACCTGCACGAGGGTCACGACTGCCGTTGGCGCTCCTGCGGATTTGGTATTCTCAAATGACGATGTATCTTGTTTCATGAAGGGGCACTACAGCTGGCTCTCTGGATACTACAAAACGGAAAAAGGCCGGTACGCCGCAATTACCGCGCAGTACCAGCTTGACAACGACGGTACTTGGCACGATATGGAGACCATCCACAAGATTGGTGTGCCCTTCTGGACGAAGTTCGACTATTACCTTGACTTTTCGGGACTTGGCAATGTGACGGACGTACGACTCAGAGTGGCTTCGCCTGACGCCGCCACACCGGTTTCGATTGACGAGATCAGGATCTGCAACTACTGCCTCGGAGTGTTCACCGACCCCCCTCCTGAGCTTCTGACTCTTGAGCCTTCGATGGGGACCCTTGATAGGCCTTTCAATGGTAGTGAGTCGTCCTACCTGCTGACCGTTGCTCCGAGCGTTACGTCGATCAAGCTCAAGCCCGTACTGGTGCCATCTCTCAGGAGCGATCCCAACGTAACGATCAGAGTCAACGATGGTGACCCCATCACCTCCGGTACGAACTCCCAGGTGGTGACCATTGCCGAGGGTACGGAGATATGGGTTGAAATCAAGAAGAGCGCCTGCGAAAGAATGTATTACGTTCTCACCGTGCACTACCTGGAGTCACCAGACAACGACGCAACGCTTTCGGCTCTAGGTGTTTCTGACGGCAAGCTCAAGCCACAGTTCCATCGATACACAACGCAATACGCGGTTGTGGACATGCCCTACGGTGTCACATCAATGACTGTGACGCCATTGGCAACGAACAAGGACGCGACGATCAAGGTCAACGGTGAGGATGTTGACAACGGGTCGGGATACCAGATCGAGGACATAGTGGCGACGCCCGAAATTTTGATCGAGGTGACCGCGGGCGATGGGGTGACCAAGAGAACGTACAGGTTGACACTTGTCCCGAATCTGCCGACGGTCTTCTTCACTGCCGCATCGCAAAGTGGTATGGAGAACGTCACCTCGCCGAATCCACCAATCACGGTCAGGATCAGCCCCGCCCCTGCAACAGGGAAGTCGGTGACGGTTCTGGTTCGAGCTACAGGAGGTACGGCGTCGGGAGAAGGCGTTGACTACACGATCGCGACAGCATCTCTAACATTCTCATCGAGTCAAACCACCAGAACGATAGGCCTGTCCGTGATTAATGATCTGGTTTGGAATGAGCCTGACGAGACCATTGAACTCGCTCTGGTCAACCCGACCGGCGGGGCGCTGTTGGGTGCTCAGAAGACATTTGTGTACAGGATCCTGGACAACGATATTGACAATGCGCCCCCGACGGTAAGGATCACGTCACCAGTTGCCACTTCGACGTACCAGACGAGCGTTCCCGGTGTCTCCATATCCGGCACAGCGTCTGACAACGTTGGGCTATCAGCGTCTCTCTATTATGAACTCACCGGAGCATCACAAGGGTCAGGAACCGTCAGCATTTCTGCTGGCGGCGTCTGGGCTCTGCCGAGTCTCAATCTCAATCCTGGTGCCACAAACGTCGCTGTTGCGATCCTGGACGTTGCCGGTAACCTTGGGACAGCTCGCCTTTCCATCCTCTATCAGCGCCCAACGGTCTCCTTCTCCTCCTCCTCCGGTTCTGGCGACGAATCTGTGGCACAGCCGCAAATCACCGTGACTGTGACTCCTGATTTGCTGGCGGGACAGGTGGTCCAGGTCAATTGCGTAGCCGGAGGCGGCAGCGCGACGTTAGGTGCTGACTACACCTACGCGACGACCACACTGTACTTCGACGCGAACCACAATGCCAGAACCGTACCCCTAGCGATTACCGACGACAATGCTCCCCGTGAGGGAGATGAGACTGTGCGTCTTGCGCTCGAAAACCCGGTCGGTGCAGAATTGGGTTCGATACCTTCATTTACTTACACCATTCACGACAATGACTTCGACCAACAAGCACCCGTTGTTGCGATTGCCTCTCCGTCGACCAGCGGAAGGTTTGTGACCTACGACCCAGTCTTGAGTATCTCGGGGACAGCCACCGACGCTGGAGGAGTTGCGGGCGTCACTTACCAACTTGCGGGAGCCACGGCTGGCAACGGAACGGCCAATGGTACGACTTCCTGGAGCATCCAGAACTTGCGCGTGAAATCGGGAAGCACATTCGTCACCATACGAGCAACAGACGGCGGTGGGAGTGTTGGCGTTGCCACTATAGAAATCGTCCTCAATGTCGTCTTCGTCGACTCTAAGCTATCCACGGGAGCGGACGACGGCACAGACTGGGCCAATGCCTATCGTAGCGTGAGCAATGGCGTTGATCCGCTCCAAAGGGCAATAGACAATGCCATTGGTCGGTCCCCGACCTTTGACGAGCGCGTTCAGGTATTCGTGGCGAAGAGCAGCGCGAACTCTCCCTATGTTCCACTTCGTGGAATCGACAATGGTGAGATCCGCACGCGAACTTTCACCGTGCCACCGCATGTGGATCTTTTCGGTGGATTTGCGGGAGGTGGAGATGAAAGATACTCCGACAGAAACTGGGTCACGAACCCTGTGGTGCTTTCTGGAGACCTCAATGGTGATGGGCAGAGCATCGGCAATGCCTACCACGTTGTCAGGGCATCTGTCTTCGAGCACTCTGTTGGGGGGGCGGGCTGCACCATCATTGACGGATTCACAATATCCGGGGGAAACTGCGCGGATCTGACCTCGGCAAGTTCCAACGATGCAAACGGGGGTTGTGGTGGAGGCGGCGTCCTGGCGGATTTCGGTGCAATTGGCAGCGTCAGTGTGTTGAACTGCCAATTGCTGGGGAACACCGCTCGCAGAGGTGGAGGTATCTATGGACCTGCGTCTCGTATTGTCAACTGCCGATTTGATGGGAATTCAGCCCGTGAGGATGTCGCCTATTGGAACGCGGATCGTACCGGGGGTGCAGCTGATTTGTTTAGCATCAACGCCGGCGAATGGCTCGTTATTGAGAAGTGCACGTTTACAAACAATTCTGCGGATGACTTAGGGGGTGCACTAAACACGTCGGCAACCATCTACTCCAATGTACGAATATCAGGATGCGTCTTCAGCTCAAACACTACAGGAAACAGCAGTCATCCGGGGCAAGGCGGTCTGGGTGGGGCGGCGTTCCTTGGGAACTGGGATTACCTGTGGGACGGCACGAGGGAGTTCTCAGGGGGCACAGTTTTGGTGGAGAACTGCGTCTTCTACGGGAATTCGGGTATTGACTACTTTTCGCAAGGGGGTGCGCTGTACCTGGCCAATCACAACCCAAACATGTTCCTGCGGAATAGCTCTTTCGGCCACAACCACATAGGTGGGGCGGGCAATTCTGTCCAGATTGGTGGAGAACACACACAGCCATCATTCAGCAACTGCATCTTCTGGGGAGGTTCTGGCGCGCAGTCGCAGATCGTCTATCCTCATGACGATCCACTGGGCAACAACAAGCCAATAATCACTAGCAGCTGCATCCACGACGGGTTCGCGGAGTATAGCGGGAACGGCAACATCTTCAGCGACCCCTTGTTCAGCATCCCTAACTTGGTTCCCGGGTGCAGCCGCAATTCTGCAGGGTGTACCATCGACCATGGGACATCGACGAACACTCCCACAACTGACATCAACGGCGTTCAACGCCCCGTGGGAGGTGGGTATGATATGGGAGCCTACGAGCAGTAGTCTTGAGGTCACCACAACCGAGCAGCACCGTTGGGAAGGGCGAATGTCCTGTTCCCGCCGACCTGCCTAGCGAAACGGGGCCAAGCCAAATGAGAATGACTATGATAGTTGGTACTGTATTCCTATTGTCAATTACTGTTCACTCAGAGGTGTCCTATCAGCCTGCCCCAAAGGGGAATGGGAGCCCTTGGGCCACTGATTCCTTGTGGGTCGGCGCAGATATCGTCACTGCTGAAGCGTGTACCGTAAAGGTTGTTCGCAAGGGAGGGTTCTCAATGGCACGTGGGGCACTGTATTTTGTATGGCCAGACGTGGCTGATAGCACTCGGTTCCTCTTCCACAACAGACTCGATCTGTACCCGGATGAGTCGAGTGAAGTGGTTCTGGGAGTATTCAAACCAGGGACGAGACTCGTCTTCATGTACATGGTTACAGATTCAGTGGGGAGGTTTGCCCAGTTTGCCAGGAAGCGGCTCTACAGCGGGCAGTGCCGCAAAGGTACGGATGTCTACGTGAGTCAGGTCACGTCTGGTGGGTATGGGTACCGCCACGCGGCTGCCGGAAGCTCTGCGAACAGCACCGTGATTGTCGGTTTCAACGATGGCATCTCCGGCGGATTCAATGCCACGGTTTTCAGGGCTAGCTGCGCTCAGCTCGTGAAGTAGACCACTACCTGACAAGAGGGGGTGCTTGTGGGCAAGGACGTGAGGAACGAGTCTCGGTGTAGGGCAATGCTGGCCAAGGTGCAGTTCTGTCTCCTGGCATGCAGTCCCTTCATTTTCGCCAACGTGTATTATACGATGAAATACCCGAGCCCTCAGTACCCCTTTTCCGCGTGCGACACGCAGTGGATCGGATCGGGCCTAGGGGTCTCCAATCCTGCACGGGATGTTATTGTGTCCTGGTTCTATGGTGCGCGTGGGCCGCTGGGAGAAGTCTATTTCATGCAGCCAGGGCCCAATGGCGACACGCCCATGTACCTGTTTCACAATGATACCATGAACTTCCCGTCCGAGCCAAGATCGTACAACCTTGGGAAGTTTCCGATGGGCACTGAGCTCTACTTTCGGTATCTGATTGTTGACACCGCGTTCACGTGGCGGAACTGCAATGGGCTGAAGCGGTTCACCGGGCAGAACCGCCCCGCGCGCGACGAATACATGAGCGATGGCTCTCTTGGCACCAACTACCCAAACGAGCGAGGCGCTGCCTTCCTGGCTCGGGAAAACGACTCAACCGTCGTGTGCGCGTTTAACGCCGAGCGCTGCTTCACATGGGGCAATGTCTCTTTCGCGGTGAGCAACATTTCCCTGCTCGGTGTTGAGGCTCACAAACTACCGCGGCCGTATCCACTGGTTCCGGGTGGTGCATACACGAGCTCGATTCAGGTTGCGTATGTAGTGCCAGATCTGGAGGAATGCAGGAATGTTCTTGGGGATAGTGTGTGCGCGCGGGCGACGGGCTACAAATGCGAGGTGTTCTATACCCGTGACGGTTCCGATCCGCGCACTTCGGCAAGTGCGATCCAATACCGCTGGGACGAAGTGATCGATATTACCGAAACGACCACACTCAAGGCATATGCGAGGGATACTGTGGGGACGAACCCGTGGTGGCCCAGCAACGTCCGAAGCGACACATACACCTTCCAGCCGACGCGGGCAACACGAAGGGCTCCTGCCGCGAGGGAACGACAGGATCTGATGCGCGATGCAGTTCTCTATACGTTGAGTGGGCAGCGTCTCGGGAAGCCCGCGACATTCACACGCGGCGTGCTCGTCGTCGGATCACCCAACTCCGGAGAACGACCCACGATTGTGGCTCGGTGCCGGTAAACAGCCCTGAGATGCTGATGACTCACACTCAAAGCTCTCCAGTTTGTTGTGCAACTGGCCTAGGCGACCTCGACTCCCTCTCCATCCCGCATTCCGTCCTCTCCGTCGTCCCCTACGAGATGGCAATCGAGTACTTCGTCCTCCCATACGCAGTGGACGAAACCGGCCGCATTTCCGCACTCATGGCCTACCCGAATGAGGTAGAGGTCCTCAAAGCCGTTCAACTCGTCACCAACGCGCCTCTCAAGCCAACCACTGTACCCAAGGACACTATCCTCAAACTCATCCGCAAGCACTACGGTGCCTCAGTGGAGCGCAAGACTGGCGAGGGAAGTGGGAGTGGAGAGCGTGGCGTGCGTCAGCGCATGGCTTTCAACAAGACGGACACCACGGTAGCAGTAGTGAATGACGTGATGCACGAGGCCATCCGCTTGCGTGCAAGCGACATACACTGGGAGCCATTCGAGCGCGAGATGCGCGTGCGGTTCCGTATTGACGGGGTGCTGCATGAGATGATGAGCATACCCTCGGATAGGGTTGCGGGCACGTCGTCGCGCGTGAAGGTGATGGCGGCCATGGACATAGCGGAGAAGCGCCGGCCGCAGGACGGCAAGATCCGCATTGCAGAGCACGGCCACGATGTAGATGTCCGCGTGAGCACGCTGCCGACTGATTTCGGCGAGAAGATCGTGATGCGTTTGCTGGACAAACGCGGATTCGACTATCGAGTTGATACTATTGGGCTGGAACAGGAGCGCTTGGCGCTCTTCAAGCGCGCTCTGGAGTTGCCCAATGGCATTGTGGTGATTACCGGGCCTACGGGTTCCGGCAAGACAACGTCGCTCTACGCGGCCATCAACTACATCAAGAAGCCCGGCATTAACATCTCCACGGTGGAAGACCCGATTGAGTACAACATACCGGGTGTGAGTCAGACGCAGGTGACGCTGGCCACGGGGATGACTTTCGCGACATCGTTGCGCACGTTGTTGCGCCAGGATCCGGATGTGATCATGGTGGGTGAGATGCGCGATCAGGAGACTGCGGAGATTGCCATTCGCTCGTCGCTTACCGGGCATTGGTTCTGAGCACGTTGCATACTAACGACGCGCCATCGGCGATCACGCGGTTGACTGACATGGGTATTGAGCCGTATCTGGTGAGTTCCTCGGTCACGCTCATAGTGGCGCAGCGGCTGGTGAGAGCGATCTGCGAGCACTGCAAGTGCGAGGATGTGGTATCGAAGGAAGTGAAGGCGAGTTTGGGGCTACCGGAGTCGGTGGTCTTGCATAGAGGCTTGGGATGTTCTCAGTGCGGGTACACGGGGTACAGAGGCAGGACAGGGATCTTCGAGGTATTGCCAGTGAGCGATAGTCTGCGAAAGTTGATAAATGACAAGGCCTACACCGCGCAGATTCGAGATGCTGCGGTGAAGGAGGGGTTGGTCACCCTCCGAAGCCACGCCATTTCCGCGCTCACGCAAGGTATTACCTCGTTGGAGGAAGTTGTGCGAGAGATTTCTGTTATCGCATGATTTCTGCATTCCTGCCGATTCCTGGGCCCGCCTGATTGCTTGTACCCGGTCAATGACAACTCGCTCATCCTGAGCTCGTCGAAGGATGTGCGTCCTGTGGTTGAGGGGC
>Ga0315284_10009355_pt1 | contig 13972 bp, 11 predicted proteins | sample YL17G09_16_MG_FD_203696 | JGI IMG/M metagenome (GOLD analysis project Ga0315284, IMG submission 203696) | Sediment microbial communities from Yellowstone Lake, YNP, Wyoming, USA - YL17G09_16 | ecosystem: Environmental > Aquatic > Freshwater > Lake > Sediment | place: USA: Wyoming | collected... | reverse complement strand
TGAAAGCCTGTGATGTTGCTATCCTCGTCAAGGATGAGCGCCTCCTGGCTTGCGGCACGCCGGAAGATGTGCTGACGCAGGGACTGGTGACACAGCTTTACGGGCTGGAGCGCGCCACGTTTAACGGATATCTCGGTGGCGTGGAGTTAAAGGGAAAGCCGGGTGGCAGTGCTGTCTTTGCGGTGGCGGGCGGAGCAAGTGGGGCGGCGGTCTACCGGGCGCTGGTTAAGCACGGGTTTGGCATCATCACGGGCGTACTGGCGGAAAACGATATTGATTGCCACGTCGCCGCGTCTGTGGGAGCCACGGTGGTGCGAAGTCCGGCTTTTGAAACCATTTCCGCCGCATCCTATTCTGAAGCGGTCGGGTTGCTGAGGAACGTGCGGCAGGTCATCGATGCTGGCTTTCCCGTGGGCACCGCGAACCGGCAAAACCTCGATCTGGTAAGGCGGGCGCTGGACGCGGGTCAGGCGGTGCACACCCTGCGGGACCGTGCCGAGGCCGGGAAGCTGTACGGCGCGGCGGCGGGCGGTTTTCTCTATAGCCGCAACTTCTTTGAGTTGGTCAGCGCGGTGAGAAAGACGGATAACAGGTAAGCGGGCGAACATAGCTCTGTCCACCACCTGTGCCTTCAATTGACGCTGGTTTTGCGCCTAAACACCTATTGATTTGTCATAACGAGCGGTTTATACTGCTTATGGTCGTTTGCGATTCGGCTTTGTCCTTTTGCACCAGTCTAACTTGCGCTATTCCCGGAGCGAAAATAGGAGGTAGCGATGGTTGCTTTCAGTCCCAGTGAAGACCAGCAAATGATTGTCAACATGGTCAAACAGTTCGCCACGGACGAGATGCGCAAAATCTACCGGCATTGTGATGAAAGCGGCGACATCCCGCCGGGAGTCATCGACAAGGCATGGGGAATGGGATTTGCCTCCAGTGCCATACCGGAGAAATTCGGGGGCGCCGGCGAGGAGCGGTCGGCGGTAACGGCTTCCCTGCTGGCGGAGGAACTGGCGTGGGGCGACCTCTCCATGGGCATGCACATCCTCAGCCCTTCGCTGTTTGTGGTGCCGGTGCTTTTATCCGGTACGGAAGAGCAGAAGGCGAAGTACCTGCCGGCTTTCTGCGGCCAGAAATTCCACACCGCAACGGCAGCGCTCCTGGAGCCGCGCTTTAACTTCGATGCCAACGCCCTGGTAACGACGGCGGCGCGCAAAAACGGCGGCTATGTGCTGAACGGGCAGAAGTGCTTTGTCCCGCTGGCGGCCGATGCCTCGCAACTTCTCGTTTATGCCAGCGAAAGTGGAAAGACCCAGGGATTCATTGTGGATAAAGGCGCGGCGGGGATGAAAATCAGCGAGCGTGAGAAGAACATGGGCATCAAAGCCCTGGCCACTTACGAGCTGACGCTGGATAATTGCAGAGTGCCCGCGGAAAATAGGCTGGGTGGGGAGAAAGGCTGCGATTTCAACCTGCTCCAGAACTGCTCGCGGGTGGCGCTGGCGGCTATGTCGGTCGGGGTGGCGAAGGCCGCCTTCGAGTACTCCCGCGATTATGCCAAGACCAGGGTTGCTTTCGGCGAACCGATCGCCTCCCGCCAGGCAATCGCCTTCATGCTGGCGGAAATGGCCATGGAGATAGACGCCACCAGGCTGCTGGCATGGGAAGCCGCGTGGTTGCTGGATAAGAAAAAGGACGTCACCAGGGAAGCCTACCTGTTGAAGAACTACGCGGATGACATGGTGCTCATGGTCACCGACCGTGCCGTGCAGATCCTCGGGGGGCACGGCTACATCCGCGAGCACCCGGTGGAACTTTACTTGCGAAACGGCCGGGGTTTTGCCACCTTTGACGGCATGGCGATGATTTAAGAGGAGGTCCGAACAGATGATTGAGTTTGAACTGACCCCTGAAGAAGAACAGGTTATCAAAGCGGCCCATGAAGAAGCGGAGAAAGTGGTGCGTCCCATCGCCCGCTACTATGATGAGCACGAGCATGACAGCCCGGACGACCTGATAAAGAAGATGTGGGACCAGCAACGCGCCGGGGGTGGCGGAGGAGGCATGCTGGGGATGGGAGTTGGCGCGGCACTGCGGATAGAAGAAGCTTGCTGGGGAGATGCCGGCCTGATGCTCACCAATCCCGGCTCGGGGCTGGGAGGCGCGGCTATCATGTCCAGCGGCACCAATGAGCAGAGGATGAAGTTCCTGGGTCGGTTCGCTGAGGGCGAACCCAAGTGGGGCGCCATGGCAATGACCGAACCGGGTTGCGGCTCGGATACGTCCGCCATCCAGACTACCGCGGTGCGTGATGGCAACGAGTGGGTGCTGAACGGCGAGAAGATATTTGTCACGGGCGGCAAACGTTCCGCCGAAATCCCGGGAGGCCTGGTGGTTGTCTGGGCAACGGTGGATAAGTCGGCGGGAAGAGCGGGCATGAAGCCGTTTGTGGTGGAAGCGGGGACACCCGGAATGCGGGTGGAGAAGTTGGAAAAGAAGCTGGGCATCCGCGCCAGCGATACGGCCACCATTGTCCTGGAGAACTGCCGCATTCCATATGAGAACATTCTGGGCAGCCCCGAGGTCAGGGATACCACCAGGGGAGACAGTGCCGGTTTCCGCAGGGCCATGGCGACCTTTGACGCCACCCGCCCCATTATCGCAGCGATGGCACTGGGCGTGGGCAGGGCCGCCCTTGATTTCGTGAAAGAGGAACTTGAAAGGCAGGGCATCAAGCTGCGCTACGGTACGCCCAAAACCAAGCTGACCGCCATTGAGCGCGATGTGATGGACATGGAGGCGGCGTATAAAGCCGCTAAGATGCTGATGATGCGCGCCGTCTGGATGATGGGGCAATTCCAGCCGAATAACCTGGAGGCTTCCATGGCAAAAGCCAAGGCTGGTCTGGCCGTCACCCGCATCACGCAGAAAGCGGTGGAGATCATGGGGCCGCTGGGATATTCCCGCAAGTTGCTCCTCGAGAAGTGGATGCGCGATGGCAAGATCAATGATATCTTCGAGGGGACGGGCCAGATCAATATGCTCGTGGTAGCCCGCCGTGTCCTGGGATTTTCGAGCCGGGAGTTGAAGTGACAAATGACGGAGGTCTGTGGGCGGCTGCTGTGAATCTACGTCAGTGACCCGTAGACGTCCGAATAGAGGAAACGCTGAATCATTTGTCATTCTGAGCGCAGCGAAGAATCTAGCGACTCTGAACTAGATTCTGAAAAAGCTCCGATGAAATCGGGCGATTGAAGAATGACATTGACAGTTGGTAAAGGAGGCGTAGAACATGCCACAGGTGAGAGAAGCAGTTATCGTCGATTACTTGCGATCAGCCTTTTCCCGTTCCAGGCCACGTGAGCCGGAGCGGGACGTCTTCAACAGCGAGCGGATGGATGATGTGGCCGCCGCCCTCATAAAGGAAATCCTGCGGCGCACGAACGTCAAACCCGAGGATGTTGACCAGCTTATTGCCGGGACTGCCCAGCCGTGGGGCGAGCAGATGATGTTTGGCGGCAAAACCATCGCCTTTCTGGCGGAACTGCCCGTATCGGTCGCCAGCCATCACATCGATAGGCAGTGCGGCTCTTCCATGGCGACCATTCATACCGCGGCAATGGGCATCATGCTTGGTTATGACGATGTGGTCATTTCCTGCGGTATCGAACACATGACCCATGTGCCTATGGGCGGCGCTGGAGGAGCGAGCAATGAGCCATCGCCCATCAAGCCCAATATGAAATTGGCCATGGACCCGCGATATGCCAAATATGAGTTTATGACGGCCATGAATATGGGGCTGACGGCGGAAAAGCTGTGGCGGCACGCCGGCATTACGCGTGAAGAAATGGATAAATGGTCGTTCCGCAGTCACCAGCGCGCCACGAAAGCGCTGAAAGAGGGATTTTTCAAGGGCGAGATTATGCCCGTGGAAGTGACCATGGCGGATGGCTCAAAACGGGTTATCGATACCGACCAGAGCATCCGTGCGGAAACAACTCTTGAAGGGCTAACACAACTGAAACCAGCCTACTCGCCGGACGGTCAGATTACTGCCGGGAATGCCTCACCGCTGAATGCCGGCGCCACAGCCATGCTGCTCATGTCCCGCGATGCGGCAAAGAAGCACGGGTTGAAACCGCTGGCGAGTGTGGTCTCCATGGGTTGGGCGGGTGTCGACCCGAGCATGATGGGCATGGGCCCGGTGCCGGCCTCGCGCAAGGCGCTGAAAGCCGCCGGTATGGAAGTGAAAGACATAGATTTCTGGGAGATTAATGAGGCGTTTGCCGTCGTACCGCTGTACGCCATTAAACAGCTTGGTATCGACCCGGAGAAGGTAAACGTGAAGGGCGGCGCTGTTGCCCTGGGGCACCCGCTGGGCGCAAGCGGCACGCGGCTGGTGGGCACCCTGGCGCGAATCCTTAACATGGAGGGCGGCAAATACGGCCTGGCAACTCCGTGTGTGGGTGGCGGGCAGGGTGTGGCGACCATAATTAAGAAAGAGTAGCAGGAAGACCGGAACGAGGGACATGGGGAGCCCGCGCGGCTACGGTCAAATCCGAAGAGAGATTATCGACGAACGTTACCTCTGATGGCGGTTCTGCTCTAGAATGCGCATACTAGCAAATAACAGAGGCTGGTCACGTGGATTCCCGCTCCCGTATCAGAGTACGGGACAGGCTGCGCGGAAATGATACAATAAGTGATAGTAGCGGCGTCAGGCTATTCGAAAATGCAAAATAAAGCCAGTAAAGTGGACGAAATTTGCGTTTGTTTGGCAATTAACTTTCCCTGTATGCTATAATCACTGGTGGACAGCTAATGGGAATTGCGATGCGTAATACGGTAGAGCGGTTATCGGGTGAATTGGCGCGAAATTGAATATGTAAAGAAAGTATCGGTTTCAGGCCGATATTTTCATATATGGGCCATTAGAATACATAAGAAGGAGAAGTAAGACAGAATGGCACAACTCAGAGATGCAGTGATTGTCGGGTATGTGAGATCGGCGTTTTCACGTTCCCGCCCCAGAGAGCCGGAGAGGGATGTATTCAATAACATCCGTATCGATGACCTCGCGGCTGACCTGATGAAGGAGCTCGTCAAGAGGACGAACATCAAGCCGGAGATTATCGACGAGGTAATTGTCGGTTCAGCGCGCGCTTATGGCGAGCAGTCGCCGTTTGGCGGCAGAAACCTGACTTTGCTGGCGGGATTCCCGGTAACCGTGCCGGCCCATTTTATCGACCGGCAATGCGGCTCAACCATCATGTCCGTAAACACGGCGGCTATGCAGATTATGCTGGGCTTTTCCGATGTTGTTATGTCGGTTGGTTTCGAGCACATGACCCACCTGCCAATGGGTGGCCCGAGTGGCGGCGGAGGGGGACAGGCGCCGCCTCCGGGTGCTGGACCCAACCCCAAGTTCTTCAATGAGTTGCGGCACCTGGAAATGATGACCGCCATGAATATGGGTCTCACGGCGGAGAAGCTGGCGAAGTTTTCCGGCATTACCCGCGATGCCATGGACAGGTGGTCACTGCGCAGTCACCAGCTTTGCGGCAAGGCAATCAAGGACGGGTACTTCAAGGGCGAAATTATGCCGGTGGAAGGCACCCTGCCGGATGGCAAGAAAGTCATGATTGAAGTCGACCAGGCAATCCGCGGCGATACCACCCTGGAACAGCTCCAGGCGTTAAAACCGGCTTACACCCCGGACGGTATTATTACCGCCGGCAATGCTTCACCGCTGAATGCGGGCGCTACCACCATGTTGCTCATGTCCCGCGATGCGGCTAAGAAGCACGGTCTGAAACCCATCGCCAGCGTCGTCGGAATGGGCTGGGCGGGCGTCGAGCCGAGCATGATGGGCATGGGGCCGGTGCCTGCGGCGAGGCACGCGCTCAAGAATGCCGGCCTGGAAGTTAAGGATATCGACTTCTGGGAGATCAACGAGGCATTCGCCATTGTCCCGCTGTATGCCATCAGAGAACTCAAGATTGCTGACCCCGAGAAGGTCAATATTCACGGCGGCGCGGTCGCCATAGGACACCCGCTGGGCGCCAGCGGCAACCGTCTCATCGGCACGCTCGCCAGAGTCCTGCAGGAGCAGAAGGGCACCTACGGCCTGGCTGTCCCGTGCGTTGGCGGCGGACAGGGCGTTGCCTGCATCATCAAGCGAGAACCGTAAAAGCAGTCATCTTAGCCGGAATCGGTGTGGGGGGTATCGAAAGGTACCCTCCACTTGTTTTTGGAGAGACTGAAAATCCGAAATCGAAGTACGGGACTTGTTCCCCGAAAGCCCCCGGGCGCAGGCGAGAAGGTTCACCCTGAGCATTGTCGAAGGGCTTGGCACGACATTTTCCGGCAACCTCCATAGGGTAAGCAAAGAGACCCTTCACTTCGTTCAGGGTGACAAACGGGGGCTGCAACGGCCCGCGTATGAGATGTCGCACGGCAAAGTGGTTTGATATTTGGAAACATGGAGCTTGTTTGGAGTATGGAAGCTGAAATTTGGAGTTTTACGTATCTACCACTCTTTAAAGTGGCTGGTAATGGGTAACCTGCGGTCCCGCCCGAAGGCGCGGGTGGTAATCTTCACACCGGGCGGCGCCTGCCGGCGCTTGTACTCGCTCTTATCTACCAGCTTCGCCGTTCTCTGCACGGTCGCCTTGTCAAAGCCCAGCGTAATTATCTGCTCCACAGACTTATCGTCCTCGGCGTACGCTGTCAGGATGGGGTCGAGGACTTCATAAGGCGGCAGGCTGTCCGTATCTTTCTGGTCGGGGCGCAGTTCCGCCGATGGTGGCTTGGCGAAAATGGGTTCAGGTATCAGTTCAAAGCCTGCCAGCTTGTTACGGTGCCTGGCAATTTTATAGACCAGTGTCTTGGGCACATCCTTAATAACGGCAAACCCGCCTGCCATATCTCCATACAAGGTTGTGTAGCCGGTTGCATACTCACTTTTATTACCCGTAGTCAGCACCAGCCACCCGAACTTATTGGAGAGCGCCATGAGCAGATTGCCGCGGATGCGCGCCTGGATGTTCTCTTCCGTGGTGTCCGGCTTTGCGCCGGCGAAGCTCCCGGAGAGTGTGTCCAGGTATGCCGTGTAGACTTTTTCAATGGGGATGGTCAGCAGTTTCATTTTCAGGTTTTCGGTCAACTTTTTTGCGTCCGTCTTACTGCCCTCGGAGGAAAAGCGTGACGGCATGGATACCCCGATGACGTTCTCACCGCCGAGCGCGTCCGCCGCTATAGTTGCCACAATCGCCGAATCGATGCCCCCGGAAAGTCCGATGAGCACCTTTTCAAAGCCGTTCTTGCGGACGTAGTCCCTCGTACCCAAAACCAGCGCCTTGTAGACTTCCGCCGGCAGGTCAAGCATGTCCTCGGATTGACGATTGATTGTGGAGGTGGCAGGTGTAGACGGTATCTCGGAAATAACGGTGCGCGTCTGGCGCCAGCGCGGCTGTTCTATCAGGAAAGCTTCCTTGCGGCGGCGCGGGTCGTGCAGGCGCGCTCGGAATACGGATTCCACGTCCAGGTCCGCCACGACCAGGTCTTCCTCAAACTGCTTGCCGCGGCACAGGAGAACACCTTTCTCATCCATGATGACGCTGTGCCCGTCGAAGACAAGCTCATCCTGCCCGCCGACGGCATTATTGTAGGCGAAGATTGCCACGGTATCCGCGGCGCGGGTGGAAATCATGCGCTCGCGGTAAGCGCCCTTGCCTGTGTTGTACGGCGAGGCGCTGATATTGATAATGACTTCGGCGCCGGCGTCCGCCTGCACCGTGGCGGGTCCGGCTTCGTACCAGATGTCTTCGCAGATGGTGATGCCGATGTTTACGCCGCCGATAACGAAGACGGGGCATTCGTTCCCCGCGCGGAAATAGCGGTTTTCATCGAAAACACCATAGTTGGGCAGGTAAATTTTGCGGTATATGCCGGCGATTTTGCCATCGTGCAGGACGGCGGCGGCATTGAAGATATCGCCGTCAGCGTCCACAAAGCCGGTGACCACCGTGATGCCCTTCGCGGCAGCGGCAATTTTCTTGAGGGATTCCAGGTTCGCCTGGATAAACTGCGGTTTGAACAGCAGGTCCTCCGGCGGGTAACCGCAAACGGCAAGTTCCGGGAGCGTGACGATGTCAGCGCCCGCGGACCGGGCGGCGTCAACCGCTCCCAGAATCTTTTTTACGTTGCCGTCAAAATCGCCGACGGTGGTATTAATCTGTGCCAGCGCAATGCGCAAACGGCGCATCTTTTATGCCTCCCGATGGCTACAGATTACCACCTATTTAGAGAATCGGCAAGTACCGCTCAAGTTCGTAGTTGGTGACCTGCACGCGGTAGCGGTCCCACTCTATTTTCTTATTAGTGATGAACGCGTTGAAGACGTGCTCGCCGAGCGCTTCCCTGACCAGCTTACTCTTCTCTGTAAGGGCGATAGCTTCCGCCAAACTGGCCGGCAGGGTCGCGATGCCCAGCTCCTCACGTTCTTTCTCGCTCATCTCGTAGACACTGCGCTCAACCGGCTCGGGTGGTTCCAGCCCTTCCTCTATGCCTTTCAGTCCAGCCGCCAGCATGACACTGAAACAGAGGTAGGGGTTGCAGGCAGGGTCGGGCGACCGGAATTCAATCCTGGTGGCTTTCTCTTTGCCAGGCATGTATTCCGGCACGCGGATGAGGTCACTGCGGTTCCGCTTTGCCCACGACAGGTATACGGGCGCCTCGTAGCCGGGGACGAGCCGTTTGTAGGAGTTAATCCACTGGTTATTCACGGAGGTGATTTCCGGGGCATATTTCAGCAGGCCGGCCACGTAGCTGCGGGCTACCTTGGAGAGGTAATACTTGCCTTTCGGATCGAAGAAGGCGTTCTTATCGCCTTTAAACAGTGACTGGTGCACGTGCATGCCGCTGCCATTGATGCCGAAGACCGGTTTTGGCATGAAGGTGGCGTAGACGCCGGCGGCGATTGCCACCTGTTTGACAACCAGACGGTAGGTCATGACGTTGTCCGCCATGGTTAAGGCGTCGGTGTAACGCATGTCAATTTCATGCTGGCTGGGGGCGGCCTCGTGGTGCGAATATTCAATGCCAATGCCCATCTGTTCCAGCGTCAGCACAGTTTCGCGGCGCAGGTCGGTGGCGGCATCGAGCGGCGTGAGGTCAAAATAGCCGCCGGCATCCAGCATTTCGGTGCCTTTGGAGTCTTTGAAATAGAAGTACTCCAGCTCCGGGCCGACATAGTAGGTGTAGCCTAGATCGGCCGCCTTCTTCAGGTTCTTTTTCAGTACCCAGCGCGGGTCGCCTTCGAACGGCTGGCCACCGGGCTTCAGCACATCGCAAAACATCCTGGCTACCGCATTATGCTCGCGCGGACGCCAGGGAAGAATCTGGAATGTGTCCGGGTCCGGCATGGCGATCATATCGCTCTCGTCGATGCGGGCGAATCCCTCGATGGACGAGCCATCGAAGCCCATACCCTGCTCTAGGGCGCCTTCCAGCTCTTCGACGGTGATGGCAAAACTTTTCAGAACTCCCAGGATGTCAGTGAACCACAGGCGGATAAACTTGACATCATTCTCCTTTGCCATCTTGAGAACATACTCTTTGCTCTCCTGTTTCTTATTGGGCATTGCTATGCATCCTCCTTTATTTGCTAAACTGCGTTCATCCCCGAATCGCCTGTCCTGATTCGGATGGCGTTATCTACCGGAATTATGAATATCTTACCATCTCCCCTCTCCCCTGTGCGAGCGCTCCTCACAATGGCATTTAGAACAGGGGAAAGGTCATCGTCAAGGACGACTATTTCGACCTTAATTTTAGGTAGGAATTCGACGTTGTACTCCCTGGAGCCCCATTTAAGAGACACGCCCTTCTCTTTGCCCCTCCCCCCGACCTCCGTAATGGTCATGCCGAAGTAGCCGAGATTTTCCAGCGACTTCTTGATAGGCTCCAGCTTCTCCTCCCTAACGATAGCTTCGATCATTTTCATACTGAGGTCCTCCTTACTGCACATGCCGGACACTCAACCTGGCTCCGGTGGTCGGCTTTTCACCTCCTTCTTGTTTTTCTGACTATAAGGCGTTAACCCCGGAATCGCCGGTGCGGATGCGGATGGCATCTTCCACCGGGATGATGAAGATTTTGCCGTCCCCGATTTCTCCCGTGCGCGTGCTTCTAACAATGGCGTTCATCACAGACGATAGGTCTTCATCCAGGATGACCACCTCGATTTTCAATTTGGGGAGCAGGTCGACGCGGAAGTCCCGGGCGCCCCATTTCAGGGCTATGCCGTTTTGCCTGCCACGCCCGCCCACCTCGGAGATGGTCATGCCGAAGTAACCCAGCTCTTCAAGGGACTTCTTCATGGGCTCCAGTTTTTCTTCCCGGATAACGACTTCCAGCTTTTTCATCGGACCGGACCTCCATAAGCGCGTTCCCCATGCTGGGAAATGTCCAGCCCTACTGATTCCTCGGCACTGCTGACACGCAGTCCAATGACCGTATTGACGAACTTCCCGATGACCCACGTCATGCCGAAGGCGAATGCCCAGACCGCCGCAATGCCCACAAGCTGGATGAGCACCTGCCCGGGGTTGCCGTAGATAAGGCCGTTCCGTCCGGCGGCGTTCACCGCCACTGTGGAGAATATTCCGGTGGCAAGAGCGCCCCAAGTGCCACCCATGCCGTGGCATGCCCAGACATCCAGCGATTCATCCACGCCCATTTTTGCCCTGAGGAGCATGGAGTAGTAACAGACCAGAGTGGCGCCTACCCCGATGGGAATTCCCATGATCGGCTGAACGAAACCTGCGGCGGGTGTGATGGCTACCAGCCCCACCACGGCGCCGGTTGCCACGCCAAGCAAGGAAGGGCGGCGGTAAACCCATGATAGGAGCATCCAGGACAAGGCCGCGCTGGCGGCGGATATGTTTGTCGCCACGAAAGCGTTGCTGGCAAGTCTACCGGAGGTAAGAGCGCTACCGGCATTGAATCCGAACCAGCCGAACCAGAGGATGCCGGCGCCCAGCGCCACCAGCGGTATGTTGCCCGGCTCCATCGGCTCCTTTTCCTTAAAGCCCTTGCGTGGTCCGAGGAGGAGCGCCAGGGAGAGCGCCGATACTCCGGCGGCGATGTGGACTACCGTGCCGCCCGCGAAGTCAAGGGTGCCGAGCTTGGCCAGCCAGCCGCCACTGCCCCATACCCAGTGTGCGATAGGGGCATAGACGACCGTGAACCAGATGACGGAGAACAGGACCAGCGCGCTGAATTTAATACGCTCGACTACAGCGCCGGTGATAAGGGCAACGGTAATAACTGCGAACATCGCCTGAAAGACCATAAAAGCGAGGTGTGGAATGGTGGTGGCATAAACAGGCGACGGCGCTTGCCCCACGCCTATCAGTCCAAAGTAGTCCAGACCGCCGATGATGCCGGCTTTGTCCGGGCCGAAAGCCAGGGAGTAGCCGTAGACCACCCAGAGGACGCCAATGAGACCGAGGCAGGCGAAGCTCATCATAATGGTAGAGAGGAAATTCTTCCTCCTGACCAGGCCTCCGTAGAAAAATGCCAGGCCGGGCGTCATGATGAGGACCATTGCCGCCGAAGCCAGCACCCAGGCGGTGTCTGCGTAGTTGATAGGCATCGCGTGCCTCCTTATGCCTGAATGTATATACTTTAGCGGCGAAATATTACGGCAAGATTACGGAATAGTTGCGGGGGTGTTACGGACGATGATTCCGCGCGAAAGCCGATGAATGAACCCGCGAATAAAAAATCCCCTTAATATGGAAGATCGCCGGCGGACGAGTTTGTGGCGGGACAGGCAGGCTTGTTCTGTGGTTGGAGACGGTGCGGTGTTTGTAAAATGGCGTTAGCCAACAGGGGAAAGGTTGTCACAGTCTCTTTCTGCGGGTGCTCTGATGTGCCGGCAATAACCATTACCCTGACCCCCGTATCACGTACGGGGCAGGGTCTCTCTTTGGCGGAGGGCGCGAGTCCTCTAACCACTCCGGCTTTCGGGGGACTGGAATAATGGTGCGCCAGATACGGAACACTAATACTGAACTACGAAGAAAACTGGATTTTTCCTGTCTCGTTAAGGGAGTGGAACGGGTCTTAAAAGAACAGGGATTTCTGCAACCCGGTATTAGTTCTTAACCGTTACCTCGACCATACTTTGCCGGGCAATGGCGTGCTCCACGCCGCCTTTATTCACGAAGACATGCATCAGGCCGAGAACTTCATATTTGCCGTTTTTCAGGGTGCGCGTATCCCATTGCACCGCGAAATTCTCTGATTTGTCTTCTGATTCCCCGATTTTAATCCAGGTGCTTGTTCCACGGGGGCGGTAGTACCAGGGATTGGAAATTCTGGTAACCGGGCCGGTAAGGTCCAGCTCCTTCAGTTCCTGTTTTAGGAGGTCTTCGTCCAGCATTTCGCGCAATCTGATCGTGCCCGAGAACTTCTTCAGGGTCGCGGAAGGAACGATGAAATGTGGTCCCCATTCGTACGGCATGGCACTCCTCCTCTGACTTTTACCTATTATGACCCAGTGTACTTAATTGCGCAATTGTTGTGGCGGTCTAACGTGGAGGTCATTCGTGGTGGCACAACGGGGGCTCCCTTAACCGGCACCTTGCTTAACAAACCGGTAGCCAATGTTGCGGACAGTCTCGATATAGGTGTGGGTCTCGTCCTCAATCTTGCCGCGCAGTCTGCGGATATGAACATCCACCGTCCGGTCGCCGCCAAAGAAATCGTCACCCCATACCCGGTTGAGCAGGGCGTCACGGGTGAACACGCGTCCCGGATTCACGGCCAGGAATTTTAGAAGCTCGTATTCGCGGTAGGTGAGAGGTACAGGTTCGCCGCCCAGGTAGACTTCGTATTTTTCAGTATCGATGACCAGACTGCCGCGGACAATTCGTTCAGGGCTGGCCGTTCCGGCTTTATTATGGGTGAGGCGCTTCGCCCTGGCGATAACCTCGCGCGCGTTCACGGGCACGAGCACAAAATCATCCACTGTGCCATCGAGGTTGAGCGCCATCTCCAGGGACGCGATGGCAAGAATGGGGAGCTTTCTTCCCCTTTTGAGATACGAGCAGAGGCGGCCGCTCTCCGGGATGCCTGCCAGGTCGATAATCAAGACGTCCGGCTGTTGTTTTTCCGTCACCTGGAGCGCCGATTCCGCGCTTTCCGCCATCGAGCAGAGGACACTGTGGCGGCCAAGCTCTGCGGTCAGTTTGCTGGCCTGTTCCCCGGGTCTGGCTACCAGCAAGACCTGCAACATATCACCCCTCAATGCATTTTGTCTCATCGCGGATTACCTTGAATTTCGGCGGCACGAAGGTCTTCATCTGTTCCCAACCCCCATCCTTACGGGAACGCCCCTCTGCGCCAAGTAGTCTTTGACCTGCTGGATGCTGTACGTTCCGTAGTGGAAAATGCTTGCCGCCAGCACGGCATCCGCCTTACCCGTAATCAGCGCCTGGAAAAGGTCTTCGAGGGTGCCGGCGCCGCCACTGGCAATGACCGGCACCGCCACAGTTTCAGATATTGCCCGGAGTAACTCAAGGTCGTATCCCGCTTGAGTGCCATCGGCGTCAATGCTGTTGACAACAATCTCCCCGGCGCCCAGTTCTACCGCTTTGTGCGCCCACTCCACTGCGTCCAGGCCGGTGCCGCGTCCACCGTCGGCGCCGGTGTGGGTAAAGACCTCCCAGCGGGTGGGGCTTGAGCCGGGGACTTTCCGAGCATCCATGCCCAGAACGATGCACTGACTCCCGAAGCGGCGGGCACCTTCCGTAATCAATTTTGGATTCAGAACAGCCGCGGTATTGATAGATACTTTATCCGCGCCGACCAGCAACATGCGGTGCATATCGTCCACGTTGCGGAGGCCTCCGCCTACCGTGAGCGGTATGAATATCTGGCTAGCGGTGCGCTCCACCAC
>Ga0315284_10009352_pt1 | contig 13973 bp, 1 predicted proteins | sample YL17G09_16_MG_FD_203696 | JGI IMG/M metagenome (GOLD analysis project Ga0315284, IMG submission 203696) | Sediment microbial communities from Yellowstone Lake, YNP, Wyoming, USA - YL17G09_16 | ecosystem: Environmental > Aquatic > Freshwater > Lake > Sediment | place: USA: Wyoming | collected... | reverse complement strand
TATCATTGACATGAGCACAGATAAACCGACTGAAGATATGATGGTCAAAACTGAGGTAACAGGAGATCCGGAAATAATAAAATGGGTTACTATCAGAAATCAGGATAACCTGATTATGCCAAAAGGGGTGAATCATGTTCCGATGTATATTGACCTTAAAATTCCAACAGATGCCAAAACAGGTAAATATGAAGGAGATATTGGCATTACCATTGTTCCTGAAGCTATTGCCAATAGTAACATTAATATTCTGTTGGGCGGCCATATAGCGGTCAAATTAGGCGTAGTCAATTACGATGTAATAGATTATGTTATTAATACGATAAGCATTAAGCCTGTTACAGAAGGGGGGCCATTGGTTCTGAATGTGCAGCTTAAAAATCTGGGCAATGTGTCAATTTCTAAAGTCAAAACCAGTATCGAGGTGATAGATTTTGAAACTGGAGCTTTTGTGGCTAAAGGCTCAGCTGATGCATTAAGCGTCCCGATTTACCCCCAAACAAAAGGCGAAGCAACATTATCCGTACCAATAGAAGACCTTGAAGCCGGAAATTATTGGGTTAATGCAAATGTAACCAAAAATGGGTTAAGCGTGTATAAGAACAAGCTTTACCTTCTTGTTAAATCCAACGGACTTAATAATGTTCTTAAAACAAGTGTCAGTGTCGGCAATGAGGAAGATTTTAAAGATGCCGCAACGCCTTACGGCCTACACGACGGAAATAACGTAAGGGTCAAAACATCAGTAACTGTCAGGGCGCCCTTTACTAATAAATTAATCGGCATAGTTATTGTCCTTTTAGGCATCCTTATAATTATTGCGGCACGAACACAAAAATTTCTGTTTAAGAAATTCGGGAAAAGGTTTCGGTAGGATTTCTTAGCCAATTAAATAATAAAAAGGCTCTGACCCCTAACCCGCCGTGGCGGGTTCCCCCCTCAGATGAGAGGGAAGGGACGGGAGCCTTTTTAAATGACGACCACCCTGACATCTTTGGTAAGGTTTCGGTAGTCAAACCTCCCCAACCCCTCCTTCACAGGAGGGGCATGTAGGTTATACTTCAATCTTTAAACCTAACATGCCCCTGCCTGCCCTGAGCGAAGCCGAAGGGACAAGGGGGTTGGGGGTTAAAACAAAAAAACAAAAATAAAAAAGATTTCATCTGTTGTCATTTTTTCCAACAGTTTTTTAACTCAACTCTGAAAAAATAAAAAAATTTATTAAGAAATCATAATTCTGTTTTTTAGCAATATCATCTTACATTTTTCTCTCATAAATATTTTGGTCTTATAGAGGGGGGTGATATAATTTCTTAGATAAAAACTTTGAACTCGAAATTAGTCCGCCACTGGCGGACAAAATAAAATAAAAGAATGAGATTTTTCTCTTCAAAACATATAATTTCCGCTTCTGTCGTTCTGATTGTTGCCGTGCCTTTGGTATTGGCTGGCGTGTCGTCCATTAAAGTAGCCAACCCTCCTCCTGCTTTTGAGAATTCTCTCGGCGAACCGACTGAGCCGAGCGACGGCGGACTTGATAAATTAAATCCGCTTAATTTCGGCGATACGGTGACTTTTACCGCCCTTGCAACTGATCCAAATGGCGACAGTTATTATCTCGCTTTGTGCAGAACAAATTCCATAACCCCTCAGGACACGGCGAAACCTATCTGTAAAGACGGCGAATGGGGGATAAGCGAGCTTACCAAAAACGGCGAGCAGGCTTCTGTAACTTACACCGTCGGCAAAGACGCTAAACTTAAAAGCGAATGGTTTGCTTTTGTGTGCGACAATGTTGCAGCTGATTCAAACTGCTCAAAAGCTTCTCAGGGGAGCGGCGATAACGGTTCGCCTTTTTATGTAAGCAAACAAGTCGGAGCTTTGCGTTTTGGCGCGGATTGCCCGGATATTAAAGATATACAGGACATTAATGCGCCCCAAGGCCCTGCAGAGCCATCTCCCGCGGCAAATATCCTTAATAAAGAATTAAGCAAAAAAGAAATCAAGGATCTGATTTCCGGTGAGCTTTTAAAGAAGGAAGATGAAGGATTAAGCCCTGAATTAAAAATAATCAAAGACCGGATCGATGCCCTTAAAGCGATAGAAAAAGATAAAGGCGCAGTGTCGGATGCGGAGATAAACGCTGTCGCTGATTATTTTTCCGGCAGACAGGCTAAGCTTAAGAACCTCGCGGCGCATAATGTCGGTTTCTGCGTGACAAGCACAGACGATGACAGCATCCAGAATATTACAGGGGAAACCGGCAAAACTGCTAAGCCCCAGACGGAATACAAAATCGGCAAGGAAACGCTTAAACTGGGTTTTAAAACGGACGAAGAAAGGAGCATCTCCATGGAATTCCGGCAGACCAAAGGACAGAAAAAACCTGACCCTGCGGATATCAAGGGGCCGGAAATAACTTATCAAGACCCAGACCAAAAGAATAAATTTTTAAACCCAACCGATCTTGCCAAAAAACAGGCTGAAGAAACAGGGGATACGCCTGATATTTTCCAGACTGTGACTTTAAAACACGAGACTTATGTTCCGCCCGTAAAAGAGCCTGGTTTTTTTGAAAAACTTTTAGGCGTAGGGCAAACGCCGCCTGCCCCAATAGAGCCTCCAAAACAGGTTTCTTATGTCTTAAGTTCACTGGAGACGGAAAAAACCGACGGCGTAACGGTTGACGAAACTGTATACCAAAGCTCAGACAACAGAAAAACCGATATTTACCAATATAAAAACGACCCGACATCTGTTGTTTCAAATCAAATAGAAAACTACACCCTCTACCATTACGGCAAAGGCGATGAGATAGAGCTTTATAGTTTTGACAAAGCCGTGTTACGCATGCGGGATGACGGGGTAATAGAAGGCTATTATATGGACAATATTGATCTCAGCAAGCAGCAAGGAGCTGACCAAGTCGGCCAGGACCTGCTTGCACGCGCGGCCGCGACTATGCAGCACGAACAGATACTGGACCTGCATAGCAACGGTAAGCCACAGCCTGATTTTACAATCCCCGTGCCGATTGCCGTAGACAACGCGGGCAATGTTATAGATAACCTGACTTACGAAATCATCGGCGATAATTTTAACAAACTTAAAATCGCGTTCAGCGCTGATCCGAACGCTTACCCCATTGTACTGGATCCGGCTTTACAGTTCACGGCGCCTGGTTCATCGAATTTGAGCAAAACTCTAGATTCTGTATCTGCAGGCTCATTCGGAACATCCGTTGTTACCGGCGACTTCAATACTGATGGTAAAATCGATCTGGCTGTAGGATCTAATACCTACAATAGCAATGCCGGTCGTACGTATATTTTTTACAACAACACGACTGCTACTACAACAGCCGGCGCGGATGTGATTATTGAAGGCCAGTCAAGTAGTTATTTTGGCTTTTCTCTGGCTGCCGGTGATATTAATGTAGACGGCAAAACCGATCTTATCGTCGGAGCTATTGCCTACAGCAGTAATACGGGCCGTGTTTATGTTTTTTATAATGATGGCACAAATAATTTTGGCACCGCTACATGTTCCGGCACACCTTCTTCATGCAGCGCTGCAAATGCAGATGTGATTATAACAGGGGAAGCATCAAGCGGATTAGCTCGTTCCCTTGCTGTGGGAGATTTTAATGCTGACGGAAAAATAGACCTAGCCGCTGGCGGGGAACTTTATAATACCGAACAGGGCCGCGCTTACATCTTTATTAATGGCTCGAGCAGTTTCCCTACTTGCACTACTAGCTGCACCGCGGCATCGAACGCGAACGTGACTATCACGGGGGAGACAGGCAGTTATTGGGATTTTGGCTGGTCCATGGCCGCCGGCGACCTTAACGCTGACGGAAAAACCGATTTGGCTATCGGAGCCAATCGCGCTGATTCCGACAAAGGCAAGGTTTATATCTTTTTAAACGACGGCTCCTATCCCGCAGGAGCGGGAAGCGCGGAAGTGATTATTACGGGAACAGCAACTTTTAACGGATTAGGCCGTTCTCTTGCCACGGGCGATCTTAATGCTGACGGAAAAACCGATTTGGCTATCGGGGCATTTTATAGCGGCAGTCTTTCCAATACCTATATTTTTTACGGGCGGACCAGCTGGAGCGCAACGTATGCCGCATCATCGGCGGATGTCACTATTACAGGGGAGTCCACCACCACCTTGTTCGGTTCTTCCGTTGTTACTGGCGATTTTAATGCTGATGGCAGAACAGACCTGGCTGTAGGAGCTTATGGCTACACATCCCTCACAGGCCGCGCTTATGTTTTTTACAACGACGGCTCTATTCCTACGACTGCGGCAACCGCCGACATAATCATCACGGGGGAGACGACGAACAATTATTTCGGCTATTCCCTTGCTGCCGGTGACTTCAATGCCGATGGCGCAACAGATCTTATAGTCGGGGCGCTTAATTATAGCAGCAATGGCCGAGCTTATATTTTTTACGGCGGGGGAGGACTTGAGTTCAGAAATACGATTACCGGCGATTCAGGCACTGTTTTTGGAAATTATATGACAACAGGTGACTTCAACGCCGACGGAAAAACAGATTTGGCTGTAACAGCTTATGGCTATAGCTCAAACACAGGCCGCACCTATATTTTTTACAACGACGGCTCAATTCCTACTGCAACATCCTCAGCTGATGTGACTATCACAGGGGAAGCAACAGGCAGTTGTTTCGGCATTGGTCTCACAGCCGGCGACTTTGATGCCGACGGGAAAACAGACCTGGTCGTGGGGGCTCATTACTACAGCTCTGGTAATGGCAAGGCCTACATCTTTTACAACGACGGCGCCTATCCCTCAGGCGCCGGAAGCGCGGATGTGATCATCACAGGAGAAACATTATATAGTTTTTTCGGCGCTGCCTTCACAGCCGGCGACTTTAATGCCGACGGGAAAACAGACTTGGCCGTAGGGGCTTATCAATACAACTCCTCAGCAGGCCGAGTCTATCTTTTTTACAACGATGGCTCCTACCCCTCAGGCGCCGGAAGCGCGGATGTGATTATTTCAGGAGAAGCGAACAGTCGATTTGGCGAAGCCCTCACAGCCGGCGACTTCGATGCAGACTCGAGAACTGACCTGGCCGTAGGGGCCTATTACTATAACTCCAACTACACAGGCCGAGCCTATATTTTTTATAACGACGGCTCGATTCCCACCGCAGCGTCCTCCGCTGATGTGACCATTACGGGAGAAGCAGTATCCAATGGTTTCGGCATTAGCCTCACATCCGGCGATTTTGATGCCGACGGAAAGACAGACTTGGCTGTGGGAGCCGATAGCTACAGCAGCCAAACAGGCCGAGCCTATATTTTTTACAACGATGGCTCTTATCCCTCAGGCGCCGGAAGCGCGGAAGTAATTATCACAGGGGAAGCAAGCCAAACTAGTTATTTCGGCAATTTTCTTACATCCGGCGATTTTAATGCCGACGGGAAAACAGACCTCGCTGTGGGAGCCTTCAATTATAATAACGCGTTCGCGTCCTACGGCCGTACCTATATTTTTTACAACGACGGTTCTATCCCCACTACAGCGGCTACTGCCGATATAATTATTGATGGGACTATGGGCGATCAATCCGGAGGTTCCTTAGCGGTAGGCGATATAAACGCTGACGGTGTAACTGATCTGGTCATTGGGGCTCATGGCCAAAGCCGTGTTTATATTTTTTACGGCGAAAATAAATTCGCATGGAACACAAAGTACCCATGGCGCTATGAAAATAATCCAGGCCAGTTTTTCGGCAATTCCCACCAGATAGAAGGGTGGGCTGCCAGCGAAAAATTCGGTTCAAGCATTACGGCCGGTGATTTTAATGGTGATGGCGCTAAAGATTTAGCTGTAGGCGCGCCGGGATATGACAGTAGCAGAGGGGCGGTGTATTTATTCTTACAGCAAGGCAATTATCCGATGAATGATTATAGCGCGACGGTTAAAATAACGGGCGACGCAATTGGGGACGAATTCGGATACGCGCTTGCATCAGGCAGAATCGGTCAAACCGCGGATGCGGTTGATGATCTTGTAATAGGCGCGCCGGGCGCGAATACCAACCAGGGGTACGTTTATATTTTTGACGGCCGTGCAAGCTGGAGCGCGACATATACCGCATCGAATTATACTAACAGAATGGCAGATTCCGCTGCCAACTCCAGGTGTGGAACCGCTATTGTGGCTGGTTACGACTTTATTGGAGATTCAAAAAAAGATTTCGTCTATAGTTGCCCGGGATCACTTGGCAATAACGGTTATTACATTGATGTCTGCAATAATGATGGCACGTATCCTACAGATTCAGCTTGTGAAACCCGCCTTCCCACCACTACAGCTAATAAAGGTTTTTCACTAGCTGCCGGCAATTTGAATAGCGATGTATATACGGATTTAGTTTTAGGAGATCCGTATACAAGCAGTTCGACAGGAGCTGTTTATATCTATTACGGTGACACGAATCGCTCGACCGGCATCACTACAAGCGGCAGCACTACTATATCGGGCGAATCGGCAGGCAACCAATTCGGATATTCTTTGGCTATAGGGGAGTTAAGCGATACAAGGGATAGCAAAGATGACGTTGTAGCAAGCGCCCCTTATTACAACAGCAATCAGGGAAAAGTATATATCTTCTATAACGACGGTTCCTATCCTTCTTCCGCAGGAAGCGCAGAAAAGTCTTTTACAGGTTCCGGGACTTATAATTATGGTCAGGGTTTGGCAATCGGCGATTTGAACCGCGATGGGCGTAAGGACTTGCTTATCGCCGAGCCTAATTATAGTACAGGCAGAGGGGCTCTTTATACTTGTTACAACGATAACTCCATGTCTTGTAGCGATGCCACCTTAATGCCAAACATTGACGCCAATTCTTATTTCGGCGCCAGTCTGCTTGCCACTGATGTGGATGGAAATGGGTGGGATGATTTGATAGGCGGTGCTTATGGTTATGGTACAAACAAAGGATTGGTAATAATCAATGATGTGAATGATTTTGGATTTGCCGGCAGTTCAAGTACGGCTTATGGAAGCGGTCTTGCCGTTGGAGATTTTAACGGTGACGGATACAAGGATTTCGCCATCGGTTCATCTGGTTACGATTCATCTGATTCTGATGACGATAACAAGGGAAGGGTATATATTTTTCTGAAAAGTCCAACGAATATCACAAAAACCCTAACCCCTTCCGCAGATGTAACTATTACTGGAGCTGCTGGCGAACAATTCGGGTTTTCTTTATCTGCCGGAAAGGTGAGTGATACGCAGGATACCATCGACGACCTTGTTATCGGGGTGCCTGGATATAATTCCAACCAGGGTAGGGTTTATGAATTTGATGGTAGGACTACTTGGCTCAGCGGTTATAATTCCTCTGACGCAACCAATACAATTACTTATTCTGGTGGTGGTAGTTGCGGATATTCTGTTCTAGTCGGCAAATTCCAGGGTGGTTCGCAACCATACAGAGGGCGCGATCACATCGCTTATGGCTGTCCTGACTATAGTAGTGGCTTTGTCTTTTTCGTTTGGAATGACGGCTCATTAGGGACACAAACATGGACAGGCTATGATGATTATTTTTATGAAAGTTCAGGGTCACCTCTCAAATGCGGTTCCTCTTTGGCTAAGGGTGATTTTAGTAACCCTAAAGACGGTACAATTGATATCGCCACAGGCTGTCCCGCAGCGCCATATGTTCTTATCGCATACAATGATGGAGATTATGGAGGTTATCAAGATGTTGCTATTGGCGGCAGCTCGGGCACGAAATTCGGAACCAGCGTAGCTGGAGGTGATTTTAACGCGGACGGAACGGATGATATTGTTGCAGGCGCGCCTGAATATAGTACTAATTACGGAAGAGTTTATATTTTTAATAACGATGGTAGTTGGGGGACACAGTCCTGCACCACAGTCTGCTACGCGACATACGCGGATACCATTATAACAGGCACCAGTGGTTATTATTTTGGTCAGGCATTGGCAGGGGCAGATATAAACAATGATTCAAAAACCGACCTTTTAGTAGGCGCGGAAAATTCCATACCGAATGGGTTCATCTATGCTTATTATAATGACGGCTCAATCCCTACATCCTATTCAAATTATGATATGTATTATCCGAGCCTTTACGCCACATACTCATCTACCACGCCAAGACAGATCGCGATCGGCGACCTGAATTTTGATGGCAAACAGGATATCCTAACTTCCGCGCCCGGTTATTCTTCCAGTACAGGCTGGGCGCATTATATACCGAGTGTTAACGCGCAATGCGAGCCTTCTTATATCACTTCAGCGGTCATTAGCGGCACAAGCGGTTTTACAAATAGTGCCACACCGACCATTAGCCTTTACTATACCAATTCAACAGGAAGCGCTATTGTACCCACTCAAGCTTATCTATCCTGCGATGGCACAAACTGGGGCAGTCCTGTGACGGTTTCCGGAAGCTCAAGCCCTGTTACTGAAAATACTTTCGATATAACAAGCCCTACCCCCATGGGTTGTACCACCGCCAATGGAAGCAAAACCATATATGCAAGACTTAATACATCCTGTGGCGTAAGAATAGGATACTCAGCTAGTGGTTCGATAAATTACGATGATACACCTCCGACAATCTCTGGATTTACTGCAAGCGTTGTATCAGCAGATCAAATATCGCTTGACCCGACAGCCAGTGATTCGGGTAGCGGTATGCATGCTACGCCATACTGGTACACCGAGACTCCTGGCGCCAGCTGTTCACATACAAATACATATGGTTGGACAGCTACAGATCCATATACATGGGGAAGCCTATCGGCTAACACACAATATTCATTTGATGTGAAGGCGCGAGACCTGCTTACAAATGAAAGTTCCTATAGTACATGCCGCACTTTATATTCTGGTGCCTATACACCAAGTGCGCCAACATTAACCGAACCTACTTCTAGTACAGTTAAAGTAAATCCAGTTTCCGGCGGAACTCCGGCAGAAAAAGATATGGCTATTTATGAATCCAATTCTGATTCTAACTGTTTAAATGGAACCGGCGGTCAGTATGTGCAGGCTGATGGCAGTTTAGGCGGCTCACCTGTTTGGCAGGCTGACGGCTCATGGGGAACTGGAGGAACTATAACTGTAACAGGTTTAACTTCAGGCAACACTTACTATTTCTGCGTTAAGGCGCGCAATAATGACAATGTCGAGACTGTTTTCGGTGCCAGTTCGAGTGTTCTATTAAATACAGCACCTACATTCTCAGAAGGGCCATCAGATAATGGCTCATCAGAAACCTCGCCAACAACCGCAGGTAATGATGTGACATTTACCGCAAAATCCAGCGATCCTGACAGCAACAATTATTATCTTGCTATTTGTAAAACTGATTCCATTACCCCGCATGATAACGCGCCCCCGACTTGCGCGTCGGCCCAGACATGGGCAATAAGCGGCGAAACAACTTATGGTAATGGTAATACGGCATCAGTTGCATATACAACATCGTCTGGCAATGACTCAACGAATATCTGGTACGCGTTCCTGTGCGATAAAGTTGCTGGCGGAACTGCCGCCTGCTCCTCTCCCGGTAGCCAAGGTTCAGGGAATAATGGTTCACCTTTTGTAGTAAACCATCAGGCAGTTTTAGGTACAGTTAAAATAGGCTCGGAATGCGGTGATACAGCGCCGACCGGCCCCGGAAACGCAAAAACGATGAAAATTACGAATGGAGTTTGGACCGGCACAGATACTGGTTATGGCAGTGCGATCCAAAGCGATGGGAAAATAGTCGTGGTAGGCGCAAGCAATAATGGAACTAATTACGATTTTGCTATCGTACGCTACCTTGCCAATGGTTCACTTGATACATCATTTGGTTCAGGCGGTAAGGTTACTACGCCAATAGGCAGCGGCAATGACACTGCGTTATCTGTTGCCATCCAAAGCGACGGTAAAATTGTTGTAGCAGGGTATAGTAATAACGGCAGTAATGATGACATTGCAGTTGTGCGCTACACCGCAGCCGGTGCACTGGATACAGGTTTCAGTTCTGACGGAATAGTAACAACACCAATAGGAGCAGGAACGGATTGGGCTTATTCTGTGTTGATACAGAGCGACGATAAGATTGTGGTAGCGGGATTTAGCAATAACGGAAGCAACGATGACATTGCAGTTGTGCGCTACACCGCAGCCGGTGCACTGGATACAGATTTCAGTTCTGACGGAATAGTAACAACAGATATAGGAGGCGATTTAGATCGCGGACTTGAAGCCGCAATACAGAGTGACGGAAAGATAGTTGTAGGTGGTGTTAGCAAAAGTGGCAGTTATACCGATTTCGCTGTTGTTCGATATAATACAAATGGTACGCTTGATACTGATTTTGACGGCGATGTTGGTATGCCGGGTTATCCTGGAAATGGCAAGGTGACAACAGATATAGCAAGCAATGATGACAGCGCCTCTGAAATAGGAATACAAAGCGACGGGAAGATCGTTTTGGGCGGCTCCACTTACAATGGAACTGATTTTGATTTCGCGGCTGTACGTTACAATACAAATGGTACGCTTGATACTTCTTTTGATTCAGATGGCAAAGTTACTACACCTATCGGCTCGAGCCATGACCAGTCTACTACTCTTGTAATCCAAAATGACGGTAAAATTGTGCTTGGAGGAGGCAGTTATAATGGTGGTTATTATGATTTTGCTCTTGTGCGTTATAATTCTAATGGTACGCTGGATAGTAATTTTGATAGCGATGGCAAGGTGACAACACAATTGAGCGCTACCACCGATAGCATTTCGTATATCCGCTTGCAGACAGACAGTAAGATAGTCGCTGCTGGTTATACTGCATTCGGAAGCAATACAGATTTTGCAGTTGTGCGTTACAATATTAACGGCTCACTTGATGCCACATTTGACCATGACGGAAAAGTAACCTCACAGGTATGGAGTGTTGGTGATGACGGCCGTGCTTCTGCTATCCAAAGTGATGGAAAATTAGTCGTGGCAGGCTATACCAGCAACGGAACCAATGATGATTTCTTGGTTGCCCGTTACAATGTCGATGGTTCTTTGGATACCAGTTTTAGCGATGACGGCCTCGTGACTACGCCCGTTCTCAGTTCGAATGACGAGGCTTATGCAGTCGCCATCCAAAGCGATGGGAAAATTGTAGTAGGTGGAACCACTGATAACGGAGGTAATAATGATTTCGCGGTTGTCCGCTACAACACCAACGGTTCGCTGGATACCGATTTTGACACTGACGGGATTGTGACCACACCGGTGGGGACCGGTTATGACTGGCTTGGCGACATTGCTATCCAAAGCGATGGGAACATTGTAGCAGCCGGATCTGCCACAAGTTCAGGCAATATGGATATCGCTGTTGTCCGCTACAATACTGATGGATCGTTGGATACCACTTTTAGCGGCGATGGGAAGGTAACTACAGCCATAGGAAGCGGTCTTGATGGCGGCGAAAGTGTCGCCATTCAGAGTGACGGAAAGATTGTTGTGGCAGGTGAAGCTTCTATGCCCGTTTCCGGTGATGATTTTGCCGTTGTCCGCTACAACACCGACGGTTCGCTGGATACGAGCTTTGACAGCGATGGAAAAGTGACAACAACAATAGGGGTTAGTAGTGATCAAGGCAAAGATGTCGCCATTCAGAGCGACGGGAAGATTGTAGTGGCAGGCTGGTACTATAGTGGTCCAACTAATTATGGTGACACTGCTGTTGTCCGCTACAACACCAACGGTTCGCTGGATACGAGCTTTGACGGCGATGGAAAGGCAACCACAACGATTTTTAGCGGAAAAGATGATTTTGGCTATTCTGTTGTAATTCAGAGTGATGGAAAGATTGTAGTGGCAGGCGAAACCGATCGCATCAGCGGATCCGGAAGAGATTTTTCCTTAGTCCGCTTTACTTCAGCCGGCGCACTGGATACCACCTTTGACAGCGATGGGAAGGTAACTACATCAGTAGGGAGTGGTTTAGACCAATGTCGTAGTATCGCTGTCCAGAGTGACGGGAGAATCGTTGCCATAGGCAGAACAAATAATGGAAGCAACTATGACCTTGCGGTTGTCCGCTATAACACAAATGGATCTGTAGATAGCCCGTCAGGTTATGCATGCGCACAGTCCGCCGTAACGGACAGTGATTCAGACACTGTTGATATATATGTATGCTCGACAGACGTCTTCAGTGGTGCTTGTGAGACAGGAGAGACATTATGCACAATAACAGGTGTAAGAAGTGGTTTCAGTGGCCAGTGCATTATGAATGGAAGCGTACCAGTGCCTACTGCACATGGTTCATACAATGCGTATGTGTTTATTGTTGACCAGCATGGGTATCAGGGGTCAGGCACTAGCACGCAGACTTATTCGGTGGCAGATGTGGCGCCAGCATTAACTTCTTATACTTTGACGCATAGCCCAACACTAGCAGCAGGAGGAAGTGACACAGTTGATTATTATTTGGATCTGAGCGATGCAAATGGTTATGCAGATGTAACAAATGTCAAAGGTGTATTCTTTGATTCATCCTCGGTTAACAATTACTGCACATTGAATGATAATAATTGTTATATACATTCATCTTGCACACCTAGCAATCAATCCGGCGCGAGCTTGCGCGCTACTTGTCAGTCAACAGTCTGGTTCAATTCAAATGCGAGCACGGTCTGGAAAGTTCAGGCTAAACCTACTACTGATTTGGGCGTCAGCGATTTGCCTAATTTATCAGATGCAGACAATAAAACTATTCCCGCCTTGTTAGGAATTGATATTGTGCAGTCTTCAATTGGTTACGGCACAATTGCAATTGGCGGAACATCAGTGGCAATAGAGACATCAATTGGGAATGCAGGTAATCAGAGAATAGATGTTAGGGTTGATGGGGATAATATGTGCATAGATTCCTATCAGTCAACATGCCCAACATCTGATTATGTTCCGTTAAGCCAGCAAAAATGGTACCACACATCAGATCCGTTCGACTGGGATGATCCTGATACTGGGCCAGGACCTTATACTCTTGTTGATACTGCTTCTGGTACAGGAGATGCAACTGGATGTCTTAATAGGAATATTGACGTGAGGTCTGATCATGCATCAACTTCAACAAACGAATCCATATACTGGAAACTCAGAATACTGTCACTGCTAAAGGCTGGTTCATATTATGGGAGAAATACTTTTGCCGCTGCAACTGAAAGTGTATGTAGTACTGGGGTTCCATACTAATTTGAAATTTGTGATTTATTAACTTGAGGAGAGGTTCTGTGCTGAATCAGTAGGGGAACGCTCTCCGATTATAAAAATTTAAAAATAAATTTTTATATCGGAGTCCTCATTACGCTTCGGACTCCCCATTCGGCTTCGCTCAGGGTCGTCCTTGCTTCATTCGGATCGCGTTCCTCGCAACTTAATATGAAAATCGGTTTCGACATTTCGGCACAGAGTTTACCAAGGAGTGGAGTGGGACATTACCAGCTAAATCTGCTTAATGCGCTTTTAAAGATAGATAAGGAAAATTTTTATAATCTATACGCTTTCAATTTCAGGAACAGGGAAAGGTTTAAAGAAATAAAATTTCCATCGCATAATTATAGAGTCAAAGTCATACCGATACCGCAAAAGCTAATCACTTTATGGTGGCTTATGGCTGATTTTCCGCCTTTGGAAAAAATTGCAGGTAAATGCGACATCTATCAGGTTTCGGAAATCTGTATTCAGCCTACCGAAAAAGCAAAAAGGGTAGCGTTTGTGCACGATCTTACGACAATACTTTTTCCTGAACATCACGTAAAAAGCAATGTGTTTCTTCACAAAACGCGTTTCAAAAATATCCATAAAGTTGATGCGATTTTAACAAATTCAGAATACACAAAGCGGGATATAATCAATCATTTGCATATAAAACCCGACAAGGT